>Ga0183100_1000052_pt1 | contig 186003 bp, 176 predicted proteins | sample Biomet2_FD_127789 | JGI IMG/M metagenome (GOLD analysis project Ga0183100, IMG submission 127789) | Microbial communities from bioreactor (seeded with anoxic lake sediment) at LBNL, California, USA - Biofuel metagenome 2 | ecosystem: Engineered > Bioreactor > Anaerobic > Unclassified ...
CTTACTGAAATGATGCGAATGTTAAGAAGTATCAGGCTCACACTTGATCTATTAAAAAATCAGAGGCTAGTAATGACATCTGAGCTAATTAATGTAATCTGTGGATGATATTATTCAGCAGACCCTACTTAAAGATACTTCGTGTAGGTATGTAAAACCCTGTTTTTTCTATTCTAGTTACGAAACCATTTCTGTCACCTTTACTGTCTGTATATCAGACTCATACATACATATGGTGCTAAAAACGGACCTGTAAAGCACGTCTTCTCGCAGAGAATCAATACGTTATGATTTCTCACAAATAGATACTGATAATGAGTGATATAAGGGGGTGATGAAAGTTGGCGTACGAAAATCATTTTTCCGACCCCGTTTTCAGAAGTGAACATTTGGAGCAACACTGATACTATTTTAACCATACCGAAGTGATACTTTTTGATGCGCGAAATCGAAGCTTCGTTTTCGAAAAATGATAACGACGAACACAAAAATTTATCTTCAAGAAAATTAGACAAACGTTCTATTTCAAATATGCATAAAATAAGCACCCTAACAATACTCTTAAAGATATTGATAGGATGCTCATGCCAGAAAATAAAAGGTAAAAAAGGTTCTATTTAAAAAGACACCTTACGACTTCCGTCTGTCTCTTCTTCAATATTAACCTTTACTACATCGCCCGGCAAAAGTTCTTCAATCAGTTCGGGCCATTCAATAAAGCAAACTGCTCCGCTGAAAAAATAATCTTCATAACCCATATCGTAGACTTCCGACAGTTTTTTAATACGATAGAAGTCGAAATGATAAATAAGTTCGTCGGCAATATCCGAACGATATTCATTGATAATAGCGAATGTCGGCGAAGTAATAACATCTGTTACACCAAGTTCTTCACAAACAGCTTTAATAAAAGTTGTTTTTCCGGCTCCCATCTTACCATAGAAAGCAAAAACTGTATTATCACCCATTGCTTGCACAAACTGCTTTGCAGCTTCGTGAATCGTTTCTAAAGATTGAATTTTGATTTCCATATTTGTTTATTGTTTAGGTCTAATAAAATAATTCCACAGTTTACAACATACATAAATCAGGATAGAAAAAAATATGATCGTAGCTCCTGAAGGCACGTTGAGCCAATAAGAAAGTAATAAGCCTCCTAGACAACTCAAAAAGCCGATACCAATAGACAGCCATATCATTGTTTTAAAATTAAAAGTAAACAAATTGGCTGTCATTTGTGGAATAGTGAGTAATGAAATAACAAGTACAATACCCACCATACGAAGGCATGCAACAATGGTGAGAGCTATAAATAGCATCAATACATACTCGAATAGTCCAACCGGAATATGTTGAGAATAAGAAAACTGTTTGTCAAACGCTACCGAGATAATCGGATGGATAAATAATATGAAAATAATGGCCAGAAGACATGTGACCAAGGCCAACAGCCATAAATCGCCTTCCGATATAGTCAGAATATTACCGAATAAATAGGTAGACAAATCGGGAGCAAAACCGGGAGCAAGAAAAGTGAATATAATACCTACGGCCATACCAAATGTCCAAAAAACGGCAATAGCCGAATCTTCGCGCATATCTCTCCGAGTACTGAGCCACTGAACGCCAATCGCGGAGAAGGCAGAGAAAAGAGCAGCACAAAGAATAGGCGGCAAGCCCGAATAGAGGGCAATACCTATACCTCCAAAAGAAGCATGAGTGATGCCACCGCTAATAAACACCAGGCGGCGAGTCACGATATAGGTACCTATAATACCACAAGCGATACTTGCAAGAAGACTACCCAACAAAGCGTGCTGAAAAAAAGTATAATGTAATAGCTCTATCATTTCTTTATTTGTTCAACATTACGTAGATCATTAATAATCAAAATCAACTCATCCTTAAGTCCCATAGGTACTTCAACACTACGGAGCCGCAAGCTTTGCACCCATTCGGGTACATCTTCCACCCTCATTGTATAAAGTATCTCTCTAAATTTATCTGTTTCTTCATCGGTATAATCTATCGCTTTCCGCCCTTTAAAGACATCCAATTCCTCATCATCAAAATAAACAATCTTAGTCACAGGTTTTACCAACTGACAATTCAAATTGCAACACCCCTCGCCACATTTCTCCTCACAGACTTCTACAGATGGAAGCCGTTGATTGTTTTGCGAAGAACGGTGCAAAAATCCTGCCACATAAGCAATGACAGCCAATACAGCAAGCGACAAAAGAAGTATCCACACAACGTTCATTTTCTTTGCAAAGTTAGTTCATTTTGATGATTACCGTAAAGGTTTCAGCAAATAATTACGACTCAAATCATTTCCATCTTAAACCCGGCCTGTTGTAAATCATTCCAATAACCGACATAAGATTTATTGACCACTTGGGGATGGTCTATACAAATAGAGCCGAACTTCAATGCCGCAGGAGCAAAAGCCATTGCCATTCGATGATCTTCATAAGTTTCAACAACAGCCCCCTCAACAAATGGAGAGCGTTCGCCATCCCAAGACATGACACTCCCCTCTGCCTCATCTTTCAACACGAAGCCCAATTTATCAAGTTCTTTTTCGAGTGCTAAAACCCGGTCCGTTTCCTTTATCTTCAATGTTTGCAGTCCTGTTATACGAAACGGTATTCCCAACAAAGTACAGGTAACAATAACAGTTTGAGCCAAATCCGGAATATCAGAGAAATCGTCCTCAAAGTAAGGGACTACAGTATTTACTTTTGTCAGATTAACTCCTTGTCCGGTATATTCAGTACAAACGCCCAACTTTTCGAAAACGGCAGCTACCCGGCTATCTCCTTGATAACTATCATGACTAAGCTGAGTGAGTCTAACAGATGCGACAGAACATAGAGCCACCATCTCATACCAATAAGAAGCGGCACTCCAATCGCTTTCCATGGAATAGCTACGATCGATATAATTAAAAGGTTTTACTACGATTCGATCTTGATCCGACCAAAAAGCCTGTGCTCCGAATTCTTGCATCAAGCTGATCGTCATATTAATATATGAACGCGATATGATATTTCCTGTCAGATGCAAATTCAATCCATTTTGCAATGTCGGAGCTATAAGTAGCAAAGCCGATATATATTGCGAACTGACGTTACCAGGCATAGTCACTTGACCACCGCACAAAGTAGACCCCGATATGCGCAAAGGTGGAAATCCTTCGTTTCTTTCGTATTCAATATTTGCCCCTAACGAACGAAGCGCATCAACCAAAGATGCGATCGGGCGATGTTGCATCCGCTCAGTTCCGGTAAGAATATGACACGACGGTTGAGTAGAAAAAAAAGCTGTTAAAAAACGCATTGCAGTACCAGCCGCACCTATATCAATGGTAGCTGGCCTATTTTTCAACGCTTCGATCATCGCTTTCGTATCATCGCAATCCGAGAGATTCGACAATGATTGTTTACCTCCAGATAAAGCATGAATAATCAGAACCCTGTTGCAGATACTTTTGGAAGCAGGCAATAATATATCTGTCGATATACCCGATGGAGCACTTAGCAATAATCTGTTCATCTCTTTTATTCTTCTATTTGGATACAAAAATAAGAATTTTAAAGAATAAATAAAAAGTAAGACTCGAAATTAAACTATCTTTGTATACATATATGGAAGAAGCGTTGAAATATCAGTTAAAAGAATTGGCGGAGCACTATGAGACGGTAGCCTTTCTTGATGATGATCCGGCACAATTCATGCATCGCTATTCGTCGCCAGATGATATAGAAATTGTAGCACTCATTGCTGCCTCTTTAGCTTTTGGAGAACGTTCTCAGATACTCCGGAAGATAGAAAGCATCTGCCAATTGATGGAACACAAGCCATCGGTATGGATCAGACAGGAGAAATTCAACGTTTTATTCCCTGAATCAAATGAAAAGTTTTATCGATTCTATTCGTATGCCGACATGAGGGCATTCTTTTCTCAGATCAAGAATATAATAGATCGGTACGGTTCAATAGGAGCTTACATCAAACTGCGCTACGAAAAAGGCGTTCATCCGTTAAAAGCCATTGTCGAAGCTTTTGCCGATTGTTCATCAGACAGGAATCTTATCCCAAAAGATACACACTCCAGCTGTAAACGAATAAATATGTTTCTTAGATGGATGGTGCGCAACAACTCGGCAGTCGACATGGGATTATGGGATTGGATAGACAAAAAGCAATTAATCATACCCGCCGACACTCATGTCATGCAAGAAGCTATAAGACTAGGGATCATCTCTAAAGCAGGCAGTTCGCTATCAAAAGCTATTGAGATAACAAATGCGCTTCGTTTAGTTTGGCCCGACGATCCTTGCAAAGGAGACTTTGCTCTATTCGGATGGGGAATAAATCATCATAAAGATGTTAAATCATCTCAAAAAGAAGACATTAGACGCAAAATCAAAGTATATTTGCGATAGTCTCACAAACAAAGTAGAACATGAAAAAGTTTTTGATATTAAGCTTAAGCATATCGCTCGCCGCATGTGGTACAACAGGCATGCAAGGTAACCCGGGAGCTATCCTTGTAGGTGCTCAAGCCGGAGGAATGGTAGGTTCCATCATTGGCAGTAGTTCAGACAGTTTTACCGGATGGGCGATAGGTAATGTGGTCGGAACTATAGCAGGTGCAGCCATAGGCAATGCCATATCGACTCCTCACGAAAGTCAACAACAAGACAACTCTTATCCCCAGCCGGCCACAGATACTGACAATACTTCCAATCAGGAGCACTCCATTTACAAGGATGCTACTCCGTTCTTACCGGTGACGATTCAAAATATTCGTTTCGTTGACGAAAACAATGACCACATTATCCAAGCGGGTGAGTTCTGTAAACTGATATTCGAACTATATAATTCGGGAGACCAAGTGCTATACAATATATATCCCAATATCACAGTTTCCAATCCAAAGGTAGGTGTTTCAAAGCCGGTGCTTATAGAAAAATTAAAACCAGGCCAGAGAATCCGCTATACTGCTAGCGTATATGGTTATAAAGACCTGCGCAACGGACAAGTAAGTTTCGCTATCACCGTTTGCCAGCAAAACGGCAACACAGGTGATCAACGGCGATTCACACTCAACACCCAACGTAAATAAAAGGATTCGAGATGAAAAAGATACTTCTCTTACTGATCGCAGTAATCTACTCATTTAATCAAGGTAATGCATGCACTTCGGCTGTCATATCAGGACGTGCCACTCCCGACGGACGTCCGCTGCTTTGGAAGCATCGCGATACGGACTTTTTACAAAACAGCGTGAAGTATTTTAAAGGAAAGAAATATTCTTTTATCGGAATAGTGAACAGTAGTGCAAAACATCCTACTGAAGTATGGATGGGTACCAACAGCGCCGGATTCTCTATCATGAACACCCAGTCGTACAATATTGAAAGAAACGTGAAAGATGATGATCGCGGCACAGCCAATGGAAGAGTGCTCTATCGAGCATTGGCTACCTGTGCTACCGTAGCCGACTTCAAGCATTTTTTAGATACGATTCCCAAACCAAGCAATATTGAAGCCAATATTGGCGTCATTGACGCACAAGGTGGAGCCGCCATGTTCGAAATAGGTAGTTACCGCTACACTTATTATGATGCAAACGATCCGAATACAGCTCCAAACGGATATATCGCCCGCACTAACTTTTCTTTCATGGGAGACAAAGACAAAGGAGCAGGATACGTACGTTATCTGACTGATACAAATGCCCTCACCGTTGCCTCATCCAATCGAGATATTACACCAGAATGGATATTCAGCAATCTATCACGCTCTTTTGTTAACCCTCTTTTGGGTATTGATTTACGAGACGGACATTACAACAAGCCCGAAACAAGTGGTTGGTTTGTCGATCAAGATTTTATTCCTCGCCATTCATCAGCCTCATCTGTCGTAGTACAGGGAGTAAAGCCCGGTGAAAATCCAGAACTGACTACCATGTGGACAATCCTCGGCTATCCACCTGTCAGTATTGCATTCCCTGTATGGGTTAAGGGAGCCGATGAACTATTACCTCGATTACTTACTTCTACGCCGGAAGAGACCAACACGCCATTAGGCAAAAAGGTTGACCGATTGAAAGCGGAAGTATTCAATTATCACGAAGGAAATGGCAGCGAAAAATATCTCAATTGGGAAACATTATACAATAAACAAGGAGATGGTATTATGCAACGACTCGCTCCTGTAGAAAAAGAAGTATTCCATCGTGTCAAGCCGATTGTAGAAAGATGGAGAGATAATAATACTCCTAATTTAGACGAGATGAAAAGTTTATATCATAATCTATCGACCTATATAACGGAGCAGTATGAACTACAGTTCCATTTATAGCCTGCTATTTTATGCGAAGCCTTATTGCGATTGAAATTCCTTAATAACGAACACCGAATTTGATATAAACTTTCGGTCATCATTTGTTTTTTTCTCACCTTTGTACTCGTTATGATATACAAAGACCGCAATAATGCTATTGAACAAATGAATGAATGGGGCTCTAAACACCAACCATTCATCTTTTTTGTAGACTACAAACAACAGCAAACATATATCGAGGGGATTGAAAATGTCAATCCAAATGAAGTACTATATCACTTCAATGAAGTGACGAACGAGAATGATACACCACGAGCACAAGATAAATCGAATATTATCCCTGGTATGCAATGGCAAATATTTCCTGAAGATTTCGATCGGTACAAACAATCGTTCGACGTCGTGGAAAAAAATATTTTAAAAGGAAATAGTTTTCTGGTCAATTTAACATGCTCTACCCCCATTGCAACAAATCTTTCATTAAGGGATATTTACTGCATATCAAAAGCCAAATACAAGCTATGGGTTAAGGATATGTTTGTAGTCTTCTCTCCCGAAATATTTGTACGCATCAAAGGAAATGAGATTTCATCTTATCCTATGAAAGGGACAATAGATGCTACCCTGCCGAATGCCGAACAATTGCTGATGGACGACATAAAAGAGTCGGCGGAGCACGCCACGATTACCGATTTGATAAGAAACGACTTGAGTATGGTATCAGAACATGTCCGAGTAACAAAATACCGATATCTAGATAGACTTGAAACAAATCGAGGACCAATACTACAAACGAGCTCTGAAATATGCGGAACATTGCCCGAAGGGTTTAATCGACATTTGGGAAACCTCTTCTTTCAATTACTTCCCGCAGGCTCTATTACAGGAGCGCCTAAGATGAAGACGACACAAATTATCGAAGAAGCGGAACATTATGATCGACATTTTTATTCGGGTGTCATGGGATACTTTGACGGATACGATTTGGACAGCGCGGTGATGATTCGTTTTGTAGAACAACAAGAAAATGGGAACATGGTATACAAAAGCGGAGGAGGAATTACTTTTCAAAGTAATGTCGCTGATGAATATAACGAAATGAAACAAAAAATATATGTACCAATTTATTGAAACAATTCAAATATTAGATGGAGAGATTCTTTTATTAGAGTACCATAATAGACGAATGAATGAAACGATCCGGCATTTTTTTGGAAACAACAAGCCAATAGACTTGAAACAACACATTAACAGCCATAATCTAACTGGTGAAATAAAGTGTCGAATCGTTTATGACAACAATATTGTAGATGTCAGTTACACACCATATACAATGCGCTCTATACAATCCTTAAAATTAGTACAAAATGACGAGATAGACTACTCTTACAAAAGTGCAGACAGAAGCCCACTATCACTTTTGGCTGCTCAAAAAGGAGAAGCTGATGAAATTTTAATCGTGCGGCAAGGACTCCTTACAGATACAAGTTTCAGCAACATTGCGCTGTTTGATGGCAATGAATGGAGCACTCCCGGACATCCATTATTGAAAGGCACCCAACGAGCATATTTAATAGACCAAGGTCTCCTACACGAAAAAGATATTCGTGCAGAAGACCTGTATCACTATCAGAAGCTTAGCCTTATAAATGCGATGATAGACCTCGGTAAGATTGAAATACCTATAGTCTATATCAAATAGCGGTTATTTCTTAAATGTTTGAATAGTATGAACCAACTCGTCTATTTCTTCTGCTTTTGTATCAAACGAAGTTACAAGTCGAATTTCGTTATTCGCTTCATTCCAGAGATAAAAGAAGTATTTCAGTTGCAAATATTCGATAAGCGGACGAGGCATTGTCATGAAAAGCTGATTGCTTTCCATTTTTTGAGTGAAACGGATGCTAGAACATTCGTTCAGAGCATCGTAAAGTTTGCGAGCCATTGCATTGGCATGCTGTGCATTAGTAAGCCAAATGCCCGTTTCGAGATAAGCCGTGAACTGGCATGACAAATAACGAAGTTTGGATGCCAATTGTGCCGACTGCTTGCGAAAGAACTTAGCATATTTTTTGGCTTCTTCATCAAATACGATGACACACTCCCCAAGCATTAAGCCGTTTTTCGTTCCACCGAATGACAAGACATCAATACCTACGTCTACAGTCAATGCCTTGAACGAAAGATGTAGTGAAGCACAAGCATTTGCCAATCGAGCACCGTCCATGTGGACTTTCATCCCATTCTCATGAGCCAATGAAGTGATCGCCTTTAGCTCGTCAGGAGTATAAATAGTTCCCAATTCCGAACACTCGGACAAATAGATAGCCCCCGGTTGCGAATGATGTTGTTCGCCAAAACCTACCAAATACGGTTTTATCAGTTCTGGCGTCAGTTTACCATCCGGAGTGGGAATAGTACAAATATGGCAACCGGTCATCTTAGCGGGAGCACCGCACTCGTCTACTGCAATATGAGCTGTTTCGGCACATAAAATAGAATTGAAAGGACGAGTGATGGTTTGCAAAGCGACCACATTACTACCGGTTCCGTTAAACACAAAATAGACATCACAGTCTGGAGTGAATGCCTGGTGAATCGTATCGACAGCTTCTAATGTCCACGGATCGTCACCATACCCCACAGCATGATCTGAATTAGCTCGAGCGATAGCATCCATAATCAATGGATGAACGCCCGAATTGTTATCCGATGCAAAACTTCTCATTATATCTTTTTATTTTAGTGCCACAAAAGTAACAAAAAGTTTCATTACTTTTGCATTATGAAACGAAATGATTTATATAGCATATTACATACCACACTATTACTGGCAATATGTATCATAACCTTCTTTCTTAACAACCGTACTATCTTTTTCGGAAAAGAATCTTATGAGGTTGCCATGACTCATCGTCTTATTGCTGCAGGGTCGGCCACCATCTTTATTTTCTTCTGCTACTTACTGGGGAAAGAGATCTCGCAACGTGAAGATTTTGCATGGATTGCCGCTTTATTACTCTGTACCAGCTACCGGTTCATTCTTTTCGGCCGAGTTCCATCCAATGTCCTTTGCAGCCATGCTACAATGGTAGGAGCTATATTTTTCATATTCTGTACTTTCAAAGAACATCAAGCTACCTATCTCTCGGCGATATTAGGTGGTTTATGTCTAGGTCTTTCTTACCTTTCCAACCAATGGCTTTCGTTCTTTATATTGCTACTGCCTTTCTGCATCGTATTCTTACTGTTTTACCGCCCCATTGAATGGAGAAGATGGAGGCAAATACTGATTATTCTTGCCATCACACTATTTATGACCTGCATACCTTATCTGCATCTTGATTTCATGAACAATGAGCCCTATCGATATCTATTTGGAAAAAAATGCTTATTATGGACAACCAACAATAATCATTCGTGGTCTTTCTATACTCCTATACTATGGAATATGGGGGCTTGGACTTTCTTATTTTTGATTTCCTTGCTGTTACCTTTTTGGGCCAAACAACTGAAAGACAAACAAACATATATATCCGGTTTCGTCTGGTTACTGCTACAATTCATCCTTATATCGGCAGCACCCCAAAAAGATATTAATTATCTCATACCATTGATGTTGCCAACAGTCTATCTGATGAGTTCTATCGTAGTGCATTGGAAAGAGACTTTGGGGCGACGTTCACACCACTTGGCAGAGCAGTTATTCTTGATCAACAGTTATGCACTATCTGCGATTTGTCTATTACTACCTATCATCGGTTATTGGCTAGTATACAGAGCCGGGTATATGATATTCGATCGCTATTTGTTACTCTCCATTTATACTTTTATTATTAGCGGTTGCCTCTTCATCGCCTCTTGGAAACGAACGCCCTATTTCGTCATTTATAGTCTGACAGCGCTACTGTGTGTTGCAGAAGTTATGATGTGACAAAAAAGCATTCGGACATTCTGTCAGAAGTCCGAACTAAAAAGGGAGCCAAGACACCGCCGTCTTAGCTCCCTACAAGTATAATTTATAGATGTTATGCTATAGCAAAGTAGCTGTTAAAACTACATCATGCCGCCCATGCCACCCATACCGGGATTAACCATTGGCATTTCAGGTTTATCTTCTTTCTTCTCTACAACAACACACTCTGTCGTCAGGAACATACCTGCAATAGAAGCTGCATTTTCAAGAGCTACTCTATTAACCTTAGCCGGATCGATAACACCTGCAGCGTGCATGTTTTCATAAACATCCTTGTGAGCATTGTAACCAAAGTCGCCTTTGCCCTCACGAACTTTCTGAACAACAACAGCGCCTTCTTTGCCTGCGTTTTCTACAATCTGACGAAGAGGTTCTTCAATGGCACGGCGTACAATCTGGATACCTGTTGTTTCATCAGCATTATCACCTTTCATGCCTTCCAATTTCTCAGCGGCACGAATATAAGTTACACCACCACCAGGGCAGATACCTTCTTCGATAGCAGCACGAGTTGCACAAAGAGCATCATCAACGCGGTCTTTCTTCTCTTTCATTTCAACCTCAGACGCAGCGCCAACATAGATCACAGCAACACCGCCCGACAATTTAGCCAAACGTTCTTTCAGTTTATCACGATCATAGTCGCTCTTGGTCTCTTTGATCTGAGCTTTAATCTGCTCACAACGATCTTTGATAGCCTGTTTGTCGCCATTACCATTCAAGATGATAGTATTATCTTTGTTAATTGTAACTTTCTCTGCAGTACCAAGCATTTCGATAGTAGCCTGTTCTAGTTTCAAGCCCTTCTCTTCGCTGATAACAACACCACCGGTCAATGTAGCGATGTCTTCAAGCATTTCTTTGCGACGATCACCGAAGCCGGGAGCTTTAACAGCGCAAATCTTCAACTGCGAGCGCAGGCGATTTACAACCAAGGTAGTTAATGCTTCGCTATCAACATCTTCAGCAACAACCAACAAAGGACGACCCGTTTGTACAGCAGGCTCCAAAATTGGTAAGAATTCTTTTAGATTAGAAATCTTTTTATCATAAACCAAAATATAAGGTTTCTCCATTTCGCAGAGCATCTTTTCTGCATCTGTTACAAAATAAGGAGAAAGATAACCACGATCGAACTGCATACCTTCTGTATGACCTACAGTAGTATCTGTTCCTTTGCTTTCTTCGATAGTGATAACACCATCTTTAGTTACCTGCTTCATTGCATCAGCAACCAATTTACCGATAGTGGCATCATTATTGGCAGATAAAGTAGCAACCTGTTCGATCTTATCATAGTCGTCGCCAACAGTTTCAGAGATTTCTTTAATACTCTCAACAACTTTAGCAACAGCCTTATCTATACCACGTTTCAAATCCATTGGATTGGCACCGGCAGTTACATTCTTCAAACCTTCTGCAACGATAGCCTGAGCCAAAACTGTTGCAGTAGTTGTACCGTCACCGGCATCTTCGCCTGTTTTAGAAGCAACTTCTTTGACCAACTGCGCACCAACATTCTGATAAGCATCAGACAACTCAATTTCTTTGGCAACCGTTACACCATCTTTAGTGATATGAGGAGCACCAAATTTCTTTTCCAAAATAACATTGCGGCCTTTCGGTCCAAGAGTAACTTTAACGGCGTTAGCCAAAGCGTCAACACCCTTCTTTATCTGATCGCGGGCGTCGATATTGAATTTAATTTCTTTTGCCATAATTGTTTAAGTTATAATTTTTAATTAGTTAGAATGTGTATTGATTATTATTTCAGCACAGCCACAACATCCGACTGGCGCATGATGAGATATTTGGTTCCGTCAAATTCAACTTCAGTTCCGGCATATTTACCATAAAGAACTTCGTCGTTCTCTTTCAGAATCATTTCTTCATCTTTTGTTCCGTTGCCAACAGCAACAACTTTGCCTCTAAGAGGTTTTTCTTTTGCCGTATCAGGAATAATGATACCACCGATAGTTTTCTCTTCTGCAGGAGCAGGAAGAATCAATACTCTGTCTGCTAATGGTTTAATGTTCATAATACTTTACTATTTATATGTTATACAATTATATATTAAATGTTGTCCTTTACGGACGCAAAATATATATTACGAAAACTGTGCCAAAGCTATCATTATAACTATAAAATTTTATAATGAGCTCTTCACTTCAGCTATTATTCCAGTCATACAACGTCGAATTCTTATAGCAACAACCATCCCCTGAATACTAAAATTTCTTTCAACCTATATTCTAAAAGCTTCAGCACCTTCAATTTTTATAATGAATAAGGACATCAAGAATACTTCTTCCTTATCAACCTTGCGACTCACTCCCGTGAGTCGGAAAAAACAGAAGGACGAAATTTGCGACTCACGGGCGTGAGTCGCAAGCTACATAAGTATGTCGACATCATAACATATAGCACACACCGCTCTTACTCTATTATCATACCAATAAAATTATGTGAAACAAATGCCAAGTACCGAAATAATATGTTTTAAGCGGTTCTTTAGTACTCGACAAATGCTTATAACAACATTCAAGCATGAAATATATTCTACTAAAGCAGGGTGACTTGCGGAGGTTGAACAAGAGCTTATAAAAATATCATAAAAGATTCATGTCAACCTGAAAAATAGTCCGATATTATAGCATTTCTATCTCTTATTTCTCTTTTATCACAATAAAATTAAATACAAAGAGAAAAAATAAAGAGATTATCATGTATATTTGCAATAGCATGTAAAATGAAAATAGAGAAAGATGAGAAAAGCATTATCGATTATTTTTTTGAGTGTGATGCTACCCTGGCACCTGCAGGCACAAACCGCGATAGAATTGTTGCAAAAAGTATCTAGCTTTTTGGCCCAACAGAAATGGGAAGAAGCTACCAATATCTATCAACAAGCAATAGGAAAGGATGTAGAACGAGCAGATATTTATTACCGCGTAGAGGTTGATAAAAACTCACCGGCTGCATTATCTTTTGCTGAGCATTTGGCAGTATACTACAAAAACACGAGAGATTATAATAAAGCCTATAATTATTACAAAATACTGTTGGCAAAAGAACCTAATGATGCTTCTTTCTTATCGGGATGTGCCGAATCGGCTTTCGGCAAAGGGAAAGAGGATGAAGCGGTAGCTATGTACGACAAAGTTATTAACCTAAACCCCAACAACCTACGTGCAAATATTTTCTTAGGGAGCTATTTCTTTATGCAAGCAGAGCAAGATAAACGAAAGTTAGACAATAACTTCAAACGGATCACAGCTCCTTCGAGCATGCAGAAAGCCCGATACAAAGACGACTTAAAGGCACTCTATACTTCGGACTATCATAAAGCCAAAAATTATTTGGATAATGTAATCAAACTTTTCCCTTCGGCCGAAGCTAAGAAAATGTTAATAACCATAGCCGAAAGGGAAAAAGAGATGGAATAAACATCCTTTATTTTTTCGCAGCTCTCTTTTCTTGGAATGACTTCACAGCATCCTTCTTAGCCCCTATCGATTGGTAAAGAATTGGAGGACGGACGTTGCTACTTCCGAGAGCTTTACTCGAAGAGGTAGAGTTATATTTTGTTCCGGGAATAAACAGACCATAGTTAAGAATAAAACGTATCCGCGCTCTTTGATCGGTAGTAAAGGCATTGCTTTTACAATATTCATAGTCCATGATATTGTCTCCATTGAATGTGGCGCTTGTCTCACAATTCGTACGGGGCAACAAGTCGGACAATGTAAGAGTCTTATGTGTCTGAATATAGTTGACCAACCATTTTTCGTAAGTAGCCCGATCGTAATTTGGGGTATCAGTGCAATAATCATCACCCGAGCATTGAATTTTTCCCACTTCGGTAAAGACATGGAACAAGCCCAAATAATGACCTAATTCATGAGCAATAGTCACAGAGACATCGTAGGGATTGTAGTATTGGGAAGTCGGATCGTACTCATATATAAACGAGCTATTGATAGAAGCACAACGAGGATAGTCCCAATTGTGACTAAGGTAATAATCTCCCACATTCAATCCCGCAAGTTCGTTGGCGCTACTGACATAAGGAAGATGGGTAATACCCATGGTTATATATCCGCTATTATCGGTCTTAAACTCATAAAGAAATACGTTAATGTATTTATTCAAATTCCATAGCATACTGACATATTTACTGTTATCGGATGGAGGTAGAGTACCACCCATAAACTTATCACATTCAAGCGAATCGGTAGATATATATTGACGATCGATTCCTGCCTCTGCAAGTGTATTTCCATTCGGGTCGGTAGTAGCCAAATCGAACTCCAGATTCATGTTATTATTACTATAAAGTGCATTTACAGCAGCCATAACTTTACTAATCTGTGCCTGGGTCACATTTTGCAACGCATCTGTAGAAGTGTGATACAGGACATGAAAGATAACAGGAAGTTTATATTTCTCTTCGGCAGCCTGTGTACAAGTAGCTGTCGTAATAGTAGCTTTATTAACATTAAAAGCCAAATTAGCCGTACGTTGAGTGCTGCTTGTATTGGCGACAATGGAGATAGTCGTGGTTGCCGTAACTCCCGCTTTGCCCGAAGTAACACTAGGCACACACCATGTCTGATCGCTCAGCAAAGTCCAATCATAATTCGAAACGACAGAAAGAGTCGTTGTTGAGGCCACACTATTTGCAGAGATAGACGACGGAGAAAGTGTAACGGTAGGTTCGGCACTATTATCCGTCTTACAAGCCGCAAAAATAAACAGCAGCGGCAGAATTAGCAACAAGCTCTTTTTCATATTCGTTCCAATCTAATATTTAATTCAAAATTAACAAGTCTATTAGCTTAGATGAAAAGCTTTCAGCCAACCGACCTATTTTCCTTATTTATCGCACTATTTTTATTATCTCAATCCACGCACTACTAATCGGGTAAAAAAGAAACTTCCTTAAAATTGTATGTTCTTGTCTTCCCTGTTTTATCTTCCAACACAAGAGTTCCCAACGGAAGGATGTCAGCAATACGAGCAGAGAAGACTCCATCGGCATCCTTATATCTATGAAAAGAATCTCTACGATACAAAGAATGAATATAACGATTCATTATTATAGAAGCTCCGCCTTCTTTAAAGAGTCGATAATACTCAAGAACCTTACCCATTATTTGATTCAATATCTCCTCTCTATCTTTTTCTTCATTAATAATCTGAATTAAAGAAATAGGATTGGGAGCATCACTCCTGAAGATTTTTTGATTGATATTAATACCTATACCGGCAATACTTTGCTGAATTGTTTCTCCACAAAGCTCATTTTCGATAAGGATACCACATATCTTCTTATCCTGCCAATAAATATCATTAGGCCATTTCACAGAGAAACCGGGGCAGAAACAGCTAAGAGTATCCTTAATTGCCAAAGAAAGCAGTTGCGACAAATAAAATTGTTGACGCGCGGGACAGAAATCGGGATAAGACACAAAGCTGAAAAGTAAGTTTTTCTCCTTTTCCGATTCCCATGAATTATTAGCCTGCCCGTGTCCTGAATACTGGAAATCGGCAACGACAGTAGTAAATTCTGCCAACCGTATTTCTTTGCATTGCGCTTTTAAATAGCTGCTGGTCGAATCGGTTTCTGCGAGATAAACGATCGGCACTGACAATTTCTCCTTCATAATCTTTTAATTGTAGTAGGATAAAATGCTTCCTTAATATGTTCTATTTTGAAATTCGTCCCATCTCCCATTACCGATAAAATATCAAAGCGTATAGAGTGGTCCAATTCATAAAGTTTTATATAAGTGTCGGCTGCCCTCATCAAACGAGCAGCTTTCTTGGCATCAACTGCCTCGAAAGGTTCACCATAGTCATTATCTTTTCTTGTTTTTACTTCAATAAAAATAACTTCATCGTTCTTGATTGCAACAATATCTATCTCAAGATGCCCACGGCGCCAATTACGATGTTTAATAGCATAATCGTTCTTTTCCAAATAGGCGACTGCGGCATCTTCTCCCGCTTTTCCTAACATTAAGTGTTCTGCCATATTAATGCCGTTTTCACAAAAGTAGTCTATTTCTCCCAATAAAAGCATAAAAAGATGTATTTTTGTAGCGTATTAGCACAAGAGAAAGCACATGGAAGAGGATAGTTATTATATGAAACAAGCTTTGGCAGAAGCTAAGGCAGCAGAAGAAGAAGGAGAAATACCTATTGGAGCGGTGGTCGTATGCCAAGGGCGTATTATTGCCAAAGCGCACAATATGACACAACGTCTAATTGACGTTACAGCACATGCCGAGATGCAGGCCATCACTTCGGCATCTGCCGGATTAGGAAATAAATATCTCAATGAGTGTACACTCTATGTCACCATTGAGCCGTGCGCCATGTGCGCCGGAGCTATTGCTTGGGCACAATTAGGCCGACTGGTCTTCGGTGCTCCCGACGAGAAGCGAGGCTTTAGTAAATATGCAGACAATCTGCTTCACCCTAAGACTGTTGTATTGAGTGGTGTCATGGCAGAAGAATGTGCCACACTAATGAAATCCTTTTTTGCAAAAAAGCGCTGAGTCAGTTTGAATCAGACTTTTTATCGTTTTCTTTCACTTCTTCAAAATCCACATATTCGCCTTCATCATCTCCGAATATGTGTTTCTTCGATTGCTCATCGTTCTCCATCGTCTCTTTATTTCCTCCTTCGCGGGCATTATTCTCCTGCCGCCTACCTATATGCAACAACGTCTTTATGACGCGGACAACAAACATCAACCCGAAAAGTATGATGAAAATAAAAATAAGAAAAACAAAAAGGAGAAATTGCATAATCTATTTTTTAGAAATATTCAGATTATTGACAAGCGAAAGTAATATATACCATAGTATAATAGCTGCCAAACAAATGCGTCCCAAACCGAACATCGGTATGCTGACTATGAGAAAAAGATAACGAAGCTTATTTTCACTCCATTTTAAATTCTCAAATTTAAGAGAAAACATAGGAATCTCGGCGACTAACAACCATGAAGATACCACAATCATCACAAGCAGCACAATAACATTAAGTGGAGCCATCAAATCAGGGAAACCCAAAGCAAAAGAGATCCAGAAAAGAGTATTTGCAGGTGTAGGAAGTCCAATAAAAGAATGTGTCTGACGAGGATCTATATTAAATTTAGCCAATCGAAGGGCAGAGAAGACAGCAATAAGAAATGCCGCGTATGACAATATGCTACGAGCACCTATCAAAAAAGCAGGCCAATAAACGACAGAGTCGGCAGAACGAGTAAGCAATGAAAGAACTATCATCGACGGTACCAATCCAAAGCTAATATCATCGGCCAACGAATCAAGTTCTTTACCAATAGGAGAAGAGACACCTAATGCCCGAGCCGACAAGCCATCAAAAAAATCGAAAAACGCACTTAATAGAATAAATATAAGCGTAACGCCGAACCATCCGCCCAAAGCGAAGATACAAGCGATACAGCCCGAAAACAAATTCAAGCACGTTAACGTATTTGGAATAGCTTTTTTAATTTGATTCATCATAATTACTAAGATAATTTAGCAATCACTGTCTGGTTGCCAACTGTAGATTGTCCCATTCCGACATATATTTTGGTATCGAGAGGAAGGAACAAGTCCACCCTCGAACCGAACTTTATAAATCCAAGATGTTCATCAATATAGCAGACCTCCCCCTCTTCGGCATAAGTAACAATACGACGAGCTACTGCACCTGCTATCTGTCGAACCAATATTTCAGTACCCTCGGGAGTTTCGATAACGACCGACGAACGTTCATTATCAAGGCTGGCCTTAGGCAACCAAGCTTTCATATATTTCCCATTTTGGTGTTTCATCATTTTTATCGTTCCATCAACAGGATACCAATTGGCATGAACATTAAACAAACTCATAAAAATAGAGACCATAATACGCTTGTCATGAAAATATTCGTTTTCTTCAACTTCCTCTATAACTACAATCTTCCCATCAGCCGGTGCTACAACAACTTTTTCCGTACTTTTTCCAAAGACTCGAATAGGACAGCGGAAGAAATTGACCATCACACCATAGACCACTAACAACACGGCAGTAACACCACAAAAAGGGATTTTAGTAGTAAACACCAAATAGAACAGCAAATCTATCGCCGCGAATAACAAAAAGCCCAAGACCAGAGCATGGGTGCCCTCATGATGCAATCGTATTCTTTTAAATCTTTTCAATCGATTCATACATTTAAATATATTCGCTTGCAAAAATACGTCTTATTTGATTAACGCCAAAACTATTTAAAAGAAAATAAGGTGTTGATAACTTTTTTGCGTTTCTTTTTGAAGAGACAAAAGGATAAAGTAACTTTGATGCCTACAATAATATAATAAGATACAATGCAGGATTTCATCCATATTCATGTTCACACCCAATATTCTATTCTCGATGGCCAGGCCAGCGTAAAGAAGTTGGTAGACAAAGCCATTGCCAACAAGATGAAAGGCATCGCCATTACCGATCACGGGAATATGCTAGGCATCAAAGAGTTCACGAACTACGTCAACAAAAAGAACGATGCAGTAAAAAGCAACATAAGAAAAATAAAAACAAAAATTGCCGGCATCGAATCGGGAAAAGAAGTTGTAGATAACAAAGATGCAGCACTTGTCGAAGCGCATAAAGAGCTGGAAGAGACGAAAGGTAAATTATTTAAGCCCATTATAGGCTGCGAAATGTACGTAGCTCATCGCTCCATGGAACAAAAAGAGAGTGACAAAGACCAAGGAAGCTATCATCTTATTGTATTAGCAAAAAACGAAAAAGGTTATCACAACCTTATAAAATTAGTATCCAGAGCATTCACTAAAGGTTTTTACTATAAGCCAAGGACCGATCGAGCTGAATTGGAAAAATACCACGAAGGCTTAATCGTTTCATCAGCTTGCTTGGGCGGTGAGATTCCCCGTAATATCCGGGCAGGTCGTTTCGAAGAAGCAGAAGAAACAATCCAATGGTATCACAACCTATTTGGCGACGATTTTTATCTGGAAATACAACGACATAAAGCAACAGTAGAAAGAGCGAACCATGAAACTTTCGGCGAGCAACAACTTGTGAACAAAAAGTTGATAGAATATAGTAAGAAGTTCGGCATCAAATTGATCTGCACCAACGATGTACATTTCGTTAACGAAGAAGACGCCGAAGCACACGACCGGCTCATCTGTTTAAGTACAGGTAAAGACTTGGATGACCCGCGCAGAATGCTTTATAGCAAGCAAGAATGGATGAAGACAAAGGAAGAAATGAACGAAATCTTTGCCGACGTTCCTGATGCACTATCGAATACGCTTGACATTCTCAATAAAGTAGAATACTATTCCATCGATCATGCTCCTATTATGCCGACATTTGCTATTCCGGAAGAGTTCGGCACCGAGGAAGAATATCGCAAGAAATACACAGAAAAAGATTTATTCGACGAGTTTACCTGCGACGAACATGGCAACGTAGTCATGCAACAGAAAGACGCAGAAGGCAAAATAAAGAAGCTGGGTGGTTACGAGAAACTTTATCGTATTAAATTGGAAGCCGATTATCTAAAAAAATTGGCTTTCGATGGGGCAAAGAGTTGTTATGGAGATCCGGTTCCGGATGATATAAAAGAACGCCTCATCTTTGAATTACACGTCATGAAGACGATGGGTTTCCCGGGTTATTTCCTCATCGTACAAGACTTCATCAGCGCGGCCCGCAAAGAACTCGGTGTATCTGTTGGACCGGGACGTGGTTCGGCAGCCGGATCGGCAGTCGCATACTGCCTAGGCATCACCAAAATAGATCCTGTAAAATATGATTTACTGTTTGAACGCTTTTTGAATCCGGATCGTATATCGCTACCCGATATTGATGTCGACTTCGATGATGAAGGACGTGGAAAAGTATTAAATTGGGTGACTCAAAAATATGGGCAAGAAAAGGTGGCCCATATCATTACATACGGCACGATGGCTGCAAAAATGGCAATAAAGGATGTTGCGCGAGTTGAGAAATTGCCGCTCAGCGAATCGAATGCATTGGCCAAGTTCGTGCCCGACAAGATACCCGGAAAAAAATCTGTTACATTAAAAGATGCGATAGAAATAGTTCCCGAACTACAAGCTGCCGAAGCTTCGAACGACCAATTGGTAAGCGAAACCATGAAGTACGCTCAAATGCTAGAAGGGAATGTTCGTGGCACAGGTGTTCATGCCTGCGGTACCATTATTTGCAGAGATGATATTACAGATTGGGTTCCAGTTTGTTTGGCCGATGATAAAGAAACGGGAGAAAAACTACTTGTTACTCAATACGAGGGTTCAGTAATCGAAGATACCGGACTTATCAAAATGGACTTTCTAGGTCTGAAGACACTCTCTATCATTAAAGAAGCTGTCGACAACGTCAAACTCTCACGAGGTATCGAAATCGACATCGACAAAATTGATATCGAGGATGCTGCAACCTATCAATTATACTGCGAAGGACAAACGATTGGCACCTTTCAGTTCGAATCGGCAGGAATGCAAAAATATTTAAGAGAGTTGCAGCCTTCTACTTTCGAAGACCTTATTGCCATGAATGCCTTATACCGACCGGGTCCAATGGATTATATCCCCGACTTTATTGATCGCAAATTGGGAAGAAAGCCAATAGTCTACGATATTCCAATCATGGAAAAATATCTGAAGGACACTTATGGCATTACGGTTTATCAAGAGCAAGTGATGTTGCTGTCACGTTTATTAGCAGGTTTCACTCGTGGCGAATCAGATACGCTCCGTAAGGCAATGGGTAAAAAGCTTAAGGACAAGCTGGACCATTTAAAACCTAAATTCATTGCCGGCGGGCAAAAGAATGGATACCAAGCTAAAACACTCGAAAAGATATGGGCCGATTGGGAGAAATTTGCTTCGTACGCCTTCAACAAGTCGCATGCTACATGCTATTCATGGGTTGCGTATCAAACAGCCTATCTCAAAGCCCATTATCCAGCCGAATATATGGCCGCTGTAATTAGTCAGAACCTATCGGACATGACTAAGATTACAAAATTCATGGACGAATGTAAGTCAATGGGCATATCGGTACTAGGGCCAGACATTAATGAAAGTAATCTAAACTTCACGGTCAACAAAGCGGGCAACATTCGATTCGGATTAGGAGCCGTAAAAGGAGTAGGAGAAAAAGCGGTACAAGCAATCATTGACGAACGTCAAACCAATGGGACATTCAAATCGATATCCGATGTGGTACAGCGCGTCAATCTGAATGCCTGCAACAAGAAAAATATGGAAAACCTGGTTCTTGCTGGAGCGTTTGACGGATTTGGACTAAGAAGAGAACAATTCTTCGTCGCTAATATGAAAGATGAAACGTTCCTAGAAACATTGATCCGCTACGGTAACCTTTATCAGGTTGAAAAAGACTCTATGGCAAATTCGCTATTCGGAGGCAGCAATATGGTAGAGACAGCCGTTCCCGAAGCTCCAAAAGAATTTGACAAATGGAGCGATTTGGAAAAGCTCAATAAAGAGCGTGAGCTGATTGGTATCTATTTATCATCCCATCCTTTGGATGAATATCAAATCGTATTAGACTATATGTGCAACACCAAATTGGCTGATCTTTCGGACCTAACCCCTCTTAAAGGTCAAGACCTCACAATGGGAGGCATTGTAACCAAAGTGCGCAATGGAATCACCAAAAATGGGAACCCCTACGGTATTGCCAAAGTCGAAGACTATTCCGGTGCTTTTGAGTTCGCCCTTTTCGGAGAAGACTGGGCCAAATACCAAGGGAATTTTTCGGAAGGCGTACTACTATATATTTCAGCACGGTGCCAAGGAAGACAATGGCGTCCCGATGATTTGGAAGTAAAAATTGCGGGAGTAAGAATGCTATCCGAAGTTCTCGAAAATGAGATAGAGCGGATCACAATGTCATTGCCACTTGAAAATGTGAATGCAATGTGGATAAACGACTTAACGATGCTAACGGAAGAAGCTAAGGGTAATACAAAGCTTTCGTTTCAGATAGTCGATAAAGAAGATAACATTACACTAAACCTTAATTCTAGGACTGTGACGGTGCAACCCGGAAAGGATTTGGTCGCTTTCGTTAAAAGTCATCCGGATGTGAGCATCCAAATAAATTGATGAACTAAGACTGCCACAAAAAAAGAACAAAAATACTTTCTATTGTCTTCGGCTTACATTATCTTTGTGGATGCAATAAATAAATTTAGTATAAACTTTCTTTATTAAAAACTTATTAGAATGGAAATTACAGACAGCAATTACAAAGAGTTGATTAACTCCGGAAAACCGGTTGTAATTGATTTTTGGGCAACATGGTGTGGACCTTGCCGTATGGTAGGACCAATTATAGAAGAATTGGCAGCTACTTATGGTGAGCAAGCCGTTATCGGAAAATGCGACGTTGATAATAATTCAGATGTTACGACCGAATTCGGTATCCGCAATATTCCTACCGTCATCTTCTTTAAAGATGGCAAACAGGTAGACAAACAAGTAGGTTCAGCTTCCAAATCAGTATTCGAAGAAAAGCTGAAAGCTATTCTCTAAATCATTTATTTAACTAACCGATAAAAGCTATGGACGAGTTATTCGATAATGGCGATGACGAAAAATGTGTGGAGTATATTAAAAATTATCTTCCACAAGAATTGAAAGAACGTTTCTCGGACGACCAATTATACTACTTCCTAGACGTAATAGACGATTATTATGTGGACAGCGGAGTACTAGATGCTAAACCCGATAAAGATGGCTGTGTATCAATAGATTTGGACACTGTAGCCGATTACGTGGTAAAAGAATCCAAGAAAGATAAAATTGGCGATTTCTCTCATGACGAAATTTTTTTCATCGTACAAGGTGAAATGGAATACGGTAACTCATTAGGCGAAGTCGATTAAAAGATTTCCATGAAAAGAGAATGGACTAAAATAGAATTTGAAAAGGAGCGCCCATTCAGCAAACGAATGGGTGCCACCTTACTCTTTATGAGAGAGAATTTGGCAACAATACTGCGCCTCTCTGCAAGTTTTCTATTGCCTACGGCCCTATTGTTCACTCTATTCTTCACATGGTCAACGAGTCATCTATTCAGGCTTCTTACCGTAGGTTATATCACTCCTTCTGCATTAGGAGCTTTCGCACTCCTTTTAGCAAGTGCCATATTACTCATCTTATTGGTGCCGTCTTTCTCTTATTCCTTGCTACAGCTATACAACGAACGAGATGAACGGCTAAGAGACATTCACTTCGGCGAAGTAATGTCACGTTTGAAAGATAATTTCACCAAAATAGCTTGCCTGTTACCTTATTTTATCGTTCTGATTTTTCTATTCATTCTACTGAAGATAAAGATATCATCCGTAGTAGCAATTATTACCTACATCGTATTCTTGCTAGGCATAGGAGTCCCTTTGCTATTATTAATGCCTATTTATACGATAGAAAAATCATCACTATTCAAATCTTTCAAGCGCTCTTTAAATTTAGGATACAAACATTGGGGTTCTACTCTCCTCTTTTGGTTTGTATTAAAATTATTAGGAGCATGTATATTGCTATTTTTTGCATTTCCGTGGATAATGAGCATATATGTTGAAGCAGCTTTTTTCGCCTCTAGCACAACTTTCGAAGTGCCTTTCGTTTATCAAATCATTATCTATCTATTTTCACTACTGATGGTCTTTGGAGTCGTCATTTCTTCAATTTTTATCCTGATAGGCATGGCATACCAATATGCCCATGCAACCTCGCATAGAGAAAAAATATTCATCGTTGATGACATTGATAAAGCTGAAGAATCTTTTAAAGTACTTCGCGACAAATAACAAGAGTTTTAATACTTGATCGCTTTGAATTGGACAAGACCAACAGTCTTTTTTGTTACTAGTAGTTCTTCAACAAAAAAAAACATTTCGCTTTCTAAAACCTATCCATCATAAAAAAAGGTTCTCCAGCAAAAGCCGTGGAACTAAACAACACGTAATGAACAAGTTGACTAAAATTCAGTCAGCACACTACTACCTTTGTAAGCATAACATAGAAGTATCACACGTGTGCGACAATTGTCGCACAGCTGTGAGACGTACGTCGCACACGTGTGATACTTCCAAACCTTAACTTTAAATGGACAACTTCTGGGGACAAACGATTACAGCCGATACGATACGCCCCGTTTGAAAGAAGGACAGAAGTCGTATCATGTACAAGTGTCGAACGTAATAACGATGGAGTTCGAAGAACTATGCGGGGAATTTGAAAACAATATCGATGCCGACGAAGGCAGATGTAAAAACAGTTGTCGAGAGATTGTCGCATTCATTTGCCCGCTGCCTTTCGTCGGGAATGAGGCACTTATCAGAAAGGATGAAACATACTTGTTTATGTAAAAATAGAACTACCAGCTATCTGTAGAGCGGTATTTAGAGTGGCTCTAAATAGAGGTCGGCTGAAAATAACGGCCCCACAATATGCTCTCAAGCCGATTTTGGGGCCTCTTTTCGCTGGCGCTGTATACAGTGCACCGTTAACCTCTTGTGTGATAGTTCGATATGGTGTAACACGGAGGTGACAAAGAATATTATAAAGATAAAACATTATGCCTCCCAACTCTTACTGGCGAGCCGAAACCATATCTATAATAATTACCATATATCAGTATGATCCTTGTTTTCCTAGAGCTCCATAAAAGCCTAGAACAGTTTTTGACGTATATAGATTTTCTGAACGTCTCTATATATCAGTATCCTTGCCGATATTTATTTTCGTCTTTGTCATCGAGCATATTAAGATAAGACATATAGCGCGACTGACTTATGTAATGATCTTCGACTGCTTTGATAACAGCACAGTCCGGTTCGTTACGATGTGTACAATTGTTGTACTTACAATGAGCGGAGTATTTAAAGATTTCGGGAAAATAATGACCCACCTCTTCTATTTCCATGTCGAAAGAGCCAAATCCCTTGATACCAGGAGTATCAATGATATATCCACCACCGACAACCGGAAACATCTCAGAGAATGTAGTAGTATGGATACCTTTGTGATGAGAGTTTGATATTTCTGCCGTTTTTTGTACTTCTTCAGACAACAGTGTATTAATAAGAGTAGACTTACCTACTCCCGAATGCCCGGATAGAAGTGTGATTTTTCCTGCTACCGCATTTCGAATTTCATCGATACCATTGCCATCGGTTGCCGAAATACGGTAACAAGAATATCCTATATATGAATAAAGATTGATTAGTCCTTCCATCAATCGTAAATCGTCATCATCATAACGATCTATCTTGTTAAAGAGTAGACTCACTGGAATACGGTAAGCTTCGGCAGTAGCAAGGAAACGATCAATAAAAACAGTTGTCGTCTCAGGATAATTAACCGTAACAAGCAACATGCATTGATCCAAATTGGCTGCAAGGATATGTGATTGCTTCGAAAGATTTGGCGAACGACGAACAATGTAGTTCTTTCTCTCTTCGATCTCGCAAATAAATGCAGTACCTTCATCGTTGAGAATAATCTGCACCCTATCACCTACAACAACAGGATTGGTACTTTTAATTCCTCTCAAACGAAAATTACCTTTTATTTTGCATTCCACCAATTGTGCCTCGTCGGTCTTAACCAAATACCAACTACCTGTATTCTTAATGACTAATCCTTGCACGGCTAGACAGTCATGATTTCTTTATCCTTGCGAACAAGAGCATCTTCTATATCCTTAATATACTTGTCGTGCAACTTCTGCAATTTTGTTTCAGCATCCTTTTCTACATCCTCAGAAAGACCGTTCTTAATATCTTTCTTCAATGCTTCAAAGTGGTCACGACGAATATTGCGCACACTAATTTTTGCTGATTCGCCCTCTGCCTTACATTGCTTTGACAACTGTTTACGGCGCTCTTCTGTCAGAGGAGGTATTCCAATTCTAATTACCTCGCCATTATTTTCGGGCATTATTCCTAAAGACGAATCTATAATGGCTTTTTCAATAGGCGCGAACATACTCTTATCCCATGGGCGAATCGTAATACTACGGGCATCGGGAGTAGCGATGGCAGCAACAGCACTAAGTGGCATCATTTGTCCATAAGAATCTACTTTGATACCGTCAAGCAATTTCGGAGTGGCTTTACCCGCACGAATATGCGACAATGTTTCTTCCAAATGGTCGAGTGCTGCACTCATTTTGGCTTTCGCAGCAGCGTAATCTTTATCTACATCTATCATCTTAATAATATTGTTATAACGGTTATACTATAAGTTGTGCCTACAAAAATAAAAAATAATTTTGATATATATATTATCCTTTTTTATTAATTATGAACAAGAGTACCGATATTATCTCCACAAACGACCTTCTGTAGGTTGCCCGGTGTATCCATATCAAACACTATAATAGGCAAATCGTTTTCTTTGCACATACAAGTTGCCGTCAGATCCATTACTTTCAATCCACGGCGCAACACTTCGTCATACGTTATTTCATCAAACTTCGTAGCGGTGGGATCTTTCTCTGGATCGGCAGTATATACACCATCTACACGCGTTCCTTTCAACATGACATCGGCTTCAATCTCTATACCACGAAGGGAAGAACCGGTATCGGTAGTAAAGTAAGGTGCACCCGTACCACACGACATAATAACGATTTCACCTCTTTCCATACACTCAATAGCCTTCCATTTATTATAAAATTCACCGATAGGCTCCATACGAATGGCAGTCAACACCTTTGCCTTAAGCCCGGCAACTGTAAGTGCAGAACTCAACGCCAGACTATTGATAACTGTTGCTAACATACCCATCTGATCGCCTTTGACACGATCGAAACCTTTACCGGCTCCGGATAATCCGCGAAAGATGTTACCTCCACCGATAACAATACCTATCTGAACACCTTCATCATGAATCTCCTTAATTTGTTTAGCATATTCTCCGAGACGAACTTCGTCAATACCAAACTGTTTTGAACCCATCAGGCTCTCGCCGCTGAGTTTTAATAAAATACGTTTATATTTTGCCATGATACAATTTTATTTTATTAATGATCTAAATTATTCGAACAAAGGTACGAAATATTACATAATCATGCCCTATTTCCTTCAGAATAATTAGGTACTCACCGTCGCCGCGGACAGAGCAAGCGAAGAAATAACGGAATAAAGTTCGATAGATGAATAAAATACGAATTTATCACCAAAACAATAAAAAATATTCCATTTTGTTTGTTTATTCTGATTTTATCTTTTAATTTCGCACCCAATAAACAAAAAGAAATGAATTTATCAAGTTTACATACGATACTACTGAGCAGTATTCTGCTGAACGGTATTATTATTATTCTGCTGGCAAAGTGCAAGTGGAGTGAGTATCGCGTGTAGATATATAAAACAATAAATAATATATGAAAGCCTTCCTCACTCCTGTTGAGGAAGGCTTTTTATTTGTACGTTGATCAAACAATTAATTTAATAATAGAAACAATGACAGACAAATTGTTTATTTTTGACACGACACTCCGCGATGGGGAACAAGTTCCCGGCTGCCAATTGAACACAGTAGAAAAAATTCAAGTAGCACGTGCTCTGGAAGCATTGGGAGTAGATGTTATCGAAGCCGGATTCCCCATATCGAGTCCCGGAGACTTCAATTCGGTAATTGAAATATCGAAGGCAGTGACTTGGCCAAGTATTTGTGCTCTGACTCGAGCTGTAAAAAAAGATATTGATGTAGCTGCCGAAGCCCTGAAATATGCCAAGAGGAAACGTATTCATACCGGAATAGGAACATCAGAATATCATATCAAATACAAATTCAATTCTACTCGCGAAGAAATTATTGAACGTGCAGTAGCTGCTGTAAAATATGCCAAGAAGTATGTAGAAGATGTTGAGTTCTATGCGGAAGATGCAGGACGTACCGAAAACGAATATCTTGCCCAAGTTGTAGAAGCAGTCATCAAAGCCGGCGCCACAGTAGTAAACATTCCCGATACCACAGGATATTGCCTTCCTTCAGAATTCGGATCAAAAATAAAATATCTATTCGATCATGTAGACGGTATTCATAATGCAGTGATATCGACCCACTGTCACAACGACTTAGGCATGGCTACAGCCAATACGATGGCAGGTGTTATAAACGGAGCACGTCAAGTAGAAGTAACCCTCAACGGAATTGGCGAGCGCGCAGGAAACACTTCTCTTGAAGAAATCGTAATGATATTGAAAAGCCACAAAGAAATAGGCATCGATACCAATATCAACACTCGCAAAATCTATCCATCCAGTCGAATGGTTTCAGGACTAATGAATATGCCTATCCAACCCAACAAAGCGATTGTCGGGCGCAACGCTTTCGCACACTCGTCGGGCATCCACCAAGACGGTGTATTAAAGAACGTGCAGACCTACGAAATCATCAATCCACAGGATGTAGGTATAGACGACAATTCGATTATCCTCACTGCCCGTAGCGGACATGCAGCTTTAAAACATCGGCTATCTGCATTAGGAGTCGAATTATCTGAAGAAAAGTTGGATAAAGTATACGAAGATTTTCTTAAATTAGCCGACAGAAAGAAAGAGATTCACGACGATGACATTTTAGTATTAGCAGGAGCAGACCGCAGCCTCAACCACCGTGTTAAGATTGATTATCTACAAGTGACAAGTGGCATTGGCGTTCGGTCGGTCGCTTCACTAGGATTGGATGTGAGCGGTGAGAGATTTTCGGCAGCAGCTGAAGGCAATGGTCCCGTAGATGCAGCTATCAACGCGCTTAAAAAGATTATCAGTCGACAGATGACCTTGAAAGAATTTACTATTCAAGCCATAAGTAAAGGCAGTGATGATGTGGGAAAAGTCCACATGCAGGTAGAATATAAAGGGAACTATTATTACGGTTTTGGCGCCAATACCGACATTATAGCTGCATCGGTAGAAGCGTATATAGATTGCATCAATAAGTTTAAAATAGAAAATTAGAAAAAGATGAATACATTATTCGATAAGATTTGGGACGCGCACGTTGTACAGAAAGTAGAAGACGGTCCTACACAACTATATATAGACAGACTCTATTGTCACGAAGTAACCAGCCCGCAAGCTTTTGCCGGATTAAGAGAAAGAGGATTAAAATGCTTCCGTCCGAAACAAATCTTTTGCATGCCCGATCATAATACACCAACTCATGATCAAGACAAACCGATAGCCGACCCTATATCAAAGAAACAAGTGGATACGCTATCAGAGAATGCTAATGATTTCGGACTGTCGCACTATGGAATGATGAACCCCAAGAATGGTATCATCCATGTAGTAGGTCCTGAAAGAGGATTAACCCTGCCGGGCATGACTATTGTTTGCGGTGACTCGCACACTTCGACCCACGGTGCAATGGGTGCAGTTGCTTTTGGTATCGGTACCAGCGAAGTAGAGATGGTACTAGCCTCGCAATGTATTCTACAAGCCAAACCCAAAAGCATGCGAATCTCTATCGACGGAACGCTCCAAGCGGGTGTTACCGCAAAAGATATGGCTCTTTACTTAATGTCTAAAATGACCACAAGCGGCGCAACAGGATATTTTGTGGAATATGCCGGCGAAGCTGTACGCAATCTGTCAATGGAAGGTCGGCTCACGTTATGCAATCTATCTATTGAGATGGGTGCACGAGGTGGAATGGTCGCACCGGACGAAAAGACTTTTGCATATATCAAAGGAAAAGAACATGCTCCAAAAGGCGACGCTTGGAACAAAGCTTTAGCCTATTGGAAGACCTTAAAGAGCGACAAGGATGCAATATTCGACCAAGAAGTTGTTTTCCAAGCGAAAGATATTGAGCCGATGATAACCTACGGAACAAATCCCGGAATGGGTATGGGTATTAATCAGCACATCCCTACCGAAGAAACAATCTCGAAAGAAGGACGTGATTCATTTAATAAGGCATTAAACTATATGGGTTTCAAACCCGGCGATTCGCTACTGGGTAAGAAAATAGATTATGTTTTTCTCGGCAGCTGTACTAACGGACGAATTGAAGACTTTCGCGCATTCACATCGTTTGTCAAAGGAAAGCACAAAGCCGACAACGTGATCGCTTGGGTTGTTCCCGGTTCGTGGGAAGTAGACAAACAAATTCGCGACGAAGGTTTGGATGTGATACTCAAAGAATCGGGCTTTGCTATACGCCAACCGGGCTGTTCGGCATGTCTGGCAATGAATGACGACAAGATTCCGGAAGGAAAATATTCGGTATCCACCTCCAACAGAAACTTCGAAGGACGTCAGGGCCCCGGTGCCCGCACCCTACTGGCAAGTCCGCTTGTCGCAGCAGCTGCAGCTATTACGGGCGTTATCACCGACCCAAGAGATTTCATAAAATAAGTTCTATTCACTATGCAAAGCTTATATGATAAACAGATATAATGCCTTTGAAACAAAAATATAAAACGATGAAAGAAAAATTCAATATACTGACATCAACGTGTATGCCTCTCCCCCTTCAAAATGTTGACACAGACCAAATCATTCCTGCTCGTTTTCTAAAAGCGACGGACAAGAAAGGTTTTGGCGATAATCTATTCCGGGACTGGCGCTACGACAAACAAGGGAACAAGACGTCGTTTGTTCTCAACGATCCGACTTATGCTGATAGCAAAGTACTTGTTGCCGGCAAGAACTTCGGTTCCGGTTCGAGCCGCGAACATGCCGCATGGGCTATTGCCGGATATGGCTTCCGTGCGGTTATAAGTAGCTTCTTTGCCGATATTTTCCGCAATAACGCACTGAACAATTTTGTATTGCCCGTCGTTGTAAGTGAGCCTTTTCTTGCCGAATTGTTCGAGACAATAAAGAACAATCCGAAAGCCACTATAAAGGTTGACTTACCTGCTCAGACAGTGACCAATATAACTACAGGAAACAGCGAGAAGTTCGAAATAAACAGCTACAAGAAACATTGTCTCGAAAACGGCCTGGACGACATAGACTTTCTATTGTCAAACAAAGACAAAATAGAAAATTGGGAGAAAAAACATGTACAAGCATAAATATCCTCAAATAGAAATAATGGATACAACACTCCGAGATGGCGAACAAACCAGCGGAGTGTCGTTTGTACCGCACGAGAAGCTAATGATAGCCCGCCAGCTACTTGAGCGAGTCAACGTAGACCGTATAGAGATAGGTTCGGCGAGAGTCTCAGCCGGCGAAATGGACGCTGCGACGATGATCTGCAAATGGGCTGCCAAACACAATGTGCTGAATAAAGTAGAGATACTTGGTTTCGTTGATGGACACAGTTCCATCGATTGGATAAACAGTGCAGGGTGCAAAATCATTAATCTATTGTGCAAAGGTTCGCTTAAGCACTGTACTTACCAATTGCACAAAACATTGGAAGAGCACATTGCAGATGTCAAAGCTTCGGTAGATTATGCCGTGTCGCTTGGCATGTCGGTAAACCTATATCTCGAAGACTGGAGTAGCGGGATGCGCGACTCACCGGATTATGTATACAAGCTGATGGACGCTTTAGTTGAAACACCTATCAAACGCTTTATGCTCCCCGATACGCTTGGTATTCTCAATCCTCTACAAGTGATAGAATATATGAGGAAAATGGTAAAGCGCTACCCCAAGATTCATTTCGACTTTCATGCACATAACGATTACGATTTGGCAGTAAGCAATGTGCTCGCAGCAGTATTAAGTGGATGCAAAGGACTGCACACAACGATCAACGGGCTAGGCGAACGTGCAGGAAATGCACCTCTGGCGAGTGTTCAAGCCATTTTGAAAGACCATTTCCAAGCTCTGACACATATTAATGAAGAAGAGTTGAAAGACATAAGCAATATGGTAGCGTCTTATTCGGGTATAGCTATTTCGCAGAATCAACCGATCGTCGGAGAGAATGTTTTTACCCAAGTTGCCGGTGTACATGCCGATGGCGACAATAAAAACAATCTCTACTGTAACAACCTGCTCCCCGAACGTTTCGGACGTAAGAGAGAATACGCCTTAGGCAAAACATCGGGGAAAGCGAATATTCGCAGAAACTTGGAGTATCTGGGATTCGACCTAGACGAAGCATCCATGAAGAAAGTAACGAAACGTATTACTGAACTTGGAGATAAAAAAGAAATTGTGACGAAAGAAGATCTACCTTATATCGTTTCGGATGTATTGAAACACGACGAGATTAGTAATAAAGTAAAACTGAAAAGCTATTTCGTCACTTTGACAAAGGGATTACGTCCGGTGGCTACATTGAGTATTGAGATAGAGGGTAAGACATACGAGGCTAATTCTGCCGGAGACGGTCAATATGATGCTTTTGTAAGAGCATTGCGCAAAATATACAAAGAAAACTTGGGGCGCAAATTTCCCATGTTGACCAACTACGCTGTAACTATTCCTCCCGGTGGTCGTACAGATGCTTTTGTACAAACCATCATCATGTGGAGTTTTGAAGACAAAATGTTCCGCACTCGAGGATTGGATGCCGATCAAACGGAAGCAGCCATCAAAGCAACGGTCAAAATGCTTAATATTATAGAACCCACTTATGAACAAAAGAAAGAATAAAACAAAAAAACAGCTACGATGGATAACAATTGAATTGGCTAAAAGATGCAGGCTTTAGCCAAACAGATTGTTTATACAAATATTACTATTTTGCAGTCCTTTGGGCTATGAAATAATTAATTAACCGAATAATAAATAAAAACAAAGATGAATTTTAAAATTGCAGTATTGCCAGGAGATGGCATTGGTCCCGAAATATCAATAGTCGGCGTAAACACCATGTCTGCCGTTTGTGGCAAATTCGGGCACAAAGTAAACTATGAATATGCCATCTGTGGAGCAGATGCTATCGACAAAGTAGGCAATCCTTTTCCCGATTCAACTTATCAGACTTGTAAAGATGCCGATGCGGTATTATTTTCGGCTGTTGGCGATCCGAAGTTCGACAATGATCCTACAGCCAAAGTTCGTCCCGAACAAGGATTATTGGCTATGCGTAAACAACTGGGACTTTACGCCAATATTCGCCCCATACAAACATTCAAATGTTTACTTCACAAATCGCCACTCCGCATGGAATTGGTAGAAGGTGCAGACTTCCTTTGTATACGAGAGCTAACAGGAGGTATGTATTTCGGAGAAAAGTATCAAGACAACGACAAAGCATACGATACCAACATGTATACTCGCCCCGAAATTGAGCGTATTTTGAAAGTAGGCTTTGAATATGCCACGAAACGCAATAAACATCTAACCGTTGTAGACAAGGCCAATGTACTTGCAAGTAGCCGTCTGTGGAGACAAATTGCACAAGAAATGGCGCCCAAGCATCCGGAAGTGAACATGGACTATATGTATGTGGATAATGCTGCAATGCGTATGATTCAAGAGCCGAAATTCTTTGATGTAATAGTAACCGAAAACACCTTTGGAGATATTCTTACCGACGAAGGGTCTTGCATTAGCGGATCTATGGGCTTGCTCCCCTCGGCATCTATAGGCGAAAGCACTCCTGTCTTCGAACCTATTCACGGTTCGTGGCCGCAAGCAAAGGGATTGAACATTGCCAATCCGCTGGCACAAATACTTTCTGTTGCGATGCTATTTGAATATTTTGATTTGAAAGAAGAAGGTGCATTAATTCGCAAGGCAGTAAACGCATCTCTGGATGAAAACGTACGCACTCCAGAAATTCAAATTGAAGGCGGAGCCAAATACGGGACTAAAGAAGTAGGCGAATGGATTGTTGACTATATCAACAGACAATAAAAGGCCTTTTACCGACAAGAAGCTTGTATAATCATCAACTCTTCTTGACGTTGTAATAATTGCATATTGATCATTCTTGCGACTCACGGGCGTGAGTCGCAAGTTTCGTATGTACATCACAGAGACAAGTTACTGAAGTCGTCGAATAAGCATAAGCATCTATCGACAAAGTTTCGGCTACTTGTTCACTCGTTTATAATCCTCCAGAAACTTTTGCAGGCCGCTGTCTGTTAATGGATGATTCAATAATCCTTTTATGGCAGATAGAGGGCAAGTTGCCACATCGGCTCCGACTTCAATACACTGAATAATGTGATGTGTATGGCGGATTGAAGCTGCCAACACCTGCGTCTTATAATCATAAGTACGATACATCTTCACAATATCGGCAACTAGAGCCATTCCATCTTCACTGATATCATCGAGACGACCAACAAAAGGCGACACATAAGTGGCACCTGCCTTAGCGGCAAGAAGCGCTTGACCTAATGAAAATACAAGCGTACAATTAGTACGGATTTTCATCTCGGTAAATTTTGTGATTGCTTTAATACCATCGAGTATACAAGGTACTTTCACAACAATGTGAGGTGAAAGAGAAGCGAGTTTTTGTCCTTCGCTAATCATTCCTTCATAATCGGTAGAAATAACTTCGGCACTGACATCTCCTTTCACAATATTGCAAATCTCCACATAATGGGCATATTGATTCGCAATACCCGAGATACCTTCTTTTGCCATTAATGACGGGTTGGTTGTAACCCCATCGAGAATGCCCATTGCTGCGGCTTCTCTGATCTGATCCAAGTTAGCAGTATCCAAAAAGAACTTCATGATATAAGATTTTTATAGGTTAAAAGAAAGATATATAGAAAAGCCGGGAGTTTGAAAACACAAAACTCCCGACTCTACCTTTTAATTATTGAATAGCAGCCACGAGTTCATCGGCAGTCAACAGTTGCTGATCACCCGTTACCATATTTTTTAGCGTGAGTTTGTGTTCATTCATTTCATTCTCACCAATGATTGCTACAAATGGAATATTCTTCGAGTTGGCATAACTCATTTGTTTCTTCATCTTCACCGAATCAGGATAAATCTCTGCTGCAATACCGGATTGCCGTACTTTTAATAATAGAGGCAATGAGTAAGCTGCTTCTTTCTCTCCAAAGTTAGTAAACAGCAATCGAGTACGACAGACAGCTTCTTCGGGATATAGATTGAGCTGATTGAGTACATCAAATATACGATCGGCACCAAACGAAATACCAACACCCGATACACCAGGCATACCAAAAACGCCCGTCAGATTATCGTAACGTCCACCACCGGTAATACTTCCTATCTCTACATCAAGAGCTTTCACTTCGAAAATAGCTCCGGTATAATAATTCAATCCTCTAGCCAATGTCAAATCAAACTCTACCTGATTAGTCAAATTCATCTGACTAAGAGTATGAAAAATAGATTTGCACTCCTCAATACCTTTCATGCCAGTTTCGCTGGCAGCAAGAATCTTTTCCAGAGTGTTCATCTTCTCGTCGTTAGTTCCCGACAATTTAATGATCGGCTGCAATTTGTCAATAGCTTCTTTACTAATGCCCTTCTCTGCCAGTTCGGCATTCACATTATCCAAGCCTATTTTATCGAGTTTGTCGATTGCAACAGTTATGTCTACAATTTTATCGGCTTCATTAATCACTTCGGCAATACCCGAAAGTATTTTGCGGTTGTTTATCTTAATATTGACACGTACCCCGAAACGAGTAAACACAGTGTCAATGATTTGCATAAGTTCTACTTCATTGAGCAACGAATCGCTGCCTACTACATCGGCATCGCACTGATAGAACTCGCGATAGCGTCCTTTTTGTGGACGATCGGCACGCCATACCGGCTGTATCTGATAGCGTTTGAAAGGGAATGTTATCTCATCACGGTGCATCACCACATATCGAGCGAAAGGGACTGTCAAATCGTAGCGTAATCCTTTTTCGCACAAGCGTGATGCCATCTTCAATGAATCACGAGAGAGCAAATCCTCGTCACTGATTTTAGAAAAGTAATCACCCGAATTTAATATTTTAAACAGAAGTTTATCGCCTTCTTCGCCGTACTTGCCCATCAGGGTAGAAAGCATTTCCATAGACGGTGTCTCTATTTGCTCAAAGCCGTACAAACGATAAACATCACAAATCGTATTAAAAATATAATTCCGTTTCGCCATTTCAACAGGCGAAAAGTCGCGCGTTCCTTTTGGAATACTTGGTTTTACTGTCATCGTACTTAGTCTATATTAATATGTTGCAAAATTAATAATATTTTCTCTGAGTAAAGTCTATTTAGTTGATATTTTAGAATAATATCCCCATTTATGAGGATTGTTTGGCAGTTCTATTTATTGTTCCTTTGCACTCGGAAACAATTATTTAATACAATGGACTTAAGAAGAAATTTTTTCTTACTTTTCGCCTTGACGGCGAATTTGGCTTGGAGTAGCCCTATTATCCCTCCATCAGACAATCAACGAGATACAATTAAAGTGATAGACATTGAAGAAGTGACAGTATACGCTTCTCCGAAAGAGAATCGTAAACTTCGCCAGCAACCTCTCTCTGTATCGTTGTTTTCGAAGAATGATTTACAACGGAACCGCATTCTTTCAATGAAAAACCTCACATCGCTTGTCCCTAACCTTTTTATTCCCGATTACGGTTCGAAGCTCACTTCTTCGATATATATTAGAGGCATCGGTTCGCGCATCAATTCGTCGGCTATCGGAGTCTATGTTGACAATATGCCTTGCTATGATAAGTCGGCTTTCGATTTCGATTATGCAGACATAGACCGTATTGACGTCCTTCGCGGTCCGCAGAGTACACTTTTCGGACGCAATTCGATGGGTGGACTTATTAATATTCATACCAAATCCCCTTTCAACTATACGGGCACAGACCTATCCCTAAGCACAGCCACACACAATGCTTACAGAGCATCATTTACTAATTACCATCGTGTAAGCAATAAGTTAGCCTTTGCAGCAGGAGGTTTCTATGACCATACAGGAGGTTTCTTTACCAATCAATATAATGGCAAACGAATAGACCGAGGCAATAGTGTAGGCGGGCGCATACATACAATCTATCTGCCTACCGACAAATGGAATATCGATCTGAATATGAATTACGAATATACAGATGAAGGAGGCTATCCTTATGGCACTTACAATAAGTTGACAGGTGCGTACAGTACGCCTGATTATAACTTCAAAAGCGGATACTACCGGAATTTATTGAATATCGGGATAACCTCTACTTATACAGCCAAGCACTTTGTATTAACTGAAGTAACAAGCTATCAGCATCTCAGAGACAGGATGACTCTAGATCAAGATTTCACAGAGAAAGACTTATACACGATGTTTCAACACCAGAAGCAGAATACACTGAGCGAAGAAATCACATTAAAGAGCCGCGAAAACACAAGATGGCAATGGACCACCGGTGTATCAGGCTTCTATCAATGGCTTACCAACAATACCCCTCTTTATTTCGGTGGCGATTTCATTTCTATGCTCCAGGGACAAATGAATGCAGCAATGGCTCATTCTCCAGTAGCAGTAACGTTAACAGATAAGGGCATGAATGTTCCAGGAGTATTCAAAATGCCAACTTATGGAATAGCATTGTTCCATCAATCTACTCTTAATCGCTTATTCGGATTAGAAGGCTTCTCAGCAACTCTGGGTCTGCGCCTCGATTATGAAAAAGCGAAGATAAACTACGATACTCAAGCGACAATGAATTACAGTATGTCGATGGGTGGGCAAGCATTAAAACCAGGAAATTACAGTGCCGAATATATAGGCAACCAAAGCAGAAATTACACCCTGCTATTACCAAAATTTGCTCTTAAATACGACTTCGATCAGGCAAACAACATATATGCCCAAGTAAGTCGTGGTTATCGCAGCGGCGGATACAATATCCAAATGCTTTCGGACTATCTGGAAAATGGACTACAGGCCAACGCCGGTAAATTAGAAAATGATGCAACAATAAATCAAGCCATGCGCTATAAGCCCGAATACTCTTGGAACTATGAGGCAGGGAGCCATCTGACCCTCTTTAATGGAGTATTAATGGCCGATATGAGTGCTTTCTACATGAGAATTCATAACCAACAAGTAGCCAAATTTGCCGATAGCGGATTAGGACGTTATACGGCCAATGCTGGTAAAAGTCGTAGTTGTGGTGTAGAGCTCACTCTTCGGGCCAACATCACAGACAATTGGAGTGTAGATGCCAACTATGGATATACCCATGCGACATTCAAAGAATACTTGACAAATAAGAAAGTATACGACAACACTGGGAAAGTTTCACTTGTACCAGTGGACTACAGTGACAAATATGTTCCTTTCGCACCACAACAAACCTATAACATCGGGACTCAATACGTATTGCACATGACTGAACGTTTCTTAGTAAAGAACATCACATTCCATGCAGATTACAGCGGTATAGGTCGAACCTATTGGACTGAAGCCAATGATGTATACCAACGAGCTTATGGTTTGTTCAATGCCCGTCTAAGCGCTCAAATAGGCAAACTTTTGCAAGTTGATCTATGGGGACGCAACCTACTGAATAAAGATTATGCTGTATTCTACTTTGATGGCAGCAACGCCAATGCAGGTTTCATGCAAAAAGGACGTCCCACACAAGGAGGTATAGATTTAAGATTTAAATTTTAGCCAACCACTATAAATATAAATGTTTCAACCAATCCCCACTGCCTATATTTAAGCAGTGGGGATTTTTTACATTTCTTTCTTCTTTATTCCTTTTAATTTATACTTTTTGCACGTAAATTTGTTGCAATAAGAATTAAAACAATAATATAAAATGAAACACAATCTATTTTATGTATCAGTGCTGTCGATATTGATGGCAGGATTCTCGACTTCGTTCAATACGGCCAATGCGCAACAAACCCAATTGCCCGTACCGCAAAAAGGTTCGGTCACAACCTCTTTGATGAATGCATTACAAAAACGTCATTCAGTACGTTCGTACAAGAGCAAAACCATTTCCGATCAGACACTTTCGAATCTGCTTTGGGCTGCCAACGGTGTGAATCGCAATGACGGGCGCAGAACTGCACCATCGGCGATAAATGCACAAGACATAGAACTCTATATAGGCAAATCAGACGGGACTTTCCACTATATTGCCTCAGAGAATAAATTGGAAAAAGTAAATAACGAAAGCTTTATTAATATTGTTGTCGGCAGAAATAAGTTTGCACTTGATGCACCGATAGTGATACTCTTAGTGAGCAATGGAGCTAACTTTCATGGTCATAATCCAAACTTATATGGAGCGATGGACGCCGGTTACGTATCTCAGAATATTTGTCTTTATTGTGCTGCCGACGGTCTCGGAACTGTACCTTGCGCGCCCAAAATGGATGCGGCTACAATACAAAAGTTTTTAGGAGTATCGACAGATTATATTCCCATGATATATCACCCTATCGGATATACAGAGAAATAAAACATTAGAAGGCCTAAAATATCTAATGAAAAGTTTTTCTACAAAGCAATAACTTTCATGATACACTGACGGCAATCAAATTCAAGCTGAAAACGTTTGCCATCGGGCAACAATAAATAATAAGGTTCTCTATAAGGAGATTCTTCTTTTGCTACGCGAGGACACCATCCCATACTGTAACGTAGACAATGACGACAAAACATGATCGGAAGCGGGTAAGCGGGCTTTTGCTTCTCCACTGCAGCCTGAATTTGTGTCACACCATGTTTGCGGTAAAAGCTCTCGGCTTCCTTATTCATAACATTGCCCAAGTATGTAAGTTGTGACAATGGATAAGAGCGTTCCATCGGCTTATGCATCATAAGTTGTTGATTATAGCAAATAAGCCGCACACGGAGTAACTCATCAACTAAACGACGGCGCAAATCAGAGACACTCGATATTGGGACAAACCATTGATGGGACATTTTCACCTCAACAGACCGAACGACAAATGGAGTATTCCCTAATTTACGGAGCTCGTTTTCTATTCGTTCATGTTGGGGACTACGAGCCTCTTCGAAAAGCATATCCAAGGGTAAAGTCGCATTATTACCATCTTCATCTGTCATTGTAACGGCAAAACCATGCGCCGTTTCATAGAAACAAATATCAACATCCAACTTACGCACTGCTGATTCAGCAGCGAGCAGATGTTCAAACTCGTGATCATAATTCCGATAAATAGGTGTATGAGGTTTGATGAAAGGCAAGCGGACACCTTGAATATAAAGACGATTGGTATCTACTCTATTTACTCGGAAGCCTTGCAAATGATGTTGCTCATCAATATAACACAAGCCATCTCCATTGTGAAACGGTTTTACACCGGCTACGGTGATATAACTATCTGTCGAGTTTTTCACAACCCCCATCGGTTCTCCTATCGATTTGGGAGTATCGGGAGAAAATATATCTTCTTCCCTCTTATCTAAAAAATAGGAGGTGAACCCCCTATTAAAACTTTTTTCTAGCTGAGGTTGGAAAGAATAAGTAGAACTTCCGGACGATGCCCGAGAATATTCAGAACGTCGAAGAAAAATAGAATCAAGTTGCTGACGATAATAAGCAGTGACATTCTTCACATAAGATACATCCTTGAGACGTCCTTCTATCTTCAAAGAAGAAATTCCGGCATCAAGCATAGCCTCCAGCCGTTCGCTTCGATTCATATCTTTAAGGGACAACAGATGTTTGCCACGTTTTATAACCTTCCCATCAGCATCAACCATATCAAAAGCCAGACGACAAAATTGCGCACACTCTCCTCTATTAGCGCTACGACCGAAACAGGCTTCACTGGCATAGCACTGTCCGCTATAACTTACACAAAGTGCCCCGTGAACAAATGCCTCGAGCAGCACTTGAGGACAAGCTTCATGTATTCGTTTGATATCAGTAATAGAAAGTTCACGAGCCAATACGACCTGCCCAAATCCCACATCTGCCAAAAAAGAAACTTTATCGGTAGTACGATTGTCCATCTGAGTGCTTGCATGAAGAGGAATAGGGGGCAAATCCATTTCGAGCAAGGCCGTATCCTGAATGATAAGTGCGTCGACACCGATATTATAAAGTTGCTCCACCAGTCGACAGACCTCTTCAAGTTCTTCATCACGAAGTATAACATTCAATGTCACATATATCCGGGCACCATATATATGAGCAAAATGAGTTAACCGTGCAATATCTTCAATCGAATTGCCTGCCGCAGCACGAGCACCAAATTTAGGTGCACCGATATACACAGCATCTGCTCCATGTTTCACAGCCTCAATACCGCATTCGGCATCTCGCGCAGGAGCTAATAATTCTATCCGTCGATGTTCAATCATTGAATTTCGTCCAGATTATAAGGTGTTGCTTGATATACAAAATAATTTAGCCAATTAGAATAGAACAGATTGGCATGAGCACGCCAACGCACAAATGGTGGATTGCTGGGATTATCGTCTACATAATAGTTTTTCGGAATCTGTATAGATAGCCCTTTTGCCAAATCACGTTTATATTCCACATCGAGTGTCCGCGGTGAATATTCTGAATGTCCTGTGACATAAAACTCCCGACCACCACGCGACTCAACAAGATAAACACCTGCGTCGTCCGATTCGGAGAGCAATGTCAATTCGGGAGTTGCTATAATATCAGACTTATGCACTTCCGTATGTCGGCTATGAGGCACATAAAATTCGTCATCGAACCCCCTAAAAATAGGATGTAATGGACACAATGGACGATGGCTAAAAATGCCGAACCGTTTTTCTGGCAATTCGAACTTGGGTATGCCGTAAAAGCGGTACAAAGCAGCAAATGCAGCCCAACAGATATAGAGAGTAGAAGTTACATGGGTACGTGCCCAATCAAAAATACTAGTTAATTCATCCCAATACGTCACTTCCTCAAAAGGTATCTTTTCTACAGGAGCTCCGGTAACAATAAGACCATCGAACTTCTCATCACGCATCGTCTCAAAATTACGATAAAAAGCCTTCATGTGTTCAACGGGAGTATTCTTCGATGTATGACTTTTTATTTTCATAAAAGAGATCTCGACTTGCAAAGGAGTATTTGATAATAACCGCACCAAATCGGTTTCTGTCGTTATTTTAAGCGGCATCAAATTCAAGACAGCAATACGAAGTGGACGAATATCTTGCGTTGAAGCCCGCGAATCGTCCATGACAAAAATATTTTCTTTCTTTAGAATTTCGACAGCCGGTAGCCTATCAGGTAATTTAAGTGGCATAAATTTATTACTATATCATTATTTGGATACAAAATTAGCAAAAAAGAACGATATTGTACCTCAATAACAAGATAAGATGTCTTACAAATTAATTCAAATTATGAAAAGAAAATTTCGCAATAACAAAGAAAAAGATTACATTTGCAACGTTATAATAATAATCATTTAAAAAGTAAACAAAATGGCTTACGTAATCAATGACGACTGTGTAGCTTGTGGTACTTGCATCGATGAATGTCCGGTTGGAGCTATCTCGGAAGGAGATAAATATTCTATTGATCCGGATAAATGCACCGAATGCGGTACTTGCGCAAGTGTTTGCCCTAGCGATGCTATCCATCCGGGTGAATAATCACACAAGGTCTTAAAACGAATAAAGGCTGCCCGTTTAGCGAGTAGCCTTTTATTATTTCAATAAGATTGTGTAATGTTAAGCAGGATATTAAACCAGTTAAAAGCCCGCTTAACTATTATGTATTTATTTCAGTTTTCCCAAAACGTTTTTGATACGACGGAAAGCCTCGGTAATATTCTCTTCACTTGTAGCATAGCTCATTCGAATACATTCAGGAGCACCAAATCCACTTCCTCCAACACAAGCTACGTGTCCTACTTCGAGCAAATACATAGCCAAGTCATTCGAATCGTTAATTTGACGACCATTATAAGATTTACCGTAATAAGAACTGCACTTAGGGAAAATATAGAAAGCACCATCAGGCACAGTTACTTCAAAACCCGGGATCTCCTTTGCAAGCTTCACAATAAGATCACGACGGCGACGAAAAGCGGCACACATTTCACGAACGGGTTCTTGAGAGCCAGTATATGCAGCTTCGGCAGCTTTTTGTGAAACAGAGCAAGGGCCCGACGTATATTGTCCTTGTAACTTATTGCACCCTTTCACAATCCATTCTGGAGCAGCAATAAAACCGATACGCCAACCTGTCATTGCATAAGCTTTCGATACACCATTAATAATTATAGTACGATCTTTCATCTCAGGGAATTGTCCGATGCTAACATGAGTTCCAATATAATTGATATGTTCATATATCTCATCAGCAATAACAAAAATATTGGGATGCTTAATCAGGACAGCAACCAATGCAGCAAGTTCATCCTTGCTATAGACAGAACCAGTAGGATTGGACGGAGAACAGAGGATAAGAGCTCGGGTTTTAGGAGTAATAGCAGCTTCGAGTTGTGCTGGATTAATCTTAAAATTTTGTTCTATGCCCGCCGAAACGACAACAGGAATACCATCAGCGAGTTTTACCATTTCGGGATAACTAACCCAATATGGAGCAGGAATGATAACCTCCTCACCCACATTGACAATAGCCATCAAAGCATTACAAACACATTGTTTGGCGCCATTCGATACTAGTATCTGACTCGGTTCATACTCCAGTTCGTTCTCATTTTTAAGTTTAGCAGCAATCGCTTTACGTAATGCCGGATAACCGGGAACAGGGGAATAATGAGAAAAATTATCATCAATAGCTTTCTTCGCAGCATCTTTAATATACTGCGGAGTATTGAAATCGGGTTCACCCACACTGAGATTAATAACGTCTACCCCTTGAGCTTTAAGTTCACTACTCTTTTGCGACATCGCCAAAGTCTGCGAAGGCGAGAGTTTGTTCAATCTTTCTGATAATTGGTTCGTCATAATAACTATGGTTTATTAAATTATTTCGTAAAATGCAATGTATGCCCCATACGTACCTTCTTAGTGCGCAGATAACGTTCATTATATTCATTTGGTGTCGTTTCAATAGAGACATTTTCTATTATTTTCAGTCCATACGCTTCAAGTCCGACACGTTTCACCGGATTATTTGTCATTAGTTTCATCTTGTGGACTCCAATTTCACGTAAGATCTGCGCTCCTACTCCATAATCTCTTTCATCAGGATCAAAACCTAAATGAATATTAGCATCAACAGTGTCATAGCCTTCTTCCTGAAGCTTATAGGCAGCTATTTTATTCATAAGTCCTATACCACGCCCCTCTTGATTCATATAAACAATAACACCCTTTCCTGCCTTATCAATCATTTCCATAGCTTTATGCAATTGTTCGCCGCAATCACAACGTTTTGACCCAAAGATATCACCTGTAACGCACGAAGAATGAACACGTACCAAAATAGGTTCATCTTCTTCCCACGTACCCTTGAACAAAGCGACATGTTCCAGTCCATTTGATTTTTGAAGAAACGGTATAAGACGGAAATGCCCGTAATCAGTAGGTAAATCAACCTCTACCCCACGTTCTACAATAGATTCTTCTTTCAACCGATACGCTATAAGGTCGTGAATAGAAATCAATTTTAAATTATATTTATCCGCCATCAACCGAAGTTCAGGTAATCGCGCCATAGTACCATCTTCATTCATTATTTCCATCAAAGCTCCAGCAGGATAAAGCCCGGCAAGTTTACACATATCGATGGTGGCTTCTGTATGTCCGACACGGCGTAAAACTCCTTTTTCTTGAGCATATAAAGGATTCACATGACCCGGCCTACCGAATGTTGCAGGAGTAGACTTAGGATCAGCAAGAGCTAAAATAGTAGCTGCACGATCGGCAGCAGAGACACCTGTAGTACAGCCTTCAAGTTTGTCTACAGTAACAGTAAAAGGCGTGCCTAACACAGAGGTATTTTCAGACACCTGATGAGGTAAATCCAATTCCTTGCAACGAGACAAGGTAATAGGAGCGCAAAGCACGCCGCGAGCATGCTTTAGCATGAAGTTTACTTTATCGGGAGTAATCTTCTCGGCAGGGATAATGAGATCTCCTTCATTTTCACGATCCGCATCATCGACAACAATTAGGAATTTGCCTTCCTTAAAGTCTTGAATAGCCTCTTCGATAGTATCAAATTGAATATCATTCATAATTACTTCCTCTTATTTTGAATTTGTAATATAATTGTTTTTATTTTCTTATCATTTTCCACTATACGTTTCAAATCTTTATCCAATCTTATACGAAATGCCCAAATACGAAGCAAGAAAAATATTCCGACCGGAATAATAACACCTGCTACGATATTTAGCCCATGCCCATGGAAAGGTCGAGTATGTGCCCTCGTAGGGATTATAGGATAATTATTTAAAGCGTTTATGAGATGAATGGAATGCGAATTGGACATTTCATCAATAAGTTCTTCCATCTTATTATTAATACTGTCTATATCATTATCCACATTATCGGTCATCCACAACTTAACGTAATTCGGCAACATCCGCAAATGATGAGTTTTGAGATATGAAATACATTGCAAAGAAAGGCCATTAAGCCTAGTAGGCATTGTATCATAATCCACATCCTGAATAATAACTTCTTTCATAAAGGCATGTCTGATACTCCGTATACCACTCACCCTACGAAGCCAAGCAATATAAGTATCAATATTCAATACGACCGAATCATTATTTGATTTATAAGTAAGAAAAGCACCCAAAGGAGCCAATACTGCTGTACTCAACCAAATACCCATCCACAAAGCCCATTTCCCATCACGTGCCATTTTGTAGCCTGAATTGTCTATAATATAGTAAACAATAAATACCAATACCGAAATGACGACAGGCATTCCTAGTCCACCTTTTCGGATGATGCCTCCCAAAGGTGCACCAATAAAGAAGAAAAGCATACATGACAAAGCAATTGTTATCTTACGCTGCATTTCTATCTTATGACGACGAATCTGATAATCGAGTTGTTCCACAGTAGAACTTTTAAATTCCCAATCAGTACCAAGGTTCTGCGCAGTATTTTCAGCCCGTTGTAGCGTTCGTTGCTTCTCTTCGGTCGTAGATTTATCGTACAATTTATCTATATCGTATTTTGCTGGATTGTACTTTTCCTTTTTCACAACGATGGCAACAGTTGCATTAGGAAGCGCAGGATGCACCATAGGAGTACTCCGATAATAATTTTCAGCAGCAGCTTTATAGTAACTTCTCCCTATACTGTCACCCACTACCGTCATTGAATCTATAGAGTGACTTAAAGCCGAAATATTCTTAGCACCAGCCTGATTGCTCATGACATTGGCATCCGCCATATTAAAACCTGAATTAAATTCAATAATGGCTGTTTTACGATCAAACGTCTCACGGCGATATGGTACGTTAGTAGCATACATTGTCTGTTGAGTGAGATTCTCAAACAATTCACCTTTATATAATTGCAATAACAAATGCTGCCGATCTGCAGTCATATCAAGCCGTCCTGAATCACAATTAATGATACGAGTATTCTCAAATCCCTGTGAATAATCATAGATCAAAACATCATGAAGTACACCCGTTACTTTATTCTTCTTTTGAATTCTTAAATTATAGCCTGGTATGTCATTATAAAAAGCCCCTTCTGGTATATCCAATTCAGGAGATTTTTGCTTCAATGAAAGAGCAAAAGTTCCTAACTCTTTTTGAGCATTCGGACTAATTACATTTTGAAAATAAAAAGATGTAATGGTTAACAGACCGACAATAAACATTAGAGGACGCATCACCTTGACAAGCGAAATGCCAGAAGCTTTCATAGCCAACAATTCAAAACGTTCCCCAAAATTACCAAACGTGATAAGCGAAGCCAATAAAACAGCTAAAGGCATAGAAAGAGGTACCAATGTCAAAGTAGAATACCAAAAGAATTTAGCGAGTACATCCATACCCAATCCCTTACCCACCAAATCATCTACCCAACGCCACAAAAACTGCATCAAGAAAATGAAAAGACAAATTAGGAAAGTACCCACAAAAAGCGTAAAAAAGCTTTTTGTAATAAATATATTTAATTTCTTAATTCGAAACATTCCTATTCAACCATCACATTTTTTACGATGCAAAGGTAAGACAAAAAACAGAGAGCAAAAAATATTCGAATGAAAGTTCATTAAAAACCTAAAACTCTTCGCATTTTAGCTATTTGTGAAGTCCATAATTCCTTCAAATCCTCACCTTCTTCCTCGTTAGTAAAATCATTAATTTCTAAGACAAAAGCTTTTGTCAGTTCATCCTGACACATTTTAATCTCAAAGTAAGTACGTGGGCTGTCATCATCTTGCCAATGAAAGCGAATAAACGAGAAAGTCCTGATAGCAACGATTTCTGCTGATCGCACTTCATCATCAGACCACCAGAAAGTAAAGACCTTATCCTTAACCGATATTCTATTGGCAAACCAATTTTCCATCCCGGCAGGAGTGCTAATAGTATTCCACAACACGTGTTTAGCAGTTTCCTTAAGCAAAAATTCCAAATGTATTTTAATTTTATCCATAGTGTCCCCTTATTTCATGCGCCAAGATATATACTTTTTTCTAGATATGGAAACAAAAGCCATATATTTTAATGATATCATAACCCGCAGCATTTTTTTTCAGAAAAACGGCAATTTGTTTTGGCAATTTCAGAAAAAGGACTATCTTTGCACCCGCAAAACAACAATGGCGGGATAGCTCAGCTGGTTAGAGCGCATGATTCATAATCATGAGGTCCTGAGTTCAAGTCTCAGCCCCGCTACCTAAATAAAAGCGATTGGAATAATTTCCAATCGCTTTTATCATTTCCAACATTCGAACATTAATTCGTTGGCTATCTCAATTTTTAGTTATACTTTTGATATTCAAAATAATGAGAAAATGAAGAAATTGATATTCCTATTTATCAGTCTACTATTTGTCTTTGCAGGTTGCCATTACCCTGCACCGAACACCAATATAAAAGGAATGAAACCTTTTACCAGAGACTCTCTGACCTATCTTTACAAGTGCCATTATACATTCAATACTAATTTCGAAGTTTCTGTCGATTCGATACGTTTGGCTTGCCTGCCTATTGAAGGTGATTCAGTCACGATCCATAAAGGCGACAGAGTAGTTGTTGCAGATTTTGCCACCCACCCTAACGATGCAAAAGATAGCCTATGGGTAAAATTAGCCCATTCCGAAGAAACACAAGGCTGGTTACATTCTAAAGACATCGTCCAATATTTCACTCCAACCGACAGTATTTCACAATTCATCCATTTTTTCAGCGACACACATGCCGTCTATTTCATCGCCATCCTAATGCTTTTTATCATTGCCTACTTTCTGCGCCTCGTCTTGCGCAAACGTATTAGTTTGGTGTTCTTCCAAGACATTGATAGTCTATATCCAATATTCCTCTGTTTTCTCATGGCTTTTGCAGCGACTCTCTACGAAACGATGCAGAAGTTTTCGCCCAGTACCTGGCAGCACTTTTACTTTAATCCCACTCTCTCACCTTTTCACGTTCCTCCCATTCTTTCGGTTTTTTTACTCTCGTTATGGCTATTCATTATCATTTCAGTAGCTGTTCTCGACGATATTTTTCGCCAATTACGCCTATCATCCTCTATCTTTTATTTATTAGGACTACTTGCTTCGTGCGTCTTTTGTTATTTTTTCTTTATCCTTGCTACGTCTATCTACGTAGGCTACCTATTTCTACTTATATTCTTCTTCATTTTCTGCAAACGAGCTTTTACCGGCACTCGACTATACCACTATCGTTGTGGGAAGTGTGGACAGAAAATAAAGACAAAAGGTGAATGTCCCTATTGTGGAGCTATGAATGAATAATTCAGAAATCTCGCACCTTCCCATTTCATCATGGTTTTGGATAAGCAAAAACAAGCTCACTAGATTACCAATAAATACCCCATAATAAATGAGACTGCAATTCAACATGCAGTCTCATTTTGTTTAACCATATCACAATAACTAATGGGGTATTTCACAATACGCCATTATAACTTATACTATTAACAACTGTCGTTTAATATCATACCTTCCATTCAATCATCTATTTGATAATAACTTTAATACTCATTTTATTATTTAGGAGATGTCATCGTTACTGTAATACGGTTATTTTGTTTATAAAGGTCAGCAGCAAAATTCTGAAGATCTTTGGTAGTAATACTTTTCAGTGCTGAATCATAATTCACACTAAAATCGACACCTAGGAGCCACTGTTGCGTAAGTATACTCATCCAATAACCATTTTCTTTCACCATTTCGGCATGCTTCTTCAACTTATACTCTACCACCTTCTCCAAATCTTTAGCATCAGGACCATTCTTTATCATATTTTGCAACCCTTCAGCAACAAGTTTCATTGCCAGATTCTTCTTCTCGGGAGCTGTTGAAAAACTGATTTCCAACATCATCTGCTGTTTCGGATAAGAATTCAAGCCACATTGGCAATTCACAGAATAGGCAGCACCTGCATCTTCTCGAATTGTTTTGGTATATACAATATCAAGTAGCTGTCCAAGGATATCGGCCATCATACTATTGCGTTGTGTCTGTTTCTTATCTCCAGTCAACATCATGAACACTTGTGATTTTGGAGTTTCCTGCTGTTTGTCAAATTCGTTGGTAATTACACCCGGACGAACGAACATCATCTTTTTAGAATCTTCCTTTTTCCCACTCGATGGCAAAGAAGCGATATATTGTTCAAGGTAAGGTTTCAAAACAGATTCGTCCACATTGCCAACAAAGAAGAAAGTGAAATCACCCGCATCCTTGAAACGCTCTTTATACATTTCGAGAATCTTGTCGTAATTTATTTTATCAACCATTTCCTCTTTCATCCGCATGGTTCTCGGGACATTACCATATACACACTTTGTTATACTATCTTGGTAAGCCAAATTAGGATTCATTGCCTGATTCTTAAGTTGCGACTTGAGCTGCATTTTATAAGAATCAAAGGCATTTATGTCTTTACGAGGTGAAGTAAACGTCAGATAAACCAGCTGCATCATTATTTCCAAATCTTTAGGAGAGCAACCGGCACTAACTCCTTCCGTAGTTAGAGAAATACTGGCTTGGGCTGATGCCATCTTACCCGAGAGAGCTTTTTGCAAATCAATCGTGCTAAACCTACCTAAACCTCCAACAGTAGCCACGCCTATATTCTTTATATCTAATATATCATTATCAGAAAAGAGCGAAGTTCCTCCTTTACTGACAGCCTGCATACTTATCGCATCCTTTTTGAAATCCGTTTTCTTTATCACAACCCTTGCTCCATTTGACAAGACCATTTCAGTAGTTTCCATTATAGGATCCTTCTTAATAGAAACAATTCTACCGGCTTTCGGTTGAGTTGCGATCAACGGTTCATTAGTCACCTTATCAATATAAGCAGCCAATTTCTCTGTTTTTACGCCATTAATAATAGAGAGTAGTTTCTCTTTAGTAGGGATGGTCAAACCGACTTTATCTGGAGCAGTAAGTGCAACAACAATATTATTATCGGTTACCAGCTTTTCCATCGTGGCATTAATAGCCGAAAGAGAGATTTGCGAAGCTATTGCATTATATAAACGATAGCTTTGTTCAATATTTGCCATCGGAGTATTATCCAAGAAATTGCGTACACATGCATTGACATAGGTTTTACTCTTCTGCTTATCACGTTCATTATAAATAGATTCCAATTGGCGCAAGTAGCTTGTACGCATCCGATCATATTCTCCTTGGGTGAAGCCGAATTCTTTAGCACGATATACCTCCCGAAGCATCGCTTCCAATCCACCTTCTATCTCGCCCTCTTTGCAACCTACCGACGCTGTAAAAGCGTCTTTCGTTTTTGCCACAAAAAAATGACCATTGCCTACTCCAGCTCCGGTAAATGGAGGATTAGGCCTTTGCATAATCTCTTCGTAACGAGCATTAAGCATCATATTAATCATATCCGAGATATAATCCTGCGCCATATACTGCATGCTGTTTTTCATTTTATCAGGCACGGCATCACGTTTAAAGTAGACAGTTGCTCCAGTACCTGTAGTCTCTTTATCCTTTCCGATAAAAACGACAGGAGCCTCATTATCGGGAACGGAATAATAAATTCTCTCCGCACCATTCGGTTGAGCAGGAATATCAGCAAATATTTTCTTTATTTTAGCCTCTACCTCATCCACATTGATATCTCCTACAATAACGATTCCTTGCAGATCCGGACGATACCATTTTTCATAATAATCGCGCAACACTTGCGGCTTAAAATGCATCACCACATCCATTGTTCCTATAGGCATCGAATCCGCATATTTACTACCAGCTAAGATAATGGGCATCATGGCTTCTTGAAGACGTTGCTGAGCACTATTTCGCATACGCCATTCTTCATTAATAACGCCCCGTTCCTTATCTATTTCTTTCGGATCGAGTGTCAAATCATTCGACCAATCATGAAGAATCAGCAGACAAGAATCAATTGCACCGGCAACCGTTGTCGGTACGTTGTCTATATTATATACCGTTTCATCAACAGCAGTATATGCATTGAGATTCTCGCCAAACTTCACGCCAATTGTTTCCAAATAATGAATCATCGAATTATCCGGAAAATGCTTTGTGCCATTAAAGCACATGTGTTCCAGAAAATGAGCCAATCCACGCTGTTGCGGTTCTTCTTGAATAGCGCCCACTTTTTGAGCAATATAGAAGAAAACACGTTTTTCGGGCAACGCATTATGACGAATATAGTAAGTCAGTCCATTATCCAATTTACCAACCCGAATACCGGGGTCGACTGGAATAATCGAAATTGGCAGTTGTTGTGCCTGTATAGACAAGACACAACATACCGCCAATATAAACAAGAGAGAGAGATTTCTTTTATGTATCATAAATTATTAGTTTTTAAAGCATACAATTAAGAATACGTTGAAGATACCCAATTGGGTACATTCTAAATAATATTTTCTCATTTTTTATACTTTCAAAGAAAAGAGCAGATCCCATTTATCAAGTTAACAAGTTTCACTGTAATTAGGCTAAATCACTCCTTATCTGAGGTTTTTACATATTCTACCAAGAAGAGCAACTACAAATAAGAACTATATATTAGACACAAAAGACCAATATAGCTATAAGCCCTAGAACTACTTCAAAACTTCACTAAGCATTGTCTCCAAATCTACATTCAATTCACGCCCCATGATATTGCCCGATTGGTCGATAAAAGCTGTTGCAGGAATAGCCCTTACATTGTACAATGCAGCTCCTTCGCTTTGCCACCCTTTCAAATCGGACATCTGTGCCCATGTCATGCCCATTTTCTCAATGGCAGCCTTCCACGTCCCAGCATCGTTATCCAATGACACACCTACTATAGCAAACCCCTTATCTTTATATTTATTATAAACCCGTACAAGATCAGGCATTGCACGTCGACAAGGGCCACACCACGAAGCCCAAAAATCGATCATCGTCACTTTATTTTTACCTACAAAATCAGAGAGTTTAATAAGCTTACCTTCCGGACTATTCATCACAAGATCAATATAAGGTTTACCCACAGCCGTTTTTTTCGCTTGTTCATACTCTTTCTGTATCGTTTTATATACTTCATCTTCAGGACAAAAAGCTTTCATTTTTGCCAAGATCTTATCCATCGTTGGAGCATCAAAGTTAGAATGAATCTTTTCAAATAAAATACTACTTACAGCAGAAGGGATATGATCCAAGATGTATTGAGCATGATAGGCTATGCGCCCTTTTTCCCATTCGGCAAAATTTGCAGCAGCGATCTTACGTTCGGCATCTGTTTTGGTAGTATCTCGGGCAATAGACCATTGTGGTTCAATCTCCTTATTAGCTTTACCGTTTTCTTCATTATACGACTTCCACAGATCATTATCCAGACCACCGTTAATAACACAATTATTATTTTTTAAAATATTCACCGTAATATCTGTGTTTTCGAGTATAAAATCAGATGAGCCTATAAACTCTTCGCCCACATGGGCGACTACCATTCGTTTAACAGGCTGTTTTTGTTGGCCCTTAAAAACATACCTACCATTTTTGATAGTAGTAGAGTCCAATATAGCAAAGTTATAGTCTCCTTGCATCATGGCCAAGAAGACCTTATCACCTTCTTTGGCTTTTTCTATGATTCCAGAAAGAGTATACCCGGATTTCATACCATATTTATAAGAAGCATCAGCTTTCACTGCCGTTTTTGGAATAATCCTGTGTTGAACTCTCTTTTTTGAAGTTTGAGCATAGACAGAAAGAGACAACACAAAAAAAGTTATTAATAAAAAGGAGTTTTTCATTGTTTAATTATTAGGTAGTTTCTACTGTTGCTTTAAGAGTCTTAGCACAGAAGAGATAGGAATGATTGTTTTAACGACCATCTGAAGATCGGTCTGTGGATATTCGGTATAATAGATAGATTGAGTGGTAGAAACAATACCCACTAAATTACCGCACTCATCGAATAGCGGGCCGCCGCTTGAGCCTTTACAATAGTCGGCTGTTATATCCGATCGGTTAGTATCCGGATTAAGTTCACTACCACAAATATTACGAGCTACAACTCCTTTTGAATAATAAAAGAGATGGCCATAGGCATGAGTCAAAGCCTGAATAGTAGCACCTGCAGGTAAATCTTTTCCGACAGAAACTGTCGTCAGCTTATCACCATGAGGATCAATTTTGAATATTGCCAAATCGGAGGTTTTATTATAAGACAAAACAGCGGTAATTGGATATATCTTACCACTTTTGCTCGCAACAAAGAAGATACTATCAAGCGGAGTCAGCTCTTTCGAAGAATCTATTATAGGTTCAAAAACATGATAATTGGACACACATACCCCATCCTCTGTCAACACTACACAAGAAGCACCGGCAACCACTCGTTCACCTTGAATTATCTTTGGAGCGTAACGAGAAACGACCATAATTCCCTCACTACATTCGTCAACAAGTTTTTCACCAGATATAGGCTTCTTATTAACAGCCTTTAAAGTTACAGGGACTAGAGTATTAGCCCTCACCTGCAAAGTCTGACGTTTTAAATTGTGCATTGAGTTAAACGTAGAAACAGCTCCACTCTCTTTAAGAGTGCGGAGTGTTTCATTTTCAAAATTATCGTAATTCCGGTAAGTCACTTCCTGCCCCTGTAATTCTGTCAAAAAGCCAGCAAGAGAAAGCAACAAGCCTAGAACTATTTTATTGTGATTCATATATTATATGTTACTTCAATACCTCATTCAATTTCTTTTCCAACTCATCCCCTCTCAGATCACGAGCAATAATCTTCCCTTGCGGATCAATCAAAAAATTTGCAGGAATGGCACGAACTGCATAGCTCATGGATATTACGCTTTGCCAACCCACCAAATCGGATACTTGATTCCAAGTGAGCCCATCTTTAGCTATAGCATCTTCCCAAGCCTTTTTATCTTGATCGAGCGATACACCCAAGATATCAAACTTGTCCGATTTGTATTTTGTATAAGCTTTTACAACATTCGGATTTTCACGTCGACAAGGAGCACACCACGAAGCCCAGAAATCAACTAACACATATTTACCACGGTACGATTTCAATGACACCTCCTCACCTTTCGGCGTTTTAGCTGCAAAGTCCGGAGCCATACCACCTACTTCAATAGTCTGAGTCGTTTGTATCTTCATTGCATAACGTTTCCCTGCATCGGTATCTCGCAACCGCTGGCTCAGTTTACTGAACATTGCCTGTGCTTCACTCTTATTATTAGTAATATCAATAGTTTGTTGCATCCACTCCAATGATATCTGAGAATCAGCATGAGTCATCGCAAATTCTTTTTCAGCAGCCTTTTTCTCTTTATCCATCGCTTGGTATTGTTCTTGAAGCTTTTTCATTTTTGCTTCATCTTTGGCATCCTTCGCAGCAGTAAATTCTTTCTCCATCTCAGCTTCTCTCTGCTTAAACGGCATCACCACATCAGAAAGAGCCTGAAAGTCTTTGTTCAACTGCGTACCACTACGTTTCACATCTTTATGGTTTTCATCTATATCAAGAACGACAGTTCCACTTTCAGCATAAAATGAAATACTTGGTTCACTGATTGGACGAAGTTTAGCAAAACCCGTATTCGCCTTAACAACATAAGCAAAAGCACGTTGAGTAAAGGGAATATGAATCTTCATTACCCCCTTACCATTTGCCAATGATACGGAATCAAATTTCATAGAGCCAGGTCTATTTCTATAAGCCACATAGAGCATATCATCAGAATCAGCTTTTTTGATACGAGTATTAATGGTGCAATCAGCTTCTTGAGCCACCATATTGATTGAGCACAAAGTGGCTGAAATCAATACCAATAAATTTTTTAATCTCATGTTTTTCTTAATTTAATTTTATCTATTTATTCTTTGTTGAATAGTTTTTTAAGGAATTTCAACGCTTCCGGTTTCGAAGGCTGAGGCATAAACGCTTTAATAATCTTCCCTTTCGGATCAATAAGTATACAGCGAGGAGAATATATCACATTATATATACGACAAAACGACCCATCCTTATCCCATAAAGGAAGACCTGGAAACATTTTCATCATTCCTTTCCAACGGAACTCTTGAGAATCGCAGTTAACACTCAAAAAAACAATATTCTCATCTTTCATTTCTTTTTCCAAAGCCTTGAGGTCTGGAATCTGTCTAAGGCAAGGGCTACAACGAGAATTCCAAACATCAATAAAGACATATTTACCACGAAAAGATTTAATAGACACATCACGCATCAACGAATCTTTAAGAACAGCATTCGGGCTCTTGGCTCCATCTTTCAAATCTTTAGGACTAGTTGGCGGCATACCATTTTGAGCAAAAGAATTAAAACTCAACGACGTAAAAAAGACCAACAAGCACACTTTTACTGACAATTTCATACTTCTGTATTAATAGTTACGATAAACATTATTATTCCAATAATAATAGTTAGGAGCCGAATATATCATCGTTTTCACCTTACCAATTCCGGTGAAAGGGCTACCAACTTCATTTACATCATTTCCCGCTATTGTATAGCGATGCACTTTATAACTATTAGTAGAAGTGCTGTATGTAGCAACTACTAAATATCTAAAGTTGATATCATAAAGACATTCAGAAAAATGCAAATAAGTCACTTCTTCCCCCGAAGGATAAGTTATTACATTCTCTTTAATTGTTTTTCCATCTATCAAATAACTGCCGATTTTATTGCCTTGTGCAAAATATAAAAGAGGATAATTCTTATGCATAGCAAAAAGCGTAGCAGATTTCAGTGCGGGAAATTTATCATAAGAGATCGTATCAGAATACATGATTGGACTATATTTCGTTGCACCGAATTCCGATTGTTCAGGATCTATTTGCGCTAAATCCAAGCCAAACAGGATACATCGATCGGTACGTCCAGACTCGTGAAACAAAGCATACGCACGCTGTCGATAAAGCGTATCGGGATTGAGCGAACCATCCGTATTTTCCATAAAAGAAATGGTACCATTCATATTATTCGATGATATCTTACAATTTTCCGGCAAATAACTATTAGGAAAATAAGATAAAGAAGCTGCTTTCGAGGTTATATAGACAAACGAATGAGCCTTCTCATCAAATCCCATTATATATGGAGTCGTTCCATCCGTAATAGTGAGGCACGGAGATAGAGAATAGTCGCCTGGTATAACGGGAAGAAATGCCTGCATCCCTTGTACCATCAAATGGGCATTATTATTATTAATAATAAGCGATTGTACGGGCGAAGAAATCCCACCAGTCAATGCATTATTATTCCCATCATTATCATCAAAAAACATTTGCTTATTACTCTCCAGCACCCGTTCATCTCTCATTCTAAAAGTTGCCAGCCCCTTTTGGCTTATCGGCATAATGGTCGAAATATACGATGTAAAATAAGAATTTCCAGGTTCTTTCCAATTATAATTATAAACAAATAGCAAAGAAACCGGTTTTCCTTTTAACTCATTGCCGGTTTTCGCCAACAAATTGAGCTCATTTCCATCGACTTCACCATCTGCAGTCATACGCACTAAATCCATATCCGTATTACCGTCAGCAGTTTCTTTCAAAATATACCATCCACGCTCGCTGCGGCTGATAACAGTAAAGCTGACAGTCGTTGCAGCAGTGACTTGCGTCTGTTTATTCGTTACTTCCAGACGGACAGTCCAAGTGCCCAAACTATCCAATTGATAATTTAAGACTGGATTCTCCGATATCAATTTCAGCGAATTAGTAGTTTGCTTATACCAATGATAACCAAATGTGGCAGAAGTATCAGTTCCATAAGTAATTTTTGGACTGATTTTCAAGGTATCACCAAAAAATTGTTGTGATGATACCACCCCTGTCTCAGCTACATTACTTATTTCTATATCAGGGAGTTCATTGTAGATGTCGTCAAATCCGTACTTACAAGCAGTAGCAACAACACTCAACGATAATACCATCATATAAAATATAATCTTTTTCATCCTGTTTCAATTTAAATAAATGGTAGTTACATTATTAATAATAGTTTTGAGGGAACTCTACAGGCGTACCGTCTTTTTCCGATAGCACAGAAAGGCCTTGTCCTAAACGTTCCGCATTTTCTTGGGCTAGTTCATTACGGAACTTATACAGATAATAAGTTTTCTCATTACTATCCAGATTTTTTATAAAATCGTAATCCCACCGTTTACCCGAATGACGCACAAGAAAGTCATGCTTTACGGTTCCATAAGTCCCAAGAAAGAACCACATATCCCAATTCGTAGGCCGTGCCAGACAATCGGCTATATAGAGAGCTACAAAAGAAACATCATCATCTGTATCTGAACGATGGTCTGCAGCTTTCACCTCATCCGAATCAGCAATACGCATCACAATTCTACGAGACTCTTCTTTCAGGCTTTTATCTCTCAGCACTACGATACCTACAGAATCTATCAAATTGCCCTTATGAAGCACCATTAAATTCTTTAAACTCTCATCGTCAAAAGGAACGTAATGGACACCCGATTCTGCATTTTTCATACTTAAAAGAACATTCGAATTGTTATCACATTTAACCACTTTTACATGATAATCACGTTGAGGAACACTCGCCATAGAAACAATTTTAAGCCAAACAGTATCTTTCACTACAGCATCATCCATATAATAAAAATTCAACGTTGTAGACTGTATACATCGCCTATAATCATTCAACGAATCGTAAAAATTAACATAAGGTTCTTGCTTATTTATAGGCACTTCAACTTGTTGACAAGAGACGACACTAATAACACCTATAACAAACAACAGATATTTTATTATTTTCATTATTAATCCTCCTATTATTTATAATCACCCGTTTCATCGGTTGGTATCGGTAATTCATATTTATCGGCAGTCATTCCTTCACTTGAAAGAAAGAAAGAAGAAGCATTCAAACGTTTATAAGCAAAAAAGCTCTGCCCACCTTCAGAGAAGAACTCTCTTACATATTCTTTTTCCACTTCTCTAAGTCTGGTTGTTTCTGTAAGTGGTGAATAAGATGCTGAACGTGAAGAACGATACGTTTTGTAATATTGATTGGCTTCATCGATCGGTGCTGTTTCAATTAAGATCAAGTACATTTCCGACAAACGAACCAATGGTATCGATTTAGGACTATAATAATCGGTTGATGTAAACTTGCTATATTTTCTTGTTCCATATACACTTTGACCAAAAGAATATGAAAAGCTCGAATTAAATAAATTCATACGCATGTCTGTTTGATTGTCGTATAATTTAGATATCAAATTCGAAGATGAATTCACATAAGCAGCGTAACGACCAGAGAAAGCTCCTACTTTATCTATCCATTCTGTTAGTCCAAGGCCAACCAAATGCTCGGCGTAGAAAAGATAATCAGAGTTTGTTATATCCGATTGAGTTCCCAATGTAAATTTCAATGTTCCACCAGTATTCTTAAGCTCTACGATTTCTTTAGCCGCCTTATAAGCATTATCCTTATCACCGGTCCACAAGTAAAGACGAGCAAGAAGAGCTTTAACTCCATACACATTAAAGCGTTTCTGACGGTTATACCAAAATAATGATGTATATTTCGAGATAGAAGTATTACTCGTATTAAGTTGGCTATTAGAATAAGCTACAATAGGGTCAACTGCTTCCAACAGAGTCACAGCCTTATTAAAATCATCTTTCACTTTTTGCACGTAAGCCTCGTAAGTAATATACGTATAAGGAGTTGTCTCGACAGTAGTAACATAGGGCAGATATTTTTTCGTAGCGTCAACATTAGTTGGAACTGGTCCCCACAACCGTAACAATTCAAAATGACAATAAGCTCGAATAGCCAAGGCCTCACCTTCAATTACAGCAGCTTCTCCTTTTTCTACCACAGTTTGCCCTTGCATTGCATTAATAAGAACATTACAGTTAGCTATCACCTTATAATACTCTAGAAACAAAGTCCCCAAACTAGAATCGATAGTAGTAGAGGTATATCGATGAGTATAATACAAATATGAATCAACAGTTTCTGATGTAGAAGTCAAATAATTATTAGCCATATACTCTGAAGGGCCACCCATCATGAAGTCTGCAGGAGAATAAACGTTCTGAAGTTCCAAATACAGCCCTATCAAAGCACTCGAAAAGCCTAATTCAGTTGTAAACATTTTATCTTTTGAAGTTACAGCTCTAGGTTCTACAGTCAACCAATCATTGCAAGACGACAACATCAAGCAAATAAACAATATAATAAGTATATTTATTTTTTTCATTTTTACAGGATTTAGAATGTACATGAAAAAGTAAACGTTGGTTTGATAGAATATGGATAATCGGTTCCACGTTCTTGCTTAATATTCGAAATATAAAATATATCACCCAAACTCGCCCCCAAAGACATACGAGACATACCAAACTTCTGAATCCATGAAAGAGGAAAGTCAAAACTTATATTTGCATTATTGAACGTAAACGTATTCTCAGTAAACACAAAGAGATCATTAGGATAAGAATTGTCAACAGTGCCCGATAAACTCTTAAAAGCAGTTATATCCCCCGGTTTTCTCCAACGTTGAGTTATAACCCGACGATCTTGATTATAAGTAACAACAGCATTTTCAACCTTCGTCATTAAAGTTGAATTCAACTTCTTCCCACCTAAACGAAGACCGAAACTAAAGTCCATATTCAGTCCTTTCCAACGGAAAGCTGTACCAAAACGTCCATTAACCTTAGGCTGAGAGCTTCCGACCGGCACTTTTTTCAATCCCGAAACATTTGTTGTAACCGTACCATCTTCTCCAATATACAAACGCTTACCAGTTTGAGGATCAATACCAGCCGAACGGAGAACATAGATTTCATCCAATGACTGTCCTTCACGATATTCGTTTATAGTACCACCACTATAATTTGAATTGGAATATGCTTCGTTTGCTTTCTTGATCGCGTCCGATAATTGTACCAACACATTAGTATTATGATAGAAACCGGCACGAATAGACCAATCAATAGGACGATGAGAACTATAACGCAAAATCGTATAACTCACCATTAGGTCATAACCTGTATTACGAATCTTCCCTAGATTTTCTTTGTAACTAGTATATCCATGAGATAAAGACAAATAGGCATCACTCAACAAATTGTCTGTCTTTTTATGATAATAATTAAAATTCAGCGTAAAACGGTTCAATAAATTAATATCCAAACCTATATTTTGTTCTATCGTATTCTGCCATTTCAAATTTGGATTGCCAAAACTATTAATAGTAGCCCCAATCAAATAATTATATTGCGTATTATTATTATACGTATAAGTTGTTAATGCATCGTAAGGAGAGAAACTTAAAGAGCCGGTAACACCATACGAATAGCGAAGCTTAGCTTGGTTTATAAACGACAGATGCTTGCTTACCCATTTTTCATGAGCAATTTCCCATCCTACGCCAACTGACCAGAATGGTGCCCAACGGCTTTCTGAACCAAATGAAGAAGCTGCATCTTCACGCAAAGAAGCATCTAAAAAATATTTTTCAGCATAACTATAGTTGATCGTACCTGTAAAACCCATACTTCGAACAGTCGATTCATCCGTAGTCGGCTTCGTTCCCGAATATTGATTAGCATTTGAAATATCTGTCATCTGATCATTCATAAAACCCTTTACACTAGTAGAAGTCGAATTATTTTTTGTTTCAATCATCTGAAAATTAGTTCCTACATAAATAGAATGTTCACCATAAACCTTAGCCCAATTAATTGTCGTAGAGATTTGATAAGATGACATTTTATTTGTTTTTTGTGTATATAGACCTCTAGAGGAAACATCAGTACTAGTAACCAAATAGGTTGAAGATTTGGGTGATACAAAATAGTCAGAGCCACCACGTTGCTGTGTGAAACCAATACTCGCATTTACTTTTACATTTGGTAGCACATCCATGTCCAACATCGTCGTGTTTCGAATGTTGGTATAGTCGGACTTGCTAAAACTCGTTTGTGCAGCATCATATAATGGATTGTAAACAGGATATGTCGAAGTAAATAATGTATATGACGTAACGGGGACACCTTTTTCATCATAAGGCCTCCAATAAGGATTCATAGTAGCATATTGACCAAACGTCCCGTATGTACTATTGGCTGCATTATTAAAACCGACACTCAAATTATTGCTAAAGCGTACTTTCTTCATCAAATAACTAATTGTCATATTACCATTCAGATTGTCACGTTTTGAACCTTTCATCGCACCGGTTAATTGATTGTACGAGACATTCAATATATATCTGAACTGATCAATACCACCACTAATATCAAATTTATGAAACTGCCCAAGTCCTACTCTTAGAGGAATACGCATCCAATTTGTATTGACTCCTTCATTAGCAGCCTTCAAATGTTCATTATAAAGAGCATCCAACTGCAACTGGGTAGACAATGAAGAATTGGTATATAAACCTGCTGCCTTTTCAACTTCAATCTTTTCAAAAGAATTCATCAAATTATAACTAGACAAATTCGGAATTTCCAGATTCATACCTGCCGAGTAGGCAACTCTTACTCTACCCAATTCGGCACGTTTAGACGAAATAACGACAACGCCATTCGCTCCACGAGAACCATAAATAGCCGTAGCACTGGCATCTTTTAGAATAACGACGGATTCTACATCGTCCTGATTCATATCCATCACTCGCTCCGATGTGACCTCGAATCCATCCAGAATAAACAACGGCAAATTGCGCTGGTTGCGTACATTACTCTGAAGTTCGTTCACACTACCAATAGTAGAACTACCACGAATTTCAATATTAAGAGTCTGGTTCGGGTCAGAACCTTTCAAATTATTCTCTTGCAAGTCAAACGAAGGATCGATATTAGATAAAGTCTTCAACAAATTACGATTGCCTTGCGCCTTAATTTGATCTTGAGTAATAATTGTCGCAGCGCCCGTGAAACTCACTTTCGGTTTATTAAAAATACCGGTCACCACAACTTCGTTTAACTGGCTATTTCCTTCTTTCATGGTAACATCAAGCGTTTTTTCGTCCCCATTGCAATTTATTGGGACTACTTCGGTTTTCATTCCTATAAAAGAAAAAAGCATTGTTTCTCTTCCTCCTTTCTCCACAGAGATCGCATAATTACCATTTACGTCTGTCGTTGCACCATAATTATGATCTTTAAAAGACACATTCACACCAGGCAATGGCTTATCCGAAGTATCAACAACTTTACCACGAATAATCGTAAGACCAGCTCCCTGCCGCTGATAGTTACGAGGTTGCAGACGTTGAATGGCCTTACGAAAAACAATAATAAATTTTCCATTCACCTTCATCTGATAAGGTAGCCCTTTCAGCAAAGTTGCAACAGCATTCTGAATGGATTCTTTTTTAATATTCACTGTTACCTTAAACTGACTCAACTCGTCGTAGTTAAAATTCAGTTTGTACTCAGATTGGCGCTCCACTTGAGTCAGCGCTTCGGACAGGGGCATCTCTTTACAAGAAAGAGATACTTTCTTCTCTTGTGCAAAACCTTTTGCACTCAACATTAGAAAACAAAACAGAACAGAGATAAATAGAACACTCTCTTTCCATCGGACTTGTTTTTCTTTCCTATGCATAATACTTTAATTAGGTTTTTGGGTTTATAATTTTAACTCTCTTTTATATGAATTACACAGATTCGGCAAATCGGGTACTAGATAATATGTTTTTTTTGCAATTAAATCGCAAAAAATCATTCATACCATGACACAGCCAAAACTTCAAAAGCCTAGATTTCCCAGCACGCTATAGATTTATTTTAATAGCATAATATATATAACTCAAATCCGTAATGGAACATACACCAAACCACTACGGTTACAATTATATTCGCTAGTTTCAAGATTTTGGCTATCTTTGCAACAGCTTATTAATCAAAAGGTATTAATACGAAGCAATTGGAAACAAGTCATACGATATGGCGCTCAAAAAGAAAATGAGTTGTAAAGCGAGGCACCTATCGTCGATCTGTTATCAGCACGAGCTTCATAACTTTGTACACCAAAAATCATATTAACAAACAATCAGCATGCAACATTTATCTTCCGTAGCATATATAGACACAAAGCCCCATTACAGCCTTCTGGATGGATTGAGGGGAGTTGCCGCTCTATTAGTACTTTGGTACCATGTGTTCGAGGGGTATCAGTTTGCCGGTAACCAACCGATTATCGAAAACATCAATCACGGTTATCTGGCGGTTGATTTCTTTTTTATACTGTCGGGATTTGTTATCAGTTACGCCTACGATGACCGTATGCAAGGCACGATGACTTTGAAAAATTTCTTCAAGCGCCGACTCATCCGCCTGCACCCTATGGTAATTATGGGTGCTTTGATAGGAGTTGTCACCTTCTTTATGCAGGGTGCTGTGCGGTGGGATGGGACCCACGTAGCTACTTCGGCGATAATGATAGCCTTGCTCTGCACCATATTTTTTATTCCAGCTGCACCCGATTCCATTTACGAAGTGCGTGGAAATGGAGAGATGTTCCCACTCAATGGTCCGGCATGGTCATTATTTTTTGAATATATCGGCAACATCCTGTATGCGCTCTTTATACATCGCCTCTCCACCAAGACATTAAGAGTTCTGGTAATTTGTCTAGGCGTACTACTGGGCGTTTTTGTCTTGACTGATTATTCGGGTTATGGATGTTTAGGCGTAGGATGGAAACTCGATGGGGTGAATTTTATTGGAGGTTTACTTCGTATGCTATTTCCCTTTACATTGGGTATGTTAGTGCGTCGCGACTTCAAACCGGTACAAATCCGCGGAGCTTTTTGGATTTGCACGTCGATCCTGCTACTGCTGTTTTTTGTGCCGTTTATTCCAGGACTTACTCCGATATGTTACAACGGTCTTTTTGAGATATTCTGTATTGCCATCATCTTCCCATTTTTGATATGGTTTGGTGCATCCGGCAACACCACCGACCGATTATCATCGGGCATCTGCAAGTTTCTGGGCGATATTTCATATCCCGTTTACATCATCCATTATCCCCTTTATTACTTGTTTTATGCCTGGCTTATCAAGAACCGATATTACACGTTCGATAAGACATGGCTAATAGCACTATGCCTTATTATCGTCAATATACTACTGGCCTACATCTGCTTAAAGCTATACGATGAGCCGATACGCAAATGGCTGACCAAGCATTTTCTGAAAAAATCGGTCACGCATAAATGAATATATTCAGAAGCTATTTTTATTCGTAATAATGCACTCCAAAAACATATAAATTATTCACCAAACAAGGGCAAACATCAGACAATTTTCCCTGCATTATTTCCAATTAAACACCCCGCATCGTTACAACGTATCAGATATACCATTATATCTACAGAAAGAATAATATTATAAAACTAATTCAGAGGTTGAACGATCTAAATCAAGAAAAAAAGAGCAATATGAAAGAGCGTTTTAAAAGATGGATTGTAGAAAGAACATTTTCGTAGCTGGACAATAACAGAAGGCTTTGTCGAAACTATGAGCTGACCTTTGATTCGGTGGAGGAAATGGTCAAAATAGCCGCCATAAGATTATTATTGAGTAAAATTTAAGCAGGCTCTTCTAAAACTGACAAAAAATATAGCTATTTTTAGGAAAATAGTATGAATAATGGCATTTCTGTAGAAAATTAATGCGGTAAACTATACCAATTCCATTTTTTTACTTGTAACGATAGGTTATTAACACGATAAGTTGCTCTTTTGATGTTAAAGCTATCACGATTGAAGGTGTATATCAATGAATAATAGCGTATTAAATTAATTCAGCAAATCGTAATTATACTAAATATATATTTTTAAAATAAAATAATCCTATAATGGTTTCATTTATATAATTACCTTTATAAAAATATTTTTTTATGCTATACCAAAAATATATTATAATGTGCGCAATTGCGCTCTCTATATTTTCAGACAATATGCAAAAATGGAAAGAACACGAATGTGATGGGTATCGGCTCATAACTCAAGAGAATGGTGCCACTTTGGGATATTCTACTCAGTCAGGTATTAAAATTATCCATAAAGATGGATATGCTTTTAAAGATCTTAATCGCAATGGGAAATTGGACATGTACGAAGACTGGCGACAGCCGGTAGAAAAACGTGTAGATGATTTGGTCGCTCAATTATCAATAGAAGAAATAGCAGGACTAATGTTATACAGTAATCATGAAGCTGTTCCTGCAACATCTTACGATATATCAGAATATAATGGGAAGCCATATAAGGAAAGCGGAGCACATCCGTGGGATTTAAGTGATAATCAGAAATTGTTTCTAAAACGAGATCACTTACGCCACATATTAGTTACTATTATAGAGAGTCCGGAAGTTGCTGCACGATGGAGTAATGGGATACAAGCTTATGTAGAAGGATTGGAACATGGCATTCCAGCAAACAATTCTTCGGATCCACGTCATTCGGCACGTGCTGACGCAGAGTTTAATGCAGGTAGTGGGGGAAAAATTTCCATGTGGCCGGGACCATTGGGATTCGGTGCGACTTTTTCACCTGAAATAGTTAAACGGTTCGGCCAAATAGCGGCTGAGGAATATCGGGCATTGGGATTCACTACTGCCCTTTCTCCACAAGTGGACCTTGCTACTGAACCGCGTTGGTATCGTTTTCAAGGTACTTTTGGAGAAGATCCAAAATTGACCACAGATTTAGCTCGTGCCTATTGCGATGGATTCCAAACTTCGGTTGGTAAAGATGAAATAGCCAAAGGATGGGGATATCATAGTGTAAATACGATGGCAAAACATTGGCCTGGAGGCGGCCCTTGTGAAGCAGGCCGTGATGCACATTACGGTTTCGGGAAGTATGCGGTATATCCAAATCATCGTTTGAATTTACATAAAACACCTTTTATTGAGGGGGCTTTCAAGTTAGATGGAAAAACAAAAACAGCATCGGCCATTATGCCATATTATACAATTTCACATCAGCAAGGTTCTGAAAATGTAGGTAACAGTTACGATTTTGATATCATTACTCATCAGTTACGCAATGATGCCCATTTTGAAGGCGTAGTATGTACTGATTGGATGGTAACAGCTGATGAAAAAAATCCAGGCATTCATTCTGGGAAGCCATGGGGCGTAGAAAAACTTACGGTAGCCGAACGACACTATAAAGCTTTGATGGCAGGTGTTGATCAATTCGGAGGAAATAATGATATAAGACCTGTTCTTGAAGCATACTATATGGGAGTGAAGGAACACGGTGAAGAATGGATGATGAACCGTATGCGTACATCGGCACGTCGCTTGTTATTAAATCTATTCCGTACAGGATTGTTTGAAAATCCCTATATAGATCCTACGCATACGACAGAAACAGTCGGTTGTGCCCAGTATATGAAAGAAGGATATGATGCACAGATAAAAAGTGTCGTAATGCTTAAAAACCACATGCATATATTACCAATAACTGGAAAGAAAAAAGTATATATTCCGATACGTCATGTATCTGCCTATCGCAGTTATTGGGGTAATATGATTCCGGCACATAATGAGACTGCTGTAAGTCGTGAATTGGCATCTAAATATTTTACGGTTGTAGATTCACCTGAAGAGGCAGATCTTGCTATTGTTTTTATTGAATCACCCAATAGCGGTTATGGATATAGTATTGATGATGTAAAAGCGGGTGGTACAGGATATGTCCCTATTAGTCTACAATATAGTGATTATATAGCTCATAATAGCCGCTTAAAAAGTATTGCAGGAGGAGATCAGTTTGAAAACTTCACCAATAGGACATATAATGGTAAAAGTATAAAAACAAGCAACAAAGGAGACATGGACTTGGTTATTTCAACCAAAAAAGCAATGGCAGATCGTCCCGTAATCGTTTCAATAAATATGAGCAATCCAACTATAATGAAAGAGATCGAACCTTATGCCGATGCAATTTTTGTAACCTTCGATGTACAAAATCAAATCATTCTCGATTTAATAACGGGACACAATGAGCCTTCTGCCCTTCTACCATTTCAATTGCCTGCCGATATGGAAACGGTGGAAAAACAGTCGGAAGATACACCACGCGATATGCGTTGTTATAAGGATATAGACGGACATATATACGATTTTGCTTATGGAATGAATTGGTCGGGCATCATTCAAAACGTACGTGTAGATAAATATAAATAAAAAGATATTGAGGAAGTTTACTCCGGTCATTGATTTTGTCAATGTATAATACGCTAGGAATCAATAGTGTGGTTGTTTGTGTGAAATCTATTTATTGAGTAAAAAAAATACACAATACTGTAAATAGGAATTATTCACTTCATAAGAGTTGAAAATATCTTTAGTAGAGAGACGGATTATCTTTTTAAAAGATGTTATACACACCATACTTCGAGACAATTGTTTCAAGCCCTCCAAAAATATAATAGCCCTATCAATCGGTAACATCCTCATTTGTCAACTATTCCAGGGCAATACGTGCGCAACGCACTGATACACAGCCAGAAATTCGTATGGATGAAAATAAATTTTCATAAGGATGAATTTTTATTTTCATAAGGACAAACTTTTATGTTCGTCCTTATCATTTTTTTGTGGTGTGGATAGTACTTGCATGGCCGAATAAGAGGTGATGAAGAATACACTTTATTTTAGATGCAATTTGTTGCAATGTTTTACTTTACATCGGGGTGTTCGGGGTGTATTTCCTTAGAGACTTTTTACTTTTTTTGCGTTGTCAATATTTAGTACTATCATTATGATAGTGCGATATTATCCTTTATATTTACAAATAAAAAAAGTTATAATTTCCTATAGAAGAACACCCCGAACACCCCGATGCAAAAAATTGAATCCAAATTTGAATATAGTGTAGAGCTGTTTTATGAAAAATATTAAAAATATTAGAAATGCACTTTTTCCATTCGTTTTTCAGTTATCTGAGCTTTCATACAAAGCAATTTGTTATTGAAATTCGCTGTTCGTATACATAGTGTCAGCCATTGATGTAGATAGTAGGAATAAAGGCAAAATTGAAAAAGCAAAAAAAGGCCCATTTTCTCGAAAAACAAGAAAATGGGCGAGTAAAATGACTTTTTTCGCTAGAATATCGTCAAATCACTTTCTGTTGTGAAATTTCCTCTATCGTACGATAAGTAGTCATTGTACATTTGCTTGGCTTTCTCAAAATCCTCATTTCAAATCTTCTTTGTGCAGACAACGGATGGTTAATAATAAATATTTTCCAATTATTTAGAAAGCAACATAGAAGAAACGAAGCAAAGAAAACTACCAGTTTCAGCTTTACGTTTCCATGGAATGCCGAGGATGAAGTCGATTAATTCATCTCGTTCAAGCGACCACAGAGAGTGCATTGAGGAATTCGAAAGGCTGCGCACGAAGTAACGCAAGCTTTCAAACAATACTCGCTCTAGAGAAAGTTTTTTCGCACTTACTTATCAATCCACTCTTTTAAAAGCGGAGCCTTGTCTTTACTGATAATAATTTGTGTGTTGGGGTATCCTTTCAGGCGCAATACGAGTTTGCCTCCAAAATAATTGCCTAGAAATAGAATACTCTCTATGTTTACAATAAACTGTCGGTTAGCCCTGAAAAAAGAGGATGGATTGAGTTGTTTTTCCAATTCGTCCATACTCATCGACACCGCTTCTGATGTGCCGTTGTTCAGAAACAGCCGTACAATCTTGTTTTCGGTGAATATATGATTGATGTCTTTCGTGCATACCGTTTTGTAGCCATCGCAATAGGGTAATAAAAAGCGTTCTCTATACTTGTAATTATGAAGTTGTAGCGCCTCGAACAGTTGCTTGAAATTTTCTTCTTGATAAGCGTTTTGCCTGTGTCGCACTTTCTCTATGGCTTCCGACAATTCGGCGGGATCTATGGGTTTGAGCAGGTAGTCGATACTGTTGTATTTGAAAGCTTGAATAGCATACTCGTCATAGGCTGTTGTGAAGATGATTGGAACAGATGTCGGAGCTTCTTTCAATGCTTCGAAACTGAGTCCGTCGGATAGCCTTATATCTGCCAGTATCAAATCGGGGCAAGTATTGATTCGTAGATAGGATTTTACCTCGTCAATGCTTGTAAGAGGACCGTCTATTCTGAATGTCGTGTCTATTCTTTTCAGTAGCCGTATTAATCGGTCGGCATTGCGCTCTTCGTCTTCAATGATAAGGATGTCCATATTGTGTCTATTTAATGCTAATGTTTGAGTATGGGGAGACTTACAGAATAATATTTTTCAGTCTTGTTTACAGTAATATTTTTATCGCTCAGAAACGAGTATCTCTCTTTGATATTTTTTAGTCCGATTCCAGTAGACTCTATGGGAGACAAGAGCGGTGATATTAAATTGTTGACTGTGACGTATTCGTTTATTCGTAATATGTTGATATATAGCGGATGCGCGTTGGAATGTCCGTTGTGTTTGATTGCGTTCTCTACCAGCAGTTGCAGGGATGCCGGAGGGATATACCCTTCTGCCGTATTCAACTCGTCTTGAATGATTACGACCACTGCTTCGCCATAGCGCATTTTGATAAGATAAAGATAAGAATTCAAGAATTTTATTTCTTCGGATAGATGAATGGTATTTCGTTCGAGATTCTGTATGATATATCTGTATACTTTGGACAGATTGCTAAGAAACTCATCGGCTAAAGTGATATTTTCTTCTATCAGGCCCGACAATATGCTGAAGTTGTTGAACATGAAGTGCGGGTCTATCTGTGCTTTGAGAGAATTCAATTGTGATTGGAGACCTATTTCTTTTTCTCTAATGAGATCCATCTCAAGCTTTTGTTTTTCATTTTGAGTCTTAATATAAGATTCCAGATAAAGGGCGTTGGCATATACGCAAGATACGAATGTTGCAATCATGCCGTAAGCATACATTCCTTTGAAGCGAAAGGGGTCGTTAGCGGGAATTTCGTAAAAGAAATTGAACAACGAAGACATCAACCATGCCCCCACGTTGTTGAGCAGGAAAAGGATGCAGGCATAGATGATCATACGGTTGTAGGGCTTGGCATGCAGGGGTAGCAATTTGAAGGTGAGGTAACTGTAGAACAAAGAGAAAGCTGTGAACAAGATGCATGACACAAAGTCGATGGCGATGTAAGTCGACGCATCGTTTATATCCCACAAACTTGGATCGATGGCAAACCAGAGCAGGGTGTATAATGCGTATGTTATAAATGACAAAATCAAACAATTCTTCCAATTCAATATTTTCATATTTCTGCTGTCTATCTATTTGCAAAGATATTTTATTTGTGCAAAGGACGGAAATAACTTGTTGATTTTATTATAAAAATAACTGAAACGTAAAAAAAAGCTTCTGAAACGGATGAACTGTTGCGGGAAGCGCATTGCAGTAGAGAGGCCGATTGTTTTCGGCTGATAGCCTGTCATTGTGAAGTATTTTGGAGGTATATACAATAGGATAGAAATAAAAAAGGCGAGGCAAATGAATGATTTTGGTTGATGAAGTGAGTTTTGATGTTTCGGACTTTATTTTGGGCGTTTGGGGAATATTTCGATTGTAACCTCTCGGGCTTTTCCATTTCTTTGCACGCTAAAATTATAGAAAGAAAAAATAATGTTTTATGACTTTTTGCAATAAGAAAATCGGAGCTTTGACAGGTTTGGTAATCTGTATGATGGTATTAGTGTCTTGCAAGCATAAACAGCAGCAAGAACCGCCACATAGTTTTTTTGTAATAACTGTTTCTAAAAAAACGGTAGAAATAAAAGAATCTTATTCGGCCTCGATCCGTGGACGGCAAGATATTGAAATTTATCCGCAAGTATCGGGTACAATTTCACGCCTTTGTGTGCACGAAGGACAAAAAGTAAGAAAAGGAGAAGTATTGTTCATTATCAATAGAGTGGCTTACGAAGCGGGATTGCGTACAGCAGTAGCCAATGTAAAGGCGGCCGAAGCCCAAGTAAGAACCGCACGTCTGGAGTATGCCGCCAAGCAAGACCTTTTCAAAGCAAACGTGGTGTCCGAGTATGAACTCAAAGCTGCCCGCAATGCGTTGTCGGTAGCCCGTGCCGGAGTGGAGCAAGCTCGTGCTCAAAAGATGGATGCCCGAAACAGTCTTTCGTATACCGAAGTGAAAAGTCCATCGAATGGTACGATAGGAACGTTACCTTATCGGGTAGGAAGCCTTGTAGGACCTTCTATGACACAACCTCTGACCACCGTATCAGATAATGCACAAATGTATGTTTATTTTTCTATGACCGAAAATCAGTTGCGCAATTTGGTGAAACAATATGGATCGCCCGAGAATGCTATTCGGCAGATGCCTTCCATAGGGCTACAACTAAACGACGGAACGATCTATGAAGCACGGGGACGGGTAGAGACGATCAGCGGTGTGATAAACCGTCAGACCGGAACCGTATCGATCAGAAGTATGTTTCCAAACAAAAAGCGTATGCTTTGGAGTGGAGGTATAGGAAATGTTATTATCGCTTATAAGGAAAAGGATGTAGTGGCTATTCCGCAAAGCGCAACGTATGAATTACAGGACAAAATATTTGCATACAAAGTGATAAACAGCAAAGTCGTATCGACTCCCATTGTAGTAGATAAGCTTAATGACGGCAACGACTATGTGGTGCGTGGTGGACTCAAACCGGGTGACGTAATTGTAGGTGAAGGTGTGGGCCTGTTGGAAGATGGAATGGACATAAAAATAAAAAAATAAAAAAAGAGTTTACAATGAATTTGAGATACTTTATAGAGCGTCCGGTACTCTCGATTGTGATTTCTATCTTGATAGTACTTATGGGGACTATTGCCTTATTCAGTCTTCCGGTAGAGCAATATCCCGACATCGCACCACCAACGATACAAGTGTATGCCATATATCCTGGTGCCAACGCCGAAACAGTGCAGAAAGCCGTAATAATACCATTGGAAGAGGCTATAAATGGGGTGGAAAACATGAATTACATCACATCGACAGCATCGAACAGCGGCGACGCTACTATCAATATATATTTCAAACAAGGGGCAAATGCCGATATGGCTACTGTAAATGTTCAAAACCGTATAACAAAAGCATTGAGCCAGCTACCTGCCGAAACGACCAAGATGGGTGTGACAACAGAAAAGCAACAGAATGCCGAGTTGAAAACTTTTGCACTGTATTCTCCCAATGACAAGTATGACCTCCAATTTTTGAACAATTACATGAAAATCAATGTGGAGCCCAAGTTGAAGCGCATCGGGGGGGTGGGCAATGTCATGCAGTTTGGTTCCAATTATAGTATGCGCATTTGGTTGAAGCCCGACAAAATGGCTCAATACAAGTTGATTCCGAACGATATTGCCACTACACTTGCAAAGCAAAATATAGAGGCTTCTACCGGTTCGTTCGGCTCAAATCATCAAAACACCTATGAGTATACGATGAAATATCGTGGACGTTTGTCTACGGCGTCAGAATTTGGCAATCTGGTCCTTCGCTCTCTACCTAATGGAGAAGTGCTGCGACTGAAAGATGTAGCCGATGTAAAATTGGGTGATGAAATGTATAATTACAGTACTGCACTAAACGGGCATAAGGCGGCTATGGCCATGATCTATCAAACGGCAGGGTCGAATGCGGCAAAGACCATCAATGAAATTGATAGAGTACTTGGCGAGATAAGCAAGGAAATGCCCCACGGCTTGGAATTTGTGACGTTGAACGATACCAATAAATTTCTTTATGCTTCGATATACGAAGTTGTAAAAACATTGCTGGAAGCTATCTTGCTGGTGATAATAGTGGTGTATGTTTTCTTGCAGGATTTGCGTTCTACGCTTATTCCCACCATCTCTATTTTTGTATCGATCATAGGGACCTTTGCTGTCATGTCCTTATTTGGATTTTCTATCAATCTGCTGACATTGTTTGCATTGGTTCTTGCCATTGGAACGGTGGTAGACGATGCTATCGTCGTGGTTGAGGCCGTGCAATCTAAATTTGATGCCGGCTATCAATCTTCTTATGCAGCAACGGATGACGCCATGAAAGGGGTATCGTCGGCGATATTGACTTCTACGCTGATATTCATGGCCGTATTTATTCCTGTAGCGATGATGGGCGGAACGTCGGGAGCCTTTTACAAACAATTCGGTGTGACGATGGCGGTGGCGGTAGGTATATCGGCTATTAACGCATTCACGCTTTCTCCGGCATTATGCGCTCTATTGCTCAAACCCTATATTGACGCATCTGGCAATACGAAAAACAACTTTGCTGCTCGTTTCAGGAGTGCATTTAATGCCGTGTTTGATATTATGTCTCGGCGATATGTGCGGGGAGCTATGCTCTTTGTAAAACGGCGCTGGCTGATGTGGAGCACCTTGATCGTTTCGTTGGTATTGCTTACGTTGCTTGTGCGTACTACCAAGACGGGGCTTATTCCGGATGAAGATACGGGAAGCGTGATGGTGAGTATGAATTCCAAATCGGGAACATCGATGTCTCAGAATATCAAGACGATGAACACGTTGGACAAGAAACTGGCCCAGATACTTGAAATAAAATATCGTGCCGATGTTGCAGGCTATTCGTTTGAAGGTTCAGGTCCATCGATGGGTATGTATTTCATATCCCTCAACGATTGGAGCAAACGTAAGCAAAATGGGCAATCCGTCAATGAGATTATCAACCGCATCAATACTTTCGGGTCTGAAATACCCGATGCTAAGATATATGCTATGTCTTCGCCGATGATTTCGGGTTATGGTATGGGCAATGGGTTTGAGCTCTATCTTCAAGACAAGATGGGAGGCAGTATCGATAAATTCAAAAAAGTAGCTGATGACTTTACAGCCGCACTCTCTCAACGTCCGGAGATCGGTGCCATCAATTCTACATTTGAGACGAGTTATCCGCAATATTGGGTAGATATAGATGCAGCGAAGTGCCTACAAGCAGACATTTCGCCTGTTGAGGTCCTGGAGACTCTCTCGGGATACTATACCGGCGCTTATATATCAGACTTTAATCGTTTCTCCAAACTTTATCGCGTCACGATGCAGGCCGGACCGGAATATCGTGTCACGCCAGAGTCGCTGAATCACCTTTATATAAGAGTGGGTGATGAAATGAGTCCTTTAAGTCAATTTGTGAAGCTGACAAAGACTTATGGTCCTTCGGATTTGACACGTTTTAATCTCTATAATGCTATATCTGTCAATGGTAGTGCAGCAAATGGATATAGCTCGGGAGATGCACTGAAAGCCATTAAGGAAACGGCGGTAAATGTCTTGCCTAAAAACTACAGCTATGAATATGGCGGAATATCGCGTGAGGAAAGTAAGACAACAAGTAATGCCGTAATTATTTTTGGCATTTGTATGCTCTTGATTTATTTGGTACTCTGTTCATTGTATGAGAGCTTTCTGATTCCGTTTGCTGTCATACTTTCTGTCCCTTGTGGGTTATTGGGGAGTTTCTTATTTGCCCTTATATTTGACTTGGAAAACAATATTTATATGCAGACGGGATTGATTATGATCATCGGATTGCTTGCAAAAACCGCCATACTGATTACAGAATATGCCGCCAAACGCCGTCAGTCTGGGATGTCGCTTGTACAAGCTGCTTATAGTGCAGCAAGAGTGCGTCTGCGACCTATCTTGATGACTGTATTGGCGATGATATTCGGGTTGTTACCTCTAATGATGGTACATGGCGTCGGAGCCAATGGCAGCCGCTCTTTGGCATCGGGTGTCGTAGGTGGTATGATTGTAGGTACATTGGCATTGGTATTTTTTGTTCCGGCGCTGTTCATTGTATTTCAGTACTTACAGGAAAAATGGAAGTTTACACAATTGTCGCATCTCAATACAGATAAGCAAGAAAAAGCAGAAGCAGGAAAAATAGAAAATATTCGTAACGCATGAAACGATTGATTATATTACTTTCGGCAGTCTGTCTGTTGACCGGTTGCAAGATGTACAAGACCTATTCGCGTCCTGATATAAAAGTCGACGCACAATATAGAGATGTAGAATGTACCGACACCATAACACCACTAGCTTCATTTTCGTGGCGCGAACTGTTTACAGATAAGCGATTGCAAACTCTGATAGAACGAGGGCTGGCACATAATGCGGATCTCCGTATAGCCCGATTGCGTGTTGAAGAAGCAGAAACTGCATTGACGAACGCCCGATTATCTTATCTGCCATCTGTCTTGCTCACCTCTGAAGGAGCAGTGAATCGATATGGTGACAATTCGGCTACCCGTACCTATAATTTGGGGACATCGGCCAGTTGGGAGTTGGATATATTCGGTAAGGTAACTAATGCACAACGCGGTGCACGGGCGGTTTTGGAAGGTACACGCGCTTATCAACAAGCGGTACAAGCAGAACTCGTGGCTACAATAGCCAATAGTTATTTTGGACTGCTATTGCTTGATAGCCAGCTATCGATCAATGAACGGACATTGGACTGTTGGAAAAAGACGATATGTACTCTCGAAGCGTTAAAGAAGGCTGGAAAATCTAACGATACTGCCGTGTTGCAAGCAAAAGCCAATAGAATGTTGCTTGAAACATCGGTATTGTCGATCCATAAGAGCATCGCTGGAATGGAAAATGCCTTGTCGGTATTATTAGCCATGTCACCAAAGCGCATAGAGCGCAATAGTTTGTCGGAAACGAGTTTTCCTGAAAAGCTATCGACCGGTATACCATTGAAATTGCTATCTAATCGTCCCGATGTGCGGCAAGCGGAATATAGTCTTAAACAAGCGTTTTATGCTACAAATGCAGCACGTGCCGTATTCTATCCGAGTATAGTATTGTCTGGTACAATGGGGTGGACCAATAACGGTGGAGGAGTAGTGATGAATCCAGGTAAATGGTTGCTTAATGCAATTGGAGGACTGACACAGCCACTATTTAATAAAGGAACGAATAGAGCTACACTCCAAATTGCAAAATTGAGACAAGAAGAGGCCACCATCCTTTTTCAACAAAAGCTTCTTGACGCAGGAAAAGAGGTGAACGATGCATTGACACAATGGCAGATAGCACGACAACGGATAGAGATAGGCAGTCGGCGAATAGCGATGCTACAGGAAGCAGTGAGTAAGACCGAACTAATAATGAGTCATTCCTCGACGACTTATCTCGAAGTATTGACCGCACAGCAAACATTGCTTGATGCCGAATTGTTGGAAGTTCAAGATCAATTTGACAAAATACAAGGAGTGGTCAATCTTTATCACGCGCTAGGTGGAGGATTATAACAGGAGTGACATTTCGATTTTCTTTTTTATATATTGATTATGAGCGATTAAGTGCTACTTATCAAGTCTAAAAAACACATGTAGGGTTTACTGAATTAATTTAATAAGCTAATATTCATTGATATATACCTCCGATCATGATAGTTTTAACATCTAAAGAACAACTTATCGTGTTAATAACCTATCGTTACAAGCAAAAAAATGGAATTGACATAGTTTACCGCATTAATTTTCTACAGGAATGCCATTATTCATACAGTTTTCCTAAAAATAACTATAGCCAGTTTTAAGCAAAATAAATTATTCAGTGAACCCCATGTAACAAATAGGATGAGATGATAGCAATAATCAAAGACGGTCTGATGCGTGATGTATCAGGTCGTTTTTTCTATAATATCGAAAGTTTCTTCGCTATAAAGTTGTAAAGGCTCACTAATTCAGTATTGTTCAATCCTATCTTATGCTTGCCAAATTTGCGTTATACGAAGAAGATATAGATAGAACGAAAGGAAGTAGAGACGCATGAAGCGCGACCAATAATGTCAATACCGCAGACTGATAATAGGCACAAAGCACGGCTAGCTCAGATACTATTTATGAAGATATTACTACATGCACAAAAATGAACGAATAGAACTGCCCACCGCGAACATTGGAGGTCAATGCTACGAGAGAATCTCAAATCAACAGGAGTATACTACTATAATATTACCTTATTATAACTTTATTTCCATTCATCGAAGCATGCACATCGCCAATGGTATTCAAATTCTGCAACGCTTCGGAAAGCCCTTGACTGCGATCGGCAACAAAATGCAGGCGAGTATGCATCATTCTGGGATTTTCGATAACAATATCTACGTTATACCAACGTCCCAGTTCTTGCATTATTTCGACTAGCGGCACGTTGTTAAAATAGAAATAGCCCTCTTTCCATTGAATATAAGCATACGTATCTACATGCTGTACCTCGAATTGCCCCGAAGAGGTAAGCTGCGCTTTCTGTCCGGGCACAATGGTCTGAATTGTTTTGCTCTTCTTGCTTTCTACCGTGACCTTGCCCTCGACAAGGACCACACTAGCTGCAGACTGTCTATAAGTTCGCATATTGAATTTAGTGCCAAGCACGGTTGTCGAAAAAAGATTATTGTAGACAACGAACGGATGTGCTTTATCCTTTGCCACCTCAAAGTAGGCTTCGCCCTGAAGGCGTACTTCGCGACGGACTCCAGTAAAATGAGTGGGAAATATCAACTCCGTATCAGCATTAAGCCAGACTTTCGTTCCATCGGGCAACACGACATAATAATCTTTACCCAAGGGAGTAGAGACCGTGAGTTTCTCTTCGCGAAGAGACGGCTTTGTAGGAGTATAAACTAACGAATCTTTGTTGGCCTTGACACCTTGTGCTAGAAGAGTAGCGGTAGCTTTATTAGTAGAAGAGAGGTTGAATGACCGCCCTGAGTTGTATGACAGCGAAACGCCATTCTTATTCTGTTGTGCATTGAATACCTGCACGGCATGAGGAAGTTGTGGAGCAATAAACATACGATAAGCGCCAAAGAAGAGAGCGACTGAGGCAGCTACACCGGCTGCGAAACCTATAAATAAGGTCCGCCTGTTCTTGCGTTTTGTCACCGATGGTTCCATTTCCGTATCCGCGCTGAATTGCTTCCAAGCTTCATCAACATCGGGAATGGGAATCCTCATCCGAGTAAAAACCCGTTTGCAGTCCATCTCCTCAAGTACAGAAGGCGCTTCCGTCGGATTCATGTTTTCTTCTATATTATTGTCGCTATTCATACTTTATACATAATAAATACATTTAAGGTTACTGTTCGGGTACTCCGCTTTTGTTTTTCTTAACATTAAAATGGTCTCTCAGTATAGAAAAAGCCTTCACAATATGTTTTTTAACACCATCGGTACTTATTTCGAGTACATCGGCCACCTCCTTATATTTTTTATGATGAAAATAGCACTCTTCTAATATATATTTAGTGCGTAGCGGCATTTTATCTATCAGAGAGCTCATTTCGGCTATCCGTTCGTCAATCAACTCCAAGCCTTCATCTCCTTCTTCATCTGCCACCCGCAGACAAAAGTCTGCATAATCGCCGACTTGCTTTTGACGTTTAATATAATTCAACGATTGATTGCGAACACTAACGAAAAGGTAGCCTACCACTTTATCTTTTTCTATATTTTCCTTGTTGTTCCAAACAGAAGTAAAAACATCACTGACAATGTCCTTACTAACTTCAATATCCTCGATAAAATCATAGACAAAATAGTATAACCGCGAATAATATTCGCGGAAAAGATGCTCAAAGTCTTGCCTTGTGATACTATTCCCTTCCATCTATCGACAATATGATATTGACGACGCAAAAATAGATATTTTTTTTATATTATGTAATTAATGTCAAAGAAATAAGCTATCAAACTGTATTTTAACAAGTAAATAAGCTATCAGACGTATTTTCTCATCCCAAAAAGTTTCGCTTCTTTCAGGAATCGACAATTTATAAACTACCGCAGAAACACAGGGAGCAGTATAGCAATAGCACCAACGACAACAGAAGCAAGTCCGATAAGAATATACCGCACAGCTTGATGCATTTCTTCTTCGTCAAGTCCTTTCAGATAATTGTATTCATAATGAAGATTGTCGGGAACTCCTTGTAAGAATTCCTTAAAGGAAAGATTCTCTTTTCCATTTATTTGCACGTCGTCTTTCATGTCATTCAGTTTTATATATCGGTATTTTAGGTTATCCAAAGATATGAATATCTTTTTAAAAATCAAACAAAAAAGAAATAAAAAAGCATTCGGTATTTCAATACCAAATGCTTTTTTTAAGATAATTTACTGTATGTACTTTGTATTATTTAAACAAACCGCTTTGCTCGGATCCGTAGTTTTCAACTTTAGTTTATAACAGGAATTGGATCATAGTCAATCTACTGAATTCTGCTTTATGCAAAACTATTTTTTCAAAGTCTTCAACACGATAGCTTCCATTATATTGTACCCTTCGGGTGTAGGATGAACGCCATCATGCGAATACTTCTCAGGCAATCCCTTTTCGCTATCCACCATTGCATCGTAATAATTAATATAGGTGAAATGGTTGTTGGCAGCATAGGCTTTGATCATCTTATTAAGATTGATGACAAGCTCGGTCGGTACTATTTCGGGACGCCAGGGGAAACGATTCGAAGGGAGCACAGAAGTCAGTATCGGGCGGATATGATTGGCTTTTGCCAATTGCGCCATCGAAATAATATTATTCATCACATTTTCAATGGTTATCACGCCATTGTTGTGAGCGATATCGTTGATACCGGCATTGATAATCACAACTTTGGGATGAAGATTGATAACATCGGGACGAAAACGCACCAACATCTCACAACTTGTCTGCCCGCTGATGCCACGGCATAGAAAATGATTCTTTGTAAAAAAGTTCGGATGCAACCTATTCCATAGTTCCGTGATAGAATTGCCCATAAAAACGACACCAGGGCGTTCTTTCAGTTTTTTGTTTGCCTCGGCATATTTTCCAAAGTCAGCCCAATCAAGATTATGTACCTTATCGTTTTGATTTTCTCTTTGTACCTCTTCTTTGATTTGTTTGTACTGATCGTCGGTTAACTTAATTGATACATTTTGAGCCTGCGTTGCAACCGAGAGCAATACAAGTCCTGCAATTGCCAGAATACTATTCTTCATCTTTAATCTGATATTACAAGGTTATATATTATTATGACAACAAAAGTAAACGTATTTCTGCTTTTTGACAACAATAATCGGCAAAAAAACAATAAAATTTCGTAGTCACCCACAGAGCATTGTACACACCCCACAACAGAATAAATGACAGGACAAAAATTAATTTAAGATTTTTCATATCCATCATTGATCCTTGGCTACATAAACAAGCGACTTAGTATACACAAAAGCCGAAGCAGGATAACAATTATTTTAAGATCGGCAAAAGCAACCTGGATGGTTTATCTTTCTGATGAAATATCTTAATATTAGACGGAATAAAGTCTTTATCACTACAACGGTATATATCAACAAATTGTTGTGGATTACGATCAACCAAAGGAAACCACGAGCTTTGGATCTGCACCATAATACGATGCGCTTTCAGAAAGGTATGGGCTACATCTGCCAGTTTGAAAGTGACTCTTTCGGGTTTGTCAGGAACAAATGCTTGAGGATGTTCAAAACTGTTTCGATAACGTCCACGCATCAAGTCTCCTCGTACCAACATTTGATAACCTCCCATTAACGTTTTACCTTTATTTCCTTCGCCATCTACTGTTGCATTATATTGAAAATCATCGGGGAACACGTCTATCAATTTTACGACAAAATCGGCATCGGTAGTAGATATACTTACCCACAAATCGGCAGTGAGTTCTCCTCCCAAAGTTAAATTGTCTTGTAATGGCTGGGTTTCGAATGTAACGACATCCGGACGAGTCGAAGCAAAACGTTGGTCTTCCGTCATGTATTCTACCGGACGATTATGAGAACTTTTTTTTGTATAAGGTACTGGTTTATCAGGATCAGAAAGATATTCGCTGTATGAATGTTCATCGGTCGGAACAGAAAATGTCAAGACATCTTGTCCATTCAAATAGATAGGAGTAGACTGACAATTCTGTGCCGGCCATTCACTAAAATGACGCCATTGGTTTTCGCCCGTGAAGAAAACTGTAGCTTTTGGCGTTTGATTAAAATTGCCCTCCCCTAACAAGTAGTAATCGAAGAATTGCTGTTCTGCATCTTCAAACGATTTATTCAAATCAGTGTTTCCAAATCGTATATCTCCTAAATAATTACCTTGTCCTCTCCAACCTCCATGCTGCCATGGTCCTATTAAAAGAGATAAAGGTTTACCAGCCCGTTTGAAATCCAGCGCCTTATAAGAATTCCAAGTACCATAAGCATCTTCAGCATCGAACAACCCACCAACGACAAGGACTGCAGCATCTACATTCTTATATAAAGCAAAAGGACAACGCTCTTTCCACCAGTTGTCATAATCAGGGTGTTGAATCATCTCACTCCAAAAGCGAATGGAATCGCCCAACATACTTGTCAGATTCGCAACGTTGCCAGCCTTTAGAAAAAAGGAATATTCATCATTCTTATAATAATTCTTATATGAATAATCTTCTTTGGAAGGGACGGGACGAGGACGATCAAAACCTGACAAGAAATTGAAAGCATCTGTGAGCATTAATGCACCGTTATGGTGAATATCATCTCCCATAAACCAATCTCCGACAGGAGCTTGAGGACACACAGCCTTAATTGCAGGATGCCTGGAGAGAGCGGCAGTCAATGCATAATATCCCAGATATGAACAACCGGTAACACCGATACACTTATTACTACGGGTATGCTTCAACAACCAATCGGCCGTATCGTACATGTCAGTTTCATCGTCTGTTTGACCTTTTGGAGCAAACAAATGTATGGGGCGGATATTCTCATACTCTCCCTCACTCATTCTCTTACCACGCACATCTTGATAAACAATAATATATTTCTTTTGAATATAACCTTTTAAAGAGTTCCATAAAGAAGAATTAAAATCCGAACCATAGGGATGGGAACCATAGGGTGAACGATAGATTAAAATAGGAGATTTCTGATTGTGAGCACAAGGTTCGTAAATAGCAGTATACAAGCGAGTGCCATCGCGCATAGGAATCATCACTTCGCGCTTGGAGTAATTGCTTTTAACCCACTGTTCGTTAATCGTTTGTGAATAAATTTGAGAAGATACAAAAAACAGAAACAAGAATAACAAATGAACGCAATAAGATCTCTTTTGTTCTATTTTCTTATCATTTAAAGAACTATTTTTCATACTTTTATACGGTTTTTGAATGAATTCTAAATTAACAATCGGAAAGCTGAGTAATCTAAGGAACTGTATTCTGAAAGGTCTCAAATTTATAAAGAACCACAAAAGACATCTGTTCTTCCTTCATCTTTATTATAACACTTTTCTATGGCAAAGAGATTAGCCTGTTAACAATAATTAGGAATAAACATTCTCTACCAATAAGACTCACAGCAAGACGACAGAATGAAAAAAGAGCCTTTAGTACCTTTATGTTGCCGAAATATTGCTTATCTTAGCCACAAATTTATAAACATAAATGAAAATACTCCATACATCCGATTGGCATTTGGGACAGTCGTTTTATAACTTTAACAGAGAAGAAGAGTTTCGCGAATTCTTTCGCCAACTTCGAACGATCATAAGAGAAGAGAAACCAGATGCGATGCTGGTATCAGGAGATATCTTCGATGTTGCTACCCCATCGAATGCCATTGTAACAATGTACAATAAGGAGCTGCTCCAAATACAACAAGAAAACGAAGGTTTGCAGACCATCATCACCGCAGGGAATCATGATTCACCATCACGGCTCTCATCTGCCGGAATACTCTGGAAAGAATTTGGAGTAACTATAATAGGTTCTCCCAATCGAAAAGATGGCGAAATAGATATGCAACAAATGATCGTACCCATTTATCAAAACAAACAGATATCAGGCTGGGTATTGGCAGTACCCTATATGCATAGCAGTAGTTATCCTGCCGCCGAAGATGATTGCTATAGCGAAAGAGTTCGTTCTTTTTATAGTAAACTATTCAATATTGCAAAAGAGATACGCACCTCAGGACAACCCATTATAGCTATGGGACATCTAACCATGGCTAACAGTGATTTGACTGGACATAACACAACAATAGGCATGATGGACAGCGTCCCTGCTGATATATGGGATGATGGCATTGCCTATGTTGCATTAGGACACATACACCATGCACAACACATAGGAGCAGACAACGTGCGTTACAGTGGTTCTGTTCTCCCAATGAGTTTTGACGAGAACTATCAACACAGCGTAACAATTGTAAAATTTGAAAAAGAGCGGATGTCTACGCTACAAAAGATAGAAATCAAACCACCGATTGCCATATGCACCATTCCGGAGAAAGCTGCTTCATTCGACGAAGTAAAGAAAGCCTTATCGAACTATCCCGATGATGAGCCTGCATATCTACGGGCCAATATTTTGTCAGAAGGAGTAATGCCGGCAGATATGTTCGACGAAGCTAATTCGTGTCTGAAGGATAAAACCAAATTAAGATTATGTACATTGTTGCAAGTCAGAAAACAACAAGAAACCCCTGAAGAAGACAGCAATATTATTCACTCACTAGACGAATTGAGAAAGATATCGCCCATAGAAGTTGCTAAAAGAAGCTACAAGATAAAAAAACAGGAAGAAATGCCCGAAGAGCTAATAACGTGTATGAGAGAAGCCATAGAAGGAGCAACTACAGAGACAAAGGAGGATGAACAATGAAACTACTAAAGCTGGAAATTCACAATATTACGTCTATAACTCAATCGGCGATAGACTTCGAAAATAGCATCATTGCACGTGAACCGCTATTCCTTATATGCGGTGAAACGGGAGCTGGGAAAAGCACCATACTTAACAGCATCTGCATGGCACTCTACAACAAAGTACCAACCATGCCCAATAGTAACGAATATTATGAGGAACGAAAAGTAGGAGATTTAAGTAACTTTTTAAGAAAAGGGACCGGAGAGGGCTATATCCATTTATTTTTTGAAGAAGCCGGAGTCAGATACGAGACTGATTGGATGCTACGCAGAGCTCACAATAAGCCGAGCGGTAAACTTCAAAAAACAGAGCGCCTATTGAAAAATGTAAATACGAACGAAACCATAGCAACAAAGGTAGATGAAGTAAATACTCAAATCAAAGAAATCATCGGATTGGATTTTGAGCGTTTCACAAGAATGTTTATGTTGGCACAAGGACAATTCAATAAGTTTCTTACAGCAGATGAAAAAGAGAAATCGAATATATTAGAATCATTAACCCAGATGGATATTTATAATAAGACAGGAAAATATATCCATAACAAAAAATGCCAAGTAGAGACAGAGCTATACCAAACAAAACAACGCATAGAAGATATTCATCTACTCACTGATGAGGAAAAAGAGGAGAGACTAAAACAAATAGCCTCAACACGAATTGATATAGAAAATCTAAGCATAGAAATTGCGGGTATAGACACTAAAATAGCATGGAGGCAATCACTAATAAAGCACCTGACAGAACTCGAATACGCACAAAACGAATTCGAAAAGATTCGATCATTGATAAATAGCGATGAGAATACCAGGAAATTGCATCAAGTGCGACTTTGGGATGATACAGTCAAGCTAAGACAATGCCTACAAGACATCATCAAACAAGAAGAAACAAATAGAAAGCACGCAGAATCTGTCGCTGGTTATCAAAAAGAATACATTCACTACATTTCGTTATTGGGAAGAGCCAAGCAAGAACTGTCCCTTCAGAAACAAGAGTTCGACAGAAAAGAAGAAGACTGGAATAGATTGAGAACTGATGAAAAGATCTATGAAAACCAACAAACGATCATTGCAGAATTGAGTGCTATAAAACAATTGGAAAAAGATATCAGCGAATATAGAGGAAAGAATGAATCAATAGAAAAACAGATTCTTGCTTGGGACAAGACACTGAAAGAAATTGATACCAAATGTAATATTCTATCGGACAAAGTTACTGAACAGAAGGGACTGTGTGATAGCAAACAACGAGAGATTGAAAAATCAAATAAAGAAGAATTACAGCAGAAGCGAAACGCCCTATCAATAGAACTTACAGATATCGAATCGGCAAAGGCAAAATGGGGCACAGCATCTACAACAGCAAAAGCACTGCAAGAGGCACAAAACAAAATAGTAGAATTAAGAGCCGAATACACAAAGCTAAAACAAGAAGTAGACATAGCGCTGAAAAATAGCGAAAGCGCTAAAGAGATATATAAAATACAACAATGCACATTCGAAACAAAAAAGCTGACGATTGATGATTGTGCCAAGCTACTCCGTAAATCGCTTAAAGAAGGAGAGCCCTGCCCTATATGTGGGAGTATGGAGCATAGTGTTCAACCTGAAAACATTTTGAATGGCTTATACGAGCAAGCCAAACAATTGCGTGACGATGCCGAAAAAGAAAAAGATAAGGCTCAACAACGGTTAGTAGAGATAAAGACTAACATGAAGCTGAAAGAAAAAGAATTAAGAAATACGGAAGACACCGTTCTACCTCAATTAATATTAAGTAAATCGAAAGCTGAGAAAGAATGGCAACTCTTCAGTTGCAAATACGCACCCGAACTGTCTTTTGAGAACAGTCTGCAAGCGCTAGAAAAGGCTCAGCAAACAAGAGCCCAAAGCATCGAAGCCATCGATACCAATTTAAAATGCATAAAAGAACAAGAATTGGCCTTACAGCGACAACAAAAAAGCTTAGAAATGTCAGAAGCCGAACTTCAGCAACACAAAGATGCCTATAAGAATCAACTCAATTCCATCGAACATGCCCAAGCAAATATAGAGCAAAACAAAACTCTTATCGAACGCAATCTAAAAGCCATCGAACACAAAATAACAATTCTAAATAAACTCATTAGCTGGCAGCATTGGCAAGAGCTATGGATTGGCAACAAAGAGCTATTTGAACAAAAGCTAATGGAAGAAAGTAAACGATACCAGAACTGCAAACTCAATCTGCCAATATTACACAATACGATAAACACAATAAAAAGCAATGTAGATAGTTCTGCAAAGTCCGTCGACACAATTATCAATCTCATGCCCTATTGGAAAGGTTTTGAGAGTAACAATACAGACAACGTTCAATATAAAGAGAACTTGGCTGAACAATTGTCTGCATTTGTGGCACAGATAAAAGAATCGATAATTCAAAAGCAAGCACATGAACAAGCTATGCAACAATTGAACAAACAAAAGCTCGAATTAATAGAATCTTATGAAGCCACCCATGCTGAAGAGAAGCTCGATGAAAGCGCCTTATCAACTTTATCATTACTGAATAGTGAACTGATTAATCAATCCAGACAAGAGACAGATCGAATAAAAGAGAAGTATTTACAGTCAAAAGGCAGAATAGAACAACTTAGAGAAAGCATAAAACAGCTGCAAGAGCAAACGGACAAACCCAATGAGAAAGAGACGTTGGATTTATTATATGAAATAAAAAAGGAAAAAGACACACAGAAAGGGAGTAAACAAAGCTTGGTAGGCAGTTTGCAGCAGCAAATGAAGAATGATACGACATCGAGTGATGAACGAAAAAAACTGCTCGAAGAATACGGTCAGAAAAAAAAGACTTATGACAATTGGGTAGCGCTCGATACACTTTTCGGACTCGACCGATTCAGCAAAGCTGCCCAACAGATTTCTTTTCGTTTCTTATTGGAAAAAGCCAATCAACATCTACGCAACCTATACCCCCGATACAGTCTTCAATGTGCTCCCGAATCCTTTGCTCTGGCAGTTGAAGATAATGAAATGGGGACCTCAAGACCATGCACTACACTCTCTGGGGGTGAAAGTTTCATTGTTTCTCTAGCCTTAGCTTTAGGGCTCTCATCTCTATCAGAAGAGAAGATTCAGATTGACACCCTATTCATAGACGAAGGCTTTGGGACTCTTTCTTCGGACTACCTCGACACTGTAATGAAAGTGCTTGAAAATTTGCACAGAACAGGAAGAAAGGTAGGTATAATCAGCCACGTTGAAATACTTCGAGAGAGGATTCCGGCACAAATACAAGTAATACGGAAGTCTCGAACAGAAAGTGAAATAAGAGTGACTGGAGCATAAATAAAGAATAGATAATGCAACTTTTTATCCATTTATTCAGTCTAACAAAAGGAACAACTATAATATAAGTTTATACAAAACAATTTTTATTTCTAACAAACAAATTCTCATCATTATGGACGCACAAAAAGTAGACATGTTTATCATGAGCAACGGCAAGTATTTTCCAGAAGAAGCATTACCTATGATCCACGATCGTTTATCAAGCCTTGACGATAGCAAATGGGGCCAAATATCCATGTTACAATTCAGAAGCACATTGACAGCCATCGTTCTTTCTGTTTTGGTAGGCTACTTGGGCATTGATAGATTCTATCTGGGACATGTCGGTTTAGGCATAGCCAAACTGATTACATGTGGTGGATTAGGTATATGGACAATTGTAGATTGGTTTTTAATAATGGAGGCTGCAAAATCTGAGAACTATAAGAAGCTAACAGTAGTGATGGCTTTTTAATGAATTCTCGTCAGTTATACATTCTCTTTACAACACTCTGCATAGGGGGCTATAGTTGGTTATTTTATTTTTTTAGTTTAGGACTGCGGGCAGATATCATCCTCTGCCCTTCTAAACTAATTTTTCATTTTTCTTGCCCAGGGTGTGGCACAACGCGTGCCTGCATTTATCTCTTGCAAGGGCATATAACGAAAGCTTTACTTCTTAATCCCAACTGCCTAATTGTTATCGCAGCAGGTTGCATCCTTCCTATTTTATTAATACATGATTTCGTTTTAAGACGCCACTTATTAATAAATATATACAAGTATACAGAAGACAAATTACACAGATCATACTTTTGGATACCAATATTGATCTTCGAAGTTGTAATTTGGATCCATAATTTAGTTTTTGGAATATAAGTTACTAGAATTCAGGAGTCAGCAACACCAAACTTGCAAAGAAAAACAATAGGCATACACATCTAATTCACCCTTCAAAATGACGTATGCCCCTAAAAATTTTTAGGTCCATACGTTTTCAAAAAAACTTAAGGACGTCAACAAAAAAACTAACATACGACAATTTCTTATACAAATAAACTATTCCAGCGTTTTAAGAGGCACATACTCCAACGTTACAACAGAAGGATCAAGATCTAGCATTTGAGTATCGGACGTGGCACAACGTTTGATCCAATAATAAAGCAAGAGTATTGTTTTCTTATAAGCCGGCAATTGAATATTACGGGCAAAACGATTGACAACTACAAAACGAAAATCGCCCTCAACGCCACGTTTACGAAGAGAAGGGTATCGGCTCAACAAGTCTACTTGACCCTTTTCGGCCATCTCTGCGCAAATACGATGAACAAAACGGTCCATGTGCACACCCTGCTTAAAACCGGAGTATACGTTAAGACGAAACATCTTGCCCGGTACAAATGTTGTCACATCGTATTTAAAGAAATAGGGTTCATCACTACGATACAAATAAACGAACCAATAAGTATCGGCACGTTTGGGTTGCTTATTGACAAGAGAATATGCAATTTTGCTTTCAATGTCATCATTGTACTTCGCGCGAGTAACATATACCAGATGAGTCGCAAATTTAGGGATCGTTTTATCTTCACAGACCTCTTTTAGCGTATCAATAATAGGTGCAATAGGTTCATACTTGGAATAATGATTCTTGATACGACGCCCATTATACCAACTAAACATCAAAAAGAAGATACAACCCGCAATCAGTATTGTAACCCAACCTCCATGAGAGAATTTAAACATATTGGCAATGAAGAATCCCGATTCAATGGTAATAAAAAAGAATGTCAGCGGAATACTTATCCACATGGAATAACGCTTGAAATGGAAATAGATAAAAAGCAGTAATGTGGTTGACAACATGGTAATGGTGATAGATAAGCCATATGCCGCCTCCATATTCGACGAAGATCCGAAAACGAGCACAATAATAATGCAAAGCACCATTAACGTATAATTTATTTGAGGAATAAACATTTGTCCCTTAACCTGAGTAGGATATTTAATGCGAATATTTGGCCAAAGATCAAGGGAAATAGCTTCGCTGACAATCGTAAACGAACCACTAATAAGCGCCTGACTGGCAATAATTGCAGCCAAAGTAGCCATTATCACTCCGACCAGAGTAAACCAAGGAGGCATAATGCCAAAGAAAGGATTTGCTCCGGACGCTATTTCGGCCGGGTGCCTCAATATCCAAGCTCCTTGACCTAGATAATTAATAATTAAAGTAGACTTGACAAATATCCACGAGATACGGATGTTGTGCAATCCACAATGACCCAAGTCGGAATAAAGGGCTTCTGCTCCTGTTGTACAAAGGAATACAGCCCCTAATATAATAAAAGCATCCGGAACATCTATCAACACTTTAATAGCATAGTAGGGATTAAAAGCCTTAATGATACCGGGATATTGAAAAAACGATAAAATGCCTAACGCCCCCAACATCAGAAACCATATAAACATCACCTTGCCGAAAGATTTGCCGAGGCGAGCAGTACCCAGAGGTTGAATAAGGAACAACGCTAAAATGATGACAACAACAACAAACTCTACGGGGATAGACGGAAACAAATGTCCAAGTCCTTCGACAGACGAAGTAACTGTAATAGCGGGGGTAATAACCCCATCAGCGAGTAGCGTAGCGGCTCCTATGATAGCAATGACATAAGTCCACCGATATTTTTTTCGGATAAGAGCAAACAAAGAAAGAATTCCTCCCTCACCTTTATTATCAGCTCGAAGTGTCACAATAACATATTTAACAGTAGTCTGTATAGTTAATGTCCAGATAACGCAAGATATAGACCCGATGATATAGTCAGGTTTTGTATAAAGTTTCCCTGGAAGCAATCCTGTAACGATTGCTTTCATTACATATAAGGGGGAAGTACCGATATCTCCGTAAACAATACCTATCGCCATAAAGATACCCATCAATCCGAAAGGTACTATGCGCTCTTGTTTGCAACTGTTTCCTAAAAACATAGCGATAAAATAAGAATTAATAAATCGGGCGCAAAATTACACATTTAATATGACATTTATATACTATTTCTTTGAAATATAATGGACGATATGTAGTCTATAATCTCTTTTTCGTCGTTTTCTGGATGAAACCAATGTATCTCCTCATCTTTCTTATACCATGTCATCTGCTTTCGAGAATAAATGCGGGAATTCTGTTTTATTTTCTCTACTGCAAAAGATAGCGTCCACGTCCCATCCAAATAATTGAAGAGTTCTTTGTATCCTACTGTATTAAGAGAATTGTTTGTCCGATAAGGATAAACCCGGCTCACTTCGTCAAGAAGTCCTTGCTTCATCATATTATCAACCCGCTGGTTAATACGTTCATAAAGTTCTTCACGAGGACGAGTCAATCCAATTTTCAATATATCAAATGGGCGTTTTTTATTAGGACGAGTTCGTAGTGAACTATAAGTTCTTCCAGTAGTATAGCAGATTTCCAACGCATGAATGACCCTCTTTGGATTCTTCAAGTCAACTTGCCTATAATACTCCGGATCAAGAAGTTTCAACTCAGCACATAAATGATCCAATCCCTCATCCTCATAACGCTGCTTTATCATCGTACGTACATCTTCCGGAATATTAGGAATATCATCAATCCCCTTACACACAGCATCAATATACATCATTGAGCCACCGGTCATGATTACGATTTCTTTTTCTTCAAAAAGTGTATTAAGAAGTGTAATAACTTCCGACTCAAACCGTGCAGCACTATAATAGTTATCAAGTTTGAGGGTACCTACAAAATGATGTTTTACCATTGCCAATTGCTCTATCGTAGGTGCCGCCGTACCTATCTTCAAATCGGCATAAAGCTGACGAGAATCAGCTGATATGATATCTGTATGAAGCAACTGGGCAAGGCGAATACTGATTTCCGTCTTGCCCACTCCTGTAGGTCCTATCAATACGATAAGTATAGGGTTCTTTCTAGAAGGAAGTACTTTCTCCATCTACTCCAAATCCCTCTTGATCAAGATCTTCTTCGTTATATTCATTATCTCCATAGAAGTTCTCGCCCAAATCATCCGTCACACTGTTTAGATTAATGGATGAAACATTTTCATCAAAATCGACCTTCTGTCTAGGAGGTTCGCCTTCCGAACGAACACATTTAGCTTCTTTAATCTCTTTATGGGTAACAAAATCTGCAAGTTCAATAAAAAAGCTACGTTCCGTAAGAACGTCAAAGACATAAGTCAATTTTTGTTTTTTCTCTTCAATAAAGTCACTCAAACGAGTATCTTTCATTGTATACGACTCTTCTTCACTAGATGAATCATCCATTCTTTCGAATGTAATTTCCCTTTCGCGTTCCCAATTCTCATCGCAGATAAAAAAGGAAGTCAGTTCATCATCGGCATAACCCACGCTTTTAAGAATTGCTACATGAAAATCATAAAATGTAGCATCCGGATCAATTTCAATCTCACGGACAAAGTCATCTGACTCGTCGGACACCAATCTAAATTTATAAATCATATCAGTTCTTTTAAAATATTTCCCTACTTTATAATACCGCGTTTCGAACTGCTTATGAAATTCACAATATATTCAATATCCTTACTCATCGGGACTTCTTTTTCGACCTTTGCTAAAGCTTCTGTGATATTCAATCCACTTTGATAAATAAGACGATATACATTATGAATATCTTCGATTTGTTCATTGCTATATTGCCGACGACGCAATCCTACCACATTGATACCCGAATATTCTATCGGATCACGACCAGCAATAATGAAAGGCGGAATATCTTTGCTGAAACGCGCCCCCCCTTGAACCATTACATAACCGCCAACATGGCAGAACTGATGACATAGCACCGATGCGCTAATAATAGCATTATCATCCACAACAACTTCTCCACCAAATTTTGTACTATTACCAATAATACAGTTACTGCCAATAATGCAATCATGAGCGACATGCACACTTTCCATCAGCAAATTATTATTACCGACCACCGTTTTCTCCTTTGCGGCAGTACCACGATTGATAGTCACATTTTCACGAATTTTATTATTGTCTCCTATTTCGACAGTGGTTTCTTCACCACGGAACTTCAAATCTTGTGGTATAGCGCCAATAACAGCTCCCGGAAAAATTGTATTTCCGCTGCCAATTCGAGAACCATATAAAATATTGACATTAGCCATAATGATATTATTATCGCCAACAACTACATTTTTATCGATATATACAAACGGACCAATCTCAACATTTTCTCCGATCTTAGCATCAGGATGTATATAAGCTAATGGATTTATCATAGATCTTATTTAAATATTTATTTATTTTTCACTATTTGCGCCATGAATTCGCACTCACAAACCACCTTCTCACCAACGAAAGCATAACCTTTCATTGTTGAAATGCCACGACGTATAGGAGCTTCAAGCGCGACTTTAAATATTAAGGTGTCACCAGGTACAACCTTCTGACGAAATTTCACCCCATCTATTTTCATAAAATAGGTAGAGTATCGTTCGGGGTCATCTACAGAATTAAGGACCAATAAGCCTCCTGTCTGTGCCATTGCTTCAACTTGCAATACACCTGGCATCACCGGCTCTTGTGGGAAATGTCCTTGAAAGAACGGTTCATTACCAGTAACATTTTTGATACCCACAATGTAATTTGCACCAATTTCAATAACTTTATCAACAAGTTGCATCGGATAACGGTGAGGAAGAAGTTCACGAATACGTTTCACATCCATCAACGGTTCTCTAGTGCAATCGTAAATAGGAGCTTGAATCTCATGCTTGCGAATTTCACGTCGCATCTGACGAGCAAACTTATTATTAATAGTATGTCCCGGCCGAGTGGCAATAATGCGTCCGCGAATAGGTTTGCCTATCAAAGCCAAATCGCCGATAATATCAAGCAACTTATGACGGGCACATTCGTTTGACCATACCAGAGGACGATGATTAATATATCCAAGATGATTGGCATCCATATGAGGGACCCCCATTACATCAGCAAGTTTGTCGAAATTCTCCTGAGGCATTTGTTTCTCATATATGACAATGGCATTATCCAAGTCACCTCCTTTGATAAGTCCTGCAGAGAGCAAAGGTTCTATTTCACGAACAAAGACATAAGTGCGGCTAGCAGAGATTTCTTCCTTAAACTTACTCATATCTTCCAACGTGGCATACGAATAGGGAAGAATTTCTGAATTATAAGAAATAAGAACATTTAAGCTGAAATTCTCATCGGGAAGGACTATAATAGAAGAACCTGTCTTTTCATCACGGAACTCCAGTTTAGACTTAATAATGAAAAAATCTTTTATGGCATTCTGCTCTACAGTCCCAACCTTTTCAATTCCTTCGACAAAATATTTAGCACTTCCGTCCAAAATAGGGAATTCAGGACCATCAACTTGAATAAGGCAGTTGTCTATACCAGATGCATAAAGCGCAGCCATACCATGTTCAATAGTGCTGACGCGAACTCCTTTTTCTTCAACGACAGTGCCACGAGTCGTCTCTACGACATTATCGGCAATAGCTTCAATAACAGGATGCCCCTCTACATCTGTACGCTCTATTTTATAGCCAAAGTTATCAGGAGCAGGATTCAAAGTAACAGTTACATTTTTTCCTGTATGAAGCCCTTTACCACTCAGAGTGAAGCTTTCTTTTAGAGTCTTTTGTTTTATCATCTTTATTTATTAAGTTTTTCTTTTAATTCATTTATCTCTTTACGCATCGCATTCAACTCGGAATACATATCTGGCAAACGCTTAAAAACGGCTGATGATTTCATCCATCCCTTTGCATCATACGCAGGTGAGCCAATGATCGTTTGTTCAGATTTCACGTTACTACCGATACCTGCCTGAGCTCCACAATGGACCTTATCCCCAATATGGATATGACCGGCAACACCTACCTGACCGCCGAACATACACCAACTACCGATTTTCGTAGAGCCAGCAACAGCACATTGAGCGGCCATCACCGTATTAGAGCCGATTTCATCGTTATGAGCTATCTGGATAAGGTTATCAAGCTTTGTACCGGAATGAACAACAGTATGTCCCATTGTTGCTCTATCAACACAGGTATTAGCACCAATCTCGACATTATCTTCTATATCAACGATACCTATTTGAGGTATCTTATCATACCCATTTTTAGCAGGAGCAAAGCCGAAACCATCAGCACCAATAACACAACCGGAATGAAGAATACAACTATTGCCTATACGGCAATCATGATAAATATTAACACTCGAATAAAGTAATGTATCATTACCTACTTTAGCATTGTCGCCGACAAAAGAATGAGGATAAATCTGAGTATTATCACCTATCACAGCATTGTCGCCGATATAGGTAAAAGCTCCGATATAAACATTCTGACCAATTTTTGCCGTCGAAGCGACAAAAGCTAAAGGATCAATACCGAATTTCTTCGGTTTGGATGCTTCATATAAAGTAAGCAATTGAGCCAAACTTTCATAGGCATTATCAACCTTTATCAAAGTAGCTTTTACTTCATGTTCAGGCTCAAATGTTCTGTTTACCAATACTATCGACGATCGAGTTTCGTAGATATACGATGTATATTTCGGATTTGATAGAAAGGAAATAGCGCCTGGTACTCCTTCTTCTATCTTAGCAAAAGTATGAACTGTTGCGTTTTCATCACCAACGACCTCACCTTTGAGATATGCAGCAATCTGTTTAGCCGAAAATTCCATAATTTCTATAGTTTATAATATTGATTTACTTACATTTTTGCAGTCAAACCAACGCATTTGGTCTGCAAATAACGTACTTTTTTTTATCATATCATTGCCATTCTTTAATTTTTTTTATTCGTTAAGTAATCTCAAATAGCAAAGATAGTTTTTTCTGATTTTCTTAGATAGCAACGAAATATTTAACATATCCGATGCTTCTGCAATATTTTTTATTGTTCCATCTTTATATACAATATCGATACTGTCGTCCTTTTCATCATACATATTTTTCTCTATTGAATGGATAGTAAAGAAATAATCCGCTTCATCAAGAGTGATATTCATAGCAGTAGCAATACGTTTTTGAAGTGAAGTTATTTTCTCCTCACTTACTTGTTTGTCTGTGATCTCTACTTTAAATATACGCCTATTAATAATATCACTGCTAAGCCTTGATAATATTTTATCAGAATGGGAACTCCACACTTTCAGCGCACACCACACATCGCTGTCATCCAAATTGACAAAATGTTCCAAACATTGTTCTTCGGAAAGAAAAGATGATTTTGAGATGTTGTTATAGAGAAAATATTTCAATGCTGGCGAACAAAACAGGTCTACACCTTTTTGTGCCAAATCTTTAGAGCGGAGCAATGTCTTAATAAGCATTTGTTCACACGATACGGATGTTTTATGAAGATAAACCTGCCAATACATTAAGCGACGGGCAGTTAGAAAATTTTCTATTGAATAAATACCTTTCGATTCAATAACCAAATGATCATCTTTCACATCAAGCATTTTAATAATACGAGCAGAACCTATATTACCTTCTACAACACCAGTATAAAAACTATCACGCCTCAAATAGTCCAATCTGTCTACATCCAATTGGCCACTAACCAATTGATGTAAAAAACGCTTGGAGTATTCATCTTTAAATATTTTTATAGCCAGATCCAGCTTCCCTCCCATCTCTATATTCATGCGATTCATCAGCATCAGCGATATTTCTTCATGCGAAATACCAGTTACGATAACTTCTTCCAATACGTGAGAGAATGGGCCGTGCCCTAAATCATGCATTAATATGGCAGCTTCTACAGCCTCAGCTTCATCGTTTGTGATTTCAATTCCTTTTGCGGAGAGATGCAACAAGGCCTCACTCATCAAATAGAATGCTCCTAAAGAATGTTGAAATCTTGTATGCTGGGCACCCGGATATACGACAGACGAAAGTCCCATTTGTTTAATACGAGCCAATCGCTGCATGTATGGATGATTTATAATATCCAGCAGTAATCCTTCTGAAACATTTATAAAACCGAATACCGGATCATTTACTATTTTACGTTTCTGAATCATTGAAACATATATTAGATTACAACAGCCTATTTTTAGCCAATTGGGTTTCCATCTGCTGTTGTAGTTTATGCGCTTCTTCTGCAGCAAATGTTGCAAAGTCTTTACTGTTATCGGCATAAATAATACCTCGAGAAGAATTAACAACCAGACCACATTGTTTATTCATTCCATATTGGCAAACTTCCTCTAGCGAACCACCTTGGGCACCAACACCCGGCACCAACAAAAAATGATTTGGAACAATGCGGCGAATATCTTCAAAAGCCCGTCCTTGAGTTGCACCTACTACATACATCATTTTATCTTCAGATGCCCACCGCTGAGAAGTCTTCAATACTTTTTCAAAAAGACGTTCACCATCATGATCAACAGACAACTGAAAATCTTGCGACCCCTTATTGCTTGTCAAAGCCAATAGAACGACCCATTTATCGTCATACGTTACAAAAGGTGCAACACTATCCTCCCCCATATAAGGAGCCACTGTTAATGCATCGACATCCAAATCTTCAAAGAAAGAACGAGCATACATAGCCGAGGTATTGCCTATGTCGCCACGTTTGGCATCAGCAATAATAAACTGATCAGGATAGTTAGAGCGTATATATTTAACAGTCTTTTCTAAAGCGATCCAACCTTTGACACCAAAAGCTTCATAAAAAGCTAAATTAGGTTTATAAGCGATAGAATATTTTGCGGTCGCATCTACAATAGCTTTATTGAAAGCAAAGATAGGATCTTTGTCTTCCAACAAATGATGAGGTATTTTCTTTAAATCAGTATCCAAGCCAACACAAAGGAAACTTCTTTTGGATCTTATATTTTCAAATAATTGCTGTCTATCCATTTACTTACATATATTATTCATTTCGATTCTAACGCATCTTTAGATTAAGAAGAAAAGTTTTCCTTCAAAAAAGTACGCTTTTATAATTCACTTTCTTTCATACGTTCGGCATTTTCTGCAACGATAAGATGATCAATGCAGTCTTGAATGTTGCCATCCATAAATGAAGACAAATTATAGATTGTATAATTAATACGATGGTCCGTTATTCGTCCTTGAGGATAATTATATGTTCGAATTTTGGCAGAGCGATCACCCGTCGAGACCATTGTTTTACGACGTTTGGCTATGTCATCTACATATTTCTGGTGTTCTTGATCATAGATTTTGGAACGCAAACGAGTTAAAGCTCGTTCTTTATTCTCAGGCTGATCACGAGTTTCCGTACACTCAATCAATATTTCTTCTGTTTCATTTGTACTGGGATTCTTCCACATGTAACGCAAACGGACCCCTGATTCCACTTTGTTAACATTCTGCCCACCGGCACCTCCGCTTCGGAAAGTATCCCACTTTATTTCACCTTCATTAATTTCCACATCGAATGGTTGAGCCTCGGGAAGTATAGCCACTGAAGCAGCCGATGTATGTACCCGACCTTGAGCTTCAGTCATCGGAACACGCTGAACACGGTGTACACCCGATTCATATTTCAGAGTCCCATAGACCTTTGCTCCCTTTACCGTAAAAATGACTTCCTTATATCCGCCTACTGTCCCCTCACTACAACTTGAGACTTCCACTTTCCAACCTTTCATTTCACAATATTTGGTATACATACGAAATAAGTCTCCGGCAAAAATAGCAGCCTCATCGCCTCCGGCACCACCACGTATTTCAACAATAGCGTTACGTTCATCTTCCGGATCTTCCGGAATAAGCATTAACTTGATTTCTTCTTCTAACTGCGGAACTCGTTTTTGACTGATGTCCAACTCTTCACGAGCCATATTCTTCAAGTCCACATCCGACTCATTAGTAATAATTTCTTTTGCATCACTAATATTAACAAGCAGTTTTTTATACTCATACCTAGCCTGCATCAAATCATCTAACTCTTTATATTCTTTAGTAAGTTTCACATAGCGTTTTTGATCGGCTATAACCGCAGGGTCTGTTATCAACGTAGAGACCTCCTCGTAGCGAGCTACAAGGCCATCCAGCCTACCTAAAATGGTATTATTTTCTGCCATATACTTTCAATTTTGGGTGCAAAATTACAAAATATTTAATGTATTACCGAATATATTATAGCTTTTCGTTATTAGAACCAAAAATATAACACTATAGCAAACAATAGAATAAGTTACAAAAAAAGCCCAACCATTCTAAAGTTGAGCTTTTTCGAGTCGGAAAGAGGCGATTCGAACGCCCGACCCCTACGTCCCGAACGTAGTGCGCTACCAACTGCGCTACTTTCCGATTGCGGTGGCAAAGGTACGCCATTTTTTGATATTAACAAACCTTTCAAAGAAAAATATTATATCAAAAAACGAACTTTTCCCTTGCACATTCGAAAAATATATCTACCTTTGCAACCGCAAAACAAAAAGGGTGCCTTAGCTCAGGTGGTAGAGCATCGGACTGAAAATCCGTGTGTCCTTGGTTCGACTCCAAGAGGCACCACTCCAAAAAAGAGAATCATTTCTAATTAGTAGAATGATTCTCTTTTTTTAATCTAAGAAGCCACCGCCATCACCTGTAAAAGCAAAGAGGCTTAACGGCTCTCCGGTAAAGGAACTCTTGTTTTTCTTGCTGTATCATACTTAATTGATACTTCATAAACGAGCCAATGAGTAAATAAATTTAAATACTTGGTTTATAATTTTAAATTAGTGTAAAATATAAGTCTGTTTTAAAACAAATGATTACTTTTAAACACTTAAAAATATATTTTTTACATGAAAAACTTAATCTATTTGGTATTGGGATTTATTGTTGCTCTTTCGTTCTTCGGTTGCAGCAAAAAGAATTATCCCTATTTGTCGGAGAACAATGCATTGACTCAACAGCGTTTTATTCCTGAGAAGCATGGTTATCGCTTGATCTGGGAAGATAATTTTGATGGGACGTCGCTTGATACTACCAAATGGGGATTACGGGGAATAGGTCCACGCCGTATAGGGTATAATGATGCTTCTATGGTGAAAGTACGCGACGGCAAATTGATGTTAATGTTTGATATTAAAGGTGACAGTGTATTAGCAGGCATGATAGGCACGGAAAAAAGATTTGAAAATAGTTGCGGTTATTATGAATGTAGGGCAAAGCTGCAAAACGGTTGTGGCCCCTGGGCTGCTTTTTGGATGCAGTCTCCTCTGATAAGTAAGGGTAGCGATCCGGCGAAATATGGTACCGAGATAGATATTTTCGAATATTTTAGAGAGATGGGCAAAGATACGTTGACTCACTGCCTACATTGGGCCTATGGTCCGAAAATGAAGTCTAGTAAAGAGATGATAAGTCATCTGAAAGGTCTGTCGGATGGATATCATACCTTCGGCTTAGAATGGACAAAAAATAAATATTCTTTCTTTATAGACGGACTGAAATATCACGAACAAACAATTGGCATCTCTCATATTAACGAATACATTATATTAAGTATGGAGATTCCGGATAAAAGGGAAAGCCTAAAACAAGCTTGCGTACCCGATACATTTATGGTGGATTATGTAAAGGTCTTTAAGAAGAAAAACAGATAACCTATAACTCTATGAAACGTTTTGTTGTCTTTTTGTTCTGCCTACTACTCATTGTCCCTTTTTCTGGTGCTGCCGAGAAAGATATTTCTGTTATGCAGCAAATGGTGGAGCGGCTTCTGCCTCAATATAAAACGGCTTTTGTTTTTAGTCATATCGTTTCGGATAAAGATGTCTTCGGGCTGGAAAACCGGGGACATCAAATTTGCATATCGGGTAATAATGCTAACTCGATGGCTGTTGGGCTCAACTATTATTTAAAGAATTATTGCTATACGACAGTCTCGTGGTTTGCATCTGATCCGGTACAGCTCCCTCAAAAACTTCCGATGGTAAAGAATCCTGTGAAGATTTGTGCCAAAGTACCAACCCGCTTTTTTCTGAATTATTGTACCTTCGGTTATACAATGCCTTGGTGGACATGGAAGGATTGGGAAAGACTAATAGACTGGATGGCGTTAAATGGTGTTAATACTCCATTAGCTATCACTGGGCAAGAGTCTATATGGTATAATGTGTGGAAAAAATTTGGCTTGACTGATGCCGAGATTCGTTCTTACTTTACTGGACCGGCACATTTGCCTTGGCATCGTATGAGTAATATAGATGCTTGGCAAGGTCCGCTACCGATGAGTTGGTTGGATAATCAGAGGTTACTTCAAAAGAAAATAGTAGGGAGAGAACGTGAATTGAATATGCATCCGGTATTACCGGCTTTTGCTGGTCATATTCCTGGCGCATTGAAAAGGTTGTTCCCTCATCTGCTCACAACAAATGTTTCGCAATGGTGCCGCTTTGATAAAAAATACCAGTGCACTTTTTTGAATCCGATGGATTCTTTGTATTCGGTTATTCAAAAAGAATATCTTTGTGAACAGACGAAGGTTTACGGCACAGATCATATCTATGGTATCGATTGTTTTAATGAAGTAGATCCGCCTAGCTGGAACGTCGACTCTTTGGCTTTGATGTCTTCACATATATATCAGTCGTTGAAGGCTGTGGACAAGAATGCCGTATGGCTTCAGATGGGATGGCTATTCTATTATAACGCACAACACTGGACCAATCCGCGAATTAAAGCATTTTTGCAAGGCGTGCCCCAGAATAAACTGATATTGCTGGATTATTTTTGTGATAATACGGAGGTTTGGCGGCGCACAGATTCTTTCTTCGGCCAGCCTTTTATTTGGTGCTATTTGGGCAACTTCGGTGGCAATACGATGGTTTGCGGTCCATTGAAGCGTATAAGCGAGCGATTGTCTCATACTTATAGTGAGGCGAAAAATAATTTCGCCGGAATAGGTGGGACACTTGAGGGACTTGACGTGAATCAGTTTGCTTATGAGTTTTTGTTCGATAAGGCTTGGGATATTCCACAACAGGATACAGTCTGGGTAGATCATTTGGCTGACAGAAGAGTAGGTTACAAGTGCTCGGCGGCGCATGCGGCTTGGCAATCGATGTATCGGAAGGCACTGAATTCTGTTACGGGGTCGCCTCAGGGAACATCAATCGAATCGTTCCCCTGTCTCGAAAATAGTGCCTACGAATTGAAAAATAATTATATATCAGATAGCGAGCAGCAACAACTTATTGGTGTTTGGAAGGAATTGTTGTCTATAAAAAACAGCAATCGTGATACTTATTTATTTGATGTGGTAAATGTGGGCAGGCAAGTATTGGGTGGATATTTTCGGCAATTGCGTGATCGCTTTGTTATTGCCTATAAAGCCGGAAATATAAAAGAGGTTGAGTTGATTGGAAAAGAAATGAAGACGTTGTTGAAAGAAACAGATGAATTGGTGGCTTGCCATGCGACTTTCTCGCTGAAACGGTGGATAAACAAGGCCCGTGCTATGGGTGTAAATAAACAAGAAAAAGATTATTATGAGATAAATGCTCGTACACTAGTTACAGTATGGGGTGATACAGATCAGCTTACCGATTATGCCCGTCGTGGGTGGAGCGGGTTGATCTCAAACTATTATGCACCTCGTTGGAATATGTTCATTGATGAGGTGACGGACTGTTGTATTCAACATCGAAATTTTGATGAGAAAGCGTTTAATGAACATTGTTATCGGTGGGGGCGTACGTTTATAGATTTGTCCATGAAGATACATTATCCGCAAGGTGGTGATGGAGTAGCAAAGGCACGCTCTCTCTATCATAAGTATTTCAGTCGTCGTGAAGGATCTCTTCAATTTTGAGGGCAATCTTTTCGATTGATTCACTTAATCGGTTCTCAAGGGGGATGATATTGAAATTTTCCCAGAAACTTTCGTCATACGGGAAGTGAACTTCTTCGAAAATGGTACGGCGGGGTAATACCTCTTTCTTTCTTAGGCGGTTCACCTGTACGGTGTCGATCTTACAAGTTGCCATCTCGAACCATGTATGCAGGTGGGATGAACCGAACCACCTCTTGTCGTTCTTAAGCTTGAAATGTAAATCGCCTCTTACATAATTGATGTAGTAGCGGCCGTTCCATCTCTTGTAAGCTAAGCTATAAGATATCTTTTGAGGGGTGACTTTCATTCCTTTGCTTTTTCGCTCTACAAATGTGTTGGTCGTTTCTTTGATATATTTTGGATTGATTTCGAATTGGGCACCGATTAAAGCATAATTTTCAGAATCGATATATAGTTCTCCGCAATAGCATGGTTGGTCAACTTCCGCTTTTTGTTTGAAATAGACCACATTGACCATTCGGTCATCAATGGAGGTTATTCCGGTCGAGATAAACTCGTACTCGTTGGCGTTCATCTCCAAAAAGTCGGGAACGTTTTTTACGATATCCAGCAAGAGGCATGCATCAATACCGGCTTTTATCTTTGCCATTATCGAATCTTTTGCATTTGTACTGATGATGTTGCGCATCTTTAGAAGTTCAACTCTGTCTGGCTGAAGTGTTAATGATGAAGGTTTGTAAACCTTGAAAACGCCTTCATTTAATTTGACGAAACGTTTGTCGTATTCGATGCCTTCTCTATAAAAAGTGGTGGTGCAGACGGGAAAATGAGCATAATTAGATTTTTTGTTCTCTCGCATTTTATTGAGCAGATGCAACGGGTTTGCCAATCGTAGAACAACCTCTTGTAACGGAACAATTCGTTCTTGAAGTCCTATTGTATAGGGCGCTCCTGTCAACGAACCGGCTTCTAGAACTTGTGTTGCATAACCTAAATGAGAAAAAACAATATAGGACGATCGAAGCGAGTCTGGCAATACCAGTCTAAATTCGCCATTGCTATTTGTCACACTTCCAATTGAGGAACCTTCTACTCTGACAGAACCTGCTTCCAGAGCTTTGCGTGTAGACTTGTCGACCAGAGTTCCAGTGACGGTAAATTGTTTTTCGTGTTCTTTGGTAGGTGTCTGCAATTGCCTACTATGAGATTTCTCGGGTAATGTGATCAGTATATGATTTCCCAAGATGCGTATATCCAGATTATTATTTCTCGTTATAAGACAAACGGCTTGGCGGATGGTATAATTCCCCTTTTTGAGTATCGTCTTCTTTTCATTACTGATAATGTTGCTATCGTAAACGAACTGCAATCCGGTTTTCTGAGTAATGATGTCGAATAATTGATATATCGTTCCCTTGCTTTTGGGCAATTGCACCATAATGTCTTCTCTGCTTGTCATTGCTACAGCGTTGCATGTCAATGTCAAGGCTGTTAACAATAATAGGAGAGGAAAACGGAAAATGCGTGCCATGTCCGGAAAATATTTATTTGATCGTTATGATATGATTATCTACCGTGTACCTCAAATGGAGGGCTTGGCTTATAAGAGTAGCCATCATGGTGGGGGAATCTCCACAGAATGATACTGTCAGTTTGTGCTCGCTTAAGCTTGATGAAGTTTGCAATACCACTTTATTTGTTTGCCTGTTTATGGCTCTTAGGATATTTCCTAAAGTTTCGTCTTTGAAGCGGATGCAACGTGTGTAGTCATTGAACTGTTTGTCGTTTTTGGTAGGTTCGAGGCGTAAGCCCTCTGAATTAGAAGTCACAGTCCGACCGGCATCTACAAATACAGTTTTGTCTGTTCCTGCTTTTGTGACGCTCACTCTTCCTCTATTGACCGATAATTCGAACGAGTTGTTTTCAGTGCTTTTTACGTTGAATGCAGTGCCGAGAACTTCTATAATGGCTTCTTTTGTTTTTATTACAAAAGGGCATTTCTTTTTGTGTGTCACATCAAAATAGGCGTTACCACTAAGGGTCACTTCTCTTTTTTCTGCAGAAAAGTGTTTGGGAAGAGCTAATGAAGAATGGTTCCCCAGGTAGACAATTGTTCCGTCTTCTAATGTTTTGACGAGAGTGAAAGTTGCGTCGTTATTGATTTGCGTTAATAATTGTGTGGGCGTGTTGTCTTTAGCCAAATAGACCACCGACAGAACTATGCACAGTAAAATACAGGCAGCAGCAGAAATGCCTCCCCATCTTGGCATAATCTTACGGAAGGGACGGTAATGTTTATTTGTCGTAAGTCCTTCCTCTTCGATTCTTGCGTATACATTATTCCACGCATTGTCTGTCATTTTATTGTATAAGTCCTTATTCATTTTATTATTCTTTAAAATACAGTTCTACTTTGTTTTTTAATGTCTTCAGCGCTTTACTCATTTCTGCTTCAACAGTTTTTATAGATACTCCCAATGAAGAGGCTATCGCCTCATATTTCTTCCCTTCAAATCGGTGCATCTTAAAAATAGTTGATCTGCGAAGCGGTAGTTCTTTTAATGTGTCGACTATAAGTTTTTGTAGTTCTTCAAATTCTAGTTCGTGTTCTGCACTGCGTGATATTTTGTTGTTATCTTCTTTTAAAACCATTGTATCCTGATAACGTCTTTTTATTTCTTCATGTTCAAGATATTGTAGTGACTCTTTGCGTACGGCTCCATAAAGGTAATTTTTCAGCGAATATATTACTTGTAGTTTCTCTTTATCGCGCCATAATACGTAAAACAATTCTTGTACAATCTCCTCAGCTGCATCTTTTCCGCTCACAATGCATGAAGCATATAGGCAAAGAGGGGAATAATATAGACGAAAAACTTCTTCAAAAGTCTTTATATCCCCCTCTCTAATCTTTGTCAATATCAGTAAATCGTTCAACATCGTCTCAGAATCTTGATAACATAACAAAGATAGTTTAAAAAAACCTTAACATAATAATATTTCTTCGATTATTTGTATTGCTTTTTCAACTTGTTTACAGCTTTTTCCAGTGATTCGGTAGGTGCTATTATGTTGTATGCGCCCCAAAAGTCTTCATCCGTAAACGCTTCTACTTTATCTGAAAATGCATCGTGCAGGTTGAATGCTGCTTTGTGAGGAATATTTTTTACGTTTTCATTGTTTAAATCAGTCACTACCATTTCCGATACGACCGAGTAGCCGGTTGAGAATAACTTCCGCTTCCAATCACATTTGAATCTTACCTCGTTTCTAACATAGTTTAGGCACATCTTTCCATCTCTTTCTTTGTAGTCTACAAGGTAGGTTACTTCTTGAGGCTTGAATATAAGCCCGAATGGCTTTCTCATCAAAATGACTTGTGTCGCTTTATTGCGATCGCTCATGTCGAGCGATAGTTCGGCACGGGTGATAGCCATACTTTCGCTGTCTACATAAAGCCGTCCGAAGTAAAGTGCATAGGGCAGATTAACTCGAGGTGATAGGCTGATGACATATTGCAAATGGCGATCAATGAAAGTGGGCTCTTCCATTTTGAATTTGTAGTACATTAAGTCTTCTTCATCCAACAGTACGTCTGGGTTCTTCACAACGTCTACATAGACTGCCAAGTTAGGGCCTCCCAATAGTTTCACGGCAAGCGTATCACCACTTTTGTCGCTAAGTAGCTTGCGTCCTTTTATAATTTGCACTCTGTCGCTATTAGTCGAACGATTGTTGTAGGTTGTTTTAAATACATCGATTATAGCCTCCGAAATATTGATATAATGTTGTCTCTTTCGAGCAGTCTCGCGGTAGAAGCCGGTCAACATACAATCTTTATCCCCATAGTTTGCTTTTATCCTGTGGATAGCGTCTTTTACGATGTTTTCTGCATCACCACGTACGATAACCTCGTTCAATAAATTGTTTTGTGGGATCAGAAATATTGTCAGATTATTCAGATCGTTTCCTGTCAGGTGAATTTCTTCACTGATAAACCCTACATGTGAGATTGTGACTAATCGAGCTTGCAGATCATTTTTTACTTTTAGAGTAAACTCACCGTTTTCGTTTGTCACAGTGCCGATATTCGTACCTTTGATAGCGACATTGGCATATTCCAGGCGTTTGTTATTACCTTTGTTCTTCACTACTCCACATACTGTGATGTAATCTCCATTTTTGTTTGTTGTCTCTGCTTGCAGAGATACTGTGCTCGATAATAAGATAGCGAGTAGCAGTGTTACTGATTGATATAAAAAAGTTTTCATGATGTAATGTTTTATAAGTTACTGTTTCTTTTCTTTTTTAAGGCCTTTCTACTATTAAGATGGTTCATCAATCAAATACCCTATGAATAATGAATAAAAAATTCAGTTCGTTGCAATCTTTTTTAGTATGGATAACAAAATGATGACAAAATCAATTTCTGTTTTGATGAATGAGATAGGCTCTTCATGATATTTAGATAGGATAGTAATATAAGATAAAAGATAATTTAGTAATTTTACCCAATTAATCAAATATTGTATCTGTTATGGACAATGAAGTAAAACTAAATGTAGAGTTGATATCTTATTGTGGGCTTTATTGTGGGGCTTGCCGCAAATATCTGAAAGGTAAATGTCCTGGATGTAGGGAGAATGAAAAAGCTTCGTGGTGCAAAGTCAGAAGTTGTAATAAAGAAAACGGTTATCATACGTGTGCAGAATGTTCGATGGACGTGGTGAATTGCCGCAAGTACAATAATTTTGTCAGCAAGATGTTTGCTTTGATATTCCGCTCCGATCGTAAAGCTTGTATCTATCGTATAAAAGAGACTGGAGAAATGCAATACGTTAAGGAAATGAGCGATAAAAAGGCAATGACGATTAAAAAGAAGTAATATGCGAATATTAGTTATTAATGGTAGTCCTCGCAAAAATGGTAATGTGGCAACGATGCTTCATTATGTTGTTAAAGATCTAAAGGATGCTTCGGTACAATGGATCGATGTGAATGATTTGAAGATTCGCCCTTGTATGGGTTGTATGAAGTGCCGTGAAACGAATGTTTGTATCATGCCCCATGACGATGCCCATTTAATAGCTGAAGAGATAAAGCAATGCGACGTCTTGGTCATAGGTACTCCGGTCTATTGGGGCAATATGAACGGGCAGATGAAACTCCTTTTTGATCGCATCGTCCCTTCGATGATGGGCGAATCTAAACTCGGTATTCCTATTCCCTTACATAAAGGCAAAAAGGCGGTGATCGTTACTGCATGTACTACTATTTGGCCTTTTAGCTTTTTGTTTAAGCAGACTAACAAAACCTTGCGAGCAATGAGAGAAATACTTCATTACTCAGGCTTTAAGGTAATAGGGAAAGTTGTGTATCCGGGCACAAAAGGGCAAAAAGTTATACCCGAAAGATTACTTCGTAAATCTGAACGATTAGGGAGAAAATTGAGCAAGTTGCAATAAGAGAAGTTATATAAACAAAAAAACGTTTAGAAGGAGAATACTTATGGCTTCAAAAAAAGAAACATTAGACTTTGTATTGAATCAGTTAGATGGTATTGACAATATTAAGTGGCGTAAAATGATGGGCGAATATTTGATCTACTATCGAGAGAAAGTGGTGGCCGGCATTTATGACGATCGTTTTTTGGTAAAGCTGACACCTTCAAGTAAAAAGCTTTTGCCCGATGCTACAGAAGAGCCGCCTTATGAAGGTGCTAAGCCGATGTTGTCTCTGTCAGATTTGATTTTTGATGGGCACTCGGGAAATAATAAATTGCTAAAGGAAGTATTTGAATCTATATATATAGATAGAAAGTGACGGAAGAAGAGAAAATATTTTCGGGACGACTGTTTGATGCTCGGACGAAAGAACTTCGTGATATAAAACATAAGGCTCATGAGCTTTGTCGTCAATACAATGAAATGGATGAATATGATAACGGCCGATTGCCGATAATCCACCATTTGATTGGCCGTATTGGAGAACACTTCTATTTTCAGGGGCCTATCCAATTTAATTATGGTTCTCATACATTTATAGGAAATAATTTCTTTGCGAATTTTAATTTGACGGTGATGGATGATGCTCCTGTTTATATTGGCGATAATGTAATGTTTGGACCAAACGTATCTCTTATGGCTACCAATCATCCGTTGATTGCCACCGAGCGGGTTGCTATGAAATATCCCGATGGACATGTATCTATGTCCGAATTTGCAGAAGATATACATATAGGAAATAATGTTTGGCTTGCTGCGAATGTGGTCGTTTTAGGTGGCGTTTGCATTGGCGATGGTGCTGTGATCGGTGCTGGCAGTGTCGTGACTCGAGATATCCCTGCCGGCTATGTAGCCTTTGGATCACCGTGTAAGCCAATAAGAGCTATCACCGAAAAAGATTCGAGAGCTTATATGATTTAGATCATACAAATAACTCAAAAGGAAGATAAAGATGAAACTAGATGGTTTTGGAATATTTGTAAAAGATATGGCCGTAATGGTTCGCTTTTACCGTGATGTATTGGGATTCGAAATAAAAGAGGAAGAAAATACCTCTAACGTCTACTTGGAAAAAGATGAGACACTCTTTTTACTTTATCGTCGGGCAGATTTTGAAACGATGACCAATCGGCAATTCGCATACGCCGAAGGCACGAGTGGGCATTGTGAAATCGCTTTGAGCGTTGAAAACTTCGAGAAAGTCGATTCTACATATCAAGAGGTTATTGCCAAAGGCGCACAGTCTGTTATGGAGCCTACTACTGAACCATGGGGGCAACGAACCTGTTATATTGCCGATCCGGAGGGTAATTTAATCGAAATAGGATCGTTTGTAAAGTAGGTGTCCTGATTGCTGATAATATCAATAACTAATTTATAAAAAAAGGAGTCAATCATCATGGAAAGCTTAGAACAAATAGTTGCCCATCTTATAGAAAAGAGTGATATGGCACTTGTGTGCTATATCGATGAAAACGAATGTCCGGTCACTAAGGCGATGCTTAAGCCTAGAGAACGCGAAGGAATAAAAACATTTTGGTTTACTACAAATACCTCGTCCAATAAAGTAAAGTGCTATAAAAAGAATAATAAGGCTAGCATCTATTTTGTAGACCATCGAAACTTTTGTGGAATCAACTTGATAGGTGAAATGGAAGTACTCGAAACCGCTGACGCAAAGGAGCGAATCTGGCGTAAGGGTGACGAAATGTATTACCCTGGTGGGGTTACAGACTCGGACTATTGTGTCTTGCGTTTTACTGCCGAGCGAGGGCGATATTATAGTAATTTTCATTCGGATAATTTTGAAATCAAATAGCAAATATATATAGTATGATAGAGATTCCGGAGTCTACCACGATTAGTGAACAGGCAACAAAAATTCTGACTGGCAAGGTTGTTTCCGATGTTATTAACGCAACCAGCCCGCATCGCTTTGCCTGGTTCAATGGCGATGCACAGTACTATCCTTATATGCTGATTGGCAGAACGGTCGAAGAAGTAAAAGGTTATGGTAGTTTCATAGATGTTTGTTTTGACAATGAAACTCATTTGGCTATTAGCGACGGTACGAATATGAAATATTATACTGCTGTAGAAAAATGTCCTGCAAAGTTCCAATTGCTCGTTGCTTTCGAAGATGGTAGCTATCTGGTATTTACTGTAGCAATGTATGGCAATATTCTTGCTTTTTGTGGGAAGTTGGACAATGCTTACTATACGGGAAGTATTGAAAAGGTGTCTGCTATGGCAGAACGTTTTGACTTCTCGTTTTTCTGCGGCTTAATAGAAGGAGCTCGGAGAGATATGTCTGTTAAGGCCTTGCTTGCTACAGAACAGCGAATCCCCGGGTTGGGTAATGGCGTATTGCAAGATATTCTATTTAATGCCCGCATTCATCCAAAACGTAAGATAAGCACGTTGAATACTGAAGATAAACAAATACTTTTTCATTCTATTAAGGAGACGCTAAGCGATATGATAGCCAAAGGAGGTCGCGATACTGAGAGAGATTTTCTTGGAAACGTGGGAGGTTATCGCTGTATATTATCCAAAAATACGTATGCAAAGCCATGTGTTTGTTGTGGCTCCCGATTGATAAAGGAAGCTTATCTTGGTGGAAGTGTTTATTATTGCCCGAGTTGTCAACATTAATCAATTGTCAATTCAAAAATGTGATAGTCGTTTTATTTAATTAGTGTATTTTTTCTCATACTCATTTTTAGATATGAATATAATAACAATTACAAAAGAAAATTTGGACCAAGAACATATTTGTTGTGCTATATCAAACAATAAAGATATTCAAGTGATATCAAAGAAATCGTGGCTTGCCGCTCGACTTGATGAAGGGTTAGTTTTCAAAAAGGGAGATGTACGTGGCAAATGTTTTATAGAATATATCCCCGCTGAAAAGGCTTGGGTGCCAATTGATGCCGCTGGTTATATGTATATTGATTGCTTATGGGTATCGGGGCAATTTAAAGGACACGGATATTCTTCTTTATTATTGGACGAATGTATTAGCGATAGCAAAGCGAAAGGAAAACAAGGAATTGTTGTATTATCATCTTCACGAAAAATGTCATTCCTTAGTGATCCATCATTCTTTCGTCATAAAGGTTTTATCCTTTCCGATATGGCGAAACCTTATTTTGAACTGCTTTACCTCTCTTTCGACAAAAACGCAGAAAAGCCCAGATTCAGTTTGCAGGAGTCTGTCGTCTCAGGAAGTCGTGGATTTGAGCTGTATTATACGCATCAATGTCCTTTTACTGCAAAATATGTTCCAGTTCTTGAGAAATTAGCCAGAGAGAAGAATCTCCCTTTCAAATCTATATTAATAGATTCGACAGAACAAGCGCGCACTGTTCCTATACCATTCACTACTTATAGTTTGTTTTGGAATGGAAAATTTGTCACTCATGAAATACTGTCGGAAAATAAATTCATCAAATTATTAAAAACGTTGGGATACGAATGAAAGAAATCAAGACTGCTCGGCTATTGCTTCGGCATATACACGAAAATGATGCGGAAGACATCTTTGAATACAGTAAAGAGCCTAATGTGGGGCCAAATGCTGGTTGGAAACCTCATGTCAATATAGAAGAAACGCTTCAGATAATAGAGGAGGTTTTTGTTGGAAAAGAAAATGTATTTGGCATCGTGTTGAAAGATTCTGAAAAAATGATCGGTAGCATCGGACTTATTGACGACCCACGGCGTAATAACTCTCACGCTATGATGTTGGGCTATGCTATGTCTGAGCATTATTGGGGCAAAGGTTTAATGACTGAAGCAGCACAAGCTATTATTGAAAGAGCATTTCAGGAATTATCGATCGATATTATTTCCTGCACATGTTATACCTCAAATCCTCGTTCGCGAAGAGTGATTGAGAAGTGTGGGTTTCAATATGAAGGTTGTCTGCGTAGAGCCGAACAGCGGTATGATGGAAAAATGATGGATGTAGAGTGCTATTCGCTCCTTAAACAACTTCCTTAATTTCAAAACTTATTGATGTTATTACATCGGCTATTGTAGTGCCTCTCGTCCTCACAGCCGTGATACACTTGTCTCACACTTGTGATACAGTTGTCGCACGGTTGTGATACACCTGTCTCACAGCTGTGAGCAGGGCTGACGCATTAAGAATTTGAATTTTGGGTCCAGTTAGAATCCAATAGCTCTATCATGTAATTTTCATCCCATCCTGCAAGTTTTCTTTTCATTTTGAAGCTGCCTTTTCTTTGGCTGTTCTTTATTTGGGCGAGTGCGATCTTGCTGATGAGGGAGAAATTTTGCGCCGCATTCTTCCTTTTTCTGGTATCGTCCTCGTTAAAGGTCACGTCCAACTGCCAATGCAGATTGTTCTCTATGCTCCAATGCGTCCTTATAGCCTGCATAATCCTGTCCGAATCCAGAGGTAGGGATGTGATATAATAATGTTTTTCCTCTACCGTTTTCTTGCTTTTCAGATGAGTCGTGATCTTTGTCCGGCAAACGACGGAGCGGACACCTTCCCACCCTAAAATTTTACCTGTCACCCCATTGTTATATACTTGGCAATATCTCTTTTCCTTCCGCCCATGACCGCATTCCTCTGTGTATGAAACCTGATATCTGGTTGGTGGTATATGCCCGTGTCCATTGATCTTATTTCCATTAAAATCGATGTCCCTGAACCAACTTTTTATCTCATTATGCAGTTTCTTCTGGTTGTCTTTCACACAGATGACAAAGTCGGCCTTATTTTTGATGATCGTTTCAACTATTTCATGTTGACAACCCATGGCGTCTATGGTCACTACACATCCGGCCAAATCTAAAGCCTTTATCAGTTTTGGAATGGCTTTTATTTCATTGCTCTTCTTGCCCACTTTCTCCTGCCCAAGTGTAACGCCATTGGATGCAGCCCATGCACTGACCATACGTAAAGGCTCGAAACTGCCATCCTTCTTTTGCGTTCTTGCACCACATATTTCCTTCCCGTCTATTGGCACGATACCCCTATATTTTCCACAGATCTCCTGAATCCACTGTCTGAAGCCACACTCCAGTTCCTTGGGATCAAGAATGGAGAATACTCTATTAAAGGTGTCATGGGAAGGAACTCCTTTAAAGTCCTTTATACGGGAACGTAAAAAGGGTTCTTTCATTTTGCCGAATTCAGCTACTTCATACCAGCTTTCAGCACCGCAAACTACAGCGGCCATTGTAATATAAAAAATACACTCCAAACTGTGTTCTTTTAAATGGTCCCTTCTGGGGTCTTCTACTTCTCTTAATATTGTTACCAAATCCATATTATTGATATATTTAATGTATAAAAACTACACAAATATAGTAAATAATATTGACATGTATAGCATTCAATGTTCTATATATCAATATAATAAGTTAATAATATATAACGTAAATGATACGAGGTGATTCTTAATGCGTCAGCCCTGCAGCTGTGAGACAAGAAATACGTCTTTCTCTTTTACGTAATATTTCTTTGGTTAAGGATACTGTATTATGTTCCAATCTCCTTCTTTATGCTATATCAGTAAAATTGTTGTGTTTGCCCGATAACTTGTTTTATCTTGATTTTAGCATTCACTCAGGCTTTTGATTCGATTTGCTTCATTGGGGGAGAGTCCTTCCTGTTTCATTTTGTCGTCATCATCACACAAATGATATAGCCATTCACTGCGTCCATTCTCCTGTTTGAATACTCCATGCGCTACTTCATCATAGGGATCGTAGAGCTGAATGTCAAACAGTTCGTCGTCTTTGTACACGGCAATGGCATCTACCCAATAGGGTGGATATTTTTCTTTATTCAGGGAACCCGTATAACGTTTGCCCAACACTCCTTTCAATGCCTCTAAAACAGTGGCATAGTTTTCTTCGTCCGATAAGTATTTAATTTCGATCATAAATAAGTAATTTGATATTGAATTCACATGTTTTAGTTCGTCTTTCTCTTTTTAGAACCTGCCGATATGGTCCTTTGTATTAGGCCTTTTCTATTTTCATCTTTAAATTTACCATACAAATGCGCTGTTGCGCATGGTTGTTCACACATAGGCGTAAAGTCAAGGAGTCTTCCCATGTAATGATGTATCTTTTAGGAAAGATACTTTTAAGAGCGAGCCTGCTTCTCTTTACATTCACAGCTCCGAATAGTGGAGCTATGATGCACAATCCCTTCCCGTCAATATCGGCGTATGCGACGGTGTCAGAATTGGTGTCTATCTGTAGCGATCGGTCTTCCATAAAGTAATGTTTCAGATGGGATATGAAAGCCGGAAAGCTGTCGGCTTCTATACGCCAGCAGTCTTCTTTTCTGTTCATATAAATAAGCGACGTTTGTTTTGTCTTAACTGTCTTCATGATTTATTCCTTATGGATTCTTTTTTATCTTATCGCGAAACATCTTTCATCTGTATCTGCACTTTTGTTTGCCCTCCCAATGCAATACTCACGTTGTCTGCTTCGCCCGATAGTAGTGGCGAAGTCTGATTGTTTTGAGTCGCTTTGGAAAGAATAGAGGAGAATAAGGCTCGATACTTTACGATGCTTGTCACTTCATTGAGTTTCACCCCGTAGGCTTGTGCATTGGCAATAGCGCAAACGGTATAATCGGTGCCGATATAAGTGCTGACAGATAAGCAGTAAGGAGCCTTGGACGTATCTGTCTGCTGCATGGCGCTACCGCAGAGTTTTCCGCTGCCGTCGAACACAAATACGGCAATATCTGTTACCGATAATACGTTGTCGGTAGTCAGGTCTGCTGTAAGCGTTGTTGGCGTTGCTTCTTTGTCATTGCAATCGCAGTCCGTTCCCTCTTTTTGGCAGACACATGAACATAGACTGCTTGCCGATAATAAAAATAGTAGTAATATAAATGGTTTATTTTTCATCTTAAAAGTTTTATTTTATTCAAAATGCAATGGCCGGTCTAGATATATAGCATGTTAATGCTTTATCATCATCGTCATTATTTCCGTCAAGCCATAGAATATTGACTGCACTCTGAAAATAAAGTCGGTATGAATAATTACTGGTATATTCAGATGTTGCCGAATAACATTCAGAAGTCCCTGGTGATGTGTAAAATTTGTCAACCCTATATCCGTTGTCTAAAGCAGCTAGGTATTTATTTACATTTGTAGCGCAAGATGAGATTTCTCCATTGCTCCATCCTAATTCAGCAATATTAATTGATGTCGAAGCTGTTGGTACTTTCCCTAAATTTACAATAACGCTGTACCACTGCCCGATACTGGGTAAATACCATCCACTACTTCCTTTTGGTGTAGCGACGTTATAATTTAATGCATAGTAAAATACGGGATAATTAGTAGGGCTTAAACTATAAGTACTATTTATCAAATGTGTTTCAGTATACCCATCCATACTGTTCTTTATATCTGATTCAGAAGATATGTTTGAAATAGGAGTATCTACAGCATTTGGACCCCACACGATATTTTTTGCAGCATTCTTTAGTGCCATAGCATATCCATGGGTCCATCCATGTCCCTTATCTATTGTGCTGGTGGAAGTACTAAATACTACTCCAATAACTTTATTAAGTAGGAATTCGTTTGTGGGGGTGTTTGCTATGATGCTACCATCATTAAGATAATAATCACCTATAGCCAAAGTGTGTGAAGTACCTACTGCGCCGCCGTCCACATTCATTGTTTGATATGTTCCCGTTGCTACGGAAAAAGCTTTGTTGAATACTTGGCTGGTACTCGAACTGTTTGTCGGACAATAATATCCCCATATCGATGTGCTCGTCGCAGGTCTTATGATGTATCGGAAATTTCCTTTTGATAGATGAAATGGTTTGAAGCCCGAGTAAGTCAGGCCTAATGTATAAGTGTAGCTATTGTCGGTCGATAAATAGTAATATGGTACGTTTAGGTCGATGAGAGCCATCTGGTGGGTCATGTTGAATATCAGCGGGCGAGTGGCATTGCTTGCTAGGGCTCCGACCGTTCCGGTTCCGACCATTAAGTCCGAAGCAGTGTATTTTGCCTGCGAACTTTGATCGGTAGACGGCGTCCAATTGGAAATCAATGTTGAAAAGAAACTTGTAGCTGTTGTTGCCGTCGAAGTAGTGGGTGCACCGACTACTGTACTTTGGTAAGGATAATAGGTAAAATATTTCCTCGAAGTATCATCATAATATAATGTAGCTCCCGCAGGATAATTCCAATTCGTACCGTCATAGGTGAGGCATAGGTTTGCCATTTTTACATTTCCTGATGCATCTAATACATACAGTCCCATCTGGTCACCTTTGGTAAATGTAGTGGCATAACCATTATCTATTGCTCGTGTTGCTTTTTGATTGTTTTCTGGAGTGAAGCCGACATCTTTTACAGAGATAACGAATAAATGATGGCTATTATCAATAATCTCTGTACGATTAATACAACTTGTCGCACAAGCTAATAACAGTATATTTAATATCCAATTTAATATTCTCATCACATTATTATAATGCACTTTAAAACGCAATTACTGGTCTTACTATAAATAATTTGTCTTTAAATCCGTATCCGCTATTATTAACATTTATACCACCGTTCAGAAAATCGACATCATATGAATCTATTGATGAATCTTCTGAAGAACACCAATATAATTCTTCATTACTATTTTTGTAAAAATAGTTTGGTATCATTTTACTGCTGACGGCTGTTAAGTATTTATTTATGTTGGTAGCGCATATAGACGAATAATCATTTGTATCTCCTGTTTTATCTGCACTATACCAACGAAAATAAGCTGCACCTCCACTTGATGGCGTTGAAGGCATACTTCCTAAATTAATTAGTATATCCCACCATTGCCCTACGCTAGGCAAATACCATCCACTACTATTGTCTGGTGGTGTAATATTATAGCGTAGTGCATAGTAAAAGGCTGGATGGTCATTTTGAAGAGTCGATGAATATTTGTTGTTTATTGCGTGGGTCTCACAATATCCATCTTTATTCGTAATGAATGTGTCATAAGTTCCTGTATAATCCGCATATGTAAAACTACCGAATGTAGCTCCTGCTTCACTAGTATTTATTAAGTTTGAATATGTACTTGTATTTGCACTCCATTGACATCCGTTTGTCGCATTAGTGAGTGCCATGGCATATCCGTGTGTCCATCCGTAGTCTTTATCTATAGCGCTTGTGGCCCCGCTGAAAACAACTGCTATTGGAGTTTTCCCTGGATTATTTGCCAATGACCCCCATGTGCCGTCACTGAAATAATAGTCTCCGGGCGTTGCGGTGGATGAACTTGTCACGGTGGCGGCATTCCCGTTGTCCGCCCATCTGTTGGCGGAAGGAGTATTGATCAGTTCGGGATAGCACGTCACGCGCACGTCATTAACGCCGCTTCCGCTTATTTTGACGGTATAGGGATAAGAGTAGTTTCGTGGTATGTCGTACCCGCTGTAATCTGCCGTCCCCGTCCCTCCGAGATAGATGCGGTATGTCGATTTCCAGTTCGGCCCGGTGGCATATACGATAAGATATGTAGCGTTTGTCGGTGCGTATGCCGCGGTTCTTGTCTCTGTAGAGGTATTTATCCCTTTTCCCGCGAGGTTTTCGTAGATGTAATAGGTGATCCCGCTCACGTCCGTTCCGGCGGCTGTGGTGACGGTAACGGGATTGAAATCTTTGAAAACGGCTGATGGCGGGTTGTAATAAGCGACCGATGTTTCGTCTGTGATGTAGCTTCCCATTGGAACGTGACATAGCTGATACCCTGTGACGGTTATGCCTGCAGCGGGCTTGATGGTAAAACTCATTTTGGTGCATAAGCGTGCAAGTGTGAAATTGTCGGCCACCGTGATGGCGGTCTGCACGGTTATTTTGACGCCCGTCTTCTTGCCGAACATGACGGTCTTGGCGGCGTTGCCCAGTTCCGCAGGGTCTGATGCCAGAGTAACATATTTCTTTTTGAAATCGGTGATGGTTGTCACTCCCTTGAAATAGGCGGCGTTGCCTGTGTTGGCCACCGCATAGATGGAACATCCTTCTCCCGTGCGGGCTTTTACGTCCATGGTGTAGTTTCCCCCTGTGAAAGTAGCGTATGCGCTTCCGGTAAGAGATCCTGTGCTGTTGAACACCAGTACGGTGATGTCCGTTATCGTGCTTTCGCCATCGGAGAGGGCCCTGGAGCGTATTCCACCCTGAGCGAAGGTCAGCCGCAGCAGCGCGTCCTTCCCCTCGTGGCTTTCCAAGCCCGCGTCCATACACGAACAAAGCGTAAGCGCCAGCCATAGAATCGTCAGACATACCTTCCCGACGTTTTCTGTGCGGGACTTCCGATCTGTTTTCCTTATTCCTGTTGTTTTATAGAATGTCATTAATTTATAAAAACTTTAGCAACTAATAAATGATCGTATTCTGTCTGTACTCCTGCCATGTCATGACCTGTATGAACATGTCGTTGCGCTTCACATCGGCTATCATCACCACATCGTCCCCCGCATTTAAAGTGACGGGCTTTCTGTCCTGATCGACTCCCGACTGCCACAGCATCCTGCCGTCTTTGTAGAGGGTAAGCGTGACGTGTTCTCCCGCGGCGTTGGGCAGTACCGTTAGCGGCTTGGTGCGCAGCCTGCCTTCGACGTCGAATGTGGCGGGCGGGTTGTAAACCACGGAGTCTCCGGTGACGGTCCCGTCATACGTGAGGCTTCCCCTCAGTCCGCTGATGGAAAGGGTATACCCGTCTGCTTTGCCGTAATATTCCGCCACTCGTTTGAGTACCACCCTGATTCGTGCGCATCGGTTTGAAACGGGGACCGATACCTGTACGTTTCCGGCTTCCGCTGCGGATTCATAGTCGTACCTGCCGTAGTAGATGCCCGACAATGAATCCTGCGCCTCTGTTCCCGCCCGTGCCGCCCCCCCCGCTTTGACCGCCGTGGCTTCCATTCGTTCGCCTTCCGCGGGCGTGCGTACGGTTGCCGTGTCGGTACGACGGGCTGCGAAGAACACGACGGATGCTTTTCCCCTTCCGTCGAAGCTGACAAGGTATCTTCCATCAGCTTCGGGCTCTACGGTGCGGTTGAAGCGCCCGTCGATGAAAAGATAGGCTTTCATTCCGCCCGTTAGGGTATCAGGGAGGGTTTCTCCCGTTTTGGTAACCGGCTTTGGTACGACGGAATACTGTACGCACATACTCCCGTCTTCAACGATGCCGCAGGCCGCCGGCAGCACGATGGCGGCACAGGGCAGCAGTAGACTCAGAATATGTTTCGTAAAGCATTTCATGTATGTACGGTTCGTTTGTCAGTTGAATACGACATTCTGTGTGATTACCGTGAAATCGGAAACGGTCAGCGTAACGGCCAGCGATGCCGGTGTGATGTTCTTATTCGGATCATCGCTCGTGTTACCGATACTTTTGATGGTCGCGTTTATCTGGTAAGCCTTACCTCCCAATACGTAGCTGTCGGCTCCGTCGGGAATATAGGTGGCGCTTCCGTCCTTAGTCGTTCCTGTCTGTGCATGGTTGATGACGACAGGATAATAGCAGGTCTGCGGCGTGGCTCCGGAATAAGCGACGAATGATCCTTTGATGATGAGTTTGGTCGGAGTTGTGCTCGTATTCGGATTGGTATAGAAATAGCTGTTCGCAGCGAAAGAGGCGGTACCTGCTGTCGATAGCGGTGTAGTGCTTATGGCTGTAGCTCCTGTTCCGATATAAGCGGCTTTGGTCAGCGTGCTCGATGCGGGTGCATTTTCACCCGTAAGGAAAACGGGAGATGTGACAAAGGCCGATGAATTGGTGTTGCAATTATAGTAGGCCGTTTGGGCGGTATTCAGCAGAAATACTTCCTGCGGCGTAAAGGTCGCATTCGCATAGGCACCGTTGGCGTCGAACGCTACGGAGATGTTACCGATAGAAACTCTCGCCACCGAGTGATTGACGGTGACATCTGCCTTGAATCCCCCCGTTCCGTCTGTCGCTATTACTCCCAGACCGAACATGGGCAATGAGGTGGAAAGCTGTACGTCCGGTGTTGCTGGTATCGTTCCGCCCACCGCGTCGCCGTTGCAAGTATTTGCAATGTCATAAGTGGCGGCTTTGAAAAAATCGGCACCTGTTTTGACTCCTGCGAAAGCGTTTGCTGTGGGCGCATTGCAGACGACGAGTACCTTGTCTCCTGCCGTCACGAAACTGTTTACGGTGAAATTGACAGCTCCCGAAAGGGGAGTGCTCGCATCCGCCTGATCCTTTGTCTGAATACTTTTCACATTGTCATCGGCACCGAAAATGCCGATGGTGACACGGTGTATCTTGGCCTCGTCCGCCACTGTGGGGGCGGTTGTCATGGCCGAGCGCGACAGGGGCCCGCCGTTGAGCGTCAATGTCAGCTGTTGTACGGCATGCGGGCCTTCATTCGTCCCGTTCGGGCTTGAGCAGGATGCCAGCAGGATAGCCGACAGGACTGCACATAAGTAATAAACCTTTTTCATATTCTTTGATGGTTAAATAGTAAATTATTATTTTTGTTTCATTTCTCCTTATTTTCCTTTTACTTTTTCAGACATTTGAGTACTTCCTGCGCCTGGCTGACACCGGCTGCGTGTGCCATTTGCAGGTATACTTCTGCTTTGTCTTTGTTTCCTTCGAGCAGATAGAGGACTCCCATGTTGTTGTATGCCTTGGGGTCTGTCTGCCATCGTTCGAGGTATTTTCTGGCTAGCGCGGTGTCGTGTCTGGTCAGCGCTACGGCTGCGGCGTTGATGTTCGCCTCTGCGTTGTCGGGGAACAGTCGTGCGGCAAGGTCCATCACGTCGTCAAACTCCCTGGTGCCTGCCTTGTAGCTCATGGCCACGGTATAGAAATCGCTGAGCGACATGGTGTTTGGATTGTTCTTCAACATCAGCCTGGCCGTCTGTGCATCCATGGCCCGCCTGTTGAAAGTCAGCGTGTACCCTACGCGATATACTCTGGGAAAAATATTCTGCTTCATGTACTGGTAGGGTGCTCCCTGGTTGAGGTTCTCCAAGACCTTTTCTCTACCTCCCACGACATCCACCGTCCGTATGATATCGAGCACGGCGTTCTTCAGCGCCATTCCGCTGGTGGTCGTAAGAGATGCGATGCTGTCCCAATCCTCGCTCACCCAACTCACGTCCAACGCATTCTTGCTGGTCAGAGGATTGGTCATGAGATAACGCTTGAGCGAGAGCGCCCGCTTCATAGATTTGATTTCATTTTTATGGTAGTCTCCGATGGGCGCTCCGTAGCCCTTGACGCTGATGGCGGTGAGTGTGGTTCCGTAATGCTGTATGGTCTCCCTGATGTCTGAAGCGAGTGCTTCGAATACGGCCTTGTTCTGCTTCTTCTCGTTCAGGTCTCCGATGTGACGCTCGCCGTAGAAAGGAATGATGCGCTGCATGGAGAATGTCTCCCCTTCGTCTTTTCCGAGCTGGAGGAATTCCACCCACGAGAGTAGCGCTCCGCTTTTCACCAGCGGGTCTGAAATCTCCTGCGGTGCTTTGGCCAGAGGTATGGCTGCCAACAGACGGTCTTCGTAGAGATGTGCCCTATGTCCGTTGCAGTTGCACTCCTCGCTTTCGATGTAGAGGGCGCTTTTCTCCATCCACTCTTTGTAAGGCAGTGATGTGTCGTAGATGAAGTACCGTTTGCCCGTATGCTTCTCTTTCACCACCACGGCGATGTTGCCGCGCCGTTTCCGGCTGAGAGCCTCCTCGCGGTGTGCCGCCTTCTCGTTGCGGTATCCGTTGATGACGACCGAAGAGAGATGCACGGCCGTGCTGTCTGTCTTCAGTACTGGTGTGAAGGTAAGCGACTCTCCCGAACCGATGGCCGAATCGTCGTAACTCACTTTCATATATACGTGCAGCATGTCTCCCTGGCGCTGAAAACGCTCTTCGGAGATGTAAAGCTGCCCCTTGTAGGCCACTTGGGCGCAGACCGCTGCGGCTGCCATGGGAAGGCACAGAAGGAGTGTCCCCAGAATTCTTTTCGTTATCACATTCATGACTGTCATTGCTATTATTGCTGTTATATTTATAGTTTTTATCTTATTCCGCTCTTCTTTTTTTCAGCCTCTTTCCATACGGTCTTTTTCCATCTTCGACTCTTATTTGATAAGATATACCAGGGATACCGACACTCGGGTAGGACCCACGTAATTGCGGTTGAACGTACGCTCCTTGTATCCGCAGGTGCCGCATCGGTAGCGTGCATATCCGATATGTACGAATCCCATGCTCACACTTGTCTCCAATCCCCAGTGCGGGGAAAGTATCTTGTGGTAGCCCAGACTCAGCCCTCCTCCATAGAAATTTCCCTGGGCGCGCTTCTTTTTCAGTCCGCCGAATGGCATCTTCTCCAGATTGAAAACGCCGTAGAGGGCGTTGATTCCGATGAAAGGTCCCGAAAAGGGAATGCATGCCCACCTTCTGATCTCGGGCTGAACCATCCAGTTCTTCCATCCTCTCCTTCCCGAAAAAGTAATGGGATCGTACGTTCCCCATACCTCCAGTGTGGTGGAACGCGCGATCTTCGTCTCCAACCCCAGATTCGGTACCGCCGCCGCGTCGTAAAGCATGTTCGTCTTTACGGCCGTGTATTGGGCTGCCGCCGGCAAACGGAAAATCAGCCACAGCCCCAGCCATAGCCAGAGTGCCTTCCTGTTCTTCGACGGCAGCATCCTTGCGCCCGTATCCGCGTTAAAATGAGATCCTTTGCCTTTTCCCATAACCTGTTTGTTTCATCCCTCTCCTGTTAAGAGAGGGACAACGCAAATATAAAAGATGCTATATGTATGTAAATAAGCGTATTATGAATCTTTAAAAAATGCACAATGTTTCCCTATCGGATGACACGGACTTTAAAAAGAGCGTTATTCCGAGAGTAAGATGAATGCATTCAGTGCTTTAAACTGATTTTATGCAGAAACATTTTGCAGAAACATGGAGGACTTCGGAGGGTTTGAAAAATGGAGGTCTAAAACGTCTTGGAAGTTATGAGTTTCATTCTCAATGAAGTAAATCCAATGAAAGCGGAAAGAAGATGAAGCATGGAAAGCGAACGTTAAACCTGATGCGGAAACATTTTCAACAGAGAAAGGGTAATCGCTTAATGTTCGTTTCCGACGTGGCGGATAAAAGGAAATGTGTGTGAAAGACTTTGTGGAATAGTCTGTAGGTGCCGATTAGCAGGAAAGATATATTCTATTTGAGGGGAAATGAAAAAGGAAGGAATTTACGTTGTCCCTCTCTTAACAGGAGAGACTGCTGAATTCTGTTGGCAAAGGTAAAGTTTATTCCAGAATCTTAAATAAAAAAATAAAAAAAAAATATTAATGTTGTTATAAATAGAGGCGTGCTATCCTTTCGTTGACGGAATCCACCTTAATGGGATCGAGTGCGGCCAGATAGGTGTAGGTTACCTTTTCGGAAGCGTGTCCGAGGCTTTCGCTGATGACGGATACGGGTGCTCCGCTCTTGCGGGCCTGCGTAGCCCATGAATGTCGGGCGACATAGGATGTGAGAGGCCTTTTGAGCGAAAGGAAAGAGGAGAGTTTCTTCAGACGGTTGTTGAATTTTCTCAACTCGCTGCGGTATCTCTTGTAGAGAATCTTGTCTCCGTGCCTGAGTATGGGCAGTACATATTCGCCCGAGTTTCGGTATTTGGCGATGATCTCCCGCAGCTGTGGAACCATTTTAACTCGCAGGGGTTGTCTGGTCTTTCTTCTGGTGTAATAGATAGCTCCCTCCACGATGTTTTCATATCTGAGACAGGCCATGTCTACGAAAGCCATTCCCCTGGAGTAGAAACTGAAAAGGAACAGATCTCTTGCCTGTTGGAGCTGGACGTCGCCATCCACCTTGGCGCGTACGATCTTTTTGATGGTTTCTCCGTCCACGGCGCGTTTGACGGTCTTGATGCATCCGAAAGACACCCTCCGGAAGGGTGAGTTGGCATCTGTTCCGGTTACACCCTCGTTGCAGGCCCTGTTGTATACGGCACGGAGAATGCGGCAATAGAAGTTGACGGTGTTTTCCTTGAGCCCTTCTTCCATGAGGCTTTCGATGAATTGGTTGAGCCAGCGTGGAGTGATGTCGCTGAAGTAGAGTTCCCGTCCCTTTCCGTTCATGAACTTGTTCAGGCGCCCGAGTGTACTCTGGTAAGCGTTAAGCGTACCCATCCGTCCTTCCTGGCGAAGTCTGGCGATCTGTTTGTCGATATAGACGGTCACCAGACTGTCATTCTGGTAAGAACGATACAGGTCGGTGATGTCCGAAACCGAGTAGCCTTTTTCCCGTTCTTCGAGCAGTTGCACGAGTTTGCGCAACTCTCGTACCTTGTCCCTGATGTAGGCATTGATCTCGTCCGCATTGGCGACTCTGTATCTGCGTCGGCTCACCACGCGTCCCTGTTCTTGGTCGAAACACTCCTTATGCACGCGATAAGGAGAATAGATCACACGTTTTTTCCTTCTATGAAGGACCTGAAACACCAGCGGATAGGTTCCGCTTCGTGTTTCACGATAAGCGTACAAATGTACTTTGATGGATGTCATGTTTGATTAAACTTATTTTTGTTGTCAGACCTTTAAGGGCTTTAATTCTTTATGCCTCCCGCACAGAGAATGCCCCGGTGTCTTCGCAAAAATAAAATTTATTAAACAGATAAACAACAAAATTGTCCTACTAAATAAGAGAGGAATACATAATTGTGGCTTTCCCGAAATGCGCACTCTTCCCTGCTTCTTGCTTGTAAGTAAATAAAACATGTTTCGATTTTTTCTCTAAATTCTTTAATGACACAAAGATACTTTTTTTTTTCGAACCTTCGGTCCTTTTTATTCATCGTTTTTCAGGGGATTTTGGTGGATAGTCATTTACTTGTCATAAGGTTTTACTTGTTGGCGGGCGCCATCTTTAAGTGGTATAAATGGAGTATAAAGCAGACGATATTTTGGTCCTTATATTTTCAAATTTACATAAGGACTAAAATAAATTTTCTCCCTTATGAAACTTGCGACTCACGCCCGTGAGTCGCAAGCCATGTCCTTATGTCATTAGAACAATATACGGAAGAGACATTAGTGCCTCCCGTATATTGTCATAATTACTTTTGTATATCGCTATTATAACACGAGAAAGCTATGCGATGATACCAATATCTTTGAGTCCATAATTAATCTCTTTTTGATATTTAATAGATGGAGCAAACTGCTAATTATCAAATATCCATTCGCGTTTAATATTATTGCAATAGATAGCTTTGAGTGAAATCCTATTATGGAAGTGCCTGCAAAATTTGATAATTAAAAGTGCGTTATACTATGTTATCTCACGCAAAATTGGAGAAGATTAAATAATAAGTAGTTCTCCGAATATGTAAAAAACGGCTTTTATAATTTCTCCTTCAGTTGTAGAGGAAGAAATTTCAGTGTTATTATCATTATTCATTTTACAAATTGAGTTTAGTTCGTAAAATCTTGTATCCGTTAGGACTGATACGTATCCGCTCACCTGTTGTAAGTTGTAGCTGTTGCTTTTGTCCGTAACGTTCTATCTTTACTATTTTGTCAATATTGACAATGTATGAGCGGTGAATCCTTACAAAGTTATTGGAAGGTAATGTAGCCTCAAAGTCCTTCATGGTTCCTGTCTTCAACCAATGTCCCTCTGTCGTAAAAAATGCCACATAGTCGTCTTCTGCTTTAAGATATATGAGGTCGGTTACGAGTATTACTTTTATTTTCTGTCCTACTTTAACTGTAATCCGTTCTATCGGGTCATTGACTGTTGCACTTTCTTCTATTATTTCATCTTCACTATCTTCTTGGATCTTTTTGTTGGCGTCGTGATATTCTCGATGAACTATATATAATAAGGTCATGCAAAAAGCTCTCAGCGGCAAAGTGGTAGCAAAAGTTGTGAAAGACTTAGGAAAAGCAACATAGATAAAAATCGATTCGACACCCACTATAAACAATATACCCATGAAACAGTATAATATGTGGAGCGATAGCGATTGAAAATTATTTGTAGAATCGGGGATAGCATAAGAATATATATTCCATAGTGCTATTGATCCGATAAACAGCAAAGAGACTGTTAAAGCAGCATCTAAGGCTATTTCTAGGGCTTCGAGATGTATTATCCATCCAATGCTGGTCGTATAGCAGATGCTGATGGCGAGACATATAATGATATTCCGCCATAATTTGTAACTGTTGCTGTTATAAAAGCTTATCAGCATTTTATTTCTCCTCCGCCCATAATGAAACTGGCGATAATGATTAATTTATGAGTTTCATCTATTCCATTTGTTAATCGTTTATCCGAAAAGCCTCCTAATGTTGCAGATGTTTTTATTTCGACGTTCCAATCTTGGGGGATATATAATGTTATGCCACCGCAAATAGCATCCATTTTTAATACTGTTTGACCTTCGGGAAGGGATGTCCTTCTTAAGTCGAGTTCTACTCCTCCCATGATATTGTTTATTTCTCCTCCTCTAAAGACAGGTTTAAGAAATATTTCTTCGATGCCGCTCATAATGACATTATAATCTATTTTGCCATCATCGCTTAAATTGCATGATGAATGTCTATCATGTTCTTTCCAAAACGCATGTCTGTAAGGATGGTGTCTTTTGGAATGGCTGATGATTAATAGAGAACCTATTAAAATTAAAGATATCGGCCATATGAGTTGATGTATCATTGGGTAATTGAATCCCATCAAATTGGATAGAGGTGCCAGTAAAAAAGTAATGCCGATAGTTATCCAAATAATGCCACCTATATAGTGTCGGTTGATGAAATGTCCCACACCGATAGCAATAAGTAGCATTTGCCACGAAAGTACAATGCTTTTCCACTCAATAGGTAATACTCCTATATTAAATAATAAAGCCAAGACGCCGGCGATTATGATTAATCCGCCTACAAATAGTTTGCCTGAAATTCTTTTTCCCATTTTTCTTTTTATTTTTAATTGTTATTGCAAAGATAGGCGTAAACGTGCTGTCGAGCAATACTTATTCGGTGAACCCCGTCCAAAATATCGGTAAATCATATATTGGATGTGGTAAAAAAACAACTATTGGAGCATCTCTGTTATTCTCAAAATGGAGGAAGAAGTATTCTTAATTAATGATTGGCAGAGAGAATTTCGATCCAATAGCCATCAGGGTCACAGATGAAATACAATCCCATAGCTGTGTTTTCAAAACAGATACACCCCATTTCTTGGTGATATTGATGTACAGTTTCGTAGTCTTCGGCAACTCGAAAACAAATATGGCTTTCATTTTCTCCCAATTCGTAGGGCTGAGGGTGATCTTTTAACCAAGTCAGCTCTAAGCGAAAATTCTTTTTGGAGTCGGTGAGATAAACTAATATAAACGAACCGTCGGGCGAGGCTTTTCGTTTACATTCCGTGAGTCCCAATGCTTTGTTGTAAAATGCGATGCTTCTCTCTAGATTGGCGACATTGATGTTGCAATGATCGAAATAACCTGTAACTTTCATTTTATTGATTTTTATGGAGTAAATAATAATTGTTCGAGCGTTTTTTGTTTCTGCTGAGCAAAAATACAAAAACATTTTATAAAATAGTCAGTATGCCTCTCTTAAAATCTATGATAGAAAAATGAACAATAAAAAAATAATTGTATATTTGCATTTAACAACTAATGTATAAAAGCATTTTGTTGTATTGCAAAGAACAATAAACGGGATATAATGAAAAGGAAATGGGCTAAATATTTGTGGTGGGCGCTTGCATCTCCGTTTATTCTTGCTTTCTTGCTTGTGCTTTCGTTATATGTCCCTCCTATTCAACACCTGTTGTGCCGTAAAGCTGCCGAGTATGCTTCTGCTAAATCGGGAATGCAAATAACTGTAGGTCGTATCGGATTAAAATTTCCACTTAAACTTTCGATCGGTGATGCTTTGGTTGTTAGTCGGCGAGATACCATATTGCGGGCAGGTGACCTTTGTTTGATAGTGAAACCTATCCCTTTGTTTAAGGGATGCTTCGAGGTAGATCATGTTAGTCTCTGCAATACTTCTCTTTATACTCGTGATATTATTAAAGGTGTTTGCCTGAAGGGGCGTATTGGAAACGCTATTTTGAAAACTCAGGTTGATTTTGGCAAACATGTTGCGATGGTCGATATGGCTTCAGTGGAAAATAGCAATATGAATATCGCTCTCGTTACGGATACGACGAAAAAGGATACGACCCCTTCTCCGCCATGGAATATTTCGATAAAGAAATTGAAAATACACAAGGTGGCATTCTCATATTGTGGTCTTTCCAAAGACCATTTATATTGTTCGGCCTATTTAGAGAATGCCGGTGCTTCAAACGTGCGGCTTAATACCAAAGAACCGTGGTATGCAATACAACATATGAATATTAATGGTGGTAAGGTTCGTTATGATAATGGAAATGGTAAATGGAAAGCGCATGAATTGAGTACTTCTCATTTATTGCTTCGTAATATTCAGATGAATATTGAGTCGTTTTATATGTGCCGAAAGATTATAAAGGCGACGATTCGTTATCTCTCTTTCTACGACCGCTCTGGTTTTACTGTCACTCATCTTCAGGCTTATTTGCATACTGATGATAATGCGATATATGTGCCTAGCTTTTTTATGCGTACACCTTATAGTGAGGTAAGGATAAACGGCTCTTGTCCTTGGAACATTATGCAGACTAAGAGAAGAAATAGTGATGCCAAAGTTAATATGGATGCATATATCGGTAAAGGCGACGTGCTGTTTTGGACAAAAGCACTCCCTTCTGTATTGATACACAAGTACCCTTCTGCTCCATTGGTGGTTCATACTGCGATTAAAGGAAATATGCAATCTATTCGTATTTCTCGTTTGGAAGCGCGCTTGTCTGGAGCTTTCGCAATGAAGGGTTCGGGATATTTCTTGTCTCTGGCAGATCAGAAACGGCGTTCGGGAAAGATTGATTTGAAGGTGCAAATGGGTCGTCTTGACTTTATTACAGAAATGATGGGTCTGAATAACGGACGTGTCGCTATTCCGTCTGGCTTAGCTCTAGGGATGAATATTGTAATAAATGGGAGTATTTATAGTGGTCGGACCATTCTGAATGATAAACAGGGAAGTCTTGCAGCTGAAGGATTTTTTAATACGAAGAAAAAAAGTTATAAGGCATACGTGGAAGCCCATCAATTCCAACTCCATCGTTTTCTGCCGAAAGAGGATATGTATCTGTTAACGGCTGATGCTCAAATAGAAGGGGCAGGGTTCGATATGAAATCAAATAGTACTCGTGCGAAAACAAAGATGTCTGTTGGTTATCTGGAATATAAGACATACAAGTTTTCAGACATTCATTTTGATGCCAGTTTGCAAAAGGGTGTTGTTCATGCTCAATTTGATAGTGACAATCAATTATTGAAAATGTCTGCCAATGGAAGTTGTACGGTTAATTTGCGTAATCCCCGCGGCAATGTGGATATGAGTGTTGAAAAAGTCGACTTATATAAGTTTGGCATACTAAACTCTCCCATAAAGAAAGATCTCGCTTTTGTTTTCAAAGGTAATGTAGATAAAGATAGTGTGGCAGGACATTTATCTGCCGGTGATTTTGAAATGAATTTTAATTCAGGTGAAGGATTGCCGCTGTTTTTAAGTCGTTTTGATAAATTTACAAATACATTGATGCACCAACTCAAGGTGAGGGCACTCGACCATGCAGCTCTGAGGCGTGCTCTACCAAAGGTGACCCTTTATTGTCAGACAGGTATCAATAACCCATTTGCAGATTATCTGGCTTTGCAAGGTATTCGGTTTCATCATATGAATATCGGAATTAGTGCGAGTCCGTTGCAAGGATTGAATTGCCATGCTAAAATATTGGGACTGAAGAAGGATTCTACTCAGATAGATACCATCTCGTTGATTGCTGTTCAGGATACATCCCATATAGAGATACACGGAAGAGCTATTAATAGCAAATCCAATCCGATGGGAACTTTTCGTATTGCGCTGAATGGTGAAATCAATTCTGTTGATGGTAACTTGCTCGCCGAATATTTTGATAAGTCTAATAATACGGGACTTCGGCTAGGGGTTCGTTTCACACCTGATGATAAAAAAGGAGGAATGTTGCTGAATATTATTCCTGAGAATCCGGTCATCGCATTTCGACAGTTTCATTTTGAAAACAGCAATAACCAAATATCTTTGTTACCGAATGGAGGTATTTTTGCAAATGTTGATTTGGTCGATAATGAGAATATGAGTTTTCGTGTCCATTCTGTAGATAATGACAGCACATCGTTGCGGAATTTAGATGTTGCAATCAGTCAAGTGAAACTGGATGAGGTTGCCAGATTACTTCCTTATTCTCCACCGCTTAGCGGAACTTTGTCACTCGATGCCAATTATGTGCAAACAGATAAAAAGAAAATGTCTCTTTCAATAGAAGGTAATATCGACAAATTGTGTTATGATCAAAAGATGATCGGTAATATGACGCTTGGGGCTACTTGGCTTCCGGGTGAAAAAGGCAGACAATATGTTGATGCTTATATTTCTCAAGAAGGTAAAAAAGTATTGCTCGCAGATGGTACATTAAATCCCACAGGAGGTGGAAAAGATACATTGAGTGTCAATGCCAGATTTGACCACTTCCCTTTGAAAGTCGCTAATGTTTTTGTCCCAAATCAAATGGTGTCGTTTGAAGGTGATATTGATGGCAATATGCATTTGGAAGGTTTGTCTACAAAACCTGTTGTAAATGGGATGCTTAAAATGGATAGTGTAATGCTGACCTACAATCAGGCTGGCACACATTATAAATTTGACAGTCGCCCTTTGCAAATCGTTAACAATAAACTATTGTTTGATAAGTATGCTATTTATACAACAGACAATAATCCGTTTACGATTGATGGGAGTGTGAATTTTGAAGACTTGTATCGTCCTACGGCCAATTTGAATATGCAGGCTAAAAATTATGCTCTGATCAATGCTCCGAGATCTTATGGCTGTCTACTCTATGGAAAATTAATAGTAGATTTTAATTCTACCTTGAAAGGACCGCTTAATAGCTTAGTGATGCGCGGGAATATGAATGTGAAGAAAAAAACGAGTATAACTTATGTGCTTGATAATACACCATTGAGTATAGAGGATCGTTTGAGCGATTTGGTGACATTTACCAATTTTTCTAACACGACAAATGCGTATGATTCGGTGAGATCCAATGTTTCTTTGGGTGGCTTTGATATGAGAATGGATTTGCATATCGATCCTTCGGTGCAATTGAAAGCCGATCTAAGTGCTGACCGGTCGAGTCAAGTAGTTTTGGAAGGTGGTGGTGATTTGTATTTTCGTTATTCTCCTCAGGGTGATCTTACACTTAACGGACGTTATAACTTGGCCGGGAGCAGTAGTATCAGATATTCTATGCCAGTCATGCCACTGAAAAATTTTAATATAACTCAGGGTAGTTATATTGATTGGAACGGAGATCCATATAATCCACGAATTAATTTTGATGCTATTGAACAGATCATAGCTTCGGTAACAATGGATGACGGAACTTCGCAAGCGGTTAACTTTAATGTGGGCTTGTCTGTAAAAGATAGACTGAATAAACCTACACTTCTCTTTACGCTTAGTGCTCCCGATAATGCCAATGTTCAGAATCAGCTTTCCATTATGAGTGCGGAAGACCAGAATAAGCAAGCTATCATATTGCTTACAACAGGCATCTATCTCGAATCGGGTAGCAAAACGAATAAGGTCAATATGGGTACTGCTGCACTCAATAGCGTGCTCTCGAGTCAGATTAATCAATTGTTAGGCAATATTAAAAACGGGAGTCTTTCGATGGGATTGGAAAACCATGATGATGCCGAAACGGGCGGAACAGTTACCGATTATAGTTTCCGTTATTCTCAAAGACTTTTCAATAATCGAATTCGTGTTGTAGTGGGTGGAAAAATATCCTCGGCCAAAAATACTTCGAGCGGTATAGAATCGTTTATTGATAATATTTCGTTAGAATACCGACTAGATGATATCGGCTCCCGTTATGTACAACTGTTCCATAATAAAAATTACGAGAGCATACTTGATGGTGAAATTACGGAGACAGGTATAGGCCTATTGTTTCATAAACGCGTAGATAAATTCGGAGAATTGTTCATCTTTCGTAAGAAAAAAGAAAAATAAATGAAAAGGAAATCGATAATATTGTATGTGATCGCTTTTATATCATTGGCATCATGTTCTACGACTGGTCATTTGCCTAAGGGAGATGTGCTTTATACCGGTCAGAAGAAGATGATCATTCAAGAGCCTTCTAATACTAAGACCGGATCAATGTGTATGGAAGAGGTGAGCGCGGTACTTGCAAAGGCTCCAAATAACTCTTTTCTAGGGAGCTCAACGATGCGCTTCCCTATCCCTACTGGTTTGTGGATGTACAATGTGCTTTATAAATATGAGAACAAAGGAGGATTTGGACATTGGCTATTCGAACATTTGGCGGCTACTCCTGTATTGCTTACTTCTGTCAATCCGCCTGTTCGTACTAAGATCGCTACTAATATTTTGCATGATTATGGTTATTTTCGTGGTTCGGTAAAATCCGATTTGTTTTATAATAAATCCAATGACAAGAAAGTAAAGGTGCGGTATACTGTGAAAATGGGTAATCCGGCCATTGTAGATACTGTTTATTACGAACATTTCAACAAAGGAATGCTTGGATTGATGAATAATGCTCGCCGTTTGTCTCTTGTGTCCCCTGACGATCAATTCAATGTACCGATTCTTGATCAAGAACGTAACCGTATTAATACACTTTTGCGAAACAGAGGTTATTATTATTTTAGTACAAATTATTTGAGCTATCAAGCAGATACCGTTCGTCATTCCGGTAAAATAAGTCTGAAACTAATACCTACAGCTGGTGCTCCTGAATATGCGTTTCGTCCATATTATTTGGGAGACGAGTCTGTTTATATTATGGGAAAGAATGGTGAAACTCCCGATCAATATCTTTCGTATGGGAATTTGAATATATATTATTACAATAAGCTTCAGCTAAAACCGAAGATGTTGTATCGTCGTATTAATTATCAATTGTTTACTAAGAATCCGCGATTACTAAAATTACAACATAGTCGGATTTATAATCAGCGTAGGCAATCTGTTATATTGGATAGGTTTAGTCAGATAGGTATATTCAAATCCGTCACAGCTGAATATATGCCTAGAGATACCGCTCAGCTTAATGATACTCTTGATGTGTTGTGGAAAGCTGTACTCAATAAGCCTGTTGAAATAGAATTGCGTGCAAATGTTACTACTAAAAGTAACGATCAGACGGGACCTGGAGCATCACTAATGTATACAAACTATAATATTTTTAAGGGTGGGGAGACGTGGACAACCAAATTGACAGGCTCTTACGAGTGGCAGACAAGTAATGAATCTGGAAGCTCGATGCTCAATAGTTGGGAATTTGGTATTAATTCGGGGGTGACCTTCCCTCGTGTGGTGTTTCCTAGATTGGGTAAGCGTGAATATGATTTTGATGCTAGTACTACCTTTAATGTTAATTATGATCAGTTGAATCGTGCAAAATACTATCAGCTATTATCGTTTGGTGGCAATGTTACTTATGATTTTCAACCTTCTCGATTCTATCACCACAGTATTACTCCTTTAAAACTTTCATTTAATGTGTTGCAACATACTACTGCTGCATTCGACTCTATCTCTGTTAGAACTCCTGCTCTTTATGTCAGTTTGAAAAATAAGTTTATTCCTGCTTTTGAGTATTCGTTGACTTATAATAATACGAATAGAAAAAATAGAAAAAATGGGACTTGGTGGAATATAGACTTTATGTCGAGTGGAAATGTGACATCTTTGATCTATAGGGCTTTTGGACGTCCGTTTAGCGAAAAGAATAAAGATTTGTTCGGCTCTCCTTTTGCTCAGTTCTTGAAATTGAGTAGCGAATATCGGTATACTTGGGCTATTGATAAGAATCAAAGTATTGTGTCGCGTGTCAATGCGGGTATCCTTTATAGTTATGGTAACTCTACAATAGCACCCTATAGTGAGCAGTTTTATGTAGGAGGGGCCAATAGTATTCGTGCTTTTACTGTTCGTAGTATTGGACCGGGTGGGTATCATTTGGATGGCGATTTAGCAAAATATTCCTATATAGAAGAAACCGGTGATATTAAGTTTGTAGCTAATACCGAATATCGGTTTCGTATAATGGGTAGTATATTTGGAGCGTTGTTCTTGGATGCCGGCAATGTATGGCTGTTGCGTGCAGATGACAATCGTCCAAACTCTCAAATCAACGGAAAGGATCTTTTCAAACAGATAGCCCTAGGTACGGGCTGTGGCATCCGATACGATATCGATTATCTTGTGTTTCGTTTAGATGTGGGTGTGGCACTCCATGATCCATGGGATACAGGTAAGTCTGGCTATTATAATATTCCGAGCTTTAGGAAATCACTCGGTTTCCATTTTGCTATCGGTTATCCGTTCTAAAATACATAAATGATACAAGAACAAGGACACTTTGATGAGCTCTTATTGCATGTTTCTGCGATACTTTAGATTTTCTAAAGATGAATTTAGGCTCCGATCTATTTGTCTATGCTTTTTTATCTGAACGTTTGCCTAGATTATATTAGGGTTCATTTTTTAATTCTTTGATGTCCGCTATTGATTTTTCTATGATCTTTAGAGAACGGAAGGTGCTACGGAATTTCAAAATACAAGTATAAAAGACAATTGGCATAAGTATGGTAAGAGTTATCCAAAATGATCTTTCTTTTAAAATATCTGTTGTCGTATGGAGTTCGAACATATAGAATGCAATGAATAAAAAAGCCAATGGCATGCCTGTCATAATCCTGACTTTAAACCATTTGCGAAACATTAAAGCGCAATATGCAATTTCAGTAACGTCGCGTTGGCGTATATCCATCAGGTGGATGTAATATACCAGCATTATTTGAGTAAAAAGTGCATAAGAGAGCAATATCTCTGTCGCGACATTCATCACTGTGCGTTGACCTATTTTGATTTCTTCATACATAAAAGGGAAAGTAATCATCAATATAGGAATGACTGCAGCCATCAACATAAACATCTTAAATAGTTTTTCTTGAGCTGTTTGAGAGCGTTGCACAATCATTTCTTTTATCAGTTGTTGATTGACGATCTCCGTTTTATCTAATTTCTTATTGAGTTCTTCCCAACTTCTTTTTATATTTTCAAGTTCCATTTTATCCTCCAATTTATTGGTTTGCCATCTCTACAATCTTTGTTTTGATACGCTTCAACTTCGAAGCTATTGTATTTCGATTCAGACCCATAATTTCTGCTATTTCATCGTATGTTTTATCGTCTAACCAAAGCAATATTAATGCTCGCTCTATTTTGTTAAGCATGTTGATTAATCGATATAGTTCTTTTAACTGTGCTGTTTTAGAAGTGTCTTCATAAACTTCAAGGTTGTCGACTAATGCTACAGTCTTGGGACGTGAGGATGATTTTCTATAGTAAGAGATACAAGTGTTCAATCCTATGCGGTAAATCCAGCTTGATATAGAACTGTCACCTCTGAAATTGCAAAATCCCCGCCATAAATTTATGACAACTTCTTGATACAAATCATTCAATTCGTAACTGTTGGAGGCATACATATAACAGACTTTATAAATAATCTGCTTATTCTGCTGGACAGTTGAAATGAATTCTTGTTCTAGTGCTGGATCTTTTTCCATTATTCAGTACGTGCTTTATATTAGTTAGACGCAAAGATAGGAAAAAAGTTTTAGTGAGTTATTTATTTTTTCGAAATCCAAAGAGGTAATAGTAACTCGTTAGTAAAAGTAGAAAACCTCAAGAGACTCACCGATAAAACCTAGGAACTAAGTAGCATGTAGGAGTGTCAAACGTGGCAACAATGACGTTCGAAGGAGTGAGAAAGAAACTTGAGAAATACTGATGAGACGATAGAAGCAGATATAAAAGTGGTTGTCAGAAATGAAGTACTTCTCCAAAAGGATGGAACACGCTCGTTATTCATAAATCGGCTACTCAGCTATCTGTAGAGGCATGTTTACGCCGATTCTAAATTAGGCTCATCATAAAAGCGCACTAATAAGTAAAAACCTTTTCGAATAAAAAAAGCACTACCCCTTTATGAAATAGTGCTATAATATATAAATACGAAAATAAATATAATCAATAAGATTCGATGTTACATTAGACGGAAATTCTAAAATTGAATATGTCGCAATAAAAACAAAAGGAGTCAAGCGGAAAGCTTACCCCTTTGTTTTTCAATTGTCGGGATGACTAGAGAACCAATCTATATATTAGACATTGATTCACTGATCTTTAACTTTTGATAAAAACGACAAATACGTGATAATTGATAATTATAGTGATAATTATCACTGCATATTTTGCAGCTATACTATTGCATTGATGCAATCTTTTCCTTTAGTCGTCCTATCTCTTCAGCTTGCTTTAAAATTATATCATCCTTCCTATTTAGCATGTCCATCAACGCCGATTCGTTCGGGTTACGAGGGACGTCAATAAAGTCTGCCAGTTGCAATCCTGTTACTTCACAGAGTTGTTCGATAAATCCAAGACGGATATCGTTCCTTGCGAGCTTCGCATACATCGATTGATGAGAGATATTAAGCTTCTTGGCCAGCTGCCCGGGAAAGAAACCTGCATCTAGTAATTTTTTCTTTAATTCTTCTCCTGTCATAATTATCTGTTTATTAGTTAGTTACAATTATAGCGCATTATTTTATTTAAAAATATGCAGTCTTTTATTTGCATATAATAAATATAATACTTTACTTTGCATCATGCAACTTAAAGACTGCATAATGTCCCTCATGCTTTGCTATATGCAATGCGTATGGTTTGCAAAATGCACTCTTTGTGTTGCACGGTGCAAATATAATAAGAATAATCGATTTATAAATTAAAAAACAAAAAGCAATGGAAAAACAGACATTTACTAGCTATGTTTCTTCGCTTTCAACTGTTAAAACGACGGAGAAACACGAAGTGTTAAAAAAAATCGCTACTGAGTGTGGCGTCACTGAATCAACGGTATTTAGATGGGCAACAGGAAGAACGGTACCACCCTTCCTTTATCAGCAAAAAATAGCTGAGTTAACGAACATTCCTGTTGAAGATTTGTTTAAAAATGGAGCTAACTAATATGGAATTCTATCAGGAACCGTCCGGAGAAATAATAGTAAAAAGAGAAAATGCTGATGCATTCCTTTTGACAGAAAAATGCAGGAATTTTATCATCGCAATGAAAACACTGCTTATTTCTGACTATTACAACTCATATAGAGGGTGCCAAGATATGAATTTGAAAAGTCGCGCAAACACAACTTACTACGACTTCCTTAATGTCCGTCAATTTATTAGATGCAACTTCAATCAATTTGATAATATCAAAGACATTGACGAATCCGGATGTTTCCATTTTGAATTTGTTAACTGCCCATTGAGAGGTACGTGTAAATACGAGAATGTTATATGTAATCCTACTTTTACTACTCATCTTACTGATTCAGACAGATTAATCACTAAAATGATAATCGACAGTATGAATACGGAGCAGATCGCATTATCGTTAAGTAGATCGATCCACACGATTAATAATCGTCGTCGGACCATCTTAAAAAAGACAGGCTGCAAAAATGTCGCTCAATTGACAGCCTTTTGCTATGAGCATAAGATTATATAAAAAAAACGAGTCGCATCGTATAACTAAAAAAGAATCATATAATGACGAAAATAGAATCTAAAGATGGCAAGCTAGTCATCAAGTTTGGAAAACAAACAAAAACCGATCTGAACATCTTCGTTAACTTCAAAGGTTACGAATTTGCAGATATCATCGAAAAGCTGGGATATGTGAAAGTGATCCGCGTGATGGCTGTTGAAAAGCCGAACTATGGTTTGCATATTCATTTTTCCAAGAATGATATGTATGAGCAGTTTTTAGAAGATTTACCAAATTGCCTATACGACTATGAATGTAAAAGAAAAGTGGGATAAACTGCACGCTCAGGCGCAAGCAACCTCTAAAGAGATCAATAGTTACCTCGCGTCCGGTTTGCCGTCAATGGTTGCCACCAGGCTATCAAAATTCTCGAAGGAATACAATAAATTGATTGAGAACATTAATGCTTTTGACCGATATGTAAATAAACCTATAAAAGCGATTAAAGTCAAAAATCCATTTGAAAATAAAGAATTTGATAAGGATTGGCAATACTGGAAAGAATACTTGGATGAAAGCTATTCGATCGTCTACCAATCGAGGCGCGAACAGAAAGCACTCGATTATCTATACGAGATAAGTAATAAAGATGCTACCACAGCATCAAAGTATCTAAACTATGCCATGGCAAATGGGTACCGGAACTTCTTTAAAGTGACGGAAAAAGCCAAAAGCCAACCGGCTAATAATACAAATAGAGATGGGGACTTTTAAACAGTTATATTCAGATATTAAAAAGAATGGCGAACTTTTGGAGAAGGAACGGCAATCCTGGAAATGCCCTAATTTGAAACCCGAAGATTTCCTTTTGCTTCTCAAAAATTTCGGTTCTCTTCACACAAGAGAAAAATGCGCAGGAACGAATTTCTCGATTGACAAATATAATCAGGATGTCATTAGACAGCTTTACTTTTATTTGATAGGTGATAAAATCAATTGTAAGTTGGACCTATATAGAGGAATATATTTGATGGGGGCATTTGGGAGTGGAAAAACTGTTTTATTGAAAACGTTTCTTGAGGTACAGGATTATGTTACTCGTCATGTCACTACTATGATACATAGTAAGATGTTGTCAGACAACATCTATGCAAAAGGTATAATAGACCTATCAAGGAAACCTCTTTTCATAGACGACGTTGGACGCGAAAACCTCGAGGATACCGATTGGGGAAAAAAGATAAAACCGTTTACCGATCTGATTGCTATAAGATATGAAAATAGTGCGTTAACAAATGCCACATCCAATTTTCGCATTGAATCATTAGCTGGAGACGAAAAGCACAAAGGGTATGGGACGTATATAACCTCTCGCATGGAAGAGATGTTCAACGTTATAACGCTACCTAGTCCTAATCGGAGAAAAAAGAAAGAGTATGAAGCAAAATGAGCGTGACGTATCAGGTATAAAAGACCAAAAGCCGGTAGGGAAAATCGAGGCTATACGCAACTGGATTAATGCGAACTATACCGTCAAGATCAACATGTTCGATACGAGCCGTTCCTGGATCGAATCAAAAGAGCGTGAATATGATCACCCGGTTACTGTATCGGACATACACTTGCACATGGTAGACGATTCAATCCAGTGTAGCTTTTCATTGCTTCGCGAGATCATTACAAACCCTAATCAGATGGAAAGCTGTAATCCGATCCTCGATTACCTTAACAGTTTAGACGGAAAATATAGCGGTACCAGCATGATCGATTTGTTTTGCCGGCATATAAAGGCTCATGATTTTGGAGATAACAAAGACTATTATTATTCGATCCGTCTTAATTATCTCGTGCGCAAATGGATGGTGGCTACAGTGGCACAGATATACGCCAAGCACGTCAATGATGTTGCGATAGGCTTTGTCAATGCCAAAGGTGGCATCGGTAAGTCTACACTTATCAAGTCGATGGTACCAACGTCTCTCATGGACTATTACATTATATCTGATAAGGACGAACGTATATTCAACATGAGCGATTCTTTCTGCACAAAACTACTCATCAACTTCGACGAGTTCGTCGGCATCACAAAGTCTACTGCAGAGACGTTCAAAAAGAACATGTCGTTGCTCACGATGAATAAGAAGCGCCCTAATGAATCTTTTTCGGTTACGGTACCACGCATCGCCTCGTGCGCCTTTACGTCTAATAAGACGCAAGAAATGGGCGGTTTTTTGCCTAATAGTGATAGCGGACTACTTCGCCGTATAGCAGCTATAGAAATTGACGAGATAGATACCTCATATAGTCAGAAGGTAGACGTTGATCAAATGTGGGCAGAAGCGCTATTGCTTTATCAAAAGAGTGACTTCGACTATATATGGAATACAGACGATTTCGACAGCCTAGTGGCATATAATCAACGCTACGTTGTAGAGACGTGCGCAGTTAAGGTCGTAAAAGAAAACTATACTGTGCCTTCGTCAATCGAAGAGGAGACGTTCAAAATGCCATCACAGATATTAAGAGATTTGAGACTCGCACATCGGGTGCATAGTTACGATCGTGTCGACGAGCAGTCGATCGGTCAAGCTCTCAAATTGCTCGGATTTGAAAAGAAAGCGAAGCGGGTAGAAAATGGTACGCGATATGGATATCTCGTTCACCCACTCTATTAATAACGCATGCGCTTATTTATACGTGTTATACACATATATATGATAATAAATATAAAAATACACGCAAGATGAAAAACTTAAAAAACTGCCTACAACAGTTACAACAAATTATATTTCTGCTTTGTAAGTTATTAATTGTTAGCGTTATATACTTATTTATTTGTTGTATGCTGCCAATTTTTAAGCGTTGTTTTTATTCTTACAACAGCTTACAACAGCCTACAACAGCAAGCAGCCTACAACACACTTTTAAAAGGTATTTCATTGATATACTTATAGTTATACTCATGTTGTGTGTTGTATGCTCGTTTCCAAACTTTTTTAAAACTATAAATTACTATGGATACAAGTAAACCTTTCATTCACATTGATTTACCCGCTTTAGAGATTGATTTTCTATATCATGAGTTCGATGAGGTTGACGACGGACTCATGTTGAAAACGACTACAGATGTGGGCAAATACATCAATAGTATGATCACTGTTTCGGCTCAACCACCTGTTCCGCCAATAACGGACCATAACGTCATTATATATCTGCCGATCAATTATTGGAATCACCATATACTTTCAGGCAACTTTATAACGGTTATATCGTGGAAAAGGAAAATGATTGAGCAATATCTGATGAGTGAATTCAAACTACGCGTTAAGGAATTTTTCCTCGTCGGATATGATAAAGGATTTTCGCAAGATAAGATCATTAAAGCCTTTCTTGCTTTTTACTCCATTAAAAATAATACGGTCAACTACGACAGTATTAAAAAAATGGATTATAGGAATCGTCAAAAGACTACTGACGAGGTAAAAAGAGGTATACAATTAGAATTGAACTGGTAAAAAATGAGTAATATTAAATTATTATATATCGACCTTTTCTGTGGTGCAGGCGGAACGTCTACAGGCGTGGAATTAGCCCGAGTTAATGGTCAGCAATGTGCCAAAGTGATAGCATGCGTTAACCATGATTCTAATGCGATTGCCAGTCATGCAGCCAATCATCCAGAGGCATTGCATTTGACAGAAGATATACGGACATTAGACCTATTGCCTCTCATGTCTATTGTAAGAAAGTATAGAAGTATTTATCCTGATGCTCTTTTAGTTCTGTGGGCGTCTCTTGAATGTACCAACTTTAGCAAAGCAAAAGGTGGTCAGCCACGAGATGCAGATAGCAGAACACTTGCCGAGCATCTATTTAGATATATAGACGCTTTGAAGCCGGATTACATTCAAATTGAAAATGTAAAAGAATTCATGTGCTGGGGTGATATGGATAATAACGGGCATCCTATTTCGATGGATCGTGGTAAATCGTATATAAGATGGGTAAATAATGTATGTAAACGCGGGTATAGATTTGACCACCGGGTGTTGAATTCGGCTAATTATGGTGCCTATACAAGTAGAGAACGATTCTTTGGGATGTTTGCAAAAGGGGAGTTGCCTATCGTCTTTCCTGCTGCCACGCATTGCAAAGATGGAAGAGACGATATGTTTTCACACTTAAAAAAATGGAATCCTGTGAAAGACGTGTTGGACTTACAAGATGAAGGTGAAAGTATTTTTGACAGAAAGAAACCACTTGTCGAAAAGACGCTCGAACGCATATATGCAGGATTAATAAGATTTGTTGCGGGTGGTAAAAAAGAATTTATTGATAAAGAAAAGTCTATTACTATCGAAAGAAAACGACAAGGATTAGATAGAGTTGAATTTTTGAGTAAAAATTACAGTGGACAACCTTACAGTAAAAACTCTTCAATAACAAAGCCTGCTGGTACGATTACGACTATCGACCATCATTCTTTCATAACAGCTTTTTATGGCAATGGTTATAATCGATCTATCAACTTGCCATCACCAACTATTACGACTAAAGATAGATTGGCTATGGTTCACTTCTTGGCAAACGAATATAGTGGTGGTGGCCAACTTGGCAGTATTGAAAATCCAAATCCGGCGATACTCACAACCCCAAAACAGAAACTTGTGACTTGCCATAAAAGGAATGCAAATTGTAAATGGTTCTATCTTATGAATCCTCAATTCAGTAATAGCGGTGGTAGTATAGACGATCCTTGTTTTACTCTAATAGCACGAATGGACAAAATGCCACCTTATCTCATTGAAAACAAATGTGGAGCTGTAAATATAAAGATATATAAGACAGATTCTCCTATGACAATAAAGATAAAAGAGTTTATGTTGCTATACGATATCATTGATATCAAAATGCGGATGCTAAAGATACCAGAATTAAAGAAGATCATGGGATTCCCGAAAGATTATAAATTAATCGGTACGCAGGCAGAACAGAAGAAATTTATCGGAAACGCGGTAGAGGTAAACATGGCTAGAGTCCTATGCGAAGCCTTATGCGACAAATTAAATCAATTAAATAAAAGAGTAGCATGAAAGCATTAACAGTAAAGCAGCCGTGGGCATCATTAATCGTGCACGGCATTAAAGATGTTGAAAATCGCACATGGAGAACAAATTTTCGTGGGCGCGTGTTGATTCATTCGAGTAAGGAAGATCCTAAACCTTTTTTGGTATTATCTCTCAACCAATATGGAGAGACTGGAGTTGCAATAAAAAAAACACCACTTAAAAATGTGCCCTATTGGAACTATCCATGTTCCTCTATTATTGGAAGTGTCGAGATAGTTGACTGTGTGCAAAATCATTCATCTATATGGGCCGAAAAGAGTCCTTCTGTATGGAATTGGGTGCTTAAAGATGCGGTGGCATTTTCCACGCCTATACAGGCAAAAGGAAAGCTTTCCTTCTGGGATTATCCAGACATTCTTTCAGGTTCTGATGGGTATTCTATTGGTGATATCGTTCCGTACGTTAACACTCGACAGAATGTACGATACGCTAAGATAACTTATTTCGAGCGAGTGGATAACGGTAAAGTATGGTTTCACGGAATCGATATTGACACAAATGCGAATGTGTGGTATCCTATTCATCTTTCAATTACGCTAATTAAATAAAATGGAGGATATATTATGGGATTTAAATGTCCACATTGTCATAAAGACTTTGGTAATAATAAAAATAACTTAAAAGAACATTTTATTGAAAACCCTGAATGCAGAACTGAATCATGGATACTAACAGATTTATTCGAAAAATCTTTGAATATAAAGCGGATAAAGGATAAACCAATAAGAAGAAAATATTTGCATATTTCTGAAAAACATATTTTTCATAAGGTAAATGTTATTAGCGATTATAATGGGAACGATATTGTAAAATGTGAATTATGTGGATTAATAGCTAAAAGGAATGGTAATTCTTATCATTTTGATACGAGACAAATTAATAAGATTGAAAATTGTATAGAATTAAAAAAATAAAAGAGGCTTTAAATATGAAAGAAAACGATAAATAATAAACAGAATGAAAAAAAAAGAACTTAAAAAGGTGCTATCTAATCAATGGCACAGTATTAATGAGAGAGGAATTTCAATGGCTGATATACCTGCAAAAAGAATTCTCTTACGTCTTGAAGATGGTAGGCGTATAATGTTTAATGATCTTGAAAAGACTTTTCCGCCTGCACTTGTGACTCATTGGATGGAGATTCCAAAGGTATCAAAATCTTTAAATAAATAAACATTATGAAACTAATTGCAAAAAAAGGTTCTTCTTTGAAAGAACAAATCAAGAATGATTATGAAAAGATGATTCACACTCGAGAAGAAGCGTTGTCTTTTGTTGAGGAGAGAACAGGTATTAAACCTTCTAATATAGGTTATGTTTGTCTGTATGGCTATACTTGCATCTTCGATCTTAAATTTTTGTTTTTTGAATCAGAAGAAAAAATAAATAAAAACCTATTTGTTAAAAATACCGAAGCGAACTGTTATAGAATAAGTACTCGGACAAAAAGGGGATTAAAATTATATGAAGATTTTTTGTACATCTTTAATTATAAATATTTGGATTATGCACCTTATGAAAAATTTGGTATCTTTTTTCAAGATGCTCCTGCTTGTTCACGATGGGAACCTCATAAGGAAGCTGATCGATACATGATCATCTGGGAAAATTCAATGATGGATAAATTAAAAGATGTGGATAACGCTCAATATACGATAATGCCATGATTGTCTACGTCTGTATCCCAATAAACGGCCGCAAGAGCGGTACGTTGGAAGAAAAGAAGAAAGAAGCCAAACGGCAGGCGGATTCTATCAAGAATCAGTTGGAGTGTCAAGGTCACGAGGTCGTTACACCTTTTGATGTCGTTTCCATAAACGAAGAGGTTACCGATGCCGAAGCACTCGGCCGTTGCATCACAGCCCTTCGGGGTTGCGAAGCGATATACAAGGGTGCAGGATGGCGCAGATCGAAAGGCTGTCAGGTAGAGAGCATCACTGCTCAAGTATATAACATCATGGTAGTGGGGGATGAATTATGAAAGACAAGAAAGAAAATTTTGTCGAACTGGTCGCTGAAATGCGCGACCTACAGAAGAAGTATTTCAAGACTCGCGCTCACGGATACCTTATCCGTTGCAAAGAATTGGAAAAGAAGGTTGATGAAGCGGTAAAGTCGCTGAAAGCATCGAACGAAAAGAACGCTCAACCGTCCCTTTTTGAATAAAAATATTTTTAATCAAAAACGCTGAAATGGTTAAATAAACGGTTAAAGTTTAATCGTTTAAAGCGTTAATAATCAAATAACTAAAATGAATAAGTTAAACCAAAAACAAAAGATCGCTTCGTACATTAAAGTCGAAGTTGCTTTATCGAAAGATGTTACTATCATCGACGTCCCTGGTGAGTTCGTCGTGCAGATGAACGACACGGACAAAGGGAAGTTCGAAGACGTACACGCAAATGCCATCGAGATTACCGACGTGCTCGAGTCCGATAAACCTTATTGCAGTCAGAAAGCAACGATCACCCTTTCGGGTGCCGCTACTATCGACAGAAAGGTATATGAGGACAAAGATGTTATCTTGCGTGCCACGCAAACAGATGGTACTCGCATGATTATAGGTAATAACGATTTTCCTATTCGATTGTTCATCGAGCAGTCAGGCAAACCTGTTATCACGAAGCTCACATTCGACCACAAACACCCGGAACATATAAAGGAGTCTATCTAATAGCGTCCTTTGCTACCTCTTCAACCCATGTTACTTTTGTGTAATCAAAACAAAGTAACATGGGTTTTTCTTATTTAATGAGTTTGATTTTGCGGGGTCAATGGATGATTGCCCCGACCAACATACCGCAGATGCTGGATATCGTCAGTAAGATGATAGACGGACGCGGTGAAGACTATCGAAATTTTATGAAGGGACCAGACGACAACGTAAAGAGTGTGGTCATGACGCACGAAGGTACCACGATGTCGTCTGGTTCTAAAGGATATACAGACGCACCTGCAGGGAGTATAGCTATTATACCCCTCAAAGGTACGATGACCAAAGAGGATACCTGGTGCCAAGACGGTACCCAAGCGTGTGCCGATGCTATCCGTCAGGCAGCCGACAGTCCTAACATTGTCGGCGTTGTACTTCAAATCGATTCTCCCGGCGGAAGTGTAGACGCCATCGCTCCGGTTGCGCAGGCTATTCAATACTTACAATCGAAAGGCAAGAGCATCGTAGCCAATTGCGATCTTTGTGCATCGGCTGCTTATTATGCCGCCACCTATTGCGACGAGATTATGGCGGACAATAATATATCTGCCGAATTCGGCTCAATCGGAGTTATGATGTCTTTTCGCGATATGTCCGGCTACGAAGAAAAGAATGGCGTCAAGACTCATACCATCTATTCCAACTTATCGCCTGATAAGAATAAGGGGTATATGGATGCGTTGCAGGGTAATTACGAACTGATCCAATCCGAGGCGCTCGATCCGCTTGCCGCCAAGTTCCAGGCGCAGGTAAAGGATCGTCGTAAAGGTCTTGACATGTCGGCCGATGGCATCATCTCCGGAAAAATGTTTTTTGCCGAAGACGCACTCAAAAATGGTTTGATAGACGGAATTGGAGACTTGGCTGCTGCATGTAGCCGAGTTAAAGATATTAATAATATTAATTCTTATTATAAAAACTGAGAAGATGATAAAGTTTGCTGTTGTAGCTGCTTCGGTCTTAGCTTCGCTAGGAATCAAAGCTTTTTCGAAAGATGAGAAAGGTAAATCCGTGCTCACTTCCGAACAGAAAAAGAAACTGACCGACAAGTTCGGAGATAAGTTTGTTAGTACGTTCGAAGCCGATTTGGCAGAAGAACAGGAAAAGGATGAAGTGTATGGCAATGCTCAATTAGCTCTCGAGCAAGAACGACTCAAAGCCAATGAAGCGCAATTGACGCAAGAACTCGCAGAAGCTCGCAGCAAATTGGCAGCTGCCGACGCTGCCGAAGCTGAGCTCAAAAAGAAGTTGCAGAACAAAGAGGCGGAAGTAGCTGCGATGGCAGAAAAGCCTGTAAATGGTGAAGGTGCAGCAACCAAAGTAGAAGGAGAAGGAGGAGAAATGAAGAAGAAGTTTAAGGCTGATATGGCTCTCGCCTACAATCAGCATTATGCAGCTGCATTCGCCGGTAAGGCAAGTGCCGATTATGCGCTGGGTAACAATACCGATGTGTCGGAGTTGACAACCGAGTTTGGCAAGTACATCCGAGACGAGAAATTGGACATCATCCATCGTCTGCTTATTCAGACCGATTCGACACAGTATATGTCGACTATCGTCACCAATAAGACAGAAATTCAGGCATCAAGCGATGTCATCACATCCGTGTTGCAGGCATTTGTTCCCAAATGGACACCTAAGGGTAAAGCAACCTTTACACCTCTCACCATCAAAAACTACAAGTGCAAAATCAATGTAGATATCGTTCCTTCAGACATCATGGAATCCGTTCTCGGATACTTGTACGATGAGAACCTGACTCCTGCCGATATGCCGATCGTGAAGTACATCCTTTATCAATTGGTATTCCCGAAATTGGACGAAGAACGCGAATACGCCCTGGCAACAGGTGTGTTCAAAGCTCCTTTATCAACTGTCAAAGACGGTGATAATGGTGGTGAAGCACAGAATGCACTCCAAGGGTACATCTCTACGCTGTGTGCAGAGAAAATCGCCACTTCTACGGCAGTCAATTTCATGGATAACACAACGGCAATCACAAAAGACAATGTGATAACCAAGGTACAGGATTTCTGCAAAATGTTTACGCCGGTATACAAGAAACGCGACATGCCGATCTATGCCGATCCCGAATTGATCGACTTATATAAGTCAGCCATGCGTGCCAAGTATCCGCAGGTAGTGCTGACCGACGACATGGTCATCAAGATCGAAGACAAGAATGCTCACTTCGTAGCTGTTGAGGGAATGCGAAATACCGGTTGTATGTTTTCAACTCCGGATGGAAATTGGAAACATCTCATGTCTCAAGACCCACAGAATATTAAATTGTTCATGCAGTCCGAGAACTACACCGTTAAGGTCTTTGGCGAGTATTGGGAAGGTACTGGATTCTGGGTAGCAGATGCTATTTTCGCATATGTCAGCTCTGCGCAGGTTGATAAGTACAAAACGGCAGCAGGCATTACCACTGGTGGTGCAGGAGCTTAATGTTTAACTTTTAAAGTATAGGAGATTATAATATGGCAGATGCAACTAGCTACGCTTTTGTAAGCGTACCGAAAAAAACAGCTAACGCAGGCCGTCCAACCGGCAAAAAGCAATATATCATCCTCGTTCGCATAGCGGACTTGCAAACGTTCACCAAAGACGCAAAGAACGTACGTGTTACGGCTCTTGCGTTGGCCGGCACGGCGAAACCGATCGGTCTTTATGCTACCGGTTCAACCATCAAGGGTGGTGAAACGGTCGAAGGCGATCCCGATACAAAGGGGTATCTTCACAACCTTTCGTTCGAACACCCGGGCAATGAAATCGAAGTGCAAGAATTCAAAGAAGCCAATGTCAATGAGCCGATGATAGCCATTGTAGGCGATTGTATGTCCGATGACTTTGATGTATACGGCACGACCGAAGCTCCGCTCGACATGAGTAAGGCCGACGGCGAAGATTCGAAGGATAAGAAGAATACTTCTTTCGAGTTCAAGACAACCTATCGTACCGCTCCGGTCGGTAAGATAGCTAAGACATTGATTCCCGTAACCGATAATGCTGCGGTCAACACTGCTCTCGGTTTGGCTGCTGCTCCCACAGGAGGCGCGTGATTTTTTCTTCATAATATTGATTATTAGTAGTGGAGGGGATGCAATTGCACCCCCTTTTTTCGTCCTTTTACCTGCCATAGCTTATCGATAACTTTGTTCCAATAATTTATTAATTAATAAACGTATAAAGATGGAAGAAACAAACTTTACCGTGATTATCCTGCATAAGGATCACGATCGACGCAGCGAATCGCTCAATTATCTACTGCGTTCTCTCGCCAACATTGAAGGAAGCTTTGATGTCGTCATTATTGGCGATGCCCCCAAGAAAAAATATGCTAACCTAACGGTTATCGAATCGGATGCCGAAACGCCATTCATGGCAGTTGCTACTGCTGTAAAGCAGAATCCGGACGCATTCAATCAAGACTTGATCATCATGAGCGACGATATGATTATCGCCAACCCATGCCCTACTTCCGTACTGATAATTCCCAAGCGGAATGCGCATAACGAAGAGCGAGGCGAAGCATCGCATTGCCCATTCTTTGCCGAAAAACGCATCTTTTCCGAAATCGACAGTATCCCCGATATTCCGGAGATGAAAGAATTACCACTCGAAAGACTTATCAATAAATTCTTGAGCATCGACGACAAGCTATGTTTCCCTGTGCATTATCTTGTCGGCCCGTTATTGGGTAGCTTCGTATCTAAAGACCCGGAACCTGCACGTGTGTTCGAACTGTTCAATGAGCGGTATTTCGTCCATATCCGCGACCTTTCTTTCCCTGCTCTTCGTCCAATGCTCATCAATAAATTCCCCGAACCGAGTAAGTACGAAGGTACTGAAGAAGATGCCGACAAGCAGCCCACGACAGAACAACCCACTGCACCCGCAAAGACAGGCAAAAAAGGAGATGCCAATCCTGATGACGGAAAAAAGCCCGAAGAGGGAGACGGAAAGGAAACGCCTGCTCCAGATGCTGATGAAAAGAAAGAAGAACAGGAGGTTGATTCTGCTGTACCCGATTCTACTGAGCAGCCTGCTGCGCCCGAAAAATGAAGAGAGGCAGGCTTTCGGGAAGAGTTTTCGTTCCTCGATAAATCAGGAACGCCCCCGGAACTCCTGGCTTTGGTGACGCGTAAGTTCAATTGCTATTACGAGTACAAACGCTTGCATGCTCGGTTATTCGACGTTTCCGAACCCACCGAATGTGCCGAGGTGGCAGGCAAACTGATGGATGCCTATTTTGAAAACAGGCAGATATACGAGGAGCTGGAATATTACAAAGCGAGTGGCAGTGTACTGGGCAAGCACCCCATCTTTCGAGGCTTTCAGCGTTCGGCAGAAATTCACCGCATGAGCATCAAAGAATTAGTCAAGGAACAGCGCAATGTAGAGTATAATATCTGGCGGGTGCGCAAGCAGATTGAAAAGAACGACAAACCGCATCTCGATACCGAGCGGCGGACAAAGTTAAAACAATATGAGGATGATTTAGCCCTCATTAATAAGTTGCTGGAATGAGCGAAGAAAACGAATTGATACTACACGAACCACAAGAATCATGGTCACTACCGTCGTGGTACGATCGTGTAAGTGAGAACGATTGGGCGGACTATGAGAAGTTGGCAGCTCTCAACTATTCCGTCGAAGAGATCGCACTGTATTATTGCGTCAATCCTCGCGAGTTCCGGCGATATTATAACATGATCGATTCGCCCTTGCAACTGCATTATCGGGCAGGCGTGCTCAAGGAACAAGCGCAAGAGGGATTCAAGATGATTTCCGACACTTACAATTCGAATGCGTTCCAAGCCATTCGACTGGATAAAAAAAGAGCGGATAAGCAATTTCGCAATACGTTGGACGAAGTAATATTTAACGAGGAATGAGCAGATTCGATAAAAGTTACTTTCATGAGTTGCAGGACTATCTGCAATCTTCCGATCGAGACGATCTCGCTGGAGACCGTCTCGAGTATTACAACGCCCTCTATACGATGATAACCATGTCGCGCAAATATGGACGAAACAAAACGATTGTCACGTTCATGCATACGCCATTCGATTGTACCCGCCGCACGGCACGCCGCATGTACGACGAAGCCGTCAATCTCTTTTTCGAGGACGATACCATCAGCAATAAGGCACATCGCAACCAGATGTATCAGGAACTTCGTGCAGCTGCTACCGTTATGTTGCGTAATGCTACCGGCGCAAAAGACATGGAAGTATACGGACGGCTCATGGAGCAGGCATGCAAGATAAAAGGTCTCGACAAACCCGACGAAAAGGTGCGTGATATTCCGCCCGCTAAGCCGGTCACCATCTGGACCATCGACCCCGCCATGATAGGTCTACCGTGTGAGGATCGTAAGCAATTGGCTGCTCAAATCGATGCGATACCCGATATCTCCATGAGCGAGAAAGAACGTCTCAAACAAGACGCCAGAGCCAAGGATATTAGTTTCACAAGAATACTCGATGACACAGAAGAAAAAACTCAAGATATCGACTGAAAACGTCGACCTTCGATGGTCCAACTGGTGGGCGCAACTCGTCTGCCTCATGATGCCTACTTTCCTGTACGCTATCGCTGGGCGTGGTACCGGTAAGACGGTTACCGTATTGGCTACCCGCCTCAAAGAAGCGATGTACGATATGCCCGGTGCGCCATTTGTTTGGGTAGCCGATACCTTTTCCGATTTACACAAAAATATTATTCCATCTCTGCTCGAGGGACTGGCCATGGTAGGGTTGCAGGAGAAGCGCGACTTTGTGATGAACGAGATACCGCCACTTGCGTGGCGCGATCGCATGTACAATAAGCGCCGTGACTTCAAGCAGACCATGGTGTTTGCGAATGGATTCAACCTGACATTTGTTTCGCTAGATAGGCCCGCCATCGGTGCCGGTGCATCGTATGTAGGGGTGTTTGGCGATGAAGTAAAGTATTTCCCCGAAGAAAAGATAACCAACCTTTTGAAAGCCGTCCGTGGCTTTCGTACCAAATATGGCGATTCTCCCTGGTATCGCAGTCGCACGTTCACCACCGATATGCCCAACGAAAACCACATCGGAGAGGATCAATGGATTCTCAAGATGGGGAAGAAAAACGATAAGGAAAAGATTCTGCTATGCGTCAATTGCGCGTTCGTCTATAATGAGACCAAGCAGACATACGTAGCCTACAATCAGGAATACGATCAGGCACTCGAGCGCAAAAAGGCAGGCGAACTCACCGAAGAGCAGTTAAGCGTCATTCGCCGACGGCGTGATAATGCCCAAAAAAATATGGAACGGTGGCGTGTGCGTTGGGATAAGACGCGCAAAGGTCTGTCGTTCTTCACCATGGTGAGCAGCTATGTCAATGCCGATATTCTCGGCGCTGATTGGTTCGATAGCGAACTTCAAGACAAACTCGAGGGTGTAGAAGCTAATGTGCTGTCCATCATTCCCAAAATCGAAGCGAATAAGAAGTTCTATCCCAACCTATGCGAGGCAAACTTCTTTTCAGATGGTTATCGCAACGAGGTCATCGAAAGCCATCCGTATGGCTGGAAAGAAGATTGTACCGTATTGCGCTATCTCAACACCGGAAGCATTCTCGAGGCGGGTATGGATGCCGGCAACATGTTTTCAATGGTGTTCGGGCAGCGCAAAGGGAAAGACCTTTTCGTGCTCAAAGAGTTATATAGTCTGCCACCTGCAGGTGTTCGCCAATTGGCCGATGAGTTTATACGCTATTTCAAACCCATGCGCACCAAGACGCTATTCTTGCATTACGATCGTAGTATGAACAATTACCACCAGAGCAATGCCGATATGGCAACGCAAATAAAGAAGAACATCGAGCGCGATGCCGAGGGGAATGCCACCGGCTGGACGGTTGTCTTATTATCTAAAGGACAGGGCAATATAAGCAGCAACCTGGAGTATCGGTTTATGATGGATGTGTTGTCGGGCAATGTCGACGACCTGCTATTCCGCTTGCGTATAGACAGGCACAATTGCCCCAACCTCAAATCGGAGATGGAAGTTACCCGCACCAAGACGTCTGCCAACCGCGACGGTGCCAACATCATCGTCAAGCAAAAAACGGGTGATAAGTTGCCGCTTGCGCGACTGGCCAAGGAATCGACCAACCTCACCGATGCGCTCAAGTATTTTATCATGCGCTCCGATTGGCTCAAGGTGTGGGGACGCTCGCAAGGCAAGCATTAAAGAGACCATTTTGTGAGATTAAATAAAGGGTAGCTCCTGCCGGCACGCGATGTGTAGGCAGGAGCGTTTTTGTTATTCACGCCGTGCGTGCGTGTTATCCCATGTCTTCACCGCTCGATTGCCCGCCGTTCGGATTGGTGGGATTCGTCGGGTTGTCGGTTGCCTTTCCGTCGTCTTTCTTCAGTTCCGTCAGCCGCATGAACGAGAGAGTGTTCATCACTTCTTTCAGTCTGCTGCCTGCCGTGAATCTCAACCGCGTCTTGCAGATGTTGGCCGATGCCAACTCCTTCTTATCTACACATCCTTTGCTACTCACACTGATGTACATCTTACCCAAGTCGCCCAGTTCCACGATGCGCCCATTGCGCAGATGTGCCGATATGGCTTCAATCAGGTTATCGAGCACGTTGCCCACATCGCCACGACTCAACGACGATTGCCCGGCGATGTTGTCTTTCAACGTGTCTATCGTTACACGCCCCGAGTGCCTCACCTGTGCGTAGTATTTCTTTGTCTTACGGTCTTGGGGGTTGGCTTTCTGTACCGCTACATAGAATACTTTGTTCTCTACAATCGGCATCGCATACGCTACTCTGTTGCGTGCCGTCTTCTTTGTTTCTGTTTCCATAATCGTTTTGTTTGTTAATTGGTATGATGCAAAGGTACGTGCAGGCACGGTAGGCATGCGGACTTATGGTTGCCTTCGTTCGCTTTAAATAGGCAATGGTGGGCTTTTATACCGCATTTGTATTCATTATCTTTGCACTTATATATCAATCAAACAATCGACTATGGACAACCTACTACACTATCCCCCTGTCAAGGTCTATGCCAAGCAAGAGCTTGCCTGCATGTACCTGCCTCATACATCGCCACGCTCGGCAGTCAAGACGCTCGTGTCGTGGATCAGGCACAACGACGAACTGTGCATGCGCCTGCGTGCGCTGCACTACAATAAGTATAGGCACACGTTCTATGCGCACGAGGTGGCACTCATCTTCACCTATCTTGGCCCACCTTGATGGCATACCATCCACTGCGCTGCTCTCGTCCATCCACTCATGGGTGGATGGCATGCAGCAGCCGTGTGTCAGGGGCAATGCCCATTGTTCCACGATGTTTCACGTATTGTTTCACGTTTGTTCCACGACTGTTCCACACATCGCCCGCCCTACAAGGCTCGTGTGGGGTATCCGAAATGAGTGTTCCACACCTTGATATGCCCTACAGTATGCTGTAGAAGGTTAACAAATCACAATTCCACCCTGCCTGTGAGGCTGCAATGGCAGGTCGAACTCTGCGCGGTTCGGACATCTTTGCGTCAACGTCTTTTCGTTTTTTTTCTTGTTACCCACCAAATTGCTTATTTTTAGCGATTTACAATTTTCCGTCGTGTTTTTTGTCTCAAAAGACGCCCCAAAATTTCCAAAACACGTTCTAAAAAGGCTGCATTTTGTGTTTTTATTGCCCCTTTTCGTATTATTTTCATCCATTTAGGGGCGTTTTCGCCTGTTTTTCGTGCCATTTAGGCTTCGATAAGTGTTTTTACCTGCCAAAAACGGATTTAATGTGCCTCTCTTTGTGATTATTTAATTACATTTCGTATTTTTGTGGACTAACTAATAAATTTTTATTATGAAAAAGGTTTTATTTATATTATCGCTGCTATTAGGCAGCATGAATTTTATTTCAGCGCAAACGCCTTTGTCGTTTTCCAAGGTGATTAATGTCGATGGCGTTAATGATAAACAGTTATATGAAAGATTGGAAACGTTTTTAACTAATGCCTTTAATCATCCTGATAAAGTAATACAACTAAGAGATAAAGAGAACAAGTCTTTGACCGTGAAAACTTCTTTTATATATAAATGTATAAAGAAGAACGCAGGTAACATTAATAGAGGTGTTATTTCGTATACTATCAATATTGCATGCAAAGATGGTAGGTTTAAAATATCGATATTTGATTTTGAACATAAATCAGACCGATTTAGTAATGCATCTCCCTGTGATTGGGGTGTGATATATTCAGATATTGAATGTCCAGATATAAAGATAATGTTTGCCACAAAAAAATGGAAAAAAGAGATATATGATGACATGAAAGAAAAAGCTTCCGAAGAAAGCAATGCTATGATTTCTATTTTTGAAAATGCAGCAAAGCAAGCAACGCAGGCACAAGAAAGTAATTGGTAAGTACTAACTAAATAATTTATATTATGAAATATCAAAATTTTGTTGCAGTTGATTTTGAAACAATGGACGAGTTACGAACAAGTGCTTGTTCTATTGGTATGGTAAAAGTAAAAGGTGGTGAAATGGTCGACACCTTTTATTCTCTGATTAAACCTATTCCAGACGGTAAACTTCCTTCTAATATAGCAATTCACAATATTACGATGGATATGGTAAAGGGTGCGCCTACTTTTGAAGAACTGTTTCCAAGAATAATTGAATTTGTAGAGGGGCTCGTTTTAGTATGTCATAATAAAAGTATGGATCAGGCCGTTATAAAGCAGTGTATGCAATATTATCATTTATCCGGACTCGATTGGGATAACATGATAGATACTTATGGGCTTTTCCATTCTAAGCTAGAAACTTGTTGTGAACAGCATGGTATTGATCAAGGGAATAAACATGATGCATTAGCTGACGCAAAGGCTTGCGCTTGTTTATTATTATGTTATGAAGGCGAAGACTATTTTGAACTACGTAAAGAAGCAAAAAAGAAAAGACAGAACGAGAGGTACAAGAGAAGTGAAAAATATCCTATTCTCCCTGATGAGTCTATTAAAAATAAGGATACACCTTTTTTTAGAAAGGAAATTGTTGTTACAGGTCTATTTAAAGAACGGTTTTATGATAGAAAAGAGTTAGAGGATCTTCTATATATAACATACGGAGGAAGAAAAAAGGATAGTGTCTCAAAAAAAACAGATATTATAATTGTAGGAGATATAACCGGAACAGGAAAGCTCTCTCAGCTGGAAAAAGTAAAAGCGGGCGGAAGCCTTATAAGGGTTATCTACAAAGATGAGTTCTATAAAATATTAGATAAATTGCAAAAATAATTTCATTTTTATTTGGCGGTTCTAAATATTCTTCTGATATTTGCTGACGTCAAACCAGTATGCGGATGCATACCCGATCGAGCGCGGTTACAGCTCCATTTTGAACAGTGGGCTTTTTTTATGCCCAAAAGTCGCGATATAGCGGCTGCCTTCCTTTGTATTTTTTGCTCCTTCGGGATGCGAGTGTACTGGTTTGACGACGGGGAATGGCAGCCGTTTTTCTGTCTATAATGTCAAACCAGTACTAAAATGAAATTATTAGTAATTTCTTACACAATCAAAGTGCATTGTGCTCGTTCCTATCGGGAATGGAACCCAAATGCAATTGTCAAGGAAACCAAAAAGGATATTCCTCAAACGCTTGTAATAGCCGGGGATGATCCACGGTTTATTGAACTCAAAAAGTTTTATGGGGATAAACCTTTTCATGAAAATGATATTCAAGAGCTATTGAATGATCAAAGTTATTTTGATGAATGGTTTGATTGTTTTTTTGAAGATGACAAGCTGATAGGCGAAATTACAACAACGCCTATTGGAGCCCCTAAGTTGAAATCTTTTAAGGTGATCAATTACGGAGGGCTACTATGAAAAAGAATTCCATCGGGGCGCTACCTGCTCCCCAACCATCCGCATCGAATCGTATTTTTGGGAATTTATCCCGCCTGTTCTCCTCGCTCAAAAAGCGAGCATCCTCATTGGCATATATGTGCCAAATTCGTACAAAGTCCGATCGTTATTATGCGCTATCCGTCCTGTTTATGGTCGTCACGCTGTTTATACCGGTTGTGGTTTTCGTTTCTGCTTTTTACCTTTACAGGGCCAAAAAGGCAGAAAAAAATGAAATGAATAAAAAATCTTAATTAAAAAAAAATCATGGAAAATCTAAAAGAACAAAACAGCGCGACTATGTCTAACACAGAGAATGAACAAGTTAATGAGGTATTATCTATAAAAGAGGTACTCGGTAAAGAGTATAAATCGCTTGCACGCGCCATCACCGAACTACGCAGTGTGCTCGGAAGTTGCAAACGTTATCCGGTTGCCAATCGAGGTATACTGCACATCATCCGGCACGACGTACTCGCCCTGCACGGCGTTACCCGCCGTGTATATTACACGTTCGAGGACATGACGGACGAAGAATCGCAAAGTGTCGACGCGCTCAACGAACTGATTCGCACCGCCACTCACCTTATGATGGATTATCTCAAAGATGCCAATTCCGGTCGCTGCGAACGCGGAGACAACGTGGATCGTGAAGGTTGGAACATCGAGATGCGTTCGTCCGTGTTCGACGGCCGTCTCTATGCCATCGACTTTTGCCTGTTCAACCTCGGCTTCGATAACCCCGAAAAGGAAATTGATTTCGATTTATCGCTTTCCGACGTCGAAGAGATCATGGCTGACATTTGGGAGAAGTTGGAAAAATAATGTATATTTGTATGCTAATCTTTTTTTTATAATTATGAATACAAAAATTATTACGAGAGTAAACAATGTCGATATCGTATCGACAAGTGACGAACAATTGGTTGCAATCAAGCCTATTTGCGAAGCGTTGGGGATTACGGACAGACCGCAACGCGAGAAGATTTCTTCCCATCCAATTTTATCTTCAGTTGGGACGCTTAGCATCCTAACTGGGAAAGATGGAAAAGAATATGAAATGTTCTGTTTGCCGTTCAAATATATATTCGGATGGCTCTTTACTATCAACCCAAACAATGTGGATGAATCGGCTCGCCCAAACTTAATTAGATTCCAAGAGGAATGTTATGAAGCTTTATATCGATATTTTGCAGATAAAGCCACATTTGTGGAGCAGAAACAGGATGAAATAGACAAGCAACTTAATATTGTAGAAGAAGCAAAGTCGAATTTCAACAAAGCAAAAACGATATTGAGCAATGCTGATCAGAAATTGCAGAAGTTGCGTAAGCTTACCATGGACGATTTCGACTACGAGCGTCGGCAACTAAAACTTTTTGATTCAGAAACTGTATAACGAAGTAGGACGCCAATCACTCGATAGCGAAGCCCGCCGTGTCTGTAAAGATGCGGCGGGCTTTTTTTATGATGTATTTTATTATTCTTTTGTTTTCTTGTTTTGGGTGTTCGTAAATGCCGAAACTACCGAAACAAGCCCTGTTAGAGAAAAGATGCCTGCGAACCACGGTTTATCCAAATAGAGCGCCAATGCTGCAACTGAAAAAATGACCACCACGCAAAGGAACGCATAAAACATTCCTAAAGAGTTGATGTGAGAGGCCATTTTGTCTGACTTTGCAATCATTTTAAGTTTGGCGTCCTCTATTTGATGACGGTGTTTTTGTTCGTTGACGGATGCGTCAATTAAATATTGAACAATTTGAGGATCAATTTGCTTATAGGCCTCCAACTCTTGGGCGCTAGGCAAACAATTGTCATCGACAGTAAATGTCTGTTCTATCTGTTTGCCCATGCCGTCATTGGTAGATACTTGGGTTTCCCTGTTCCTAAGTGTTTGCTTCCCCATTATCTCAATACGAGTTTGTCCAAAGACTTGCGAACATCGCTTCCTATATTCTTTTGGTCTTGTTTCAAATTTCTTTTATCGTCTGCCTTTGTCTTTTCCTTAAACAGTTCGGCCTTGAATTCCGAAATACTTTCAGATTCATTTTGATATTGTCCACGGGAAGCTTTTCCGAATGTAGTGAAACCGTCTTTTATGAAACGTCCGAATTCTTTTAGCTTGCACATATCCTTTTTGTTTTAATATTCTTGATGCGCAAATGTACGCACATTTTATTAAAGTACAAAAAAAAGCGATTGCATTTTGTTTGTCTTACGATGCATTATACGATGTTAGCGTTTCAGTATGCATATCATACGTAGCAGTAATTATTGACTGAGTTGTGTTGCTAAGCATCATAACTCAACTTGCTTGCACCTATACAAAGATTGTGCCCGCTTTTGTCCTTTTTATAGGCTTATCCGTGACCTATTTTTGTATAAAAATAGCGAACATGGCAACAGAGAACGACATAAAGCTGGAATTTATCCGCCAAGAACTTGATAAGCACGGCGATTGGCTCAAAAGGTTATTCCTCACGCAATTGGTGAAGTATAAGCATATACGCACGAATGATCTGTTCGACTCGATCGAGTACAACGTGGTGAACATAGGCAACGGATATGAATTGCAGTTTGAATTCTTGGACTATGGACGTTTTTTCGATATCGCCGCCTACGAAGGAAGAAAGAAGCGCAACGACTGGACGCAAAACACCAATCGCATGATGTGGGGATTGAAGGAACGGAAAACGAAGAAGCGTATCAAGAACGTGTTCTACAATCCTGCCGGTGGCGAACTGGGATACGACTATCAGAAGAACACCAAGACAGTCGCGAAGAACAACAAGTGGTATGCCCGTACCATGTACGGCGGACTGGGCCGACTGGTGGCATCGCTCCTGTACGACCTCGGTGATGAAGAAATAGCACGAATAAAATCACAAATCGAAAATACATTTAACTGATATGGCAAAAAAGGCAGAAAACAAACCGGTGCATAGCATCGGGGGACTTTCAATAGTCGACACACAGGTGGGTACGTATGCTATCCGCATGTCAAACTACGACGACGATGCAATGGAGCGTTTCTTCGCGCTCGATTCCTCCTCTTGGGACAGTGATCCGGCAACGGTGGCGGGCGTCCGTGTCGTTCCGTGGGGAAATAGTGACAACCTGCCAACGTTGGTGCGCGACCTGCTCGAGAAAAACAATCTCGGCCCCGGGGTGATGCTCCGCAAAGCGGGATTGATATACGGTCAAGGGCCACAACTCTATCGGACGGCGATTGAAAACAACGAAGTGAACCATCAGTGGTGCGATGATGCACAGATTCAGGACTGGCTCGACTCATGGGATTACCGCCGCTTCATTCGCGATGCCATTGTGGAGTACAATCACATGGGAGGCATTTTCGTAAAGTATCGTGCCGGCAAAGGTGTGCGCATCGGCCGTCAGTGGATTTCGTCTCTCGAGGTTTTGCATTCCAAGGATTGCAGGCTGGTATGGCCCGACACCGGGTTTAAGAATCTCGACAGTGTCAAGCAGATTCTAGTGGGCGACTTGGAATCGTTCCGCCAACGAGACATTTACCTCTACCCCACTTTCGACAAATATAACCCGACGGCGTCCGAAGTTTCGATAGGCTATCACTGCCTGCGCTCGTACGGCCGTCAATTTTATGCGGTGAGTAGCTTCCTCGGTTCACTGCCGTGGATGGAAAACGCCAACGAGCTGCCTAAAATCATAAAGGCACTCAACAAAAATATGATGGCAGGCGCCTACATCGTGCACGAGCCTGCGGGGTATTGGGAAGATAAGCGGTTAAAGCTTATCGAGATGGATGCATCGCGTTCCAACACGGAGATAGATGCGCTACTCAACGCGGAGCGCGAACAAGTGGTGAAGAACATTGCCGAAGTGATGGCGGGGTCGAAGAATGCCGGTAAGTTTTTCACCGCCGTCGACTTTGTCGATCCGCAGAGCGGAAAGGAACAATCGTGGAAGATAGAACCTATCGAAATGAACATCGACAAATATATCGAGGCGCAGGTCAAGGTGAGCCGTATAGCCGACTCGAGCACGACTAGCGGACTGGGCATCAACCCCGCACTTGCCAACATCATTATCGATGGGAAAGGTGATAGCGGTTCGCAGATGCTCTATGCACTAAAGATTTTCTACGGAGCGGATACGACCATTCCGGAAGAAATCGTACTCGAGGCAATCAATGATGCCATCGCGATAAACTTCCCACGCAAGCGCGACATACGGCTGGGACTATACCGTCAGGTCATCAACAAAGAAGATAACGTAACGGCGTCCGATCGGGCAACGAATAATATGTAATGGCCATGGACGTATTTGAAGCAATAACCGAAATGCGCCGCATATCAAAAAAGGGCGGAGAATTCTCCATGTCTTTCATGGGATATTCGATGAAGCGCCGCAAGAGCGAGGGTGTGGTATTCATCAGCCGGGCTCGGCTGTCGAAGCAAGCAAATGCGGAAAAAGTGGCACATGCCGACGATCTGCTCAACTTTGTAGACCTCGATCGGGGCGAGTACCACCGCTGCTATCAACCGCTACTAATGACTTTTGAAGGCAATCAATTAACTCTATAAATTATGATTTTTCAAACATCGAAAGAAATAGCCGAGATAACCGGCGATTATTATGCGAATAGCAACTTTACGAAGTTGTTCCCCTTCCTCATGCAAGCTACCCTCGGACTAAAGCGCATCGTGGGCGACGGAATCATAGCTCTCGCACAAGCAAGTTATGATAATGCTACAGCAGAAACGTCCGATGCGGAACTGCTCGCACTCGTGCAATATGCGGTGGCTGTAAAGGCGACGATGGAATTATACCGGCACAACGATATCGGTCATGAAGACAACGGACGGCATGTGAAGATAGATGCCGATCACGAAAAAATGCCGTGGGAATGGCAGCTCAACCGCGATGATGAGATAAGGCTGGACGATTACTATCAAGGTGTGGACAATTTGCTGGAGTATCTTGAGCGCAAAAAAATAGCCGAATGGATTACGCAGAAGGCGCGCATGGGATTGAAAGACTTATTGCTTCCCAATGCCGAGAAATTCTCGCAGTATTGGACCATCGACTCGCCACGCATCTTTATGCAGCTGGTGCCACTCATCGCCGAAGCGCAACGTCGCTGGATCGAACCCGCTTTGGGCCAGGATAAGTTTGACGAGATGATTACGGCGGTGCAAGGGACGGATCACCCCGATGGATTAGACCAAGCAGCCAACGCGCTGGTACTTTATACGATGTTCCTATCGTTCTCGCGTGGACTGTATTCATTTATCCCCCGAGGCGTCATTCAACGCAACCTATCGACGGATGGCATGTATAAGGGCGAATCGATATCCTTCGGACAGATAACAAATTATACACGCTACCTGGAGCGTGAGGCCAAAAAGGTACTCGACGACATGAAGGTAGCTGTAAAGGGAAAAGGAGAATACAAGCTGTTTCCAGACAATGACAAAGAAAACCCATACTTTATATTATGACGATCAATCAACAACCGCAGACTTATTGCTTCGCTTCGATGATGAACGATTTCATTATAGACAGCGATGCGAGCATCAGTTTTACCGTGAAACTTGCCGGCAAAAAGATTCTCGACGAAACATACGCTCCCGATGGCGATCGTCGGATTATTATTCGAGGATTGGGTAACATCTGCCGCATGGCACTATGGGGTGTATGGCATGGAGCGGACGAGACAGTACAGCCGAACGTCTATGGCGTGTTCGAATTCTATATTAACGACACGTTGACATGCAGCAGCACGATGATCTTTTCGACCATGGCCACGAAGAAAGATGCCGCCGCACTTTTCGCCACCGGTGGTTTTCTATCGAGAGTAAACGCCAAGATGACACGACCGGATGCGATGGAATGGCTTACGGCAGTAATACCTGCCGGTGTGGATGTAAAGGCTACACCATCCAAAAATGGGGTGCAGGGCACGGTGGTGGTGGTCCATACAGCGACTAGCACGCCCACGGTAGCAACATTGAATGTATCGTACTCGACACTATTCGGTACATCGGACTACGACAGCTACGTGGTGAGCTGTGGAGAGAGCATGCTGTTCATCGTCGATGCAACTTCGAACAACGGCTATTCGCTGGTGCGCTACAAAAATATGTTCGACTGCCCCGAGACGGTTATCATGCGGGGCGATTTGTCCATTGAGGGCGGTTCGACGGACGAGGTAGCGGAGATAGACGGCGAAAGTCGCCGCATGAGCATCACCCCGAAAGATACGTTTACGCTTTCGTCGGGAGTGTTTTTCATGCAGTCGGACTATCTGCTATTTCACGACCTGGCAGGAGCAATGCAAGCATCCATCCTGTGCGGCACGGACTGGGTTAACATCGTGGTATCGAAGTATAGTTTCAAGCGCACCAACCGCCGCACGATGGAAGAGGTGACTTACACCTTCACGCCGGCCAATCCTGAACACGAAACACTTATCTTATAATCAATTCATATTATGACGAAAATAGTACTATCCGACAAAGTAGGTTTTCCTAATAGCTGGGAGAGCCTTACACGCAGGGAAACGATATGCCTGCTCAAATTATTCTTGATGCTGCAGCAAGATAAAGGACTGTCGCTTCGGGACGTGAAGCACATCTTTACTTCGCAGGTGTTTTCGTGGAGAGGAATACGAAAGGAAAAGACGATCGACTACCTGTTGTTGGTAGACGGTGCATCTAAGACACTTGACTGGGCAATCAGCTACGACGATGTTCTGCAGGCGGCGGTGATGAACTACGATTGCATCGAATGCCTGATAAAGGACTTCGGTAAGCTACAGGGGCCTGTCAGCTATGGCGGTGATATTAGCTTCGGGGAGTTTCGCTACCTATTGATGCTGTACAATGCGCTGGCGGAGAACGACGATGTGTATGCGCTCGACCGCATGGCGGGCGTGCTCTATCGGACGGTAGATAAAAAGACGGGGCGCCATGTGCTGTTCAATGCGAACACAAACTATGGAGAGTTGGGAAAGCGGCTACCCGAATGGCTCAAATATTATGCTTATCTGTGGTTTACCGCTTTCGTGCGCTACCTCATGGCGGGCGATTTTATCATCGATGGCAACACGGTGAACTTCGCAAAGATATTTGCCGGCGAAAAAGAAACGCCTTCGGACAACTTCATCGGTATGAACTCCATTCTCTTTTCGGTGGCTGAGAGCCATGTATTCGGTGCAGCCAAAGAAGTGGACGAAACGCAACTGTTCCGCATCCTGATGAAATTGGTAGACGACGCTAATAAGGCCGAAGAATTGATGAAAATGTATAAAAGTAAGTCATGATTAAGATAACGGAATACAAGCAGATGTTGGCCGACATGCTGGCGGACATCAATCTAAAGCAACCTGCCGACAGGCAGGTGAATATCGTGCCGATACTATCGGCAGACGAAACCAGTTTCAGTAAAAAACTGGCGGAAACGACCGGTATCATCGTGGGCGGACAGTATCCCTCAGTCGACGTGAACAATGCGGAAGAGAATGCCGTGAATCCGACACATCCATGTCTGCTATTCATCCTCGAGAAGCGTGACTTGTCGACCATGACCGATGCCGAGCTGGATTTGTTTTACGAGCAGATCGGCGAGTTGGCAGACGAGTTGATGCTGTGTATTTCGTGCAACGAATATGCCTGCTCATTAAGCGATTCGGCACGGTTCGGGGGTAACTTCCACTTCGAATGGGAGTATAATTATTCGGGCTTTTATGGCTGCTCAATCAGTTTTAATTTAATATAAATATACGATTATGTCACTCAGGATAGATAAAGTACAGCTTCAGTTCGAACTGAACCAAGATAAGACGCTGCAAAATATCGAAAAGGCAAAAAAAGCCCTCAATGATGAGAGCAAAGCGCTCAAAAAGTTAAAAGAAGGTACGCCGGAGTTTGCGGCGCAACTCAAAAAGGTGCAGGAAGCCGAAAGTGTTTATCAAAAGTTGGCATCGGACATGAAGATAACCGAAATGCCCATGGAAATGTTGGTAAAGCGGCAAAAAGAGCTCAATTTGGAACTATCCAAGATGCGTCCGGATACGGAAAATTATCGGTTGTATAAGCAAGAGTTGGATGCCGTCAAAGCACGAATAGTCGAGTTGAAAGGAACAGCCTCAAGCACATCTTCTTCGCTCGAAAAAGTTGCGACCTCTACGACTTCATGGTTCGACAATGTTACTAGTTCTATCAATAAATACGCTACCACCGTTGCAGCTACGGTTTTTTCTATCATAAGTGCATTCAGCAAAGCAAACAAATATTCGGATGAATACGCCGCGATGGAAGAGGCGGAGAGTTTGGTCGTAAAATACACTAACATGACCAAAAAAGAAGTGGAGGAGCTGAATGAGGATTTCAAAAAAATGGACACCCGAACAGCTCGTGAACAATTGAACGCATTGGCGGGTGATGCCGGTAAATTGGGTATCGATGGGAAAAAGAATATTGAAGATTTCGTTGACGCAGGCAATCAAATTAATATATCTCTTGGTGAGGACTTGGGACAGGATGCCATTAAAAATATCGGTAAACTCGCCATTATGTTCGGTGAGGACGAAAGGCTTGGGCTTAAAAAAGCGATGTTGTCAACCGGTTCGGCAATTAATTATATAGGACAGAGTTCGTCGGCCGCAGAGCCTTATTTGGCAGAGTTTTTGGGACGAATGGGTAGTGTCGGTCATCAAGCTAATATTTCGCAGGCCAATTTACTCGGATTTGCTTCGGTTCTCGACCAAAACAAAGTGGAGTCCGAAATAGCTTCGACAGCATTCCAGCAATTGACGCTTAAAATGTTTCAAGAACCTACAAAATATGCGAAGATAGCGGGAGTCAGCATAAAAGAATTTACTGGCATGCTTAAGACCGATGCAAATTCGGCAATGCTTAGCTTCCTGTCTGGGCTTTCTAAATATGGCGATCTTACAAAGATGGCTCCTGTCATTAAATCGTTAGGGTTGGATGGACAGCGCACCAATCAGGTATTGTCTGCTTTATCCGGCAATATTGAGTTGATAAGATCAGAGCAAGAAAAAGCTACAAAAGCATATAAAGATGCTGTCAGTGTAACGCAGGAGTATGACATCCAAAATAATACACCCCAAGCGCAACTGGAGAAAAACAGAAAGGCAATACATGATTTAGAAGTGGAATTAGGCGAAAAGCTATTTCCCCTCATTACCGAATCACAATCGTTGATGACATCGGTGGGTAGAACGCTACTTGAGACGGGTAAATTTATTGTTGAGCATAAGACGAGCATTATAATGCTAACTACGGCATTGGTATTCTATACGGTTGCCGTCAATGCTTCCATTATCGCCGATAAAGTGAAAATATTCTGGAACACTGCCGTTGTACAATCATTTAAAATACTATATGCTGTAATAGCAGCTAATCCATGGACTGCCGTAATAGCTGTAATGGCAGTTGTGGCGGGATATTATGCAGATGTCAAAGAAAAAACGGATGCGGTAACAAGGGCAAACGATTTGCTTAATGAATCCAAAAAAGAATCGGAATCTCACCAGAGCGATGAGATAACGAATATACAAATGCTTCTTAAAATCGCAAGAGATGAGAATGCAAGCAAAAAAGACAGAATAAATGCCATCAATAGGTTGAATGACATAATGCCGGATTATATTGATAAACTTTCGTTAGAAACAATAAACACGGCAGAGGCATCTGTAGCATTGGAACGCTATGTAAAACTGCTTAAGATAAAAGACCAGATAGAGGATGTAAAACATACCCGACAAAAATTCGCTGACGAAATGGACTCTCCCATGCAATATACAGTGGGCGAGGAATGGGTCTATAATATATCAAAATGGATCAATGAGCATTCTGGAAATGTCTTTAGACATTTGGGAAATATAGTAGAGTCTTATGATAAAGAAATTGCAGCGAGAAAAGATGATAAGACCACAGGCCTTAAAGTTTTCGACAACGAACTGGAAGGACTTTATAAACAAATGTTTGAGTTGGATAAACCACTACCTAAAAAAGGTAAACCTAAAACTCTACTAACTGATACGACAAACAAAAAAGGCAACCCGTATCAGGATGATACCAAAACGATGGAAGCTAAACGCTTGGAAGAATTGAATAATTTGAAGAAAACGGCTCAAGAAAAAAACGAAACGGAGAATGAATATAACTTAGCTGCTATTGAAATCAATAAGAAATACCTGGAACAACGGCTTGAACTTATCAAGAAGTATGAGGCAAAGACTAAAGATAAAGGTCAAAAGGCGCAAATGCTCAAAGATGAGCAGGATACTCAATCAGCTCTGATTGATATAGATAAACAAAAAGGGGATGCACAGATAAAAGTGCTCGAGGAGAGACGTGATGAAGCTCTTAAAAGCAATGACGAGTATTATAATCAACAAAAGCAAGAATTGGCTAAACAATATGCAGAAGGGACAATAAATCAATCTACCTATGATGCTACTGTCGCTGCCAATGAATTGGAATCTAAAAATTATAGACTTCAAATCTTACAAGGTTATGGAGAAGACGTCAATAACGAAGAAATAAAGAATGGACAGATAAAGGAAAAAGCCGTAAAAGATGCTAATGATGCGATAGTACAGGCTGAAGTTGACTTCTCTACATCGAGAGCAGGCGCCCTTCAATCTCTTAAGAACGTAATGGCCAATTTCCAAAAAGAATCGGGATTAACCAGTCCGGAAATGGAAAAGGCGGAAAAACTGAAAGTACTACAAGAGACATACGATCAGCAAAGAGCCATTTTAATAGCCAACCATCAGGATACTCTTAAGCTCGATGAGTTGTATAAAGTGGCGCGGCTGGCTATCGAAAAAGATTATCAATCGGCATTACTCGACATTCAAGAAAAAAATGGAATTGACGTCACAAAACAACGATATGTTCTTGAGTTGACCTTTTTAAAAGCTAGACATGATGCAGGACTAGCCTCCGATAAAGAATACAATGCAAAATTAGGCGAGCTGGATGATGACTATTTAAATGGCAAACTAGGTAAATGGGGAAAGGCTGCACAGTATATTGCAGACGTGTCTGGAAATGTATCTTCGGCGATATCCGGATTTGCCGAAGCGGAAACCATCGCCTCTGATGCAAAATACGATCATCAGATAAAAATAGCCAAAAAGGCTGGTAAAGATACGACCAAACTCGAAGAACAAAAAGAAGCCGCACAATATAAGATAAAAAAGAAATATGCCGACTTGCAGTTTGCTACAGCCGTGCTACAGATTGCTTCTACTACCGCTGTTACAGCTATGGAAGCCTATAAAGCGATGGCTGGAATCAAAATAATTGGTCCTGTATTGGGTGCAGCAGCTGCTGCGGCTGCCGTACTTGCAGGCGCAGGACAAATATCCGTCGCAAAGGCCAATCGTGACGCTGCAAAAGGTCTGTACGAGGGTGGTTATTCGGGCGATTATTCGGGCGGAGGATATACGCCTAAAATTGATCCGCACGACGTGGGTGGCTATATACCGGTGCATGGAGATGAATTTGTGGGAAATCATGAAGCGGTGGCCAATCCGCATGTGAATAGATTCTTCCGGGTAATCGATCTCGCTCAAAAGAACGGTACCATCCGCATGCTCGACACAACGGCTATACTGAATCAGTTGCAATTGGGCGCCGGTAAGTATAGTGGCGGATATACCAATAATCAATCTGGCAATCCGATTGTGATGAGCGATGGTAGTACTATAGATATAGCTAGCGTAATAAACAGACTCGATAAGGTGGTTGACCTATTAACGACCATGTCGGGCAAAAAAATCGTGCTATCGATGACAGACGTACGAGATGGACTTAATGACTTAAAGACATACGAGTCGAACGCATCAAGATAACATTATACTATTCTTTTTTATGTACTTTTTCGAAGGGCAGGTTCGCGATGAATCTGTCCTTTTTTTCGGCTCTGCTCGGATGTACTTTTGCCCTATAAACAAAGGCAATTATGACAGAATTGATTATTGACGGAGTAAGGGTAGTGCTATCGAGCGATTTCGCAGTGACGGTGAAACAGGAGAATCCCTTTATCACAAAAAACGGCGAATACACGTACGACTGCACCATGTCGCTACTCAACCCTGTCAATGCGAATCTATATAGCTTTCTGCAACGCATCAATAAAAAAGAGGCGTTCGCCACCAATCGGCGCGTCATCCTGATAGCAGATAACCGGGTGTATTGCGATGGAACAGAAGTGATCACCAAATGGACGGATAGCAAAGTAACTATTCAGATCGTGAGTGGTAACTCTCAACTCAACTACTTCATCGGGTCGGACAAGTTAATAAGCTCACTGGATATGGGTAGTGCAGTTGTTACAGCAGAAAGCGAACTTGCAGCATTGTCAGATTATCGTACTCGCGGTTACGCTTTCCCAACGGCATTAGTAGATGGTACGGTAATTAATCAATATTTAGTAGATGTTGCTACGTCAACATACAAACCAAACCAAAAGGTCGATTTTTATGCAATGCCTTATCTAGCTGCTTACATCGAAAAAATTATTGTAGCTCTTGGATATACGGTCAATCAAAATGCAATTAAAAATACCGATTATCAAGATATAATTTTATATCATGGGGTAAGCACTAATGAGTTTTCTAAAATGCTGCCTGGTTGGACCTGTAAAGATTTTCTTGAAGAGGTTGAGAAATTCTTTAATATTGTTTTTGTTATTGATAAAAAAACAAAAAAGGTTGATATCATTACACAAGCAAAGTATTATGAGACCGCCGTTATGGTACATGTGATTGATGTGAAAGATGCGTATGAATTAGATGCAAACAACTCTGATGACGACGATGACGAACATACTACCTCTAATATTGGGTATGGATTATCTGAAGATGAAGAATACTATAGAATGCAACGTTTGTCGGATGGAATTAAATCAGTATGTACCCCTGTCTCGGAGACCTATTCCCAATTTAACAGAGACTATACGAACGATACGATTGGAGATCGAAAGTTGATGTTGGATACCGATCCTAACACGGGTAAAAAATATATTTATAAACAGCCTGAATACCCTGATGATTATCCGGACAACATGAAACGTCTATGGAGTTGGTATGCGTATGAGGTTGATGTTTTTAAAAATCTAATACAGAAAGAAGGGACAACCGATATAGGAATTGAACTTGACATATTGCCTGCAATACCAGGTTATAGTAATGATTGCGTCATCAATACTGATGGAACGTACGCTGTATATGAAATGTGCACTTGTGCTAAGGTTAATGCTAATACCGATAGCAAAGTAGAAAAGCAAGATAGTGCACATGATTATATTATCAATTATGTTGCCAAAAGTGAAACTAAATCGACTATATACGCCTCTTTTTATAGCGGAAAAAGATATGATATAGACCGTCGGGGTAATCTGTATGAAGTTAAACCAGAGATGTACTTCGATGATATGAGTTGGTATGATGCTTCTAAAAATGTCGTATCTCATGCGGCTTCATTTAGATTGCAAAAGATAAAGGATGATTTTTATAATACCTATTACAAGATCGACAGAAAGAAAAAACTTATTGTGGAAAGTTATGATAAAAATATCTATGATACTCGACAAGTTTTTGAAATCAGGAATAAACGATTTGTATGCGAATCGATAGAATATGCACTCGATTCGAAAGGACGCAAAGGTACGTGGAAAGGCATCTTTTATCCGGTAGAGATAAGCGACACGGATGCGGAGCATCTATGGATACTAGCGGATGGGAGATGGCGTGATAATGGAGTATGGTTAGATAACGGCCGATGGATTGATAATTAATGACGATGGATACAACTTTTGAAAATATAACCCCCTGGAACGGTGCGAACGACACCGGACTGGATGTGCGCAAAAAAATGGAGCGCAACTTCGACAAGATCAAACAGAACTTTGCGGAGATCGTGGATGATTATGTAAAATCGGATGATCTGAGCGATGAACTCAAAGACTTCTTGAATCGTAACAAAGAAGAAATCGTTAATAGACTATTTACGTTTAAAGAAGGAATTGAAATAGGCAACGATTTTGTCTCAGGAGTTGCAGGAAGTGGGGGTAAGATAGACGACAAAGGCAATGCGGAGTTGGAATCATTATCCGTTCGTTCATATCTAAAAGTATTGGAGCTTATTTACAATCGACTTTCGGCGATGGAAGGTGATTTTGCCTTTTCGGAATTTGGAACAATAGATTCTATTACGGAAATAGCAACTGGCACCTATAATGTCCATTTCAGAAAAAGGCATGATAATGATTTTATCGCTTTTCATGAAAATGATATCCTGATGGGAGTTGTCGATCCAAAAGTAAATAATATCGGAGCAGTGATGTATACTGCTTATTTAAGAGTGTTATCCGTCAACGCAACTGATAACACGGCTCAACTACTAATGTATGACGGAGCAGAAACACCGTCTGGAACAAATCACATACCTGTAGTGAGCATGAACATGATCCGCATAGGTAGCACGGATTCTCCAATAGATGGATCGGTAAATTCAAGACAAGATTTTTGGAAATTATCTACCGATGAGGGACGGATCGTCTTCTTGCAGAATGTGTATAAACCTATCTTGGAAGCATTCAACTATGCACTTTCAATCGGTAAACTTCCCGATTTGGATATGTTCAAAAATCTACCGATCGGTAAAGACGACATGTGTATCTTTTCTAAAAATATCATTGCCCAAAATTATTTTAAAATAGATGCTAACGGAATCGTACAGACTAATGAAGTCTATAGGGGACTGTGGAGCGAACAGGTGGCATCTAGCGAAGCGCCATATAGGCGCATCGTGAAAGAAACTACATCCGGAACGGGAACGGTAGTCAACGTGCTGGAGTTGCACACTGTATACCACCTAGGGTGCAAATGGGCGTGTCTAGTAGATAAAACGACGGAAGAGCCTAAATGGAACTCAACCGGTTGGCAGATGATACAGGGAGACAGTAATTATTCTCTTGATTTCAGTTCCACGAACGGCTGGCAATTCTTTTATGGTCTCGTGGACACGGTTATATCTGCTCGCATCTATTATGGAAACGAGGATATTACGGAACGAATACTGCCCCTTACAGGCATATCGATCGAATGGATTCGTAATACGGATAATATACCGGAAGATAACGCTTGGATTCCTACTTACGGGGCGAATAAGTTCAATTTAAAATTGACAACGGACGACATGGGCAGCAATTGGATGACGAAAAGAACGGCAACGTTTACCTGCAACGTCTATATCCCGATAGGAGAAGATGCGCAACTAATAACAAATAATATATCATTTAACTTATGAGAACGAATAACAAGACAGTTAATGTGTCGATAGACCCTTTATATATCACCTCTGCATTGAAGGTGTTGAAAGGGAACTTGATTCAGACTTTTTCTCGCAATTCGGGAGAGTATGAAGCGGACAGATCGGTCGTGCCGTTGGTACTTATGCCGACTGTAAATATTATCGATCCGAACTCGATAATGACGAACGGACCTCAAACCGTGATAGGCGTAAATTGGTATATCGGTACTCCCGAAGCGGGCGCGGAAATACTAAATGACACACCCGGTTATGAAATTTCGGCATCAGGAGAACAGACCTATTCTTTGAAGATCACAAAGAATATCCCAGTGGATGGACAATTGCAGATTTATTGCAAGTTCACGTTCAATGATACGAGGACTAACATGGCAGTATCATGTGTGTCGTCTGTCGTCGTTCGAACGAATTATTATGATTCACAAAACTATTCGCTCAAAATAGACACTCCGTCTTTAATCAACGTTAATCCAGTGCATTGCACAAAAAATGGAGCGCAATGGCCAGTTGCTATCAATGCACAGATGTATAGTGGAGCTGATGTGCTTCCTGACGCAAACGTCGTTTATTTTTGGCAAGTAAAAGAAAACGGAAATTATCGGAATATCAATGCGAATGACGGATATGTGATATCAGGACTTGGAACAAAAAGCATCATCCTTGATGCATCGCTATTCAATTCATTATCTGTTAGAGTTAGATCGGCTTATTATGGTGCGGGTGAATCGATACCTACAGTTCCTTCGGATAATTCGCTAGTAAAAGACATCTCTATATTGGTGAGAATAACGGATAAGATATCCGCTAAAATCATACAGACACAAGGAATGTCTATCAAACCAAACTCGAACACTACGGTAGGTTATAAGATAGAACTTTCGGACAGTCTCGGAATTATTGCTAATTCGACAAAATACTTCAATATCACTTGGTATTTTCTCTCCGCCGCAAACGGATCGACAGAGCAGATAATCGGTTACGGTGAAACTCTTGGTCTTAATTCGGGGACACTGATCAATAATACGACAGGTGGTCAGATATATGCAGATTACGAATTGAAAGTCGGTAGCACATGGAATCTCGAAGGATCGGTATACAGTGGAACGTCAAACACGGTACCTATCTATCAGTTCGGCAGTTTGCAGATAGCTAACAGATTGGCTGCTTATCTTGTAAAACATAATGCTGACGACACTATTACAATAATGGGTAAGTTCAAAAAAAACAACTGGTTCCGATTCGATGATGGCTCACTGGCTCCCAGTATCGTTGCTTCAGCAGCAGCAGACCTTGGTTATGATATTGTTTATGGATGGAATGAAACGATACACACGATTGAGAATGCACAGGTAGGCAATGAGCAAGTGGCATTATTTAGTGAAACTCCTTTTACAGTAAAAGGAGTGGCATCTCGAGAGATAAAACCGTGTGCCATATGCCCGGGACTTCCTACACTCTATCAATCAAAGTTAAGATTCATCTATTTCGGATTCAATAGCGGAACTTCCGGATCGAAAGGGAAAGCGAACATTATTGACTTTACGCGTTCGGATCGGAGTTATCCGGCAGTCAATCAAAGTCAATTTTCTGTTAATACGGCGGCGATGGCAAAAAATACCAATACCGCCGCAACGGTTCCTTTCGCTCCATTGATGGATTGGAACTTACTTAATATCACCAACGCGCTGATGAATAAGTTCGGGACTGTTGATTTGCACGCGCAAAACCTGTTTGGCGGTGGTATATCATCCAATGAGGCAGTTTCTGCCGCTACTTGGGGGAAAGTGACAGGTGTTCGCTATAAAATAGGATCGGCAACCGATTGGACGTATGCAAAATTGGGAGATACTCCTACAGGTCTCTGTTATAACACGAGCGGTGGCACTACTTTTTGGAGTGATTGGATTTCGCAACAGTATCCACGCATGCGTACAGCAGAGATACAGATGGCATTGAGCTATGCTGTTGAAAATAATATAGCTCCCGACACGAACTTTACGTTCGACGGCGAGACCTATTATTATGAAAATATAGATGGATTTACCTCTTTACTGGGAGGAGAAATGAATGCCCGCCTATATAAAAAATACACCGCAACCATGTCTGCTTATAACACGATCGGTACTGCTATCTCTGTTACCCTTGAAGTGCTATTGCAATCGAGCTGTGTATATGGTATCGACTTAGTATCGGCCGATATTTTCCAATATGCTGGATCTGGAATAGAAAGAATCGCAAATATTACAGATGCTACTGCAGGTAGTAATGCAAACAATTCTTGCGATGTCTACCTGTGTACCGAGCAGGACTTTTTAGACAAGAGCACGGATGTGACGAAATATAATGGTGATAAGTTTACTTTCGAAAATTCTACGCATTATAGTAAAATTGGAACGACAAAACAGGTAGGTAATTATTATACCTATCCTTTTAGAGGTACAAGAATCGGTAGTGTACAGGGAGGTTCCTTGCACACGAATGCGATGTTCAACGATTTATCCAACTATTCATCGGGAACCGTTGGGCAAAGAGTGAGAATGGGACATCGTTCTCGCGGCTATGGTTATTGGACGTATTGCTCCGGTCGGTCTCTGGCTGCGGCCGCTCCGCTATCGTATCCGTATGCGTACTCCGGCGGCGGCTTCCAAGTGCGTTTACCCGGAAGGTAACGCTTAGCGCAGCGACGAAATCTGGTTTTTGGAAGTTCGCGGCAATGGTAATTGGACGAATTGCTCCGGTCGGTATCTGAATGCGAACAATCCGCTATCGAATACGAATGCGAACTACGGCGGCGGCTTACAAAGGTAAATATCTTCCAAAGACCTCGCTAGAAATGCGAAAAAACTAGGATAATTCACATGAACGAGGAGATGTGAAATCGGCTTCGGCCTTTAAAGCTTCCAACTTGGAATATGATAGAAAAAATAAATATAGAAATGATTGATTTGGCTGTTAAGAAATCACTTAAAAGTGGAACGACAAAAGAATCAATAGCGTTTGAAAAAGATAATGATAAGAACGAAATGGATGTATTGACTTACATAAGAGAAGGTAATTATCAAAATGTTAAATATAAACATCTTGACATTGTCTCTCGTGATGGAAAGAAAAGACATTTATCTATCTGCTCTTTTAGAGATCGGGTAATAATGCATGTTATCTTATTGTGCATCAATGATCAATTTCGTTCTCAATTATCTGATGATGCCTTTAATTGCATTCAATACCGGGGAATAAATTCTAAGTATAAAAGAGGTGATGCGAATCACATGATAAAAAGATATATGAATAGCGATTATTGGGGATATCTTCAACTTGATATACATCACTGTTATGAATCTACTCAAGAACAGGCGATGAGAAGAGAGGCGTGGAAATTTTGTGATGGGGACGAATTGTTTCTTGACCTCTTCATGAAATATACCATGTGCGAAAAAGGACTTCCAATAGGTACGCCTATGTCACCAATTGCTCATCATATATTGATGATACCTGTTGACAATTTGATACATTCGATGGGACTTAAAGAAGTAAGGTATGCGGATGACATGGTGTTATTTGGGAACAAAGATAAACTGCATTCCGCCTATTGGAGAATATCAAATATGCTGTGGTATAATTATGGATACGAGTTAAAAAAAATAGCTCATCCAACCCCGATAAGAGTACCACTTGATATTCTTGGATATGTATATATGAAAGGACATACTAAATTGAGAAAAAGTGTAAAGGATAGAATAAAGAAAAATTGGCATAAACCTTTATCTAAAGCCTCTTATATGGGTATGTTAAAAGGATGTGATTCTACTAATTTTATAAACAAAATGAATATAAACGAATTAATTACTGACACCACTTTGGTGAAAAGACGTATGGACTCTCCTCTTGGTAAGATAGAGGACTTGGAGAATAAAGTATTTAATATCTTGGATTTTGAGGTAAGATCACCGAGTAAGAGAGATGGTAAATATTGGATGAGAATGCAAATTCAATATGAAGAGGACGGTAAATCAATTATTCGGTTGATAAAAGGATATCATTCATCCATTTGTCTATTCTTCCTTAATATAGAAAAGAAAATGCACGAGAAAGCCCTGATGTCTGATATTTCTTTTGAAGATGTCAGAAAAAAAATACTCCCTATTGAAGGGGTTTCATTGATTAACGATAAGGGATGGTATTTCAAAGGAACGATTCTAAAAAATGATTGACATGAAATATTTCCTAGTAAAAAAAGAAGATTTGGAAGCGATAGGCTTTACAAATTACGGAAAAGAACTAAGTGATGGAACTGTCGTAGTGCCGTCGAATGTAAAAAAGACTTTGGAAAGTAAAATAGACTTTTCGGGATATGAGGAATATAGTTTAGACGAAATTAAAAAAATGGAATAATTATGGGAATATCTGGTTCTATCTCATTAACGGCATTGTTGAACGGTACTACGCTCAACGGCCATGCAGCGGTTATTAACGGCCCGCTCGTTCAAAGGTATAATAAGACGACTTCGACTTATATACCAAACTTCGCAACAATGTCCGATAACGCAAAGCCTTTTGTATATGCTCATATCAATCGAACTGATACTGGAGCTATCATGGTACCAACCGCCGTTACATTCGCATATAACGGAGTGGCACTTTCTTTCGATGCAAATGGAGCATGCACGACAACTGGTTATACGACTATCTTCAAAAAGATTGTTAAAAGTGTCACGATAGGTTCTAATACTTATCAAATGCCCTCATTGGTAATAATAGGTAATCTATATTCTTCTTCTAATACAGATAATGACATTATCACTATCAATGGAACTTGCGAGATCGCAGGGAAAAGTCTTTCGTTTGCAGAAATATCTCAATTGGTAACAATCGGAGAAACAGAAGGCAATCAATATGATCTTTATATGTCTGCCAGTGGAGACACCTATTTGAATGACACGAACAATTCGGTAGTATTAACGGCTCATGCGAATCTAAATGGAGCACAGATAACCGATCTTAGCGGTTATAGCATCAAGTGGTATAAGATAACAACTGGCGGAGATGTATTGCTAGGTTCGGGACAGACGGTAACGATAGGTGTGGGAGACGTGGATTCTCAGATGAATATAAGATGCGACATACTTACATCTAATGCCGTAGTAGCTAGTGCGTATGGTACTGTATATGACGCTAGCGATCCTCTTGAAATGCAATTTGCAGTGACAGGAATAACAGGCTCGCAAATAAGAGAGGGAGAAACGGCCGTCATCACTCCCCATGTAGTGAAAAGAAGTTCGGGAGAAATATATAAGGAAAATAATGCTGAAGTATATACATCCTTTAATTTCAAGACGACAAATAACGCTGGATCAAACTATATTCTTTCCAACGAGACGGCTGCGTCCTTTATGGGGTCGTCTGCTTCAATTTCCTTTGCAGATACTCAGGCTGCAGGGGGAGCCATATCATTATATGTAAGTGCATCATGATAGCAGGGAATATCACAATAAAGTCCGAAAATGCGGAATATGGCATTGAAACAAATGCCGATGCCGTGGCCATGGATGCTAATAATATACAGAAGAGTACATTCAGTGCGAAACCGTATATTATTTCAAGTGGGGTAAAATCGTATCTATCGGGACTATCTTCCGAGATACCTTTTTACTTCGCATGGCAGGCTTTTGACAAATCGGATAATGAAGTATCATTGCAAAATACGGAAAAGAAATACGGCACTTCTGGTGCGGATGTTGTGGCGGATTCTCCTTATAATGTATCGGTAGAAGATAGCGAAGCATCAGGAAAAGTCTCTTATCTTAAATTGACGTTGTCTGTCAATGACGTCATCGTATATACTAAAAGAATCTATCTGAATAGAGATTTGCCGGTCGGCTTTGCAAGAAGCGAGACATGGAGTGCAGGACTTACGTTCAAAAATGGGCAACTCATTATCGTTGATAATGTGGTCTATCAATGGGATTATCCTCATTCCGGTAATTCTTCGACAAATCCATCGGCTGATGTCGCCAATAATCCTACAACGACACATTGGACTGCCTATCAACAGTGGACTGTGCTTGCTACAAAGATTATCATGGCCGCGTTCGCACTGCTTGGCGGTGCTGTCTTTTCGGGCGATTATATGTATTCTCAACAAGGTAAAGATGCAGCGGGGAATGCAACGTCAAACTACGACCTTTTTGATGCAACCAAGTTGGGTACATCAAATTGTTCGTTTACTCCTAATTTATATTTTAATTTTAAAACAGGGGACACATATCAGGGAAACGGAAATTTTTCAGGTATGATTAAAGCATCATCACTATATACGCCATTTAAAGATATTCCTTTGTCCGGTGGCGGTACTTATAATTATAACCCTTCTACAGACGGAAACTTTATAAGAGTATATGCGAGCGGGTATTCTGGCGGATATGTTACCATAAATATGCCAATCGCGTCGGCATGGTCTGGAGCACATCTGTTTATTAGAGTTCCCGAGATAATCGGTTCTACGGCAACAATTACTACCATATATGCTGCTTCAGGTTTTAAATTTCCATTAGGTAAAAATCCGATTGATAGTTATCAGGATTCTATTAATACCTTACACCCGCGAGGAGGTATATATGAATTTTTATCTGATGGCGCTAATTGGATTCCTTTAAATTATAATGTAAATATAGGCCCATTGGTTCATACGGGACAGTATCTTTCATTAAGCGATACTTCGCTTACAATATTGCCAACGACTACTTATGTCAGATGCAATAACTCTAATACCGCGTATGTGTCATTGCCAAGCAATCCGATTCCTTGGCAAGAGGTTAAAATTTTTCGCGCCGGTAGTGGAACTGTAGTAATACAGGGAAATGGGTATTTAATATTTGCAGCAGAAAATACGGTGTCAAGTGTGAGCATGGCACATATTAATGAGTTGGACTATTTTATATACAACGGTGCAACTTGGGATTATTCATACGGAAATTGGAATTAAAATAATAAAGGAGGATAAAAAATGAAAGGCAAGGAAAATCTTTACGGCTCTCTCGTTCCTTTTATCATAACTATCTTGATCGCCTTTTGTGGTAATTACATTATTACCACAAATAAATTGAGTTCGACAGATACCAAAGTAGAAATCTATCAAGAGAACATTAAAGAACTCTCGGATAAAATGGATAAAATCAATACATCCGTGAATTCCTTGCGCGATCGTATCATAGAGATGAATGGTGAGATGAAAATGAAGAGCGATAAAAAACTAGTTGACTAATGAAAAAGTTATTATTAAAACTCTCGGAGCGCTGGAAGTCAGAGACTCCGAAACTGTGGAAAAGGGTAAGGAACATCGCCACCACTGTTGGCGTGATCTCAACTGCTATCTTGACGGCCGAACTGGCAGCCGGGATAGACGTAAGCGATACGTATAAAAAGTTGCTGGCATACGGCATCGCAATTGGCGCTGGAGTAGGAGCGATATCACAACTACAAAAACAAAAAGAGGATGAAAATAAAGGTTGAAAGGATTTGGAAGAAAGAAACCTATACGATAGGTAGAATGTCCATTGATGGAACACCATTCTGCAACACACTTGAAGATAAAGTCAGAAACCTTACAAAAGAATCCAAGGTTTTCGGAGGGACGGCCATTCCTGCCGGAACTTACCGGATAACGATGACTTACTCTCCCAAGTTCAAGCGAGTGATGCCACTCCTTAACGGTGTTCCCCAATTCGACGCTATCCGTATTCATCCGGGTAACAAGGCCGAAGATACGGAAGGTTGTCTACTGGTTGGTAAAAACACCATCGTAGGCGGACTTACAAACTCACGCATCTATTCTGATGAACTGAATAAACGCATTCAGAATGCGATTAACAACAAAGAGGACGTATTTATAACCATTAATAATTGATTGACATGAAACATCTAAAAGTAACATTCGAGGTTAACGTGGGCGAATGGCCCGACACAAGATTAACGGAAGATTTTGTAAGAATGCAAATAGATCACGTCGGAGAAGTCATTCTCGACGCATTCGATGAAACGATCCATGAAGTAGTTATCAAAGAGGAATAGATATGAACTGGAAATGGTTACTTACTAAAGTTATCGTGTGTATTGGTTTGATCATAACGATTATCCTATTGACGAAGTCCAATATTTCGCTCAGGAAAAACGCGGAACGAAATGAACGAAACGTTGAAATACTAACAGATAGTCTGCAAAGAAGCCTATTACATGATTCTATTCCGGTTGTCAGTAGCGGTGTGATATTACAGACAAAAAAGGAATTCCAAAAGACGCAACCGAAAACCATGCAGACCGCTAAAGAACTTGGAATAAAATCTAAAGACATTACGACGACTTCCGATATAGGCGTAAAAACGGAAGGGACTGTTAAGTATATCTTGAAAGATTCTACTTTCGATTATCGGGATAAATGGGCGCATTTTCATGCATCGACAAAAGATAGTTCTTTCTATTATTCCGTACACGATTCGTTATCTCTGATAGTAAATAGAGTATATAAACATAAATTCCTCTTCATACGCTGGGGATTGAAAGGGTATAATGTAACAGTTACCAACTTTAATCCAAACGGGAAGGTAGAATATTTAAGATATATAGAGGTTCAAAAATAAATAAACAGATGCTGGAGATGTAAAAGTCCCCAGCTGTTAGTAGGACGCCAATCACATACTAACATAATATGCCAAACCACATAGCTGGGGACTAAATTCCTTTGCGCAGTGGCTTGGCATATTCTTTTTAATGTGTGATTGGCGGTGCAAAAGTACTAATTAAATAATAAAAGTCAAATGAAAACACCTATTACTTATTATGGCGGGAAACAAACAATGTTAAAGCACATCATCCCCTTAATTCCTAAACACAAGTTATACACAGAAGCCTTCTGTGGCGGAGCAGCCGTTCTATTCGCAAAAGAAAAGTCTGATGGCGAAGTAATTAATGACATCAATATGGAGCTTACCAATTTTTACTGGGTGGCAAAAACAAACTATGAGGCCCTTAAAATAGAGATAGAAAAGACGCTTCATAGCAGAGATATGCACGATTTAGCAGCATTCATCAATACGCATCCATCATTTTTTTCATACGCACAAAGAGCATGGGCTGTATGGATGCTTAGCAAGACATCTTTTGCTTCAAAGTTAAACGGCCCTTTCGGTTATGATCTAAAGGGAAGCATGACAAAAAGAATGCGAAATGGAAAAGACTATTTTACGAGTGAAATATGTAATAGACTCGATAATGTAACGATAGAGAATCGTGATGCCCTCAAAGTGATAAGCACTTATGATACTCCGGACACATTTCACTTTATAGACCCACCATATATAGGAAGCAACTGCGGTCATTATACCGGAACGTTCGGAGAACGTCAGATGGAAGAATTGCTTAAATTACTTGAGTCCTTAAACGGTAAATTTATGCTGACGATGTTTCCGTATGCTTCGATAGAAGAATTTGCAAATAAAAACGGCTGGGAGATACATAAGGTTGAAAGAACGATTAGTGCCGCTAGAACGACTCGTAAAAAACATGAAGAGTGGATAGTATGCAATTACACTCAAAAAGAATAGCCTTTTTGAACAGAACCAACTAAAAGTTAAGCCCATGCACGCCAATGTATGGGCTATTTTTATGCTATACAACATTATTTCACCGTTAAATTATTAAACAAAGTTAATATAATGTAGTTTTGTTGCTATCATATTTGATAGCAAAATAAAAAGTTATATCTTTACACCATCAAAGTAATAGAAAACAATTAATTCCTGCATCGCAGGCTGGTGGCAACAGTAATTCAGCACAAAATTATGTTAGATTTAAGATCACTCGCTTATTCAAGCAATTTAGAGTTCATTGAAACAACATCAGAACGCAGCGGATACCCTTCTCATATAAAGGGTGCTATCATCGGATTTAACAACTTCGAGCAGGCTGAAAAATTGGCTAAAGACAATAATTTGGATATCGAAATATTTGAAAAGCATGACGGATGGAATCTTTATTACCGCACAGGCAATAGAGCTTTTGAAGAGTTTGAAAATCATGCTTCTGACTATGGCGATAATTATGAAGAATTTGACAACAGCTGGAAAGAATATGATTTTTACGAGCAATTTATAAAACCTGGACTTGAGCGTTTTGACAACATAGATGAGTTAAGAAGTTTTATTGACCATAAAGAACATATTTTTTATGAGATAGATCGTATTACCGATGAAGAACTTGTAATAACAGTGGATGGAGTCTTTGAATCGGTTATAGAAAAACATACAATGGATTTCTATCATGATACAAAGACGGTGGTAATTGGATTAATAAATAATAATAATGAATAATAGATTTAGATTAGAAAAAAGTACCCGCTCAAAAGATGGGTGGGTACTTACGGATATAGACAACCTCGTCGTGATCAGGTTCAAAGAACATCAATATAACGAGACTCAAAAAATATCGATACTCAAAGAATCCGAATTAGCTAATAAAGAAGACGCAGCGACAATAATGGCTAAGATTATGCGCGAAATGGGTGATTATATGGCTACCAATCACTACTGCATAGCAATGCCTTACAATCATCGAATAGCTATCGGACAACGAATAAAAGAATTACGTGTTAAAAACGGTTTATCACAAAGGGACTTGGCCGAACTTACAGGCTATACGAATGCTAACATTGCCAACATTGAGCTCGGTAAATATTCAGTAGGACTTGACGTACTAAGTAACATTGCAGATAAATTAGGGTGTAATATAGAATTAATAGAAAAGACGGCTGAATAAGCCGCCTTTTTTGTTGTATGTTGTAGGCATCTCTACTTTATTATATCAGGAAACTCTTTAATCAACTTTTCGTTATGCTCTCCGATGTTCTTTCGAAAATAATGCTCTGTCGTCGAAATTGATTTGTGTCTCAAATGCCTCTGCAATTCTTGCGTGTTAAACCCACTATTTATTAATGCCACAGCCCCCGAATGCTTAAAGCTATATAACTTATAAATACTTGGAAGATTCATTTTTTTTCGGATGGCGTCAAATCGAAAACGAAAAGTATTTTTTCCCAGGCACTCCATGCCGGGTATGCCGTCTTTTCCAAACACATAATAATCGACCGGATAATCATTCAAATGATAAACATTGATCATCTCTTCATAAAGTTGATCGGGGACATCTACCGATTCGCGCTTGCGGTTCTTGGCCAGCTCCTTCCTGATCACAATAAAATGAGCATCAAAGTTGATATCGCCAATTTTCATAAGCCTCAGTTCCTGTCCTGGACGAATCGCACAATAGAATTGCATCAAGCATACAAGCCACAGTTGCGGAGCTGCTACCACCATATAATCATGCAGCCGTTGCATCACTTCTACCGGTATAGGAACAGGCGCTTCGTCAACGACGTCTCCAATTCGTGGAATATTATACACTGGATTCCGTTCGATAATTCCTTTCGTGTATTTCAAGTAGTCGAAAAAGTTGTAAAGTATCTGTCTATACTTTGCGATGGTACTCCGGCTGACATGGTTTTTATCATAAATAAAACGAAAAAAATCACAGATCATTTCATTCGTCCAATCTCCAATATGTAATGAATTATAAGAATTCTCTTCGCTCCAATTAGCAAATATACGTAACTTTGATTTATAAGTCGTGTATGAATGCGCGACCACCTCTTGCTGTTTTCTCTTGAGGAATTCTGAAAGATAAGTCCTTACCGTTACCTTTGACACTCTTTTATTGCCGAATAACCTTATCGTATTATCATATAACAACTCATCGGTATATTCGATCGATTCGGACGCTTGGCAAGGCAGTTCATGGCGTATAATCTTCCGTTCTAATTCCGCCATTTCCTTTTTGCAATAAGACATACGCTGTTGTAGGTCATCAATCGTATTAATGCCCTCTGAATAACGCAAACGTTGTTTCTTTCCTATCTTTTGAACAAAGACAGAATACTCAATGTACCATTTTTTGGATAAATCACCGCCGAAATCATGTAACTGCGGTGCAATGTAATCTAATTTTTTTGTCATATCAATTAGTTTTTTTCGAGTCGCATCGTATAACTAATTATCAATGATTTATCAATCGTCACATTTCTTTTTATCAAATTACCGCTTGCAAACCATTGATTTGCAAGCGATTATCTTTGATTGTCGGGATGACTAGATTCGAACTAGCGACCACACGCCCCCCAGACGCGTACTCTAACCGGACTGAGCTACATCCCGAATTGCGAGTGCAAAAGTACAGCTTTATTTTGATTAATACAATAATAAAAGCCATTTTTTATTCCATACACTCTCTATAAAAATCTAAAACCTCTTCAATTGTTTTCCTGTCCGCATGCTGATTAATTTGGATTTTACCGATATCTTCCAACAAAGTAAAATTAATCATATTATTTTCATTTTTTTTATCATGTAACATCAGCTGATAAAGATGATCATAATCATCACAAACGAAAGAAAAAGTTCCATAGTTCTCCTTAATAAAATGAATCGTCTGCCGCATATTCTCTTTTGGAAAGCCAGATTTAACACAACTCATATAAAGTTCGCAAACCATTCCATAAGCAACAGCATAACCATGCAAAATGGGCTTTTGTCTAGCCAAAGCCAAACTTTCAAAAGCATGACCAAAAGTATGACCGAAGTTCAGCGCTTTGCGAATACCTTTTTCATTAGGATCTTGAGCAACCACCTTTTCTTTAATCTGAATACTTTGACCAACTAGTTTCTTTAACAAGATATAATCAACATCGTCGAAATCAAAATTTAAAAGTTCCGCCCAATAAGAGACATCACTAATAAGCCCATGTTTCAACATCTCAGCATAACCGGATAATATATTATAGCGATCAAGAGTACGAAGAAAATCCGTATTAATCAACACAAGATTGGCTGCATTAAACACCCCTATTTCGTTTTTCAGACCATTAAAGTTTATCCCTGTTTTACCACCAACCGAAGCGTCAACCATAGCCAACAGCGTTGTCGGAACATTAATATAATTGATTCCTCTTTTAAAAGTAGAAGCTGCAAATCCACCCAAATCGGTAATCATCCCACCACCTAAATTAATAAGAAGCGAGTGACGAGAAGCGCCCTTTTCACTCAAGAAGTTCCACACACTAACTAACGTTTGGATATTCTTATTTAAATCTTCAGCACCTACAGCAAGCGTTTGCAAATCACCTAAAGAGCTCAACAGGAAAGGTAGACAGAGCTTCTCCGTATGCACATCCACAAGCACAAACACCTTATCATGTTCGCAATGCTCAACAGCAGCCTCTATCTCTGCTTTAAAATCCGTACAAAGCACAACATTCTTCATCACAATCATTTTTATCATCGCAAAGATACAGCATACAACCTAGATGGAAAAATAAAAAGAATTATTTAACCATTCATTCACATCGTTCAGAATATAAGCTAAAGAAGTACCTGCAATCTTCCAAAGGCATCCGTATCAGATAACAGACAGAAAACTTAAGATATAATAACTAGTAGACCTCTATTTCTTTATAGGGCAATATTAATGGATTATAAACAGCTAGGATTTTACTTATGAGCCGAGATACAATAGGGAATACGACTATTCATCCTTCGTCCCCCACCTTTACCA
>Ga0183100_1000053_pt1 | contig 185908 bp, 147 predicted proteins | sample Biomet2_FD_127789 | JGI IMG/M metagenome (GOLD analysis project Ga0183100, IMG submission 127789) | Microbial communities from bioreactor (seeded with anoxic lake sediment) at LBNL, California, USA - Biofuel metagenome 2 | ecosystem: Engineered > Bioreactor > Anaerobic > Unclassified ...
TGGAAGGATAAAGATAATACAGATTTGCTGAAGTCGCCGGTTCTTACTGATACTTAAAGATACCTCGGTAGATATATGAAACCCTGTTTCTTCTATTCTAGTTACGAAAACATTTCTGTCACCGTTATCGGCTGTATATCAGACTTATATATGCGCATGGTGCCAAAATTGGACCTGCAAAGCATGTCTTCTCGCAGTGAATCAATGCGTTATGATTTCTCTCAAATGGGTACTGATAATGAGCGATATAAGGGGGGAATGAAAGTTGGCGTGCGAAAATCTTTTTTTCGACCCCGTTTTCAGAAGTGAACATGGAGAGTAATACTGATACTATTTTAACCACAGCGAAGAGACGCTTTTTGATGTGCGGAATTGACGCTTTGTTTTCGAAAAATGATAAGGACGAACAAAAAAAATAATAAGGACAAAACTAAAAGTTTGTAACTAGAAACATTTATTTTCGTCCTTATTATTTTTTCTCTGTATATTAACGAATTACATGCGATGCGTCTATGCTGTGGCTCTGATTCGAGTTACATTCGAGCAGTGGAACAACAGCAAGAATAGTGGCCTAGGATGGTATGTATTCTAGCTTTGGATAAGAAAGTATCAGAATATCGGAGAATATTCACTTTGAAATATGTTCTGAAAAATGATTATTGACAAGACATTATTTCGTTACTTTCTTCTGCTGAAAAGGGGGAGCAATCCAACTATTTGCATAGAAATAAGACAATATATATGCGGCTATTCATCGATTCTTTTTTCTGCAAAATGGATAAGCGTTTCGCATCTTCTTGCATCTCATTAATATTAATACAAGTTCAAAACTATGTTTAATCCCCGAACTTGTTGAGTGCTTATGTTTTTAAATTGTATAAGGACCAAAATATTTATGGGCCTTTATGGCATTTTCCACTTTGAGTATGTTCTAGATTGTACTATGAGGTCTTTGTTTATAATATGAAATATCGTATTGATAGAACAATGAACAATATACTCTCCTTCAATTGTATTATTGTAGGATGTGTTTGGTCCTATAGAAAGGAGTTGAAATATAGCTATAAAAAAATTGGCGGCTCTCAACGAGCAACCAATTCTATAAATAACCTTAATCTAATACTATGAAAAACACACTGCAAATATACTACTTTTTGCATTTTATTCAAATAAAATAGAAAAAAGAATGCAGTATTGTATCATTTTTTTTTATTCCGACCTCTATATTGTATATATTGTGAATATATTATACTGTTTTGTTACGGATTGTAACCTACTCACTGTTCTTCTATTTCTTTAGGGAAGCTATATTTTCTTTAAGAGATTTAATAATACTTTCAGCATCGGCTTGCTTTTTTCTCTCGAGCTCTATAACGGCTTCTGGAGCATGTGCTACAAATTTCTCATTGCTGAGCTTTTTAAGTATTCCTTGCAAAAAGACTTCCTTATGCTTTAACTCATTTTCCATTCGGGATATTTCTGCACCCTTGTCAATCAGATTTCCAAGCGGTATGGCATATTCGGTCGTTCCGCAAAGGAAAGAAGAATCAGTCACCGATTTTTCATCTGCTTTTTGTATTGCCGTTAAGTTACAAAGCTTGATTATGATGCTATTAAACTCTGAAACAGGATTTTCTCCGATAACATTCAATGTCAGTGCAGATTTCATTGGAATGTTCTTTTGGGCACGAACAGCACGAACATTGGTAATGACATCCTTTACTCGTTCAAAAGTGGCACAAAATTTTGCATCGTATTTACTGTCCAAGTGGAATGGAGTTATCATAATACTTTCACCATCTTTGCGTGGCGTTATATCTTGCCAGATCTCTTCTGTAATGAATGGCATAAACGGATGTAACATCCTAAGGAGGTTGTCTAAATATTCAATAGACTTGTTATATACGTTTTTATTGATAGGTTTGCCGTATTCAGGTTTGATCATTTCGAGATACCAAGAAGAAAATTCATCCCAAAATAATTTATAGGCAGCCATCAGTGCTTCGTTTATACGATATTTGCTGAAGAGGTCGTTTATTTCATTATTTATCTCATGTTGCTTCTGGTCATACCATATATCGGCTAGATGTTGTGCTTCGGATATAGGTGTAATTTCGTCAACTTCCCAACCTTTTATCAGCCTAAATGCATTCCATATTTTGTTACAGAAATTGCGTCCTTGTTCGCAGAGGGTATCGTCAAAAGGTATGTCGTTCCCGGCAGGAGCCGAAAGCATCATACCCATACGCACACCGTCGGCACCATATTTTTCTATGAGTTCTATTGGGTCTGGTGAATTGCCTAATGATTTTGACATTTTACGTCCCAATTTATCGCGGACAATACCTGTAAAATAGACGTGGCGGAAAGGTGGCTCTTTCCTATATTCATACCCTGCCATAATCATTCTTGCTACCCAGAAGAAGATGATGTCTGGGGCAGTTACAAGATCGCTAGTTGGATAGTAATAATTGATTTCGTCATTATTCGGATTGTTGATGCCGTCGAATAATGAAATAGGCCATAACCAAGATGAGAACCATGTATCAAGGCAGTCGTCATCTTGTCGCAAGTCGGATAGTTGCATGTTTTCATCTCCACTTTTCTTGCGGGCTTCTTCGAGAGCTTGTTCCTGTGTCTCGGCAACAACAAAACCTCCTTTTGGCAGAAAATAAGCGGGAATGCGATGTCCCCACCAAAGTTGGCGACTAATACACCAATCTTTAATATTTTCCAACCAATGTCTATAGATGTTCTTATATTTGGTCGGGTAGAATTTTATTTCATCGTTCATGACTGGATCAAGAGCCATTTTAGCCAAATGTTCCATCTTTAGGAACCATTGCATAGATAATTTCGGCTCTATGACTACATCCGTACGTTCTGAAAATCCTACCTTATTTGTGTATGCTTCGATTTTCTCGAGTAATCCTGCTTTTTGCAAGTCTATTTCGATTTGTTTGCGTACTTCAAATCGGTCCATACCGATATACATGCCGGCAGCTTCGCTAATTGTTCCATTATCATTGAATATATCGATAGATGGCAGATTGTATTTTTCTCCCAGCATATAATCATTCGGATCGTGGGCAGGTGTTACTTTTAAACAGCCTGTACCGAATTCAATATCTACATAATCGTCTTCAATAACGGGAATGACACGATTTACCAGCGGAACAATCACTTTTTTGCCTTTTAGGTGCTGGTTCTTCGGGTCGTTTGGATTAATGCACATTGCCGTATCGCCCATGATCGTTTCGGGACGTGTCGTAGCTACAATGGCATATTCGTCTTCTCCTTCTATCTTATATTTCAAATAATATAATTTCCCGTGTTCTTCTTTATATACGACTTCTTCGTCAGAAAGAGCAGTCAAAGCTTTCGGGTCCCAATTCACCATTCTTACGCCACGATATATAAGCCCTTTATCATATAAGTCGCAAAACACTTTGATAACGCTCTCACTACGCGTTTTGTCCATCGTGAAAGCTGTTCGATCCCAATCGCACGATGCACCCAGTTTACGAAGTTGTTTTAGAATAATACCTCCATGTTCTTCAGTCCAGTTCCAAGCATGTTTTAAGAACTCATCGCGTGTAAGGTCTGTCTTTTTTATGCCTTGTTGAGCTAGTTTATTTACTACTTTAGCTTCTGTTGCAATCGAAGCATGGTCGGTACCAGGTATCCAACAAGCATTTTTGCCTTCCATACGGGCGCGCCGTACCAAAATGTCCTGAATGGTGTTGTTCAGCATGTGTCCCATATGGAGCACACCTGTTACATTTGGTGGAGGAATCACGATAGTATAAGGTTCGCGATTATCGGGTTTCGAACTAAAAAGATGATGATCGCACCAATATTGGTACCATTTAGATTCCACTTCAGTGGGATTGTATTTGCTTGGTAATTCCATTTTGCTTTGAATGTTAACGATATAATTGCCCGCAAAATTACAAAAAACAATTGGAAACGGAAAAAGAAAAGACAATACATTGTTGATGTATGGGGGATAAGAATCAAAATGTAGGTGAAACAGGGTAATTATTTAGCTTAGTCAAGTGAATTGCTATGAATAAGGCGTTTCTGTGATCAATTTGTTCGATATGATATGCTTTGTATGAGTACTTGTTGGATAGGTTATTACTTACGGATATCATTTAAATAGCCATATATATAATCAGTTAAGCGAGTTATCTACTTATGTCAAAAAGGAATATAAAATAGATAATGTTATTTCAAAAAGAAAGTTTTTTTAATTTTATATTTAAAAAATGGTTATTTATTTTGTTATTTAATATAAAAGTGATAAATTTGCGCCATAATAATAAACCCAAAGAATAAAAAGGAAGGCTTATGAAAGATTATAGAGGAAATGTTTTATCGGGAGATAACGACACAACTATAGCTTAAGCCTAATGAAAAAGATTTTAATAGAAGTAAGTTTAGAAAAATTGTATTGTAATTTCTATCAATTTGTTTAAAGAGAGAGAATACTTTATGAAGTAGGTTGTTTTTTTTAGGTAAGGAAAAAGATTGTTCAGGATGACGTTTATTTATTAACTATTGACAGATTATGAAAAAGATTGAAGCGATTATTCGTAAATCAAAATTTGAAGAAGTAAAACAGGCTCTTTTGGAAGCAGATATCGAATGGCTTTCGTACTATGATGTTCGCGGAGTAGGTAAAACTCGTCAAGAAAGAATATTCCGTGGCATTGTTTATGATACGAGTTCCATAGAGCGAACAATGATTGTTTTGGTCGTTCGCGATATTAATGTCGACAAAACCGTGAAAGCCATAATGGAAGAGGCTAGGACAGGAGATATAGGAGATGGACGAATTTTTATATCGTCTATAGACGATTCTATCAGAATACGTACAGGCGAACGGGGTGATATATCACTCTATGACCAAACGGAAGAAGAAAAAAAATAAGCATAACAATACATTTGATAAAAAGATTAATAAAGGATAACGAAAAATAGGGATAACTATGAAACGATATTTATACTTGATACTCATTCTTTTGTTTTTAATGCCTTTTAGTGCTATGGCACAAGGTGGTGTAGCTTCTACTCCCGTTTTAAATGCCGGTAATACTGCATGGATAACAATGGCTACGATATTGGTGATGTTGATGACCATTCCGGGATTGGCTTTATTTTACGGAGGTTTGGTCAGACAAAAAAATGTGTTGAGCATTATTATGCAATGTTTGATTTGTGTTTGTGTGGTTAGTGTCTTGTGGGTGGCTTTCGGTTATAGTTGGGTGTTTGGCAAAGGATTTGAAGGTATGACAATAGGTCATTTCATTGGTGGATTTGATAAAGTATTCCTCAATGGTGTCACTACCACTTCTATATTGTCGCCTGCCGGTATACCCGAAATTTCTTTCGTGCTTTTCCAATGCATGTTCGCTGTTATTACTCCAGGACTTATCATAGGCTCTTTTGCAGAGCGGGTGAAGTTTTCAGGCTTTTTATTTTTCACTGTATTGTGGTCTATTCTGGTTTACAATCCGATGGCTCATTTTGTATGGGGAGGCGGTTGGCTACAGCAAATGGGGGCTATCGACTTTGCCGGTGGAACTGTTGTTCATATCAATGCCGGAATATCAGCTTTAGTGATGGCTTTGATGTTAGGAAGTCGTAGCGATTACAAGTCAGGGCATCCTACTTCTCCTCATCAAATACCTTATGTCTTTATCGGTGCCGCTTTTTTGTGGTTGGGTTGGTTCGGTTTTAATGCCGGTAGTGGATTGACAGCAGATGGACTTGATGCTAACGCTTTTTTGGTAACCCATATCGCGACTTGTGTTTCTGCCCTCACGTGGATGATAATAGATTGGGTGCTTAATAAAAAGCCTACTACCGTGGGTGTTTGTACTGGTGCTGTAGCAGGTTTAGTTGCTATAACTCCTGCATCAGGATCAGTCGGTATTTTAGGAGCTATCTCTATTGGAGCTGTTACTGCTATTGTCTGTTTTTGGATGGTAGCTTATGTTAAAATCAAATTAAATTATGACGATTCGCTTGATGCTTTCGGTGTACATGGTATCGGTGGAATTATCGGTTCTATTCTTACTGGTGTATTTGCCACTAAAGCTATTACGGGGCCTACAGGTTCTGAAGGGGCTTTGTTTGGCAATTGGCATCAACTTTTAGTTCAAATCATTGCAGCACTGTTTTCTATAGTATACAGCGGTGTACTAACATACATTTTGTTTAAAATCGTAGATAAATTGGTAGGCATCAGAGTTGCTCCTCGTGAAGAGGAAGAAGGCCTAGACGTCTACGAACATGGCGAAAATGCTTATAACAGTTAGTTGATGATAATCTAACGATTGTAAGTTAATATTATTATTGTAAGGGTACTCTTCGTGAGAAGGGTGCTCTTTTTAGTCTTTATATAATCAGGCTTATTCTTCCTTGAGTAAGTATTTGTTTTTTCCAAAAGCCCAACCCAAATAGTGTGTCGGTAACTGGCGGATCTTTCCATTGAATATGAGAGTGATACTAGTCTTCAAGTTACAATGCAAATTTATCATCTGCTTTTCGTTTGTTTCAACATACAGTTTGTTGCCTATTTTGTTGATTTTACAGTTATATCCTACATATTCTTCATTCGGATGCTCTATAACAAAAGCATTGGTTAGCATGCTTTCGCTCATGCATTTGAATATTTCATGGACATCGTTGTCTTGTGTGTTGACGGTTTGCCAATCACTTATCATTCCTACATATTGTTCGCCTACAATAAAAGAATGCGTTTTATACAAATCGGGATGTGGATTGCCGAAACTAATTGAATCTGCAGTATCGTGTGGATCGGCGCTGCATGTTTGTCTAGCTTTTATGTAGGGATCAACGATGAAAGCCCATCTTAAGTCACTTGTTTTGTAGTCTATTAGATTAATAAAGGCGCCCATTGCATTGTAGGTTTGCAGAAGCCATTTTTCATCACCAGTTAGCAAATAGGCATAGTAGGTAGCGTATGCTCTCCATGCACTCCAACCATGTGGAGAACAAATCATATTGGGCAGCATTTGTACGTCATATTGTGCTTCCCAATAACGCATTGTTCCTCCGCGACGGCGGGCATCGGGCACTCTAAGTTGGGCGAGGCAGTCGTGACTTTGCAAAATCTTTAACATGGCATTGGTATAATGTTGCCTATCCTTTTCATCTTTTTGCATTAAAGCCAGCATACCTATTTGCAGTGCCGAACAAGACAACATGCCGTCTTCAAAAGTTCCTTCACCTTCTGTTTCGAAATTGCCTTGTTGTGCAACCAGTTGGTCAATGGCTCGTTTTGCTGAGTTATAATGTCTTTTGGCTGCATTTAGCCAGAAGGTTTTCTCTTCTGCTACTTCTTGTTCTGCAATTGAGAGTTCGAGCATACTTTTGGCTATATATATAACACTGGTATAAACGTTTTGATGGTTAGCGTAGGCACCATCTTCCTGTCGTTGCGATGTGTTCATCAACCAGTCGGCTAGTTGTGATGCATGGAGCAAATCTTTAATCTGCTTTTCGGCGTAATATTTTTCAACCAATATACCGATAGTAGTTGAGGTGTTTTGAATTCGTTCTTGATAATAAAGTGGTCTAATATTAATAGAATCGTATAGTTTGTTGTATAAGTAGTCGAATCGTTTGCTAAGTGTTTTGTCTATCTCTTTATCAGGAAAATATTTTGCGGCGATAAATGCCGAATAAAATCCATACCAACTTTCAGCGTGTGAAGTTGGCTTCTGTTGATATTTTAAAGTGGCTTTCCTAGCTTGTTCTAATGTCCATTGGTAAGAAGCATGCGCCGTTAGTATCGCTTCTGATCGGTAATTGCCATCATAGACTGTCACTTTATAAAGTCCCACTTGCGGAAGTTTACATTTTACTCGATAGATACTTTTCGAAATAGCTTTCGTATTAATATTTAGTGGTTGTCCTTCATCATCGCAAACACTGATTTCCGGTCTGTTGGCAAAGACGTCAAAGATGGCTGTCTCATTTGGGCAAAACGCGGTCTGTTGCATTTGTATCATGGGGAAATTGGTCACTTGATGAATAGTGGCTTCAAAGAATTCAAGCTTGTCGACAGGAATAAATGCGATGATCCATCTTTTTAGTTGTCCCGGCTTCAGTTCGTTTAAGTTTTGTGGGTGGCGATCGGGTAGAGGAAGTGTATTTAATAAATCGATGTTGAGCGATTCTATTCGGTGTCCCATAAACCAATGCGGTGAAGGGTCTTGGTAGCCTAAGTTGTAATCAATGCTCCAAGATGCAATGGGGCACGGTGACACAATACCCAAGGTGTGTCGCAGAGGTGTTTGTAAGTAACCAAAGAAATGTGTTTTTTCATTACGCATCAGTGTAGGAAAATATTTACCTAACCAATCGGGATATTTATCCATATATGTATCAATGCCTAACTTAATACCAGCTTTTATAGGCTTGAATGATTGCTTTCCGGTATTTTTTAGAGTGATGAACAAAGCCGGCATACCTTTCCATTGTTCATAATGGAGATGGCAGACAATGTCATCAATTTTGGCACGAAATGTCTTCATCTTGCCAGCTCTCCATTCGGCAATGATATCTTTATTGCCCTTATTGATATAAAAAGCTGGTCCTTTTATTTTGTTTCCTTTAAAAAAAGGAATGGTGTCATTTCCCTGTCTATCTTTAAATATGATTTGTTCCAAATACCCTTGATTGGATATTTGCCAATTCCATGTTTTTATTCTTCTTATCAAAGGATGGGCACTGCACGTCATGGAACAAGTTACTCCTATAGTTAACCATAGGAAGATCCTTTCTATCATAGTACGTTTTGTTAACATAATAACTCCTTGTTAGTCCCTGATATCAATCGACTTTGCGAATATACTAATAAAATTTCATTTATAGAATGAATAAGAAGGGATTTGTAGATGGAGAATATAATGGTAGACTAAATAGTGACATGACGACGAAAATAAAATATTGTCGTTATGTTTTCTATAAACCATGGTTATTTAGTAGTTTTGCAATGTAATAGTCGCAACTTTGATTCGACTTTAAAGAACGTAAGCATGAAATTAAAAAAACGGCATATTGTCTTATTGGTATTATTAATAGCGGTTATCTTTGTCCAGCTCATTTCTTCATGGGGGCGATGGTATGCTTCTGATTTTTATCCGGTATTGTCGTGGTTGTTTACTGGGGTATCAGCTATTGTCCCGTTCTCTATTGGCGATGTTTTTGTTATATTTTCGATACTTGTCATAATTCTACTGCCCATCTATAGCCGTTGTAAGTATCACATGCGGTGGCGAAATATTTTATTGCACGACGTAGAATATTTATTATGGGTTTATGTATGGTTTTATATTGCATGGGGGCTGAACTATTCTCAACCACATTTCATGCAGCGTGCCCATATTCAGCCTGTGCGGTATACTTCGGCATTATTTGCTCGTTTTATGGACCGTTATATTACAGATTTAAACAATAGTTATATTGCCTCTTTGTCGGTTGATAAAGAAGCGATCAATTGCGAGGTCCCTCGCATTTATCAGGAAATAAGTGATTCTCTTAAAATCCATACGCCCCAACACGCCTATCTCAGACCTAAGGCTATGCTTTTTTCCGATTTTATATCGAGTGTAGGTGTCTCGGGATATATGGGACCATTTTTTTGTGAGTTTCATCTCAATCGTAATCTGCTGTCTGTAGATTATCCTGCTGTTTATGCTCATGAAATGGCACATTTATTAGGTATCTCATCGGAGGCTGAAGCAAATTTTTATGCGTACCAAGTCTGTCTTCGATCCGATAATCCATCAGTGCGCTTTAGTGGCTATTTTTTTATAATGGGATATGTATTGAATAACGCCAAAATGGTGATGACGGCAGAACAGTTTAATCGAGTGAAGCGGCTTATTCGTCCTGAAATAAAACGATTGTACATCTATCATCGTTATTATTGGCAGGCGCTTTATAGTCCGACGCTTGGAGCTGTTCAAAATTGGCTATACGAACTTTATTTGAAAGGGAATAAAATAGAAAACGGGCAAAAAAACTATTCTCAAGTAGTTGGGTTGCTTATTAGTTACGAACGATATAAAAAATTGATATAAAATGCATACAAAAGAAGAAAAAATGGAAGCCTTTGGACGCTTCCTAGATATTATGGATGAGTTACGGGTGAAATGTCCGTGGGATAGAAAACAGACGAATGATAGTTTGCGTCCCAATACAATTGAAGAAACTTACGAATTGTGTGATGCTTTGATACGTGGCGACAAAAAGGATATTTGCAAAGAGTTGGGTGACGTGTTGCTGCATGTGGGCTTTTATGCTAAAATAGGTTCTGAAACAGGCGATTTTGATATGAAAGATGTATGTGACCGTCTTTGTGAAAAACTTATTTATCGTCATCCTCATATTTATGGTAATGTCCAGGCTAAAGATGCCAATGACGTAATTCAGAATTGGGAACAACTTAAATTAAAAGAGAAGGATGGCAACAAATCTGTGTTGAGTGGAGTACCTGCCGCCTTGCCATCGGTGATCAAAGCCTATCGTATGCAAGATAAAGCTCGCAATGTAGGTTTCGATTGGGAGGAGAAAGAACAAGTTTGGGATAAGGTGAAAGAAGAGTTTGAAGAGTTGCAGGTCGAGATCTCTCAAATGGATAAAGATAAAGCTGAAGGTGAATTTGGGGATCTTTTTTTCAGTCTTATAAATGCTGCCCGTCTTTATGGAATAAATCCGGATAATGCTCTCGAACGCACCAATCAGAAGTTTTTGCACCGCTTCAACTATCTTGAGGAGCATACTATAAAGCAAGGTCGAAATCTTAAAGATATGACTCTTGCAGAAATGGATGACATTTGGGACGAAGCAAAAAAGAAAGGGCTATAAAAATAAGACCAATAGGGTAGTTCTTTGATTGCCCTATTGGTCACGTATTTTCTATTTACTATCTGTACTAGTCAAATAAATTTGGGGAGTACGAGCTCTCTATTTTCTTAGAGCTTGTTCTATATCGTTGATAATATCATCAACATCTTCAATTCCAATCGATAATCTAATCAAATCAGGCGCTACCCCTGCTTCGCGAAGTTGTTCATCGCTCATTTGACGATGTGTATGACTTGCCGGATGTAGAATGCAGGTACGGGCATCTGCTACGTGAGTAACGATGGCTATGAATTTAAGATTGTCCATGAAGTGAATGCTTTCTTCACGTCCTCCTTTTAACCCGAATGCGATAACTCCCGATGTACGTCCTCCATCCATATATTTTGTGGCTAAGGAATGGTATTTATCTGCAGGGAGTCCCGGATAATTAACCCACGCTACTTGGTCATTGGCATTAAGCCATTCGGCAACTTTTTGTGCATTGCTGCAATGCTGTTTTACTCTCAGATGAAGAGTCTCAAGACCCAGATTCAGCAAAAAACAGTTGAAAGGAGAAGGTATGCTTCCCAAATCGCGCATAAGTTGTGAAGTTGCTTTGGTGATATAAGCCAATTTGCCGAATGCTTTTGTATAGACTAAACCATGATAAGAAGCATCGGGTTGTGTCAATCCTGGATATTTGTCAGCATAGGCTTCCCAATCAAAATTGCCACTGTCTACAATTGCACCTCCTACACTTGTTGCATGGCCATCCATATATTTAGTAGTAGAATGAGTAATAATGTCTGCTCCCCATTCTATTGGACGGCAATTGATAGGTGTCGGAAATGTGTTGTCTACAATAAATGGTACGCCATGACTATGAGCAACGTGTGCAAATTTTTCAAAGTCGAGCACTTGAACGCCTGGATTGGAGATACTCTCGCCGAAAAGTAGTTTGGTGTTTGGACGGAAAGCTGCGCTGATTTCTTCTTCGGAAGCATCATCATCAACAAATGTGCAGTCAATGCCCAGCTTTTTTAGTGTTGTACCAAATAGATTGTAGGTTCCACCATAGATGTTTTTGGAACTGACAAAATGGTCACCTGCTTCACAGATATTAAATATGGCAAAGAAATTGGCCGCTTGTCCTGAAGACGTGAGGATTGCAGCTACACCTCCTTCGAGTTCTGCAATTTTTTTGGCTACAGCTTCGTTGGTCGGATTTTGTAAACGAGTATAAAAGAATCCGTTGTCTTCCAAGTCAAACAACTTAGCCATTTGTTCACTAGTATCATATTTGAAAGTGGTACTCTGATAAATGGGCAGAACACGAGGTTCCCCCTTTGTAGGTTTCCAGCCGCTTTGAACACAGAGCGTGCCGAGATTTAGTTTTTTGTTTTCCATTTTAATTAAAATACTTCTACTTATATAATTTCTTTGTTAATGTATTTGTCTTTTTACTATTTTTGGGATAAAAGTGATAAACAAAAGAGCGGATAACGAATAGTGCTTTGGCTTCAATATTCGTAGTCCACTTTATTTGTTTTTGCCTCGCCGAATTTACATTTTTTCTTGTACCGCTTTCCCTTCATTTCCATAGCGGTCAATGGCGGTCACTGCAAAATAATTTTTTGTCTTCCATGATTCTATGGGCATATATATGTAGGTAGTGCCCGAAATCCTTTGAGCAATTATATTTTCTGGTTTTGTCGTATCTACCGGATAAGTATCAGAAGCATAAATAACATACATTGGAGCATTGCGCGGGTCATTGTCTCGAGCCGGTTTCCATGTTAGCGTGATGTTATCTTCCTCATGCTTTACTTTCAGGTCGTATGGGGCGGTCGGCGCTATACTGTCGAGCCAGGTTGTAGGAGGTTGTAGGGCAGGGTACAAATATTTGTCATTTGCCAGTCCATCATAAATACCTTTTGTGTTTTTCATCAAAAATTCCAATCGAAAATGACTTTCACCTGCCAGTTTGTTGGTTCTGATGAAATTTATTTGTCGCATAATGTCGTCAAAACTCCAATTGCCCTCTTGTGGAAGCAGAAAATAGGTACCCAATGCCGGTACAATATGTCTGCCATTGCTTTGCTCATACCAATCGAGTGCAAAGGGATAAAAATTGTCTCCACGAAAATACATCATGGGGAATATTTGGTCTTGGATGCCTTCCTGCATCCATTTTTCTGGATCTTGGCAGACAGTATAAAATGCGTTCCATCCGTGTGATGTATAGCGTGAAGTGTCGCGGTATTTGCCTACTGGACAAGTACATACTTTGACCCAAGGTTTGATCGCTTTGATACCATTGTATAAGTAGCGTACGATTTCTGTAATATTATCACGGCGCCATTCCAAGATAGAACGTCCGTTACCATATTTCTTGTAGTCTGTACCGTCAGGGAATCTGTTTCCACAATATTCAGGATAACGTAAATAGTCGAAAACGATGCCGTCTATATCATAATTTTCTGTTATTTCCCGACAAAGATCCATTAGGTATATTTTTGTATTCGGCTTAGCCGGATTCAAGAAATACTCTGTTTTGTATGCAGTGCAGATACCGCTCGTATGAAATAGAGCCGAGCGCTTTCCTAATGATACAACATGTCGTTTTGATCCTAAAGGAATAGCAACAACCCAAGCATAGCATTCCATTCCTCTTTTGTGACATTCGCTTACTACAAAGGCCAGCGGGTCATACCCCGGATCGCCTGCTATTTTGTCTGTCAGATATTGGTTCATCGGTTCTATTTTAGAGTAATAGAACACATCGTCACGGCTCCTGGTTTGAAATAGTACGGTATTGAAATTTGCAGCTTTAAGTTTATCAAGGATAGTCAACAAATCGGCTTGCTGTTTGCGCATCTTCTCGGGTGAATTAGCTCTTGTGCGGGGCCAATCTAATCCGTAGGCAGTGGCTAGCCATGCGGCTCTCACTTCTCTCTTGGGTTGTGCAACAGCGTTGATAATTACAAAAAGTAGAATGAAAAATATAGTAGTTGCTCTTTTCATCGTATATTTTATGTTTTTATGCCTGCAAAGTTAGTAAAAGTGCTGTTATTTTTGGGAATTCTCATTGAATATGTTACTTTTGTAATTGATAAAAGTGATACTGTGATTGCGTTTATACTAACTCTTATGATGTTGATAGCAGGTCATTTTACTAAAGAATATTGCTAATGAAAATAAAAAAATGTAGACGATCCACTTGGATTGTTGCTGCTTTACTTATATATATAACAGTAACAGCCATTTACATCTTGCCTCACAATTTGATAGAGACAAGTGTAGAGAAAATTTGTACTTTATTCTTCTCTTATATTATCGCTTTTATATTGTGGGTTGTTCTGCGTAAGAAAGAAAATAAACATAAACGAATTTGAGGTGTAAAAGTATGAACAATTTGAAATGTTAAGAATGATGAAAAAATTATTTATCGGCTTATGCTTACTGGTATTATCAGTAGCAGCCAATGCGCAGTTCGAACGGGGTAAGATCGTATTAAATACCTCTGTTACAGGAATTGATTTATCTTATAGCGGTTCTGAAAAAGGACGTTTCGGCCTCGATGCGATGGGCGGTTATTTTGTTTTGGATAATTTTGCCTTGACAGGTACATTAGGAATGGATTTGACAGACAACGTGGATAAATATTATGTTGGGGTAGGAGGCCGTTATTATTTGCAGAGTAATGGGCTTTTCTTCGGTGGAATGATTAAAGATACTTCATATCGTTACAAAAGTGATAATAATGAAAATGATTTCTCATTAGTGGGCGAAGCCGGTTACGCATTTTTTCTTTCGAAAACAGTAACTATAGAACCTGCTGTATCTTATAATTTCAGCTTTTTAAATAGTGATTATAGCAAAATTGGATTCAAACTCGGATTTAGTTTCTATTTCTAACGTAAAATAAAAATAGATGAGACTGAAAGATCCAATTTTTATGTAGATCTTTTCAGTCTCATTTTTTTGTTGTGTCTTATTCCATTTCTCTTATTCTAGTCTCTATTCCCAACTCTTTCATTTTTGCAGGTATTTCGTTGAGATTCGTTTCACTAAAGTGATAGGGGAACAGAACTTTTGGATGAATTATTTGGGCCGCTTCAATAAGTTGCGTCGGTGTCATTGTATAGGGCTGATTGCATGGCATGAAAGCTATATCTATATTTTTAATATTTTTCATCTCTGGAATAACTTCTGTATCTCCTGCGATATAGATACGTAGATTTTCAATATTTAATATGTAGCCGTTGTCGCGCCCTTTGGGGTGAAACTTTAAATGCTCTGGTGTTGTATTATAAGCTGGAACAGTTTCTATTTTTATACCACAGTTTAAGGTATAAGTTTCGCCATTCTTTAATGCAATGCCTTTTCCCAATTCTTTTTGACTGTCACTGTTTAAAATAATTTCGGTTTTATCAGTGCTCAATTGTGCGATAGCCGTTTTATCAAAATGGTCATAATGATCGTGGGTGATGAGTATGACGTCTACTTTTTCTTTGTTATCGAAGACAATCCCATGCTCTTTATCGGTCACCGGATCTATTTGAATGATATGACTGTCGTACACAATGGCAAGGCTTGCATGACGGTAGCATTCAATTTTAACTTGTTTACCGCTTGTAGTGGTAAACGTATCCTCGCTATTTGGAGTACTCTTCACGTTGTGACAAGAAAATAATGCAAAACTCATAAGCCAAATAATATTTTTAGTCATTGTCGGTAGTCTTTTAATAAACCAAAAGCAAATATAGAAATAAGATACATATATAGCAAACATCGAGCAAAAAAATAATAGTTTGTATTTCAATCTTCTAGTTTATCAAAAATATAAAAATAAATGTGTATTTTTGCTACCTTATTAAATTAACTTTATTATTAATTGTCGTAAATGAGACGCTTTTTTAGAACTTTTTTATATCTTTTGTCTATACATGTTATCGCCTTGTTGATCTTAACTGTATTCAGATTTATTTTGTTGTGCACTATTCATTCTGCCATAACTCCAGCCTATCAAAGCAATTGGCAAATACAGGCTATTGCCTTTTTGAGAGGTCTTTGGTTTGATAATGTTATAGCTTGCTATATTCTGTTGCTTCCTCTAATAGCTTTGATGATAACTTCTTTGTTTGGATATTATGGCAAGTCATTTTTTAGGGGTGTCAATATCTTTCTTATTATTTTTTATGCCATTGATTTTGCTGTATCGGCTGCCAATATTCCTTATTTTAGTTATTTTTTCAAGAATATAAACTCGTCTATATTCAATTGGTTCAGTTATGGTGCAACGACGATGGGTATGGTGACGGGCGAAAAATCTTATTATATTTATATCTTTTATTTTCTGTTGGCTGTAGTAACTCTTGTTTATGCTATGCATAGACTTTCGTGCTATTTTTGTCGTCAAATTCAGCAAACGTCAAAGAGGGATTCTAATCTTTGGGTACAGAGATTTGGACTTTTGGGAGTCTCTTGTTGTCTCATCTGTTTGTGTGTGTTTGGGATGCGTGGGCGCAGAGGCTATAACCCTATTAAGATAAGTGCTGCATATTACTGTGACGATCCTTCACTCAACCAATTAGGTATTAGCCCTGCTTTTAATCTTTTGGGGAGCACCCTGGATGAAATGAGAACTGAAAATCGTTATCTGACTTTAATGTCCAATGCCGAAGCGATTAGTAATGTTCGCCAATACTTAGAACGTCATTCTGATAGCTCTATTTCTCCGATCGCTCAAAAAATTGTTGCAACGGGCTGCCCCACTAAGCAGAATTTAGTGATTGTTTTTATGGAGTCCATGTCTGCTCATCTCATGGGGCATTTTGGACATTCGCCTTCGCTTACTCCTTTTCTTGATAGCCTCTATGGACGTTCATTGTGTTTTAATAATTTTTATTCGGCTGGTAATCATACCAATCATGGGCTTTATTCTACGCTTTATTCTTTCCCTTCCGTTATGAAACGGAATTCAATGAAAGGTTCTGTTATCCCTATTTATTCCGGTTTGCCTACTGTACTGAAAGCAAACGGTTATCTTAACATGTTTTTCATGACTCATGAGTCGCAGTATGATAACATGAATGCTTTTTTTCGTACTAACGGATTCGATCGCATTTATTCGCAAGAAAATTATCCCAAAGATAAGGTTGTGAATAGTTTTGGAGTTCAAGACGATTATCTTTTCAGTTATGCCATGCCAGTCCTTAACAAAGCAGCTTCTACTGGCCGACCTTTTTTTGCTGCATTGATGACTATCAGCAATCATCCTCCTTATATCGTTCCGGCAAGTTTTCATGGTCATTCTCATAATACAGAAGATCAGATAGTAGAATATGCCGATTGGGCTATCCGCTGCTTTATGCAAGAGGCTAGTAAACAACCTTGGTTTGATAACACAATCTTTGTCTTTTTGGGCGATCATGGTAAGATTGTTGGTAAAGCCGATTGTGAAACTCCTCTTTCGTACAATCATATTCCACTTATTGTATATGGCCAATCTATTAAACCTGAAGTACGCAGGGATTATGCTGGGCAGATAGATGTGGCACCTACTCTATTAGATCTATTAAATATCAGCTATACGCAAAATAACTTTGGCATAGACTTGATGCGTCAGAAACGTCCTGCCGTCTTTTTTACTACCGACAATTCTATTGCAGTTCGCGATGCTTCTCATTTGTACGTTTACAATCCTGGTACTCGGCAGGAGTTTTGTTATAACATGAATGGCTGCCATTGCTGTCAGACGAAAATGAATGCGCAGTTTATGGCATTGAAGAAATATTGTTTTTCAATGATACAAGCTACAGAGGTTCTTACTCACAGTGGAAAAACTATTGATAAATCAAAGAATTTGAAATATTATTATTGATTTCTTCATAATTATAAACAGATTTCTTTTTTAATGAGAAATAAGATAAATGGATAAAAACGAATCATTTGTATTTTGATATTATGAAAAAGAGATTGCTTATACATCATGATTGCATTGAAATTCCTGCCATATTGTGGGGGAATTCTCTCGATAGGCTTATCATTGCAGTTCATGGAGATATGTCTAACAAAGAAGATAAAGTTATAGAATTACTTGCAGAGAGTGCCATTAGTAAAAACTATAGCGTTTTGAGTTTCGATTTGCCTGAACATGGAGACCGTAAGAACAATCACGATTATGAATGTAATCCTTCACATTGTGTTTCCGATCTTCGTGCGGTTTATTCGTATGTTTCTGCATTGAGTGCCGAGATAGATTTGTTTGCTTGTAGTATTGGGGTCTATTTTAGTTTGTTGGCTTTACATGGATCAAGTATCCGAAAAGCATTGTTTCTTTCTCCTGTTGTAAATATGGAGCGGATCATACAGGTTATGATGACGGGGTTTGGGGTGACCCAGGAAAGGCTGGAACGCGAGCAAAAGATTCCTTTGCCTATTGGCAAAATATTAGATTGGTCGTATTATACATACGTTAAGCAGCATCCTGTGAATTTTAGTTGGAATTCATCTATTGCGATACTTTACGGCTCCAGAGATGCACTATCTCCACGAGAAGAAATTGAAGCTTTTTCTCACCAATACAAAGCTACTTTTACGTTATTGGTTGATGGTGAGCATTACTTTGCTTCTGATAGACAGTTGTATTTTTATAAGGAATGGTTAGGCTTGAACTTATAAAGTATCTATCACAATTTTTGGCTTACTAGTAGAAGCTAGGGGATCAGCTATCGTTTTTAACTTGTATTTGTATTATCTTACTCTATCTAAAGAGTTGGAGTGTTCCTTCGTTTGAAAGGGAAACAAGCGATGATACAATACTTTGCGTACAATTTATTTTCCAAAACATATATCAACGTGAATATTTACCGATATTCTGATACTTTCTTATCCGAACCTAAGCGACAGGCCCCTGTAGACCACTATTTTCGCTATTGTTTCATCGCTCGAATGTAACTCGAATCAGAACAATATATAAAGATGTTGCGTTTAAGTCGTTGATATACAGTGATAAATTTATAAGGACGAAAACAAATGTTTATACTTACAAACTTTTAGTTTCGTCCTTATGAATTTTTATGTTCGTCCTTATCATTGTTCGAAAACAAAGCGTCGATTCCGCGCATTGAAAAGTGTCACTTCGGTATGGTTAAAATAGTATCAGTATTGCTCTCTATGTTCACTTCTGAAAACGAGGTCGAAAAAATGATTCTCGCACGCCAACTTTCATCACCCCCTTATATCGCCCCATTATCAGGGCCCATTTGAGAAAAATCATAACGCATTGATTATCAGTGATAAAATATGCTTTTCGTGTCCCGTTTTGGCGTCGTTAGCGCATATAAGTCTGATATACAGTCAGTAACGGTGACAGAAATGTTTTCGTAACTAGAATAGAAGAAATAGGGTTTTACATATCCACACGAGGTATCTTTAAGTATCAGTAAGAATCGACGACTTCAATAAATCGGCACTGTCTTTATCCTTCCAAAACGTCGTATGCCCCTAAAAATATTTTCGTCCATACGTTTTCAAAAAAACATAAGGACGTCACCGAAAAAACTAACATACGACAACGACGACTATGATCTTATCTCACCTTGCAAAAATCAACCGTATGTCGCAGCGGTAACTAACGCATGTTGTTGACGAAACTAACGTTAGTTGTTAGGATAACTTCCGTTACTTACCGCAGTAACATGCGTTAGTTATGGCTGCGACATACGTCTGTTTTTAAATCTCGAAAGGTCGTGGTGTCTTATTGCTTATGCTTAGCTCTGATTACTGGTGAGCCGTATTCTTTTTAAGTATCTTGGTACGATAGAAAATAAAAAGCCCGAACTATACCACATAGTCCGAGCTCCATTTTTGTCGTGAAATTCAATTATTTACTTAGCGCATTTCTTGTCACAAGCCTTCGTGCCTTTTTTGGCACAGCATGGCTTTGTTGTTTTTTTGTCAGCCGATTTAGCACATTTGCAGGGCTTAGTGCATTTTTTCTTGTCGCATTTTGGGCCACACGTACAAGTCTTCTTTGCGGCTGCTTTCTTTACTGTAGCTGTTTGCTCTGTTTTAGCGGGAGCTTCCTTCTTTTGAGGAGTGCCGGCATAAACTGTTGATGTACCTAGTGCCATCACACCAACTAAAGCTAAACTCAATAAATACTTCTTCATAATTTTTACTTTTTATAACTGAATTGTCTAATTATTGAACACAACAAAGATATAATTTTTATTCAATATATCTAATTAGAGAGGTATTATAAATAGATTAGAATTTTATTAGAAAGCTATCCATGAATGAGAAGCCATACATTGAGTGCTAGAATGAGGATAGCAATAATGTACAATAAAAATTTCATGCGCTTTCCGTTGGCATATTTGCCCATGACTTGGTCTGAGGAAGTGAGATATACTTGGGCAAAGATTGTGAAGGGGAGTTGAACACTGAGCAGCATCTGTGACCAGAGCAACCCTTGAAAAGGGGTATCGATGAAAAGAATGATAATATAGGCACCAAATAAAGAGAGAAGCACACCTGCTCGCGAATGAATATCACTTATATTGTAAGACTCGCCGAAGATGCCACTGAAGATAGAACCGCCTGCCATACCGCTCGTAATGGTAGAAGATAATCCTGCCATAAGAAGTGCCACGGCAAAGACGATGCCTGCCGAATTGCCAAGCAGCGGAGTCAAAAGTTGTTGGGCTTGACTCATCTCGTTGACTTGTATACCTCTGGTAAAGAATACAGATGCCGCTAGCAATATCATGGCGCTGTTGATGGCCCAACCGATTGTCATAGCAAAAAGCGTATCAAAAAATTCGAATTTCAGTGCGCGGTGTATTTCTCTATCTGATTGTTGGTTGATCTGCCTACTTTGTATTATTTCTGAATGAAGAAAAAGATTGTGAGGCATAACGATGGCACCCAATATGCTCAGAATGACAAAGAGCCCACCGCTTGGTATTTCGGGCTTTACCCATGCAACGGCAGCTTGAGACCAATTTATTTTAACTAAAAATAGCTCGTATAAAAAGGAAATACCTATTACTGATACGAAGCTGATAATGTATTTTTCGACTAATCGATAGGAGTTCGTGAGCAACATCAGTGCCGCTACTATGGCGATAATAAGCGATCCTATTTTGATTGGAATATGAAATAGCATATTCAATGCAATAGCTCCGCCAAGTATTTCGGCGAGCGAAGTGAGCATTGATGCGGCTACAGCACTGCCCAATAGCGGAATGGAATATTTTGGTTTGAGATACTCGTGGGCGGCTTCAGAAAGACACTTACCGGTGGCAATACCCAAATGGGCTACGTTGTGTTGCAAGACGACAAGCATCACAGTCGATAAGGATATAACCCAAAGCAATGAATAGCCAAAACTGGCACCTCCGGCAAAGTTCGTTGCCCAATTGCCAGGGTCGATGAATCCTACTGTGACGATAAGCCCCGGGCCAATATATTTTAGAAAGTCTATACCTCCCAGGTACCGTTTGTGGTTCCTTTCTTTAAACTGGTGCAACAAATTCTTCATGCAGCAAATGTAGTAGAAATATTTTAATCTTATTTGTTCTTTTTCAAAAAAATGTGATGGTCAATAATGTTTGGCAATTCTTTTTCGTAGTGCGTTACCATTATCATGGTTTTATTGTGCCTTGAGCAAAATGCCTCAATGATTTTTTTCACTCGACGGCGGTTATAAGTATCGAGTCCATGGAGTGGCTCATCTAGAATAAGCAGTTCCGGATCCTTGACAAAAGCTCTTGCTAACAATGCCAAGCGTTGTTCGCCACTCGATAGTTGTAAGAAAGGGGTGTCTTTGTATGAAGCGATACCGAAGATATCCATCCACCATTCACAAATAGTAAATTGGTCGGCGCGGGGATGTTTGTATAGCCCGATGCTGTCGTGCAATCCCGATGCTACGATGTCTATGGTCGGTAGGTTTTTGAGATAGGCCCGATGCATTTCAGGGCTGACATAACCGATGTGTTTCTTTATCTCCCAAATACTCTCGCCGCTGCCTCTCTTTCGTCCGAAGAGCGTAATGTCACAGGCATAAGATTGAGGATTGTCGGCACAAACCAAACTTAGCAAAGTCGATTTGCCGGCACCGTTTTCTCCACTAAGAGCCCACTTTTCACCGCGGCTAACGAGCCAATCCAACTTTTTCAAAATAGTACGCTCCCCATATACGATGCTTACATTATTGAGACGTACCACTTCTTCCGAAGTGTACTCTATATTATTATATGGTAATTCAATGATTTTCTGTTGCAGTTTCTCGTAGTTATTGATTTTGTCCGATGTTCGGAAAGACTCAAGATATATTTGACGATTTATTTTCGGATAGACAGTCTTTTTGACTACGGGAATGATATGTGATATGAATTGAGGTATATCGTCGAGCATGGAAAGTACCAAGATGAGTTGCACATTGCCGGCATTCGCTATTTGTTGGAGAAGATCAAGAAGTAATTGTCTGGTAGAAGCGTCGAGACCTATAAACGGATTATCCATGACTAATACTCGAGGTGAGGCAAGGAGCGCTTTTACTAGTTGGAATTTTCGGAGTTCGCCACTGGATAGTAAAATAATCTTTTTGTGGAGCATTGAAGTGATGTGGAATAATTCGAAGAGTCCTTTCTGGTATGTACTTTCAGTTACGTTTCCGAGCATATCGCATACTTCCGGAGCGGCTTCGGCATCTTGTGAGTTCCAGCGTTGTTGATAATAGTAATTGTTGTCTGCTGCTCCGTATGAATCTCGAAAAGCTAGATATTTCACATTATCGCTTACTCTGGAACTTTGAGCCGGCGAAAAATCGTAAGTTATGTTTCCTTCTTTTAGTGGGTATTGTCCTGTTAGCATGCCTACGAATAAACTTTTTCCGGCACCGTTCGGTCCTACAATGGCGATATGTTCTTGTTTGCCAATTTCTATATTGACTGGTTGGGAGAGGCGTATGATTGGATTGCGGGAGACTCCTTCTATTATTGAAAAACTGTTATCCATCTTATTTTGGTGTGATTAATCTGTACCGAATAATATTATCTTTTTATTACGGTCTGCTTAAAAAAGGTTAGAGCCTTTGGAAGATTATATTTATATGATTTCTTTTATTCGTTTCAGTAAATATTCTATTGTTGATGTCTCTGCTATTTTTATGTTTTCGCGGATAATCTCGAAAGATTCTTCGGCAACATTGACTATTATTGGTGATTGGCAGTTTTCCGCTGTGTCTATACCGATCCGTCTTAATGCTTTGCGTGCCATATCGAAACGTTTGCCATGTCCTTTGATGCCTATACAGTCGGTGATAGGATTGTTAATGCAAAACAGTCCTGTCTGTTCATCGAAAAACACTCCGTCACATTGAAAGAAATTAGTAAGCCTTTCGTTGATCGTAAGATCTTCGGGAGTTCCCGTTATCAGTTCTTTGCCTCGTTCCATTAGCCATATTTTATCAGCTATTTGGAGAGCCAGTTCTAAGTCGTGAGTAGAAAGTAGAATTGATTTGTCTGTCTCGTGGCTTAGCCGGCGTAGCAACTGCATGATTTCTACTCTACTAGGAAAGTCTAAAAAGGCTGTTGGTTCGTCTAAAAGAATGATAGGAGTTTCTTGTACCAGGGCTTTCGCTATCATCGCCTTTTGTCTTTCGCCATCACTCAGCGTATTCAATCTTCTTCTTGCCAAATTCTTGATACCTACCAATGAAATGGCTTGTTCGACAATGGATTCGTCTTTTTCGCTTAAATGGCCCCAAAAATCGGTGTAAGGAGTACGACCTAAAGAGATTAGTTCTCTGACAGTCATTCCTTCTACCTCGCAACGGTCGGTAAGCACCACGCTAATGAGCGAGGCCAATTCGCTGCGTGAATATTCTTTAATGTTTCGCCCCTTTAAATAAATGTCCCCCTTTAGAGCTGGTTGTGACATGGATAGAGTACGAAGAAGAGTTGACTTGCCTGCTCCGTTGGCACCGAGCAAACAAGTCAATTCTCCACTAAGCAGGGAAGTATGAATGCGGTTTGCCACTATATGTGGTGCATCTTTTCCCTGATAGCCGATAGATAGTTGATCTACCTTTATTGTTTCCAAATAATTGTTTGTCACAGTTATTTGTATTCTGCCCAACTTCTGATTTTCAAATCGTCGAGTGTCATAGTGCAGAAAGCTTTAATAAAAGCATCGGCCAATCGTGCATTTGTAATAAGTGGGACATTGAGATCTATAGCTGCACGACGAATTTTGTAACCGTTAGTCAGTTCTCTTTCCGACAAGTTTTTTGGTATGTTTACTACCATATCAATTTCATGGCTGTGAAGCATGTCAATTGCTTGCGGATTGCCCTCTTCGCTAGGCCAGTATACCAATGTACTGGGTATACCGTTCATGGCTAAGGCCAAATAGGTACCTTTGGTGGCATATAGCTTATAGCCTTTGTCTACTAACATACGTGCGGCGCTCATCATATCGGCTTTCTGTCGTTGGGTACCCGTCGAAAGCAGTACCGTTTTTTTAGGAATACGATAACCTACTGAAAGCATTGATTTGAGCAAAGCACTCGATGTGTTTTCGCCTATACAACCGACTTCACCTGTTGACGCCATGTCTACCCCAAGTACCGGATCGGCTTTTTGCAGACGATTGAATGAAAATTGTGAAGCTTTGATGCCTACATAATCCAAGTCGAATAAATTTTTCGACGGTTTCTCAACAGGGATATCTAACATAACTTTTGTAGCAAGCTCAATGAGGTTCAGCTTCAATACCTTACTGACAAAGGGGAAAGAGCGTGAAGCACGGAGGTTACACTCTATGACCTTAATATCGTTTTCGCGCGCCAGATATTGTATATTGAATGGACCTGAGATATGCAACTCGCGTGCAATTTCTCGGCTTATATGTTTGATGCGTCGAACCGTTTCAATATATAACTTCTGCGGTGGAAATTGAATGGTAGCATCACCGGAGTGAACGCCGGCAAATTCGATATGTTCGCTGATGGCGTAAGCTATGATTTCACCGTCGCGAGCTACAGCATCCATTTCAACTTCTTTGGCATGTTCGATGAAACGGCTTACTACAACCGGATGTTTCTTTGAAATATTGGCGGCCAGTTCCAAAAATCGTACCAGCTCTTCGTTGTTGGAACATACATTCATTGCAGCTCCAGACAGAACATAAGATGGACGAACCAAAACGGGGAAGCCTACTACCTGAACAAATTTGTCAATATCTTCCATCGAAGTAAGTTCTTGCCATTCGGGTTGGTCAACATGAATCCGATCCAGCATCTCGGAGAACTTATTACGATCTTCCGCATTGTCTATATATTTGGCTGATGTACCAAGTATATTTACTTTCTGTTCGTCAAGGCGCATGGCCAGATTGTTCGGTATCTGTCCGCCCGTTGATACAATGACGCCATGAGGTGCTTCCAGATCGATAATATCCATTACTCTTTCGAATGTCAATTCGTCGAAATAAAGCCTGTCGCACATGTCGTAGTCTGTTGAAACCGTTTCTGGATTGTAGTTGATCATAACAGAACGGTATCCTTCTTTTCGGATAGTGTTTAGTGCTTGAACGCCACACCAGTCGAATTCTACGGATGAACCGATGCGATAGGCTCCAGAGCCGAGAACAACAACCGAACGCTTGTCGTTTTCGAAGCTGATATCGTGCTCTATGCCACTATAAGTGAGGTACAGATAGTTCGTTTGTGCCGGATATTCGGCAGCCAACGTATCGATTTGTTTTACAGAGGGGAGAAGCCCGATGCTCTTGCGGTAGTTTCTTACCATCATGATACCGTCTTCCAGATCTCCGTTGTAATTGATTGCACGTGCAATTTGAAAGTCTGAAAATCCTTCAACCTTTGCCCGCCGAAGCAGTTCAGTCGGCATTTCTGCCAATTGTGTATGATTATTGCCCCACGCTTCAAGTTCATTGGCAGTATTGATAATGTTCATCAGTTTCTGCAAGAACCAACAGTCTATCTTTGTCAGTTCATGAACCTGATCGACGGTATATCCTGCTCTGAAAGCTTTTGAAATAAGGAAAATACGTTTATCGGTAGGTTGTCTCAGCGATTTATCTAAATCTTCAATAATGAGTTCTTTATTTTCTACAAATCCGTGCATGCCTTGACCGATCATTCGCAATCCCTTTTGAATGGCTTCTTCAAAGGTCCGGCCAATAGCCATGACTTCTCCAACCGATTTCATAGAACTTCCTAGTTCTTTGTCTACTCCACGGAATTTGCCTAAGTCCCAACGAGGTATTTTGCAGACAACGTAGTCAAGAGCTGGTTCGAAGAAAGCACTTGTTGTCTTTGTTACAGAATTTTTCAATTCGAATAGTCCATAACCTAATCCGAGTTTTGCTGCGACAAAAGCTAATGGATAGCCGGTGGCTTTGGATGCCAAAGCCGAAGAGCGCGATAGACGTGCATTGACTTCAATGACACGGTAATTTTCCGAATTTGGATCGTAAGCATACTGTACATTGCATTCGCCAACGATGCCGATATGTCTGATTATACGGATAGAAAGTTCGCGCAGTTTGTGATAGTCACGATTGCTTAACGTTTGGGATGGAGCGATGACAATACTTTCTCCGGTGTGTATTCCCAACGGGTCGAAATTTTCCATATTGCAGACCGTTATGCAGTTGTCGTACCGGTCACGTACCACTTCGTATTCTACTTCTTTCCAGCCTTTCAAACTCTTTTCTACCAAAACTTGCGGAGAGAAAGAAAATGCCTTTTCTACTAGTGTGTTGAGTTGCTTTTCGTCATCGCAAAAGCCTGAACCAAGTCCGCCGAGGGCATAAGCTGCACGAATAATAACCGGGTAACCAAGTTCTTTTGCTGCTCTACGTGCATCTTCTATATTTTCTACTGCTTGGCTTTTGATCGTATGGACATTAATTTCATTTAGTTTTCCGACGAACAATTCGCGATCTTCGGTGTCCATAATAGCTTGTACAGGAGTACCTAGTACTTTTAAGTTGTATCTTTTCAATACGCCCGACTTATAGAGCTGAACACCACAATTCAATGCTGTCTGTCCGCCGAAAGCAAGCATGATGCCGTCCGGTCTCTCTTTCTCTATAACTTTTTCAACGAAATAGGGGGTTACCGGTAAAAAATATATTTGGTCGGCTACACCTTCCGATGTTTGTACTGTAGCGATATTCGGATTAATAAGCACTGTATGGATATTCTCTTCTTTCAGTGCCTTCAATGCCTGTGAACCGGAATAGTCAAATTCGCCGGCTTCACCTATTTTTAATGCTCCCGAACCAAGGAGCAATACCTTCTTTATATTGTCTTTCATAATGAATCGTTATGCTTTAAAGAGGTTAATAAACTTGTCGAACAGAAATTCCGTATCTGTTGGACCGCTGGCTGCTTCTGGATGGAACTGCGCAGAGAACCACGGGTTGCGTTTATGACGTATACCTTCGTTCGAGCCGTCGTTCATATTGATGAAGAGCGGTTCCCAATCGTTGTTTAAAGTGTTGTTATCAACGGCAAAGCCATGATTTTGGCTAGTAATGAAGCATCTTTCAGTGCCTGCTTGGCGTACTGGTTGGTTATGGCTACGATGGCCGTATTTCAATTTATAAACTTTTGCCCCTCCGGCTACTGCAAGTAGTTGGTTGCCCATGCAAATGCCGAAGATGGGGAGTTTTTCGTTACACATGGCTTTACGTAGATTTTTAACAGCGTCGCTGCAATTATTCGGGTCGCCAGGGCCATTACTGATAAACAATCCGTCGAATTCCAGAACGTTATAGTCATAATCCCAAGGAACACGAATAACTTCTACGTCACGTTTCAATAGACAACGAATAATATTATCTTTCACGCCACAATCTACAAGAACCACTTTTTTCTTGTCTTTTCCTTCATTGTAGCGAATCACTTCTTTGCATGAAACACGGTCTACATAATTGATAGTACTATAGTCGGGTATTTCTACTTGTTCTGCCTTATCTGGGTCGCCGAATACGATGCGTCCCATCATTACTCCTTGTTCGCGTAATTTCTTTGTTAAAGCTCTAGTGTCAATGCCGGTAATACCCGGAACTTGTTCTCGTTTCAACCAAGAAGCCAAACTCTCTACAGCGTTCCAATGACTATACTCTTTAGAGTAGTCGCATACAATAATAGCTTCAGCATGAATCTTTTCACTTTCCATAAAATGGGGAAGTCCGTTTTTCTCAATCGTAAAAGGTGGTACGCCGTAGTTGCCGATAAGTGGATACGTCAAAGTCATCAATTGTCCGGCGTACGACGGATCGGTAAGACTTTCGGGATAACCATTCATTGCCGTATTGAATACAACTTCTCCGGCAACCGGTTTCTCATAGCCGAAAGACGTTCCGCAAAAACGTGAGCCATCACTCAGTATAAGTGTTGCTTGTATGGCTTCTCCATTCTCAGTCGTTTTATTATTCGTCTTGTTCATTATTAATAATATATGTGGTCTGTTAGAATTGATATACCTTTTCTATATAGTTAATAAATGCCTGGTTTAGCATACTGATGCCACCGGGTGTAGGGTAGTTTCCGCTAAAGTACCAATCGCCTAAATGATTGGGACAAGCTTCGTGCAAACCTTCGAGCGGTTGGTACACGATTTGTATTTTGGCTTTAGTATTCTTTGTTGTGAGCAGTTGTACCATTTTCTCTGAAATTTCTTCGTCCGTGAATGGTGCGTATATTTCTTTCACGTAGTTCACCATTTGATCTTTCGGCTTGTTTGCTTGCTCTTTCGATTTGCGGTAGGCCGCTTCGATAATATAGCGCATTTCCCGATCTTTAAGTAATTCGATGGCTGCTTTGAAAGCAATGAATTCACTCATGCGGGCCATGTCTATACCGTAGTAATCAGGATAACGAATTTGTGGTGATGAACTAACGACAACGATCTTTTTGGGCTCAAGGCGATCGAGAATACTCAGAATGCTTTGTTTTAGGGTTGTGCCTCGAACAATACTATCATCAATGATGACAAGATTATCTATCTTTGGTTTTAAACATCCATAAGTAATGTCGTAAACATGGGCTGCCAAATCGTTGCGGCGGTTACCTTCTGCAATAAAAGTTCGTAGCTTTATATCTTTATATGCTACCTTCTCACTTCGTATGCGGCGTGACAATATCTGTTCTAATTCGTCAAGAGAAGGATTGTGTCCCAACTGTTTTATCTTTTGTACTTTCTCTTCATTCAAAAAGTTGTCAAGCCCTTCGAGCATACCATAGTAGGCTACTTCTGCGGTGTTTGGAATATAGGAGAAAACGGTATGATCTATGTCATGACCTATGGCTTTCAATATATTAGGCACTAGTTTGCGTCCTAATTCTTTTCGTTCTCGATAGATATCGCGATCTCCTCCCCGAGAGAAATAAATCCGTTCGAACGAACAAGCTCTTTTCTCTTTTGGCTTGATAATTTGTTGAGTATGTAGTTTCCCGTATTTGTTGACAAGTAGTGCCTGTCCCGGTTGTAGTTCCTTAACGGATTCAAAAGATACATCGAATGTCGTTTGGATAACGGGGCGTTCGGAGGCTAGTACGATGACTTCATCGTCCGAATACCAAAATGCAGGACGAATACCCCATGGGTCACGCATAGAAAACATTTCTCCACTACCAGTCAAACCATTAATCACGTATCCTCCATCCCATACTTTACTGGAAGTACGTAAGACATTGCCCATATCGATATAATCTTCGATGTAGCTGGTAATGTCCATTCCTGTCTTCCCCTTTTCGGTAGCGATGTTGTATACTCGTTCTACTTCCCTGTCTAGACGGTGTCCCAGCTGCTCCAATATAATATAGGTATCAGAATATTCTCTGGGGTGCTGCCCTATAGAAGTGATACTTTTAAAAATTTCATCTACGTTTGTCATATTGAAATTACCACAAACGGCCAGGTTTTTGGCACGCCAATTATTGCGACGCAAGAAAGGATGAACGAATGATATGCCAGAACGTCCTGTCGTACTATAACGCAAATGCCCCATGTAGGCTTCACCTACAAAGGGCAATTGATGAGCGACAAAATCTACATCGTTGAGCTGTTCGGGGGAATATTCCTTGAATTTACTCATTACCGTATTAAAAATGTCGGTAATGGCACCTGAACCTAAAGCCCTTTCACGAAACATATATTCTTCACCTGGCTTTGCGTCAAGTTTTACGCACGCCAAACCGGCTCCTTCTTGACCGCGGTTGTGTTGTTTCTCCATTAGCAAATAAAGCTTGTTGAGACCATACATCCACGTGCCGTATTTTTTTTCATAATATGATAGAGGCTTCAAGAGTCTTATCATCGCTACACCACATTCATGTTTTAGCTGTTCCATATAATGTTCCGTCCTTTTATTATAATTTCATTATCATAATTTTTCTTTCTCTGGGATCTTTATGATCGGTCATGCCGAAAATCGGCCAATGTGAGTCGGCCGAACCTTTTTGTAATATATTCTGGGAATTCTTAGGCTTTCTAATAAAGAAAAAGGAAGTACATGCAATCGAATTTTGCTTGTAGACATATAAAGTATCATTATACATTTTCCCTTTTATTTTGTGCAAAGATACGCAAAGTTTATCATTAATAAAATGAAATATGGTGAAATTTGAGAAACTTTTATAGGTGCCAACTTTGTCGACTGTTTTTCTGTAATTTCAATTACATATTTATAAATTTTGTCATCAGATGTTTGATACAACACTTATCGTTATTCTATTTTTAGAGGTATATCCTAGATAGATCAAAAGAAATCTTATACATATCTCATATATATGGCGATCTTATAAAAATAGATTAAAAAAAGAACGTTTTTTTGTTCATTTCAATAATTATGGCGAATATTGTAATTCAAACAATAACAATATAACTACTTATGCACTTATTAAAAAGAATGGCATTGCTGACTTGTTTATTATCGTCAGCTACCTTTTTATTTTCGGCTCCTGTCGTTCAGCCTAAAATAACAATTATTCCTACTCCTGTCAAGATGGAAGTGATGGGGGGCAATTATCGGGTGGGCAACCGCATGGTGATCGGAGTCTCTACTTCATCCTTGCTCCCTGCCGGCAAATATCTTAAAACAGTCTTGTCGGGTGTTACCACTGCAACAGTTCAATTAAAAACTATTAATTGCGATATTCGTTTAGAGCTTTCGAAAGAGATAACGAGTGCGGGAGGATACCAGTTGTTTGTTGATAAAAAAGGTGTCCTTATAAAGGGAGCTGATTATTCGGGTATCATTTCTGGTATATCTACTCTTCGTCAGCTTTTTCCTGCCGAAATGGAACGTACATTGAATCAGAATAAGGTAATATCTTTTTCTGTTCCATTTGTGAGAATATGGGATGCTCCACGTTTTGGTTGGCGTGGATTGATGCTTGATTCTTCGCGTCATTTCTGGACGGTTAATGAAGTGAAACAAGTACTTGACTTGATGGCTTTTTATAAATTGGATAGATTTCATTGGCATCTTACAGACGATCAAGGTTGGCGCATTGAAATCAAAAAATATCCGATGTTGACTCAAAAAGGGGCATGGCGCAAATTAAACTCTCAGGATAGAGAATGTTTGAGACGTGCACGTGTTGATCAGAACCCAGATATGTTGTTGCCCAGTAATCGGTTGAAGGTTGTAAAATCAGATACTATATATGGAGGATTTTATACACAACAGAATATACGCGATATCGTGGCTTATGCTACTCAACGTGGTATAGAGGTCGTTCCCGAAATAGATATGCCGGGACATTTTATGGCTGCTATAGCAGAGTATCCTGATGTGGCTTGTTCGGGTTTAGTGGGATGGGGAACCCTTTTCTCTTCTCCTATTTGTCCGGGCAAAGATTCTTCTATCGAATTTTGCGAAAATATATATCGCGAAGTCTTCAAGTTATTTCCTTCTAAATATATTCACATGGGAGGAGACGAAGTGGATAAGGCTAATTGGAAAAAATGTGCCGATTGTCAAAAGCGGGTCAAGTCTGAAGGCTTGAAATCCCCCGAAGAGCTACAGGCTTGGTTTGTGCGGAAAATGGAACGTTTCTTTAAAGCAAACGGTAAACACCTTATTGGCTGGGATGAAGTAGGAGATGATGGATTGACCTCGGATGCAACTATTATGTGGTGGCGCGGATGGAGTCCAGAAGCTGTCCCAAATGCTACAGCATCGGGTAAACATGCTATTTGTACGCCAACTGATTGCATGTATTTTGATTATCAGGAAGATCAAAAGTCTATTTCTAAAATACTTGCTTACGATCCTACCAATTTCAACATTAACGATCAGCAGAAGAAATTGATTTTTGGTGTTCAGGCTAATTTGTGGACTGAATGGATTCCTACTTTGAAACGTATGGAATATATGTTATTTCCACGCTTGATTGCATTAAGTGAAATAGCTTGGAGTCAACCAGCAAATAAATTGGAAGGAAATTCTTTTTACCAGCAAGCAGAACCTTTATTCCGCCGAATGGATATGATGGGGATTAGTTATCGTATTCCTGATTTGGGAGGATTCTATAAAACAAATGCATTCATCGACTCTGCTACGATTACTTTGCAGTCTCAATTGCCATCGATACAAATACGTTATACTACCGATGGCAGTATGCCCGAGAGTCATTCATCGCTTTATACTCAACCAATAGCCGTAAGACAGAGTACGAATTTCCGCTTTCGCACATTCCGCCCGAACGGTTCGCCTTCGAACTGTGTCGACGTAAAGTATGTAAAAGATACTTATGCCAATCCAGATACTAATGCTACCGCTCCGGAAAAAGGGTTGATAGCTACATGGTATGATTATGCCGGAGAACGTTGTTCTGAAATCGATAAGGCAAAAAATAATGGTACTTATGTTGTGGACAATGTCTCTATTCCTGCTCAGGCAAAAGGAAATATCGGCTTGGTAATTACAGGATATTTGGATATTCCGGCTGACGGTATTTATACGTTTGCGCTAGAGTCTGATGACGGCAGTACATTGTGCATTGATGGAAATTTGGTCGTAGATAATGATATGGCACATTCGGCTCGTGAAATTGTTGGACAGAAAGCCTTGCGCAAAGGATTGCATCCTATCGAAGTGAAATACTTTGATCACAACGGAGGAATGTTGAAGCTGTGTACATTCGATAAATCAGGAAATAAAATAGTGATGGATTCAACCTGGTTTAGGCATTAAAAGATCTTTTCGGTATTGAAACTTTATAGAAAGAAGTCTTTTTCGAAGCATGAATGTGTTAGAAAAGACTTCTTTTTTTGTTCTCAATATAATAATAGATGTATTACGGTATATACAAGAGAATTTATTCTGCTTAAGATAAAACATTAACAGAACTATATCTAAGGAACTTATTCTTTACTGAATTTTTGTTTTCCCCATGTATATTTGATAACATCGCAAAGAAAAGGTTTCATATCTTTGATAGCGTTCTTATCTATATAGTAAGGAGTTGTAAATGTAGCTGTAAGTGAATTGCCTTCTTTGCTTAAGTCCATTTTGACAAGGCACATGTCGCATTTGTGGCGGGCATTAGTATATTGAATGAAGATGGAATCATTCTCATCGTTTGTTTGAGGAGCCTTGAAAAAATCGTCTATTGTCGGAAGTTTGATGTAGTTCTCTGTCTTATATGGTACCCAACTGGTACTGTAAAAAGCAATTCGACTATCTGCTACCGGACCTTCGACAGTATTTATCACACATATTATTTTAGTGCTGTCGTTCATTGGCAACAACTTCATTTGCCATGTAGATGCTTCCGAAAGCCTCAATGCTATGTAGTCGTTTGTCATATCTGTCATTTGAGTCTTTTCCTTGAATACATTGTCTACTTCTGCCTTCATCTTACTGTCCATAAAGTCTGTGCAGTCTGCTCTGTTGTTGGCCGTGAGCAATGGCAAAATTGAGTCTGGCATTGCGCGAAACAATTGTTTTGCAGTTTGTGCTGATAGTGGTGACATCAGAAATGCTGCTATAGCGAAAATAAAAATGTTCTTTTTCATCATCATCTGGGAATATTATGCTGCGAAAATACTTAAATACTTTTTATTTCGTGCCGAAATAAAGAAAAATCATACTTAATAGAACTAAAATAAGGTCTATGGCTTTGCTTTTGAGATTCTTTTCATGAAAGACAAGAGCGCCAAAAAGAAAAGAGACCACCACGCTACTTCGTCTGATCATCGAAACGATAGAAATCATTGATCCGTCAATATTCAGTGCATAAAAATAGGCAAAGTCGGCTGCACTTAAAAATAAGGAGATCATTATGATGGTCCATTTCCATTGGAATGGGGTCGTTTTATGGCGAACCGGCAGCCACAAAAATAGCAAAATGGGACACATAATGATGGTTTGATAGATATTGTACCACGACTGAATGAGCATCGGGTCAAAGCGTTTCATAAGGTACTTGTCGTATAGTCCGCTAATGGCTCCGGCTATAGCGGCTAGTATGATAAAAAAAATCCATTTATTATGTCGGAAGTTGATTCCTTCTTTTTTTCCCGATCGGCTAAGCAAGAAAAATGAAATGATGGCAAGCAGTACTCCAATCCACTGATAGACATTGAGCCGTTCGGCGAAGATAAGCAATGCGCCGAGTAGCACCATGATAGGACGGGTAGCGTTGATAGGTCCTACAATAGTAAGGGGCAGGTGTTTCATGCCGAAGTATCCGAATATCCATGAGGCAAGTACGATGAAAGATTTGAGAAGAATATACTTGTGAGTTGCCCAGCCCGCAGACGCTACATGTACAATGGTATTGTCGAGACAAGTAGTATAGGCTGAAAGGATTATGAACGGTAAAAAGATCAATGAGCAGATTGCCGTATTCAGAAAAAGTACGGGCAGTACAGCATTGTCTTTTAGAGATTGCTTCTTGAAAACGTCATAAAATCCTAATAGGGTAGCCGAAAGGAAAGCAAGAGTCAACCACATATTACTCTGTCTGTTTATTAGAAGTCTCGGCTTTTGTATCTGTTTCGGTTATGTTGTCAGCGTATGCAATATCGTACAAAAACAAACCTTCTGCTGGAGCAGAACTGCCTGCTTTACAACGATCTTTCTCAAAAATGATACGTCGAAAGTCTTCTATGGATATTTTGTTTCGACCCACATCTACAAGAGTTCCCACAATCGCTCGTACCATATTGCGCAAGAAACGGTCGGCCTGAATGGTAAACACCAATCGATTATCATCCAATTGCTCCCAATGAGCAACAGATATATGGCAGATATTTGTTTTATTGTCGCTATGCAATTTGCAGAAACTCGTAAAGTCGCTACATTCAAATAATAATTCAGCGGCTTTGTTCATGATTTCTATATCTGGGGTAAAGCGCAAACTCCATTGATAGTTTCTGCCGAATGGATATTTTGAGGTAGAAATATAGTATTTGTATGTTCTCGAAATGGCCGAAAATCGGGCATGAGCATCATTGCGAACTTTCTCTATCTTGTAAATGGCTATATCGGGTGGAAGTATACGATTTAGCTTATCGGCAAAAGTCTCACAATTTATCTCGTTTTCTGTATCGAAGTGAGCTACCATCAGGCGGGCATGTACCCCGGTGTCCGTTCTACCGGCTCCTGTTACCGAGATACCCTCGTTAAAAATGGTATTGAGAGCTCTGTTGAGGCATTCTTGTATACTCACGCCATTTGGTTGTATTTGCCAACCGTGGTAAGCTGTGCCGTCGTAACTTAAGTATATAAAATATCGTTGCACTCTTTCTTTAGTTCTTATTTTGTTGCAAAGTTAGTGCAAGTTAAGAGCAATAACAAAAAATAAATAATAAAAAGCGATAACATCATTTTCGTTATCTTAAGTTTTGCCGCATTGTTAAGTCAACGAACAATGGGCTATATGGTATTCCCTAGACTATAACATACGACAATTTCGATTCACACTTATGAGTCGAAATTGTCGTATGTTAGTTTTTTCGGTGACGTCCTTAAGTTTTTTTGAAAACGTATGGACCTAAATATTTTTAGGGCCATATGTCATTTTGAAGGACAAAGGATGTTTATTTCAGCTTATGCAAATGCCAGTAAACTTATAAATATATGTTGTTGTTTTCCTTTGTTATCGCTGTATTCCAAACCGAAAGAACTTGAGTAAATGATCAACTAGTGTCTCATCACTGTCAACGCGAAAGTTAATTATCTTTTTCTATTGGCTTTTGAGGACATTCGTTCTTATCTTGTTTATTCCATTTTTTATTCATTTGCCCGTTCCATTGATGCATTCTTTTGTTCCCCTCTTTATTAGCTAAAAATTCGGGGTGCATCATGTGTTTACCTTGAAAGCGGGGACGAAATATTCGAGCGATTTGTTTCGGAGAGAGGATGCGTTTGAATTCTTTATAGTATTTGATACGTACGTCCAGCATCTTTTGTTCTTTTTCGAACCTATTTTCCAACATTTTCTGAACTTCAGCATCCGTCATTTCTTTCAGAGGCTCTCTCTTGATGGCGCTTCTGTCCATTTTTCCCATAGGCATTATTAGATCTCTCATCTCTGCCAGATAATCCATATACAATGTTTTGAATTTTGCTGTCGTTGCATCATTCAGCATTAGTTCGTTTGCCATACGCTGGCATCGCATTGAATCCATCTTTGCCACGTCAAATTTTCGTCTTTCGCCTTTTAAGCCATTTTCTTGTGCTTGGGCTGACAATCCTATTCCTAATAATAGAATTGTAGCCATCATCATTGATTTTGTTTTCATTTTGAGTTTGTTTTTAATAAACTATTTGTGTTTGTTGTCCGCTTTTGTTTTGCGGCATTTATTGATTAGATGTACTCAAAATGAAAAAGTTACATCGAAGACTTATCGTTTTATTTTTCTTTAACAGAGAGATGTTTGTTAGAATACTACTATTTGAGAACGCCACAGAAATAAAATAAATTTTTGAATGCAGAAGGGTCATCCGAATAATCTTTTGGGAATATTCCATAGAGTGAAGAGCCTGAGCCCGACATTGAGGCATAAATGGCACCGTTTTGATACAGTCTTTCTTTAATACTTGCTATTTCTGGATATTGATGGAAAACGCTTCGTTCAAAATCGTTATAAAGATATTTTTTCCATTGATTGATTGGAAGCGCTATCGTTTCTGATAAATCATATTCTGGCGTATGCGGTTTGATTAGGGAGAATGCTTCTCGAGTTGAAACAAAGATATCTGGTTTTACGATAACTATCTTATATCCATTGAGCGAAAGGTTGATTGGAGAAAAAAGATTTCCGATACCTCGAGCCAACATTGGCGTGTTGCGAACGAAAAAGGCACAATCTGCTCCAAGTTGTGTGGCGTAGTTCTCAAGTTGTGTGGTTGACAATCCCAGCTTGCAGTGGTCGTTGAGTAATTGGAGCATAAAGGTTGCATCTGATGATCCTCCGCCTAGCCCCGCACCCGACGGAATTTGTTTGTAAAGCGAAATATCAATAGGAGGTAATGCAAAATCTTTTTGCAATACGCGGTAAGCTTTCATCACTAGATTATCTTCAGTATTACATTCTACCGCATTACCGAAAAGATGAAGGGTACAATCTGCGTGTGTCGAGGCTGGAACTATTTCGAGAGAATCTTCAAGAGGAATAGGGTAGAAGATAGTCTCTAGTTCGTGATAACCGTCGGGACGACGAGATGTGACATATAAACCTAGGTTGATTTTGCAGTTAGGAAAAGAAATCATAAAGTAAATTGTTCATAATAAGTGGTACAAAGTTAAAAAGTAATTGTGAAAAATCAAGGGAAAAAGGAAATAGAAAATTATCTTTGCAGTAAATTTGATATAATATAAAATGGAAGAAAAGAAGAGATATCCTTCTACACGTGGAAAGAAAGTTCCAGAAGGACAACCGGTGAGCGATTATGGGCGTTTGCAGCCTCAGGCTGTAGATTTGGAAGAGGCTGTGCTCGGAGCGCTGATGATAGAAAAAGACGCTTTTTCGCAAGTCAGTGAAATACTTCGCCCAGAGTCATTTTATGAGCATCGTAATCAATTAATATTTAAGGCCATTTCCGATTTGGCTTTGAAAGAAAAGCCTGTTGATATTCTGACAGTAAAAGAACAGTTGGAAAAAAATGATGAACTTGAAGAAGTAGGGGGCCCTTTCTATATCACCGAGTTGAGTAGTCGTGTGGCTTCGTCTGCCCATATAGAATATCATGCTCAGATTATAGCCCAGAAATATTTGGCACGTCAATTGATCTCTTATACCAGCGGTATTCAGTCCAAGGCTTTTGATACGACCCTTGATGTGGATGACTTAATGCAGGAAGCGGAGGGTAAACTGTTTGAAATTGCTCAGAAGAACTTAAAGCAGGATTATACTCAAATCAATCCGGTTATCGAAGAAGCTTATGAACAGCTCCGAAAGGCAGCAGCTCGTACAGACGGTCTAAGTGGCTTGGAATCTGGCTTTCATGACTTGGATCAGATCACGGCTGGATGGCAAAAGTCTGATCTGATTATTATCGCTGCCCGTCCTGCCATGGGTAAAACGGCCTTTGCCTTATCTATGGCTCGAAATATAGCGGTAGATTACCGTAAACCTTGCGCTTTGTTTTCTCTTGAGATGAGTAATGTACAGTTGGTAAATCGTTTGATATCTAATGTCTGTGAGATACCGGGTGAAAAAATTAGAAGCGGTCAAATGGCCGATTACGAATGGGCTCAATTGGATAGTAAACTGAAAAATTTGATCGATGCGCCTCTCTTTGTTGACGAAACGCCCGGTTTATCTATCTTTGAGTTCCGAACCAAGGCTCGCCGATTGGTCAGAGAGCATCATGTTCAGTGTATTATAGTCGATTACTTGCAGCTGATGACCGCCAGCGGAATGGGATTTAACCGTCAGGAAGAGGTGAGTACTATTTCTCGTTCGCTCAAAGGACTTGCCAAGGAATTGAAGATCCCTATTATCGCGCTTTCTCAGGTAAATCGTGATGTGGAGAAACGTACGGATCCTTCACGCCCCGAAAGTGCTGCCGAAAGTAAGCGCCCTCAATTGAGTGACTTGCGTGAATCGGGAGCTATCGAGCAGGATGCCGATATCGTCATCTTTATTCACCGTCCCGAGTATTATAGAATTTACGAAGACCGCAATGGAAATGATCTCCGAGGTATGGCCGAAATAATTATTGCAAAACATCGTAACGGTAAAACAGGTGATGTATTGCTCCGTTTTAAAAATGATTTTGCTAAATTTCAGAATCCCAATGATGATGTCATTCCGATGCCAGGTGATGAAAATGCCAATATATTAGGCTCGAAGATGAATGAATCGAATTATAGCGAGAGTGAACCTAAAGGTGATTCTGTCAATCCATTCGTGGGTCTGGGCAACGAGCAGCCGATGCCCTTTTAATAGGAGATAGAGAACATTTATATTTAGGGAAAACCCTACCCTCGAATAGGATATTTTTCTTTTTTGAGTGCGTTGAAGTTACTAGTTTTGTAACGTGAAAGATAAGAATGTATAACTAATAAAAAATAAATGGTATGAAAAAGATTGTTTTTCTAATGATGCTTCTGGGGTTTCTTCCACTCAGCATGATGGCACAAAATGAAGACGACCTTTATTTTGTCCCTTCAAAAGACAAAACGGCACCGACTGAGACAAATACACGGTCTAAATCGACCGTGAGGACCGTTAAGCGTAATAAGCCGACGACGGTTGTTGTTACTACTCCTCAAAATAATCCGACAACGGTTATTGTGCGTAGAAGTAATAATGCCAATGTCCGGAATGTAGATGAATACAATCGTCGTTACAGTTCAACTGATAATGGCAATGGTGATGTCAATGGCTATTCCGATGACAATGGAAATGGTGCTGTGAGCGATACATTGTATATCGACGAAAATAATTCTAATGTTCCGCAAAACCGCAAAGGGCATTCTTCAGCCTATGATCAAGATTTGGATGGTACATGGGCAAATGGTTTTGATGGAACCGACGACGATTATGAATATGCTACTCGTATCATTCGTTTCCGCAATCCTCGTTTTGCTATAAGTATTTCGAGTCCTTATTATTGGGATGTTGTTTACGGATTGAATTCGTGGGACTGGAATGTTTATTATGACGGAATGTATGCGTATGCTTTCCCTACTTTCTCTAATAGATTATGGTGGGATTGGCGTTTTAATTCCTATGGTTGGGGCTTCGGTTGCAATTATGGCTGGGGTTATGGTTACAGTCCTTACTACTCGTATTGGGGAGGTGGATATTCATACTATGGCGGTTGGTACGGTCGTGGATGGGATGGCGGTTATTACGCACATCGTGGCGGCTGGTATTCTCCTCGGGATGGCGGCAATCATCTAGCAGGCGTAACTTATCGTAACAACCGATATTCAAATTATGGAGGTAATGCTTATACGCGTGGCGGTAATTATGGATCTTCCAATTATGGTGGTAACTCCAATGGTACTTCATCTAGAAGATATATCAATGAAGGCGACATGCAAGGCGGTGATCCGGTACGCAATTCGACTATGAATTCTCGTCGGGTTATTGGAACACGCCAAGGAGAGACCATTCGTACCGATGCTTCTTCTTCACGTCGTGAAAGTTATGATCGTCCAAGCAGTACGCGGGCATACAATGGAGCGATAGATGGAGGAGGCTATAGCAGCCGTAGAGGTAATGATGTTAGCGGATATGGTAATAATGGTGTGTATACTCGTTCTTTCAATCAAAGCGAGCCGCGTCGTTCTTATACTCCATCCAATAACGGATATAGTAGTCGTCCTTCTTATACTCCATCTAATAATAATGGATATAATAGTAGCCGTCGTTCTTATACACCTACTTCTCCTAGCCGTTCATATAATAGCGTAAGTCGTCCTTCTCCTTCTGTTAGTAGAGGAAGCTTCTCGGGTGGTGGCAGCCGTGGAGGAAACTCTAGTGGTGGTGGCGCCGGGCGTACCAGTCGTAGATAGAATGGCGAAACAGCTTAAAAGCTAACTATTATATTTATTATATTGTTTAATTTATTGAGAATACAACAATGAAAAAGATATGTGTTTTGGTTGCTGGCCTAGTGCTTGGTAGCATGGCGGTGAACGCTCAGACGTTATACGATGCCAACAATATTATGCAAACTTATCTGAATGGAACGGCTCGTTTTGTCGGCATGGGAGGTGCAATGGGCGCTTTGGGTGGAGATATATCGACTACCTCTACAAACCCTGCAGGTATTGGATTGTATCGCAGCAATGACGCCATGATAACTTTTGGATTGCAGAATACGTCTATCAATTCCAATTCTTTTGGAGCCAATTTAAGTAAGGATCGAACGATTGCAACGATTGATAATGCCGGAGTGGTTTTTTCTAATAAAGCAAGCAACGGAGCTCTACGCTTTATGAACTTTGCTATCAATTATCGTCGCTCCAATTCTTTTAATAGAGAAATGCTCGCTAGCGGTAGCTTTAATGCTTCACTGGGAGATCAAGTCTCGGCGATGGTAAATAAAGCAGGGGATAATGTGAGTGAATTGCAAGATCGTAGTGCTTACTTCAATGTCAATGTCCCTTGGCTCGGACCGTTAGCGTTTGATGCTTATTTGATAAATCCTTCTTATTCAACGGACGGTAAGGGAAATACTACTTTTAATGGATTTAATCCTTATTATACTGATGATTATTATAATAACGGAGCTTATGTAAATAATCAATATTTGTCGCGAGAGAAGGGTGGCATTGACAACTTCGATTTCAATATGGCTTTCAATTTCAGCGATCGTTTTTACGTAGGTGGTACCATTGGATTGTATGATATAAGCTACAATCGTAATAGCGCTTATTCTGAACTTTTTTTTGCAAGTAATCAGAAAGATGATGGACATTATACTTTAAATAATTATTATAATGTAAATGGATCGGGTGTCGATTTTAAATTAGGTTTTATTCTTCGACCAATCGAATCGTCTCCATTCCGTATGGGTTTTGCAGTACATACTCCCACTTATTATAATCTAACTGAGCACCAGAAGTCCTATTTGAATTATAATATGTATGATCCGATATCCCAAAAATTTATAGATAAAATTACTTATACTCAGGATGAGAACCGCAATGAAATGGAAAGTGAAACGAAATATCGTATTCTGACACCGTGGAAATTTGATTTCAGCATGGGATATACGATTAATCAGTTTGCAGCTTTAGATGCCGAATATGAATATGCCGATTATTCGTCAGCAAAGTTGAAAGACGATAATGATGACAATATAGAATATGAGAACAATTATATAAGTGGTATGTTGAAAGGGGTTCACACTTTCCGTATCGGTGGAGAATTTAAGGTACTGCCGGAGCTCTCATTTCGGTTAGGATACAATTTCGTTAGTGGATCAACTAAAGAATATGCCAGCAAGGTCTTAAAAGAGAATGCAATGCGTACGGATGCAGAATTTTTAAATACGAAGAATCTGTATAATTTGACTGCAGGACTTGGATATCATGCCGGTTCGTTCTACTGCGATATGGCTTTTGTTTATACTCATCTAAATGGTGATTTCTATCCTTTCAATGTTCAGAATGTTGCTTACACGCAAGCCACTCAGAATATTTCAAAAAATAGAATAACGAATGAGAGAAATCGTTTCATTGTTACATTAGGATATAGATTCTAATCTATTACCTCTTTAATAACACAAAAAGGCAACTCTTTTACGGGTTGTCTTTTTTGTGATATTGTATTGTGATATAAGCTATATGGAGAATGCTGAATAGAACTACCTGTTATCTTTCCTTTTTAGGTTTACACTCGTTAGGATCTCTGTCATTTTCGGTATCATATCTTATGAGATATAAGATGTGATTTTTGAATAGAAACGATAGAATAAAATCATAGACCCCTGCTTCCCTTCAGAGATCAAAAACATAAATCGCTTCTATGATAAAATAGCCTTTGAGGTACATACACATAGAGCATAGATGGGGCAATATTCAGAAATACCTAAACGTCCTCTGTAAAATATCCTGATTCGAAAAGAGTGACATGTACTGAGTATGTTTACATCAACTTATTCAGTATTGTCACTCTTTTTATAATGATCAACTCTTTGTTCCAGTATAAAAATAGAAAATTGTCTTAAGGTCGTCTACTATGAAAGCCTGTTTTGCTATTTTCATCTGTTGGTTTTCTGTTATCTCCGTATGTTGGATTTTTGCTATCTCCATATGTTGGTTTTCTGTTATCTCCATATGTTGGTTTTCTGTTACTCCCATTATATGTTGTCACAGGGGTTCTTCGCCCATTATCTGTTCTATTATCTGTATTTGGTGTATAAGTTTTCATTGTAAATATAGAATTATCTTTAGTATAACATCCTTTACAAATAATTGGTAACCCTATATTCGCCTCAGAATAAGAAATGGTAAATGTTTTCTTTATATCATCTAGCGATGAAAAAAATTGTTCTGCATTTCCATCAGAATTATCAGAAATAACATATAATGTTATAACTGATTTTTGAAGTATTTCGGCATCTTTAGAAGAATAGTTACCTCCTGCCGAAAAAATTTTCCATTTTATTCCAGCTTCTACGGCATTTTTAACTTCCTCGAACGAATATTCACTTTCTACAGACAGTAATGCTATTTTACCATAGGTAATTGAACGGACAAATACAGGATTCTCACTGGATGTATTTTTCGAGCTATCCTTAAATAGTCCTTTGTCTGGTAATGCCATGGTTATCGAGAAATTCTTTGATATCAATTGTCCTAACAAACGACTTTTAATATTGATTTTTTTTGAACTACTTTGTACATTTGCAGAAAAGATTTTAGCCAATCCTGCATTCGCAGAAAAGGCTTTTTCTATATCAGAATAAGAAAAATATTCAGAGCACTGAAATTGTAAGGATTCTCGACCACCTGTTGCAAGGTATTTTTTATATTCATCAGAATGTAAAACTTCTTTTACAAATTCTTTATATCCGAAATCTCCTGTCTCTTTAGTAATTTGTCCCATGTAGGAATCTGGAAAATTTGTACTAATTTCGATTAAATTTCTTGGAGAGATAATTTCTTTACCGAAATTTTTCCCAAATTCTGATTCAGGAAAAGCAGCCCCAACATAAACTAAATTAGGTTCACTTACCACAATTTCAGTGGTCTCTTCACTAGATGTTCCTCTTCTACTACTTGTCCGAGATGTGGGAGCGTCTTTTTTTATTATAACAGGATATATTACTGTTCCAACTTCTTTATCTGTTGATAAGCTATCCAAACCAAAAAAAGTTGTATAATCCCATTGAAAAGGTGTATTATCTGATTCTGCCCTTGTGAGGATAACTTGTTCATCCGCTTTGTTAGGTGTTATTTCCGTAGTATTATCTTCTGAACAGGAGTTAAAGAAGATAACTCCTAACATTAAAATTGATAAATTAATTTGTCTTGTAATTTTCATCTTTTTAAATTTAATGATTAATAAATATGTTTATTCTTTCTCTGGAACGAAAACTGAGTTGTCTTTTACTCGATATCCTTTGCATAATATAGGATATCCATATTGGTTTCCTTTTTCAAACGGATCTTCTACAAAGGCTTTTAAATCCGCGAAAGAGTTTTTTATTATACCCTCTTGGCTTATGTCTGATACAGTCAATAATGAAATTTGAGATTTATTCAAGACTCCTTCCGGTTTCTCAAATGCATCGACAAAAGAGCTTTTGAAAGCATTTAACACATCCTGGAATCGGTGATCGCTTGCAATTATGAAATAAGCACTGACGCCATAGGTTAATTCACGGATATAAACTAAATTTTCTATATTGGAAGGTGTCTCGGCAAATAGACCTTTACTTGGTACATCCATCCATGCAGAGAAGCCTTTAAAGACAATCTCTCCAAGCGATAGACTCTTGACATGTTCCATTTTTAATGTCTGTCTACATAATTGTTCTAATGCCTTGGCAAATCTTTTATTGTCAGGGAAGAATTTTTCCACATAAGACAAGGAGCCTAAATTCGCAAGCCTAAATTTATAGGGTCGCGAAGGATTCTTAAAACTCTTATATTCATTAGAATTTAGTGCTTCCTTCAATACTTTTAAGTATTCAATCCCACGTGGCATATCCATATGCCCAATATACGGATCAGGGAAATTGAAAAACAAATTTGCTGAATTTTTTCTGGTGGTAACCTCTTGGTCGAAAGAGTTGGCAAATGAGCTCTCTGGGAAAGTCGCTCCCACGAAAATGTAAGGAGGATCGGATAATGCCGACCAATTTTTTATTCCTAAATATTTAATACCAATATTTATACCATCCAAAGTTGGGGATTCGTTATTAATAATATTTTCCCAAATTGGAACAAAATCATCAGAACGTATATCTGTAGGATCACTCTTATTACACGATATTAACGATAATAGACTTGTTAGAACGACACAATTAAACTTGAGATATTTCATATTTTACTAAAATAAATATTAATAGTTAGATGTTTTAAAAGTAACTCTTTGAAGATAATTCTTATGCTGTGGCATTATCTCTTTTTATATAAAGTTATTTGATAGATAAATTTTATCAACTGTCATAATATATTGCAAGCATTAATTCTTGTTATTGTAGTACGTTCGGGTAAAAATATCTAATTCTATTATAAAATTTGTAGTTCATTGATAGTTAGTATTTATATTCTACATATTTTATTGTGAAAAAATATATATGAATAGATAAAAGAAGAAAAGATGATTAAAAACAAACTATAGTTCAGAAAATTAATCGCAAAAAAAACTTTTCGATTTGAACAACATTTTTTCATAATATTCTAGTCATTAGTTAATAGTAAAACAATATTTTTTATAAAAAACTTATATAAATGCGAAATTAGCAATTCATTTATAAAAAAGCAAACAAAATATAAGAAAAAACATGTATATTTACAAATAATTGAAACTACATATAATAAATAAAACAGACGTATGTCGCAGCTATAACTAACGGATGTTACTGCGGTAAGTAACAGAAGTTATCATGACAACTAACGTTAGTTTCGTCTACAACATCCGTTAGTTATAGCTGCAACATACGGTTGATTTTTTGCAAGGTAAGGCAAGGTCACGGCCGTCATTGTCGTATGTTAGTTTTTTCGGTGACGTCCTTATGTTTTCCGAAAAACTAACATACGACAACATTTTTAGGAGCATACGACGTTTTGGAAGGATAAAGATAATACAGATTTGCTGAAGTCGCCGGTTCTTACTGATACTTAAAGATACCTCGGTAGATATATGAAACCCTGTTTCTTCTATTCTAGTTACGAAAACATTTCTGTCACCGTTACTGACTGTATATCAGACTTATATGCGCTAACAACGCCAAAATGGGACACGAAAAGCATGTCTTCTCACTGATAATCAATGCGTTATGATTCTTCTCAAATGGGTCCTGATAATGGGCGACACGAGGGGGTGATGAAGGTTGGCGTGCGAGAATCATTTTTTCGACCTCGTTTTCAGAAGTGAACATAGAGAGCAATACTGATACTATTTTAACCATACCGAAGTGACACTTTTCAATGCGCGGAATCGACACTTTGTTTTCGAAAAATGATAAGGACGAAAATAAAAATTCATAAGGACGAAACTAAAAGTTTGTAAGTATAAACATTTATTTTCGTCCTTATGATTTTATCGCTGTATATCAACGAATTACATGCAATACGTCTATGCTGTAGTTCTGATTAGAGTGACATTCGAGTGATGGAACAACAGCAAAAATAGTGGTCTACAAGGGCTTGTAGTTTAGGTTGAGATAAGAAAGTATCAGAATATCGGAGAATATTCACTTTGAAATATGTTCTGAAAATGATTATTCACAAGGCATTGTATCGTTGCTTCCTTCTGCTGAAATGGGGTGAGGAGTCCAACTATTTACATAGAAATAAGGCAACATATATGCGGCTATTCATCGATTATTTTTTCTGCAAAACAATTATTTTTTGAACCTTTGTCACTTCGGTATTACACCATACGGCGCTATCATACAGTATGTTAACGACACACCATATACAACGCCAGCGAAAAAAGGTCCTAAAATCGGCCCAAGAGCATATTGTGGAAACGTTATTTTCGGTAGACCTTTATTTAGACTCGCTCTATATATACCTCTACGGATAGCTGAGTGGCCGATATATTTTATCGGTGAGCCTGCTTTAACCCCTATCTTTTACAGGTGGGCCAGCCATGTTTTACGAATAAATATCTGACAAAAGGGCATAAAAAAAGGAGTACCGCTGTACTCCAACCTTGTTAACCTTAAATCTAATACTATGAAAAACACTGATGCAAAGGTACGCACTTTCTGCTAATTAGCAAGAAATTCAATACATAATCAGTGTTTTATAATATTTATTAACAACATACTGTATATAGTACATATATTTTAAATTTTTTCATTGCTTAAGATACATAATATCTGTTTTGAGTTCGTTGTTGACCATTATGTAGTGGATTAAGATATAAATTATTTTTTAATTTATCGCTATTTCATTCTTCTTTTTGGCTTGGTTGTGGATTCTTCAAGACGGAAACTTTTCTTTTATCAAATCTTCCATTTTCAACATCTCATCACGGTATTGAGCAGCTTGTAAGAAATCCAACTTTTTGGCAGCTTCTTTCATCAATTTTCGTGTGTGATCTATGCTTTTTTCCATCTGTGCTTTGGTCATATACTGAACAATAGGGTCGGCTGCGATATTCGGTATTTCGGGCTCTATATATGCTCTTTCTTCTCGGAGTCGTTTTCTTGCCTCCATGTTGTCGAATATCGATAAGTTTTTTCCTTTTACAATTTGTTTTGGAGTAATATGATGTTCTTCATTGTATTTGAGCTGCTTTTCGCGTCTTCGGTTTGTTTCGTCTATGGTCTTCTTCATGCTGTCCGTTATTCTGTCGGCATACATAATTACTCTGCCATTAATATTTCTAGCTGCGCGTCCCGCTGTTTGTGTCAGGGAACGATGGGAGCGGAGGAACCCTTCTTTATCGGCATCGAGTATGGCAACCAACGATACTTCGGGCAAATCTAGTCCTTCGCGCAACAAATTGACTCCAATCAATACGTCATAAATTCCTTCACGTAGGTCGCTCATTATTTTTACCCGGTCTACGGTGTCTACATCGCTGTGGATATAGTTGCATTTTACTCCGTTGTTTAGTAAATATTCAGTAAGCTCTTCGGCCATTCGTTTGGTTAGTGTTGTGACAAGCACCCTTTCGTTACGTTCGACTCTGATTTGGATTTCTTCCATTAAGTCGTCTATTTGATTCAGACTTTTGCGTACTTCTATTTCGGGATCGAGCAATCCGGTTGGTCTGATAACTTGCTCCACTACGATACCTTCGCAGCGTTGAAGCTCGTAATTGGCAGGGGTGGCACTAACAAAAATAATCTGTTTTGCCATTTCTTCGAATTCGGGGAACTTAAGAGGGCGGTTGTCGAACGCTGCAGGAAGCCTGAAGCCATACTCCACTAAATTTCTTTTGCGTGAATAGTCTCCGCCGTACATGGCATTAATTTGTGGAATACTTTCATGGCTTTCGTCTACGACAATCAAAAAATCTTTTGGAAAAAAGTCGAGCAGGCAATAGGGACGAGTTCCTGCAGAGCGTCCATCAAAGTAGCGTGAATAATTTTCGATGCCCGAGCAATGTCCTAATTCTCGAATCATTTCCATATCATAAGTTACTCTCTCCTTGATTCTGTTTGCTTCGAGCGTTTGACCATTCGATTCGAAGTAGGCAACTTGTTTGGTCAGATCATCTTCTATCTGATGAATAGCTTGTACAGTCGACTCCTTAGAAGTCATAAAGAGATTGGCCGGATATATTTTATATTCAGAAAAGGAACTGAGCTTATATCCGGTGAGTCCGTCTATCTCTTCGATGCCATCTATTTCATCGCCCCAAAAACTTACTCTTACTGCTGTGTCGGCATACGCTAGGTATATGTCCACCGTATCTCCTTTTACTCGAAATGTTCCTCTTTTGAAATCGATATCATTGCGTAGATAGAGAGATTCAACTAAATTGCGAAGTAGCACGTTCCTGTCCAATTTCTGTTGCACTTTGATTTCGATGACATGATTATAGAATTCGGCCGGATTTCCCATACCATAAATGCATGATACAGATGAAACAACAACAATGTCTTTTCGCCCGGAAAGCAAAGCCGAAGTTGTTGCAAGTCTCATACGATCTATGTCTTCGTTAATTTGCAGGTCTTTTTCTATATAAGTGTCCGAACTTGCAATATAAGCTTCGGGCTGATAGTAATCGTAGTAAGAAACATAATATTCTACTGCATTGTTTGGGAAAAAAGATTTAAATTCTCCGTATAATTGAGCAGCTAGGGTCTTGTTGTGGCTTAGTATTAGAGTAGGCTTGTTAACGTTAGCGATGACATTGGCTATCGTGAAAGTCTTTCCAGATCCGGTTACGCCCAGTAGTGTTTGTGCCGGTATTCCATCCGATACTCCTTCTGTGAGTTGAGCAATAGCTTCGGGTTGGTCGCCTGTTGGTTTATAGTCTGAAGTAAGTTCGAAGTTCATGAGTGATTAATTGTTTTAATGAAATTTTTCGCAATATTCGGTAAAATAGTCGAGAAAGACAAAAACTTTTCCCTTTTAATTTAGTTACTTTGCAATCGTTAATAGTAGAGAGAGAAAATGCCGATACAGACACACACAATCTTAATAATAAACTAAAATAAAATATTGAAGAGACATGGTTTGGAATGAGAACATCGAATGTATGGATCGCGATACACTCAGAAAGATTCAGGACATTCGTTTAAAAAAGATGGTCGATTACGTTTATCATAATACGCCTTTCTATCGTAAAAAAATGCAGGAGATGAACCTAACTCCCGATGATATTAATGGAATAGATGATATTACGAAACTGCCTTTTACTACAAAATTGGATTTGCGTGATAATTATCCTTTTGGATTGTGCGCTGTACCCATGAGTCAGATTGTCCGAATACATGCTTCTTCTGGAACCACGGGGCGTCCCACTGTCGTTCTTTATACTCGAAAAGATTTAAGCGTTTGGGCCGAGTGCATTTCGCGTGCCTTTACTGCCTATGGTGCCGGAACGAAAGATATTTTTCAAATATCTTATGGCTATGGATTATTTACCGGCGGACTTGGTGCACACCAAGGGGCTGAAAATATAGGTGCATCGGTTATCCCCATGTCGAGTGGCAATACTACAAAACAAATTCAGCTGATGCACGACTTTGGAACAACTGTTTTGTGCTGTACGCCTTCTTTTTCACTATATCTTGCCGAGGCTATTAAAGAATCCGGATTGCCTCGCGATGAATTTAAATTGAGAGTAGGTGCTTTTGGTGCTGAGCCATGGACAGAAAATATGCGCCATGAAATTGAACAAAACCTTGGCATCAAAGCTTACGATATATATGGATTGAGCGAAATTGCCGGTCCCGGAGTTGGATTCGAATGTGAGTGTCAGAATGGTACGCATCTTAATGAAGATCATTATTACCCCGAAATTATTGATCCGAATACTTTGGAACCTGTTGAACCGGGAGAAACCGGCGAACTTGTTTTTACTCATCTAACCAAAGAGGGAATGCCGTTGTTGCGCTATAGAACCCGTGATCTAACAGCTCTTCATTACGGAAAATGTGACTGTGGACGAACGTTGGTCCGTATGGACCGTATCTTAGGCCGTAGTGACGATATGCTTATTATCAGAGGGGTCAATGTCTTTCCGACGCAAATTGAGTCTGTTATTCTTGAAATGAAAGAATTTGAACCTCATTTTCTTCTTACGGTAGGACGTGAAAACAATACCGATACGATGGAATTGAAGGTTGAAGTACGTGAGGATTGCTATTCGGACGAAATAAATGTAATGACTGCTTTGAAAAAGAAACTGGTGGATCGTTTGCGCAGTGTACTTGGATTGGCTGTCAGTGTCAAACTTGTTGAACCCCGTAGTATAGAGCGCAGTGTGGGAAAGGCTAGGCGAGTGATAGATAACAGAAAACTTTAAAATATAAAACGATGGTGACAAAACAACTTTCTATTTTTTTAGAAAATAAATCCGGTCGTCTTAGAGAGGTGACCGAAGTATTGGGAAAAGCAGGCATCAATCTTTCTGCTCTTTGTATTGCCGAAAATTCCGATTTTGGGATACTCCGTTGTATTGTATCCGATCCGGACAAGGCTTATGATGCACTCCGAGCCAATCATTTCGCTGTGAAGTTTACCGATGTTATCGGCATTAATTGTCCCAATACCCCTGGAGCTTTGAGCAAAGTACTCAATTATCTCACCGATGAAGGGATCTTTATCGAATATATGTACTCGTTTGCTAATGGCGATTCGGCTAATGTCATTATCCGTCCCAGTAATTTGCAACGTTGTATTGAGGTGCTGACAACCAAAAAAGTTGATTTGTTGGCAGCAAGTGACTTATATAAGTTATAATTCACAACTTTTTAGTATTAAAAAAGGTTGATTAGTTGATTTATTAGCGCCGTTTTCATACCTTTGCGAAATATTTTATACGGATGAAGAAGAATACTATTATAATATTATTACTTTCCATTGTCGTCTTATCGTCGTGTCACGGTTATAATACGTTGTTGAAAAGTACTGATTACGAGTATAAATACGAAGCTGCCAAGTGCTATTATGCTCAAGGTAAATATTCAAAGGCAGAAAACCTGTTGAATGAGTTGATAACCATTCTGAAGGGAACCCCTCAAGCCGAAGAGTCTCTTTATATGCTTGGAATGAGTTATTATTGTCAGGGTGATTATGCAACGGCTTCTCAGTCGTTCATTACTTATTACTCTACTTATCCTAGGGGCGAATACACAGAAGAAGCACGTTTCTATGCCGGTAAAGCGTTGTATCTTGATACGGCTGAACCGCGGCTTGATCAAACCAATACTTATTCTGCCATACAGCAGTTACAACTATTCATGGAGTATTTCCCTGAAAGCAAACATAAGGCTGTTGCTCAGAATATGATATTCGAGTTGCAAGATAAATTGGTGTTGAAGGAGGTTTATAATGCTCGTCTTTATTATAATTTAGGTACCTATTTGGGTAATAATTACCAGTCGTGTGTTATTGTCTCGCAAGATGCTCTTAAAGATTATCCGTATACTAAGTTTCGTGAAGAATTGTCGATGCTTATTCTTCGATCCAAATATGAGATTGCTATCAATAGTGTACACGAGAAGAAGGTCGACCGTTATCGCGATGCGGTAGACGAATATTACGGATTTAAAAACGAGTTTCCGAAGAGTAAATATATCAAGGAAGCCGGTAAAATATTTGAAGAATCAAATTCGAAAGTTAAAGATAAATAAGTCGTATGGATTACAAAAAAACAAATGCACCAACTACTACTGTGGTTCGCGATATGGAGAAATTTAGCGAACCGACAGGTAATGTCTATGAAAGTCTTGCTATCATTGGCAAGCGGGCAAATCAAATTAGCGTAGAGATTAAAAATGATCTTTCGAAGAAATTGTCTGAGTTCGCTTCTTATAACGATAATCTTGAGGAGGTTTTCGAGAATAGAGAACAAATTGAGATTTCACGTTATTATGAAAAGCTGCCGAAGCCGGTATTGATTGCTATTCAGGAATTTCTTACTGGAAAGATTTATTTTCGTAATCCTGCAAAAGAGAAAGATAAATTAGATAAGTAAATAAAAGGAGATATTGAATGATTCAGCGTGTTCAAACTATATATTTAATAGGCTCTATAGTATTGTTCGTTTTGATGTTGTGCTTTCCTTTGGGCTATTTTACACTTGGTACAAACATTTCATCTTTCGACTTTCGGGGCGTGCAGATAGGTCCTGATTTCCACCACGCGCTAGCCATATCGGTTATCCTTTTTATTGCTGTAATATGCGAGATACTTGCTGTTTTTCTGTATCGTAACCGCTCGCTTCAAATGCGTTTGGTGACTTTCAACAGTCTACTTCAAATCGCATTTTATCTTGCATTGGTATCTTATATTTTCCTTTATAAAGGCGAATTTAAAGTTTCCTATTGTATTAATTGGACCGTCTTTCTACCGTTGGTTACTATTATACTTAATATTCTGGCATATAAAGCCATTCGTAAAGACGAAAGTTTGGTGCGCTCTTTAAATCATTTGAGATAACAAGAATACATATAATATTATCGTTTTTAGGAGGCGCAATATCATTGCGTCTCTTTTAATTTAGAATAGGATGAGACAATTACTTTCTTTCATATTTCTTTTTTATGCCGCGGCTCTTTGCGCCCAAACATATAAGGTCGAAAATAATATTTCGTATATCACTGCTAATGAAAAGGATGCATATCGTAAGGAACGCTGTAAACTTGATATATATTATCCGTCGGATAAGAAAGATTTTTCGACAGTCGTGTGGTTTCATGGCGGCGGTTTGGAAGGTGGAAGCAAGAATTTCCCCGAACAATTAATGAATCAAGGTTTTGCTATAGTAGCTGTTAATTATCGTTTGAGTCCGCGTGCAAAAAATCCTTCTTATATTATTGATGCCGCTGAGGCTGTAGCCTGGGTCATGAAACATATTGCAGATTATGGCGGGCGCACGGATAGAATTTTTGTTTCGGGACATTCGGCTGGTGGTTATCTTACACTGATGCTTGCTCTGGATAAGCAATATTTGAGTCGTTTTGGGGCTGATGCCGATAAAATTGCTGCTTATCTTCCTATTAGTGGGCAGACTGTAACCCATTTTACTATTCGAAAGGAAAGAGGATTGCCTGACGGTATTCCTGTTGTTGACGAATATGCTCCTGTAAATAAAGCACGAAGAGATACGCCTCCTCTCGTTTTGCTTACGGGAGATAAATCTTTAGAAATGGCTTCACGCTATGAAGAAAATGCTTTGCTCGAATCGGTATTGCGCAATCTTGGTAATAAAAATGTAAAACTCTACGAAATGCAGGGATTTGATCACGGGCAAGTCTGCGCTCCTGCTTGTGTGTTTGTGGCAAACTATCTGAATCATTACAGCAAACGTTGATTTGCCAGAACTAAATAAGTCAATGTATTTTTATGTCAGTGAGATATTCAAACTAAAAGCAAGAATAGCTCGTTGATATTCGATCGAAAGATTGTATGTCGTTGAAAATACTTGGCTCCTGTATCTAGATGGGTATATAGAGGCTTTTGCATGACTTCTGTATTGCTTTAAAATGACTAACATACAGACAATTTCGACTCATAGATATAAGACGAAATTGTCGTATTTTAGTTTTTTCGGTGACGTCCTTAAGTTTTTTTGAAAACGTATGGACGAAAATCTTTTTAGGGGCATACGTCATTTTAAGGATTAAATAATATATGCTGAAACGTTATTGGTCTATTTTGTATTTGTAGTCTTTGGTGACTTCTAGTACCCCCTTTAGCTTTTTAAAATATTGAATAGACTCTTCTTGCGTCTTACTCTCCGGAATGGATATGACGATGCCATTTATGTTGTTGTACAAATAGAGTATCGTTGCTCCGTATTGCTTGATAGCTTCTACGATATTCTTTTTCCCGTTATCTTGGTTATAATAGATAATTAGAGTCTTAGGGTTGTATCGGGTAGAATCTTTTTTAAGAGATATTTGCTGGTTTTTGGTTTGTACTCCTTGAAACTGTAGATAGTATTGTTTGGGTACTCCATGATTAAATTTGGAACTGCTACATCCTACGTAAAATAGGCAGGATGTAACAGTTATGAATAGAAGAGGTATAACTTTTTTCATTTTTGTTGTTATCATTGTTATGGATTTATATATCAGCTACATTGCCGGTGCGTTTCAGTACTCCCCATGTCTGTAACTCCCCTTTAAGGGCCTTCCTGTAACTTTTAAAGAGCACGACATACATAATCCAACGATAACAGAAACGTTGCGGAATAATCCAAAGCAGTATCCATAGCTTCTCTCTTTCGAAAATATAAGCTGCAATAGAAATACTTGCATCAACGATCATAAAGAGTAGATAATAGATAAATATCTTTCCTGCATTGCCCGAAAATAATCCAATGATCATGAATAAATCGGCAAGAGGTGAAAAAGTCGGTATGATAAACTGGAATATGAGCATATTTGGTAGAGCCCATAGTCCAAGTCCTTTATATTTTTTGGATACCAACGCATCGCGATGTTTCCAGAATGTTTGCATCACACCGAAACTCCAGCGGGTACGTTGCTTTACGAATTGTTTTAATTTCTCTGGAGCCTCAGTCATGGCGATAGCTTTATTTTCATTTTCAATGACGTATCCGGCTTTAAGAATGCGGATAGTCAAATCGCAATCTTCTGCGAGGGTATCGGTTGTCAACCCGCCCGCTCTTTCAATAGCTTCCTTTCTAAAGGCACCTATAGCACCGGGTACTACGGTAATAGCGTTGATATTTGAATAGGCTAGACGATCAAAATTTTGGCTGGTCGTATATTCTATCGCTTGCCATTTGGTCAGCATGTTACGTCGGTTACCTACTTTCACATTGCCGGCGATGGCTCCTATGCTTTTTTCTTTGTCATTGAGGAAATGGACCATCATTAAAGAGACAGCGTTGTGGTAAAGTTTAGTGTCGGCATCAATACAAACTACATATTTGGCATCGGTATTTGCTATTCCGTAGTTTAATGCTGATGCTTTACCGCCGTTAGGCTTTGTCAGCAATTTCATTTTGGAATTGTCAGAATAAGCCTCACATACCCTTTTGAAAGTTTCATCCTTGCTTCCGTCGTCAACGAAGATGATGTTGAAGTTTGGGTAGTCTTGTTCCAACAGATTATTTAGCGACGACACTGCATTCACTTCTTCATTATATGCAGGTACTATGATAGATACTAGCGGAGCATTATCAAAATCGGTTGTGTTATAAATCAGTTTCTTGTTTTTACGTTTTTCCCGGATCGTAAGTATCAGCATAAATAGTAAACGTCCTATGCCCAATATAATAAAGATAATGAAGAGAGCAGTAAGGAAGTTCGTTATCTCGTATATGATTGTTGCTAGCGTAAGATTGGCTTGCATGGCATAGTATTCTTCTCCTTTTGGGATAGAAGGCATCAGTTGGTCACGCGTTTTGCCCAAGAATTGGGACAAAGTAATAAATGAATACCCCTCTTTTTTTAGATACTCGATGATTCGAGGTAAGGCTTTTACAGTTTCGGCTCTCGTATCTCCTCCGGCATCATGCAATAGAATAATGTTTCCATTGCCTTGTTCTACTCCTTTTATGACGCGTTTGAATATTTCGTCAGCTGTAATGCCTACTTGCCAGTCTTCCGGGTCGATCGATTCGCCCACGTCCAGATAGTTTTGTTGTCGTGCCAAAACGATAGGTACAATTTCTTCCATACTTGCCGGGTCACTGTCGGCATTGTAGGGCGCACGAAATAGAATGGTACTATGTCCTGTGATACATTCTATTAATAGTCGGGTGAGGCTGAGTTCCATGAAGGTTCGTCCAGGAGTATTTTTAGCTACATTTCGATGTGTGAAAGTATGATTTCCGATATAGTGTCCATCTTCATAGATCTGCTTTACCAGCGGCAAATTCTTTTCTATTTGTAGGCCGACCATGAAAAAGGCAGCGTGAATGTTATATCTCGAAAGGATGTTTAATATCTTTGGAGTCCAAGTCTCGTCAGGGCCATCATCAAAAGTCAATAGTAGTTGTTTTTTCCCAGCTTTTCCGAATTTGCGTATTTGGTACGAAGACGGTATTGATAGATAATTTTCGTCAGAAATTAGAATGTTTGAATTGTCCATCTCTATATTTACGCTCCCTGGATGCGGAGTCGATAGAGCGTCAAGTACTTCACCGTCGCCAATATAGTTCACATCATCGCTACCCGGTAAGTTCTCTAAATCGCCAATGCGAAATCTTGCTGCAGCACTGTGAGATAGATCTTTATTATAGAACTGCCAAAGCCGATTGTCTTCACTGCCCAGACGCCAGACACTAAATCCAGCTAGCCCGTATTCAGTGCCGAAACGCATTGTATTGAAATGTGTTGCTGCATCGGTGAAGTATACTTGATGGACAACGTTATCATCATCCTCGTAGGCATAATTCAAGTTGTAAGTATCTTCATCGAAGGTTATTTTAGCTTCTGTATCAGAGGCTGTAGATAATGCATCTCTGTAAGAAATGCTCGTATTTTCATTGCCTTTGTCTGTCCAATCGTAGCCATAAGCTCCCAATCCTAGTATAACCTTTTCTTCGGGAACTTTTTCTGTCAAATTATCTACTGCTGCCTGAATCCATTGTTGTGAACTGATTGGTCCGGCTTCGCCTAGTATCATATGCTCGTCGTAGGCCATAAGGAAGAGGTAGTCATTGTATTTTGCCAGCTCTTTCAAGTTATAGTCTGTATTAAAAGGAGCTACATCTTGGCTGACGAATAATCCTTTTGAATGAAATACTTGAGATAGCTCTTTGACGAATATTGTAAGATATTCATCGCTGTTCTCATTGAGATTCTCAATATCGATGTTAATTCCAATGAATTTATTTTTCAGACATTGTTGAAGAACATTATCAATCAGTTCTTTTCGTTTCTTTGAATTGTGTAAAATGCGTCCTATTCCTTCAGCTCTAAATTCTTGATGATAGTTATTACTTAATATTGGCATGACTGGTATACCACTATTTTTCATTAGGTTATAACCTTTTGGATCGATATTTATTTCCAACTTATCCGTTTTGGGATTAATAAAAAACCATTCAGGAATAACTAAATTTAATTTACTGATGTTTTGCTTGAGAGAAAACAGTGATTTCGGATCCCATGAAACGTAGAATGCAGAACGAATGCCTGCATCAAATTTATTCCAGCTGGCAATATATTTCTCGGTAATCATGTCGACGTTACCTTTAAAGCGTTTTACCCTTTTTAGATAGGCCGCTTTCTCTTGGGCGTAATTGCTATGCTGTTTTTTCTCCTTGAAGAAAGAACGGAAACCTTTATATTCTTTAGAAAACTTATTTTCTTTGAGATATGGTTTTGAGGCTGTTACTACACTGCGGTAATCTTGTCTGAATGGTAAATTGGGCATGTTGTCGATAATAACCATTGTGATGAATACCGCAACAAGAATGACTGCAATGAAAATTACAAATCTCATGCTCCATTTGAACTTGTTCCAGCGTGAAGTGGAATCTGTTTGAAAAATCTGTTTAGCCATTTTTGAAAACCTTTTTATAACTGAATATTGTATTGTGTTGTGAATGCTTTTTTATAAAGTAAACTTTAGTATTTTGCCGCTCCATTTATCAATGGCTACATTTGTGGCCTTATAAGGTAGCATACTAATTGTTTCGGTTTTATTGCTTAGTAAATCTTTGGCACTATAAGAGTCTTTAGGCGGAATATTTAGGAAATCAAATGCATGGGGTGGAATATTGATTGCAATATCTACCGCTTGGCTATCAAAATTGACAACGATAAGCAATACTTCGGTTTCGTATTTGCGGAAAAAAGCATATTGTTTGTATTCATTAAAACGCCATCCATTGACATTTGCATAGGTCAAGTCGAAAAAACAGCCACTATATATAGCTTTCTCTTTATTGCACAATGTTAATATCTTTTGATAGACATCGTGTAATGCCTGAAGAGGAGCAATAGCAGATAGGACGCCTGTCTGGTGCGCTTCATACCAGAGGCGTAAAGTAGGTATACTCCAATAATCGAAAATCGTAGTACGCCCGTCACGGCCACTGAATCCTTCACTTTCCATTCCCATCTCGCCTAGTTCTTGACCGGCATATATCATAAAGGGATTGCTATTCATACAGGCAGATACGATGAGGGCAGGAATCCCTTTCCATGGATCTCCCGCAAAGAAATCGGATGCAATGCGGCGTTCGTCATGATTTTCGAGGAAATTGAGCATTTTCGTCTCTAATCCACCCAAGCTCTGCCAACAAGACGAAATAGCACTCGCCGATCCATATCCACAGATAATATTGTGTAGGGTGTCGTAAAGCCCTACCTTATCGTATAAATAATCGAAATGTCCCTTCTCTACGTAACTTTTGTATTGTTTGGGGTTATAGATTTCGGCAATGAAAAGCAATTTCGGATTTACTTCTTTAATTTGTGGAATGACCCATTCCCAAAATTCAAGGGGAACCATTTCTGCCATGTCACAGCGAAATCCATCAATATGTTTGCCCGTCCAGAAAAGAAGTATATCACGCATTTTTCTCCATGTGCTCGGAATCGGAGAGAAGCTTTTGTATAGACCATGAACATAGTCTACACCATAATTTAATTTTATCGTTTCATACCAGTCGTTGATATTAGGAAATGCATCGAACTTATCATTACCAGTAGCCTTTGCCGGATATTCTTTGTATGGTATGCTAGTTCCTCCCTTTAAGTCAAATTGTCCGTGAAATTGAGTGTTTGGAATATAGTAGAAATTATTTTCTGGAGAAAATGCGAGTTCTACATTATCTTTTTCTCCTAAATCTTCTATATCGGCAGGTTTGGCATCCGAATGATACTCTCGTGCTACGTGGTTCGGTACAAAGTCGATAAAAACTTTCATGCCCGCTTTATGAGTCCGCTTTATCAGGTCCTCAAATTCTTTCATCCGCTGTTCTACATCGACCGCAATATCTGGATCTACATCATAATAGTCTTTGATGGCGTATGGAGACCCTGCCTTCCCTTTTACTATTGCCGGGTGGTCACATTGGATACCGTATTTGCTGTAATCGGTCTGAGTTGCATGTTCTATTATACCGGTATACCAAATGTGTGTGATGCCTAACTTTTTTATTTCTGCTAGTCTATCAGCAGTAAAGTCGTTCATTTTACCGCATCCGTTTGTCTCTATATCTCCATTATATTGGCAATCGGCGTTTTGGTTACCAAACAAACGTGGAAAAACTTGATATATAATAATTTTTTTCATTTCCATATAGACCCTTTTTCAGAAAGGAGTTGGTTAAGGAACATATTGGTCGTGCGATAGCCTTGATTAAATATTTCTTCCGCTTTTTCTAATTCTCTGTTGCTATATCCTGTTAAGTTATACGGTTCTATAAACAGATCCGCATAATCTTTTTCGTGTAGGCTATTGGAGGTGAACATCAGATGATATGCTCTAGCTGCTATCCCTATAATGTTTAATTTGTATTTTTCAGGTGCTAAAGGACTCACGTTTATAGCAACGACTTTGTCACAACATCCTCTAATTGTTGCAACAGGAAGATTGCTGAAGAGACCTCCATCAACGTAATGTACTCCATTAATGCAAACAGGAGTAAACAGTATGGGGAGGCAACATGACGCTGATATTCTTTCGGCAAGATTTCCGCGCGTAAAACAAATACTTTGTCCGTTGTCCAAATCCGTAGCATTGATCATGAGCGGAATGTTTAGGTCTTGTATCTTTTTGGCTTTTATATTTTCCCGCAGAAATTCCGTAAAATCTGTCAAATCAAAAAGTCCCCGTTTAGGGACGATAAAACGTGTAAGATCTTTGAAACGCTTATCTTTAAAATAATCCAAGACTCGATAAGGCTCATTACCATCTGCAAAAAAAGCAGCTGCGACAGCACCTGCACTTACTGCCGAAAGAATATTGGGATGTATATCATGCTCGAGTAGAGCCTGCATAACTCCCAAATGGGCAAAGCCCTTGATGAATCCTCCGCTTAGGGCATAGCCTATGGGGTAGCGTTTCTTCATCGGATGTTTAGTGTCTATGGACATATTTTAGTATCTTTAACTTAAATCTGAAAACAACATACAAAAATACGAAATTAAGTTCTTATTTGAAGAATAATACTTAATTTTGTTGACATGAAAGACGGATTTTTAAATGATTTAAATGAAAACCAGCGACAAGCGGTATTATATAATGATGGGGCGTCTTTAGTCATTGCCGGAGCAGGTTCAGGCAAAACTCGAGTGCTGACTTGTAAGATAGCTCATCTATTGCAAAATGGCTATAACTCAGATTCCATTTTGGCTTTGACTTTTACGAATAAAGCTGCCAATGAAATGAAGTTACGTATTGGAAAGCTGGTAGGAGAGGAGAGTGCCCGTAGACTATGGATGGGAACTTTTCACTCCATCTTCCTTCGTATATTACGGGTCAATGCCTCCTTGTTGGGATTTCAAGATCAATTGACTATTTACGATACTTCTGATAGCAAAAGTCTTATACGTTCTATTGTCAAGGAATTAGGGTTGAACGATAAAGATTATTCCGATAGCAAAATGATCTCTCGTATTTCCAATCTTAAGAATCATCTGATAACTCCGAATGCTTATAACTCAGATCTGACTTACATTAAAGACGATGAGAAAAAGAACCTTAGAATGTTCCAACATGTCTATCGTATTTACGTAGAACGTTGTAAAAGAGCAAACGCTATGGATTTCGATGACTTATTGGTTTATACTTATCAGTTGTTTGACAAACATCCGGAAGTTCGCGAACGTTATGCCGCCCGTTTCAAATATATATTGGTTGATGAGTACCAGGATACTAATTATGTTCAACGTCAAATTGTACTGCAGCTCGGGATACCTTCTCAGCACGTTTGTGTTGTCGGTGACGACGCTCAGAGTATTTATTCTTTCAGAGGAGCCAATATTGACAACATCCTTTCATTTTCTAGCGATTTTGAAAACGTCAGGATTTTTAAACTCGAACAAAATTATCGTTCTACACAAAATATTGTTTTAGCCGCAAATAGCTTGATTAAGAAGAATTCTCGCCAGATTCCTAAGTCTATTTTTTCTAAAAAGGCAGAGGGAGATAAGATTCATGTGACTAAGCTTTATAGCGATATAGAAGAGGCTGCAGTTGTTGTCAAAAAGATCCAACAGCTTCGTTCCAAGGAACATGCCGATTATTCGGATTTTGTTATATTATATCGTACGAATGCTCAGAGTCGAGTCTTTGAGGAAGAAATGCGTAAGCAATCTATTCCTTATAAGATATTCGGAGGGGTATCTTTCTATCAACGCAAAGAGATCAAAGACGTCATTGCTTATTTTCGTTTAGCCGTCAATCCAAACGATGAAGAAGCTCTTAAGCGTGTTATTAACTATCCTCTACGAGGTATCGGGGGAACTACTTTTGATAAAATAAAGATTGCTGCTATAAATAATCAAGTCAGCCTATGGACTGTTCTTGGTAATATTGTCCAATATGTACCGGAGCTGAATAGTGGTAAACAGGCTACTATTCAGAAATTTTTCGATATGATAGCTGAGTTTGTAGCAAAAGCAACTACCGAATCGGCTGACGAATTGGGTAATGAAATAATTATTGCTTCTGGATTGATGAATGTGTCTCTATCTGATCAGACCGCTGATAAAGAGCGAAGGGATAACATTGGCGAATTAGTGACGGGATTGCGTGATTTTGTTACTTCAAGACAGGAAGATGGAAATGATAATCTTTTATTGACCAATTATTTATCCGAAATATCGTTGCTTTCCGATTTGGATGCGGATACGAAAGAAAGCGATACCGACAAAGTTTCATTAATGACTATTCATGCTGCTAAGGGACTCGAATTTGCGACTGTTTTTGTGGTAGGTTTGGAAGAAAATTTGTTCCCAAACTATATGAGTTTGAATAATCCACGGGAGCTTGAAGAGGAACGTCGTTTGTTTTATGTCGCTATAACTCGTGCCGAGAAGCACTGCTATTTGTCGTATGCCGAATCTCGTTTTCATTTTGGGAAAATGGAATTTGCCCAGCAGAGTCGTTTCTTGAATGATATTGATCCTCAATATTTGCAATATCCGACAAGTAAAAAATATGAAGCCGAAATTGACAGGAGAGCTTCAAAATATCGTCCATTTTTTGACAGATCTGCTACGTTACCTCCCTTTGAAATGCCTGATAATAATCTTGTCACTGTTCATCAATCGGTTGCTCCAGGGATGAAGAAAGTTTCAGCCTCTACTATATCTGTTTCTGGAGATTCTTCTATAGAAGAACGCTTGCAACTTTGTGAAGGACAAATAATTGAACATGAACGCTTTGGAGTAGGTAAAGTAAAGAAAGTAGAAGGCGTGGATGAAAATCGGAAAGCTACAATAGAGTTCCGTAATTTAGGAATAAAAGTATTACTACTTCGTTTTGCAAGGTTTAAAATTATTGGGTAATCTTCTATTTACTCACCTTTTCCCATTGTTTTGTGTCAAAGTTATATTGTTTTATTACTTTGGCCGGAGAACCCACACAAATGGAGTAGGGCGGAATATCGTGCGAGACGATGCTGCCTGCACCGATGACGGTATGTCGACCTATTTTAACTCCGGCAAGCACTACCGCATTGGCGCCAATCCATACATCATCTTCTATGGCTACTAGTTTAGTACTCACTCCTTGTTCGTCGATTCGTTTTCCAACGTCTCTAAAGTTATGGTTTAATCCCGTAATAGTCACGTTCTGGGCTAGGTTGACGTGATTACCTATATTAACAGGCCCGATAAGTGTGTTACTAATGCCTATTCGAGTATAGTCTCCAATAATTAACTCTCCAACGGCATTATTGATGCATGAAAAACTTTCAATGACCGAGTATTTACCTAATGAGAATTGATGAAAAGGAGGCAAATCTTTTCTGACATTTTTGTATATTACAGAACCTTTTCCTCTTTTTAGATAGCAGAAAAAAAACATACGAATCCACCAATTGGGGCGTGTCTTTACCGGATGCATAATAAATCGATGAAGAATCTTCTTTAAACCGAAGCTCTCAATTTTTCTTTTGATTGCCGATTTTTCCATATCTTGTATAGATTTAATGATTTTCTTTTTTTGTGTGGTTCCATTACATAGTTGGGCATTGCAAGGCTAAAAGCAAAGAAGGAGAAATATAATAGTAACCACCATTTAATGGACCAGTATAAACTGTAAAAGCTAAGTCCGATACTAAATGCGAATAAAATAGTGATAAGAAATTTGCAAGAAGGAAATAGGTGATGTAGGCTTCTTTCTATTTCTTCTAAGTTCCCTGTCGGAAGAAACTTAAATAATCTTCGCATTGATTTTTTAAAAGAACGTTGCTTGAAATGTTTGGGGAAATTTTCTGCAACAATCATCGGTTCTATTAAATATTTGATGAAGATGTGGTGAGAAGTCAAGGCCCATTCCAAATTCGTTTTATCTGTTTTCAAGTGTTCTTGAGTCCATTTCAACGGAACTACGAAATTATATTTATCTAGTGCTGATGATAATCCTATACCACATCTCCCCGATTTTAGTAGTCCGTTACGCAGTTCTTCTGAACGTGCTTTGCGTCGTAATCGATAAGTGCGATTACTGTTTAATATGGTATGTAGTTGTAACGCTTTAAATCCGTTATTGTTGGCTATATTGACGGTTGATAGCAAGTCTTTTGGTATACTGACAAAGGGACCTAAAACAATCACTGTGTCAAAGCTGTCGGCTTTTATCTCTTTAATTTTTGTTCTCCAATTGTCGTAATAAAAGCATTGGTAATGCTCTTGTTTGTAGTCTTGTTCCGGAAAAGAATACCCTTTAGGTATTAATACGGCATAACGAAAATATTTATCTATCCGGCATTTGGCCACTGTCGATTTCATAACAGATCCCAATAACAGTAAATATGCAACTTCTAAAAATAGGAAAAAGAATAAAATACTGTCAATCCAATCGATTATCGGAGCCATTATATTCATCAGACGTTTTCCTCTTGGATAAACGAGGTGAAAGTCTTCAATATAATTTTCATATCCATTTTGAAAGAAAATTCATGGGCGTACTTTATGTCTAAAAGCTTACGCTCTTCAGATGATGTAGAGCCTTTCTTCCCGCGATCTATTACTTGCCATAGCCCAGTAAGTCCTGCAGGGGCAATGAAACGTTCTACATATTCATCGCTTGTTAGTAATTCTGCTTCGTATAGAGGTAATGGCCGATTACCTACAATAGACATGTCTCCTTTTATGATATTGATTAGTTGCGGAAGTTCGTCAATACTGAATTTACGGATATAATACCCTACTTTTGTGATGCGAGGATCATCTTTCAATTTAATGTATGGGTTGTCAATTTCTTCTCTTCTATCTTCGCTATATTGTTTTTGGTTAATTAAGTAATCATCGCCGACTAATATGGTACCTCCTTTTACTTCATCATGAACCGAATTCTTGGCAATGTTATCTGCTGTGTTCATCCCTTTTTCAATAATCTCATCAACATTATCATCGGTAATATAGACATTTTCACTTTCTTCTTTTTCTTCTTTGTTTTCGGTATAGATGTTCTTATCTTTATAGTTCTTAATATAATCATCCATGTTGGTATACATCGATCGGAACTTTAGACAGTCGAAAATTTTATAATTGCAACCTACCCTTTTCGATTTATAAATCACAGGGCCTTTACTTTCCCATTTAATGGCTATCGCGGTTATAAGGAATATGGGAGATAGAAAAAATAAACCGATAGTAGAGAAGATCACATCAAATATCCTTTTCCACAAAGGTAATTGGAATGTTTTATATTTTTCAGCTTTTACTGAAAGGGCTCTTATTTGATTTTCTTTTTTGAGATTCAAAAAGTCGGTTACATTTTGCAAAGCACTTTGGTCAGTATCAAATGGAATGGTATTACTTATTCCACTTTTCAGATATGCATATCCTTTTTCTTTACTGAGTCCTTTAGTGACTAATATTATATATATACCTGGAAATATCTTATGGAGTATTCTTATTTCCGAAGTATCTTGGTTTATTTCATGCGATTCATAGAATACTGCTATGTCGAGTTTTTCGTGAATTCTATCTATCACCTTTATAGCTTGTACACCATTTTTTACGGCACAAAACAAAACATCGGGAGTACTTGAAAATTTCTCGATTGTTTCTTTGTTTGTACCGATATAGATAAAATTCTGCATGAGTATCAATAACTTGTCAACCTATTATTTTTTTGATTCTAATTTTCAGTTCCAAAGGGTTAAACGGTTTTAGTAAATAATCTACAGCACCAGCTTCCAATAGTTTGATGCGTTCTGTAGTACTATCTTCACCCGATAATATCATCACAGGTATATTTTTAAATAATTCATTATGTTTAAGGTAATAGAGAAGTTCATCTCCCATCATTTTAGGCATGCGTATATCTGTAATAATAAGATCAGGAATGTTGCCTTCACTTAGCCATTCCAATCCCTTTAAAGGATCATCAAAAAAAGTAAAATCGTAATCTTTCCCCACATATATGGAAACTACTTTTCCGATTGATTCTTTATCGTCTATTAAAAGTACGCTTTTCATATTATTTTGTCCTTAGTTTATGCCAATTATAATAATCACAAATATAATAATATTATTCGATGTAACGTGTTGTAAATCTGGATTATTTTTCGTCGATATGTTAATTTCTCGCAGTCTCTCTTTTCTGTTAACATTAAATCTATGGCAAAAGTACTATATGTTTCTGACATTCAAAAAGAAATACTGTCAAAATATTTAAAAATCTCTCAGAAAGTTAAAATAATATATTATAAATTATATTCATATCGTGATTTCTCCTGCCAAATCTGATAGCATTGCTTTACGAATTTCTTGATAATTAAGTTGATGTCCCAGCAAAAACATTAATTTGGTAAGTGCGCTCTCCATCGTGCTGTCATATCCGCATATTACTCCTGTTTGTAACAAATGCATACCTGTTTCGTACCTGCTCATCTCTACACTTCCCAATGAGCATTGGGTAATATTTACGATGACTATTCCACGTTTTTGTGCTTCGTTCAACTCCCCAATAAGCCATTCCAATTGGGGGGCATTGCCAGATCCGTATGTTTTTAGAACGACAGCTTTTAGTCCTTTTACCTTTAGTAAAGATGCCACAATCTCTTTTTGTATACCGGGAAACAGTGTAAGTACCACTACATTTGGGTCGAGTACATAATGCGGTTTAAAAGGTCTGGACTTGTCTGGATGCTTCACTAATGATGTGTCGTATTTTATGTGTATACCTGCTACAGCTAGTGGGGGATAATTGAAAGATTGGAAAGCATTAAAATTTTCCGCATTAATTTTGGTTGTTCGGTTCCCTCTCAACAGATGGTTTTCAAAAAAGATGCATACTTCAGGGACCATTGCGTTGCCTTCTTCGTCTTTGGCAGCTGCAATTTCAATAGATGTGATCAAATTTTCCTTCCCGTCAGTACGAAGCACGCCAATCGGTAGTTGGGAGCCGGTTAATATAACTGGTTTACTTAGATTTTCGAGCATGAAACTTAGCGCCGAAGCAGTATATGACATCGTATCGGTTCCGTGTAATATGACAAAACCGTCATAGTAGTCATAATTATAGTTGATGATTTTCACAAGTTTAATCCAGAGGTCCGGTTTCATATCCGATGAATCAATAGGAGGATCGAATTGATAAGAAGCAATTCGGTAATTGAATCGTTTCAATTCCGGAACATGGCTCATTAAATGATCAAAATTAAAGTTTTCTAAAGCTCCGGTTTCCGGATTTTCTATCATTCCGATAGTTCCGCCTGTATATATCAATAGGACGGATGGATTGTGAGTTATCATCTTATTCTATTTAATGCTGCAAAAATAGAGATATTCTGTGGAAAGACAATGATAATTAATAAAGAATATGTTTAGTAGATAAAATCTACGAATATAAAATTCTTTTGTTGGTACACTAAAAAGGAAAGAATTTTCTTACTCTTTGCTTTATCCTAAAGTAGAAGTCTTTCATCCCCTGTTCAAATGCTATTTGAATTATAAACAGTATTAGACTTATTATGATAATAGAAATAGAAGCATATAAAATCCAGTGAATTGAAGAAGAATAAGGATCTATTGGAATATTTTTTAGTATTATAGATGATATGGTCCATGATACTGTCGTAATTCCTAATAACTTAAGAATGTGCAACCAATATATGTATGTATATTCTTTAAATCCTTTATGAAATAAAAGATAAGGTTTCCAAACGCATACTATTATGAATAAGCTACTCGTTGTTCCAATTAGTATACCAATTAATCCATAATAGTGACCAAGTATTATGGATAAAGAAAAATTGAGAATTGCTTCAGCGCAAGGAGCCCATACGTCGTTAAAAATTCCATATCCATTTATAAATAAGTCATTGGCTCCTCTGGATTGTCCTATATACGTGTTTATTAAGATAAATATTAATATAGAATTATCGAGTATATATTGTTTGCCTAACCATAATGAAATAAATGGCCCCGTTAAATGATAGAGAGAAAAAGTCATTATACCAGCGAAAAAATATTTTATAGAAGTAATTTCCCAATATACTTTAATGGTATTTTTTTTATTGCCTTCGGCCACTAAATTCCCCACACCAGCACTTGTGCCATCCATAATATTATTAATAAACAATGCTAGTTTACTGATGATTACTGTATAATTGCCATAATAAGCTACATATTTAAGCGAAACAAAGATATAAATTAGTATCGAATCTGTTTGAGATTGAATAAAATAAGCTACTCTATGTACGAATAATTGTTTCGTATATTTCATTACTTCAGGATATTTTTTAAAAAGAGCTTTTCCTATTCTTATTTCAGATTTGAGCCATGGGTAAACTCGTTTAATTTTCCAGTTAAGAATAAAACTTGCAATGAAACCGAATATCAATTCGATAGCTATCCAATAATAGTAATTGTGCGTACTATACGCTAAGATTATTTGTATGATAGTTTTTATGTTCCCTGCTGTTTGAAAGTAGACAGTAACAACGTAATTTTTTTGATCTGCATCCAATAATGTTTGTTTGTAATTAAAAAAATAGCTTAGTAATGAAGATGCTAAAAATGCATAAAATGTAAAAAATATAGCCAGTAGTGGAAAATGACTTTTTGCAAATATTAGTGGGAAAAAGCATGAAAGGATAATTCCTATAATGAAAATAATATACCCAATTCGTGAATAAAGATATCCAAATACTGATATGATTTCATTAATTTTGCATTTATCATTATTATAGATAGGTTTATATAATACATAACCAATAGCTTGCCCAATGCCAAGTTCTGCAAGATTTAAAAAACTTAAGAAGTTTCCTAGAGTGCCAACTAACCCCATGAAATCAGCACTTAAATCATCCAGAAAGATTTTACGAGAGAAGAACGATAAAAAAAGGCTTATAAAATAAAAAAACATATTGGTTTTTGCATTCATAAAACTTTTTGAAAATCTCGTTTCTGCCATGTTGTTACGTATAATATTCAGCGATCTCTCTTTTTAAGAGTATATTGTTTATAACAAAAATAAGCTGAAAAGTGATATCTTCCAAATATTTTATTAAAAAAATAAAAAAATAATAATGGAAATTTATTTTCTAACTGATAATAGGTTATATTTGTTGTAAATAGAATTTTTAAAGTAATGGATATTATTTTATCAGTTATAGTTCCTATTTATAATGTTGAATTGTATTTAAAGGATTGTTTGAATTCAATAGTAAATCAAAATATTAATAATTTTGAGATTTTGCTTATTGATGATGGATCTACGGATCAATCTTCTCAAATTTGTGATGATTATGCCTCATTACATAAAAACATTAGAATTTTTCATAAGCAAAATGGTGGATTAAGTTCGGCTCGAAATCTTGGATTAAAAAATGCGAGAGGGGAGTATATTACTTTTGTAGATTCTGATGACATGATTGCTCCAGAAACTTATTATGGTAATTTAATGTTTATGCAGAGACATCCTGAAGTTGATATGTTGCAATACCCGACGATTTGGAATTATATGGCTAAAAATGAGCATACTGATTGTGTATCTGCTAAATTGATATTTGGGAAAGATAAAATATATGCTGAATGGTGGAGAGGAGATACATTAAATTTTTCTGTGTGTAATAAAATATTTAAACATCAAGTGCTTGATTTCGTCTCTTTTCCCGAAGGACATGTTTTTGAAGATTTTTATATTGTACCAGATTTACTTACTTACATTAATAGTGTTTATATATCTCAGGAGGGGGGCTATTTTTATGTAAAGAGAGATAATTCAATAAGCATTGGAAAATACCCTTTATATAAACATATTGATCTTTTTGAAGCTCAGGTGAAAAATTGTAAGGTCTTATATAGTTATCCTAATTTAAAGGAATGTAGATCTATTTGTTTTCTTCGCGCTTTCTATAGGCTCTTAATGGCGATATCTGAGTATCCTGATTTTTCACCTAAACAGCAATTAAAGGAATTGTTATTTTTACTTCCTCAACTTGTAGATATAATCAATAGTGATATCTCTTTTAAAGAGAAATTGCAAATATTGATGATGCGAGTTTTTGGTTTGAAAAACTATGTGTCTTTTATAAAATATATAAAAAAGTATAAATGCTAAAATTAAGCGTTATTATACCAGTATATAATGCCGGAGAAGATTTAAAAAAATGTTTGGATTCTGTTTTATCTCAGACCATCAACGATTTTGAATTGATATTAGTTGATGATGGGTCTACAGATGGGAGCGAGCAGATATGTGATGATTATGCATTAATTGATGATAGGATAAAAGTTATTCATCAAAGTAATGGTGGACAAGCACATGCTAGAAATGTAGGCATAGATCTTGCACAAGGAGAGTATATTGGTTTTGTTGATAATGATGACACTGTTGTTCCAAATATGTTTGAGATTCTTTTAAATAATGCTATTGTAAATAGTTATGATATATCAGCAGCTTCTTTTAAGGAGCTAAAGGATGATGGGACATATGTTTCTAAACAACATGATAGTATAGTAATGATTCTTTCAAATGATGAAGGTATTCATCAGATATTATTGAGAAATAAATTGGATATATATGTATGGACCAAAATTTATAAGAGATCTTTTTTAACTAAGCATTGTATACGTTTTGAGAGAGGGAAAAATGATGAAGATTTTTTATTTAATTTTGCAGCTTATGCAAAAGCCAGCTCTTCAATATTTGTAGATATAGCTTTATATGTTTATCATTATAAAAGAGATTCTGAAACCCGCCGTATCAGGAAGGATAGAATTAATGACTATTTAGTTGGTACTTGGTATAGAGTTAATAAAATTGTTGAACAAACAAATCTTTTATATCCAAAATATGTTTTGTTAGCGGAGAGACAAAAAATGTTATATTACTTTCAAATGATTGATGCAATATTGAAATCAGAGCTATTGCCCAATAATAGATATTATAAAGATGTGATGTGTTATTTTCATCATAATAGGAAAATAGTTTATAATAATAGAGATGCAATAGGTCTGCATTTTATTGGGATCTTTTGTCTTTTGTCTTTTTCTCCATGCTTATATTTTTATTATAAAAAATACAAAAACAAGATAGGATATTTGTTTAGTTCTAACATTTGAATATTGCCTTTAAAAAAAAACGGAGTAAAGATTTATATCTTATATATTTCATGTACTTTTTTATGCATATAGCCAGAAGAGAAAATATTTCTTTACGAGGCAATTTGTATGCCTCCCATCGAATAATACTATCAAGCATTTGGGAGAGGAGTATATCTATTGTCAGTTTGGCATCAGGGGTTAATTTAGTTTTGGCTTTGATTAATTCATCCGTAACAGTAAGATACCCTGTTATATTTTTCCACGAAAAAGATGTCGTCATGGTGGAATGAGGACGAATACGTCGGTGGAATAATTTATCTTCTATATACGTCATCTTTTTTGCTTTTAAATAGAGCAATGTAGTAAATATCTGATCTTCATGGATTATACCGGCTTTAAAACTTAAAGCTATATTACGTAGAAAAGATGAATTAATAAATAAAACCTGAACTAATACTGTATATGACATTTTTGCCAATTGTAGGTTTAATGCCTCTAGGCCTTCATAATCCATTTTTGTAAACAAACAACGACTACGATCACACTGCATAATACCTTCGGTGCTTATATCGTCGGGATTATATATGTCATAGTCGAAAGTAACAAAATCATATTCCCCTTTTTCACAAAGCTCATAGCACAATTCTAAAGTATTAGGTTCTATTAAATCATCACTGTCCAAAAAATAAAGGTACTTTCCTTTTGCGTTCAAGATGCCTGTATTGCGAGCAACGCTTTGGCCTGAATTAAGCTCTTTGATTATCTTGATACGTGGATCATCTTTTGCACATTCGCGGATGATTTCTTCGCTGTTGTCGGTAGAACCGTCGTTGATACAGATAATTTCGATGTCTCGCAAGGTTTGGTTACATGCGCTTATAAGAGTTTGCCGTATATACTGTTCTGTATTATATACGGGGATTATAACACTTACTTTGTAATCGTATGCCATACCTTACCATTAATTATATGCGTTCTATTTCATCTGTTGATACGTACCAAAGGTAGCCATTTATGTTTTTGTATCCAATCATTTTCAGTAATTTCCTATATTCTTCTATTTGCCGATTGTATTTTTTGTTCTTCTTTCCAAATTTAAAATCAACAATAATTGCAGCATCTCCTTTGGCAACGACTCTGTCGGGACGGCGGTTTTTTATTTTGCCACTTTCCATCCATATAATGTCGCGTTCGTTAATGACACTCCAACTTGTGTTGTACCATGTCTCTATTTCTGGCTTCTTGAATGCTTGGTGTGTGAATATTCTAATTGCTTCTTTTTCTGCATCTTTTATGATTCCGTCGAATGCTAATTGATTTATTGCTGCGTCAATATCAGTTTTGCTGTTTATGGTAGAAAATAGTTCGTGCAACATTTTGCCGCGGTTAATGTAGTGGAAGGGTGATTTATCTTCTTCTTCTCCCGAAATAAAATCGGTCGAACGATTGGATTGCTTAAATTGTACACGTTGTGCGAACGATTCCATCTGTACACTTTCTTTATCAGGTTGTTCCAAAAAGCGATTCTTTGTTTCTGTCGTGGCCTTTTTCTTTTCTGATGGCATAGGATTTCCGCCTATCTCAAACACTTCGTCTTCACTCAGATGCTCTGACAGAATCTGTTGAAGCATCTCCGAAACACTGTTCTTATTTCGATCCGATTTTCCCAATATGATAAGGTTCTTTTCTGCTCGCGTAAATGCTACGTATAGCAGGTTTAAGTTGTCGACCCATAGCTGGAGACGCTCTTTCAGATATTCTTTTTGATAGATGGATTGCAACATGGATTGTCCGTAATTGATGGGAACAATGTTTAGCGCATCGTAAGGAGAGGTGTCAGGTTTACACCATACCAGCTGATCTTTTGTTTCGTTTTCTAAATTCCAATCGCAGAAAGGAATCAACACCGTATGAAATTGAAGTCCTTTCGAGGAGTGGATCGTATATATGTGAATACCGTCCAATTTGCCGCCGGTAATGGTTTTGAAACAAAGTATTTCTTCCCAATAGGTAAGAAATGAAAGTATATCCGACGGATTGTTCTGTAGATATTCCATTACCGCATCGAAAAAGAAGAACAGATAGGCATCTTGCCCTTCTATCTTGTTAATATTCAATAGGTCACAGAGCTTTTCGAGTAACTCGTATAGAGGCAATATTTTCAGTTGTTCCTTCTGCCGATAAAAATCGTTGATATAGATTTCAATTCCTTTTGTTGCCAATTCGTTTATGTCGCTGCCTTTTTTTAGTACTTCGTTTTCGTAGCTCTGCAATAAAGAGGTTGTCGAGACGCCGTCATTATCATCCGAAAGCACCCTCAACCCATCTATAAGCACCCTGACGGCTATCGAAGAATCCAATCGGAATGCTTCGTCCGATATGATTCGAATCTTTAATTCGTTTTTAAAGTAATCGGCAATGAGTGGAATGTTTTTCTTTTTGCGTACCAGTATGGCTATATCTTCTAGTTTTATACCGCTTTCCAGCAATCGTTTAGTCTCTTTTCCGAGTTGGATACAAACATTTGTTTCATAATCCAATTCCTCTTCTTTGTCGGGACCAATGAATGCTACTTTAATATACCCTTCTTCTTCTGTATGTGGCGACTGTTGCTCTACATCGTGGTAAGCTTCCAACAACTCTATACAGTCTTTTTCTTCATCTGCGCGATAGATGTCGTTCAGGTATTTCTTGGCAGACGAGAACACAAAGTTATTGAAAGTAATGATACGCTTTCGGCTTCGACGGTTTACTGTTAATGACTTCTCGTTGATAGGAAAGCTTTCCAATTTGCCATGCAGATTATTCAATATGTTCCAGTCTCCGTTACGCCAGCGATAGATCGATTGTTTTACGTCGCCGACAATCAGACTGTCCGCTCCTTGTGACAATCCTTCTATCAACAGCATTTTGAAGTTTTCCCATTGTATCTTGCTGGTATCCTGAAATTCGTCTATCATCACATTGCGGATATTGGTGCCTATCTTCTCGAAGACAAACGAAGAATCGTTATCGTCTATAATGCGATGAAGCAAGGCATTTGTTTCGGCAAGCAAAAAGCGGTTTTGAGCATTGTTCTCTTTCCTTATCTCTGTTTTGATCGCATTGAGTAGCGACATCTTGTTCAGATGTTGCATAGTCAGATTGATACTGTTGAGGATGATTGAATGCTTCATCCTGAACGTCTCTGTCGCCTCTAATAATGGTAGAAAGTGCTCTGCAACGAGATTAATGTTTGCCTCTTTTTGGTCTGCTTTTCGAAGCCATCCTTCGGGTGCTCCCAGGCATTTGGCAATAGTCGTGTTTTTTGCCTTTTCATCAAGCTCGCATTGGCTAATCTTATTAAAGTAGCCGGCAATGTTTTTGCCGTTACTGAAACTGTCGACGGTTATTCCTGTCTTTGTTAGCAATCCTTCAAAATCTGTTCTAAAATGTGTCGCTACCTCTTGAATTTTCTTCTTCTGCTGTCTGAGCTCTTTATAAAGTGTTGGGATACTCGAGTCTACTTTTCCGGCCAAGCTGTTTCCATAACTCATTACCAGCTCATTGAAAAGGTTTTGTCCAAACTTTTTTACTTCGTCTGCAATCTTCCAACGTTTGTCGTCATTTATTCTATCTTCAATATAACTGAGGATGCCCGCCATCTCTTTAGATGTTGCAGTAAGGTTGGCAAACATTTGGTCGACGGCGTCATTGAGTACAGAAGTCGTATCAAGCTCGATATTCAGGTTGGGCGACAAATCCAATTCTCGGGCAAGGTTGCGCATCACCGATTGAAAGAAAGAATCGATAGTTTCTACCCTAAAATGATTGTAGTCGTGTAGAATATTGGTTAAGGCCTTACTTGCGGTGCTCCTGATCGTTATTTCGTCGTAACCGGTAAATGCCATGATTTGTTTTAGATAGGCTTCCGCGTCATTATCCCTACAACTCAATCCATAAAGCACACCGAGTATGCGTTCTTTCATCTCACCGGTAGCCTTGTTGGTGAAAGTTACGGCAAGTATATGTCGATATGCTTTCGGATTTTTTATTAAATGGCATATATATTCTACGGCAAGGGTGAATGTTTTTCCTGAACCTGCCGATGCTTTGTAGACTGTTAGATTTCCCATGTTTTATTTATTGTTGCCCGATATTTCTTTGTATATTTTCAATAGCGCCTCGGCACTTCTTTGCCACGAAAACAGTTTAACACGTTCCAAACCATACGCTACTTGCGTTTTGTACAATTGTTCATCGTTTTCGAGTTGTAGTATCTTTTCTGCGATACTTCTTTCGCTGAATGGATCGACAAGTATAGCTCCTTCACCTGCTATTTCGGGCATTGCAGAGGTGTTTCCTGCTATGAGCGGAGTACCACAAGCCATGGCTTCAAGCATGGGTATACCGAAACTTTCGCGTATAGAAGGATAGAGAAACACAAAAGCACCGTTGTAGAGAGCTGCCAGGTCGTTATTGGATACGTAACCCGGAAATCGAAGCTTGGGTTTGATGCTTTGCAAGTTCTCTCTTTCCAGTATGCTATTGATATATGCTTCATCAAGATCGGCTATCAGCATCGGTAACTTTTGTGTTGAATGCTTCAAATAAATATCATAGGCGCGCAACACTCTTGTCGTATTCTTTTTGGGATCGGTGTTACCTAGGAAAAAGAGATATGGCGCACGTTCTATATATTTATGGATGGTTTGCCAATCTTCTGGTTGGACACAAAAATGAGTATTATATCCATTGTATACGGCAACTAGTCGGTCGTCGGCAATATGCAAAGACTTGCCGATTCTGTCTTTCTCGAAATTCGACACCGTAATAATCTTTTTGCATTTTGGAAGAATGCGGGGGACAATAAGGCGGCGATAGTACCATCCCATCTCTTGATATAATGATTTGTTGGATGATTGACGTCTTTCCAAATAGATAATATCATGAAGGGTCAGAACCAACGGGACATTACAATATAGAGGTGCAGTATTACTGGTGCAATGAAGTAAGTCCGGTTTTAGGCTTCTGATGAAACGTGGAAGTGCTATTTGTTCCCAAAGGGGATAGGTTGGACATTTTAATTCTATGATATGAAAATTTCTTGATTCTTGGAGGCATCTATCCGTATCGGGGCTGACTATGATGTAATATTCATTGTCTTTGTCTATCTTTTGTAGTTCGCGGATAATTTCCAATGCTACAAAATCCATCCCATGTTTATGAGGACGGAATATTCGTTGCGCTTCGATAGCTATTCTCATTATCTTTTCGAATTTTAAAACAAACGAAGATACAAATTATTTTTTTATCGCAGCATGTTTGAAATAAAAATAATTTGTCAGTACATATCTTTTATATTCCATTTTCTTAGTCTTCATTTATTCGTCGTTAATATCACACCGTTTGTAAATGGCTACTCTTTTTGTTCCCACATTGCGTATCTTACCACTATCTATCCAACGCTGTAAGCGTGTCCATACGGCAGTTCTATTGGCATTTGTTTTCATCACCAGATCTTTTGCTGTAATATATTCTTCTTTTGCGAACAGCTCCTCCAAGAGATTGTTCCATTCTTCTTCAGAACGAACATCGAAATGAGTATTAGCTCCTGAACATTCGAATGTTGCATGTGCCATGGCTTTTCTCATTTTTGCATCGGGGCGGTAAGTCACATCCTTTAGTTCTATTTTTAAATTGCGCGCATTCATTTCCTTTATTGGTTTGCGACAAGTAGCTGTAGCCTGAAAGAATCCGATACCATCGAGATGTACACATTCGCCATTACTTATCATCTCGTGCATGATGTTGGCTATCGATTCCAGCATTCCAATAAGTTCTCCTGGAGTATATGTAGAACGATAATGTAGCTTTTTTGCGATGTCTTCGTTGCTACGGGTATTGTGGCATACAACGCGAGGATAAAAACGCTTTTCTTTTTCATTTTCTTGTGTGATGCCGGTAATAGGGTACAATTCATACTTTATTGCCATGTCTTTCATTGTTTTATTAAAGTTGTTTCAAAAATTTGATTCGCTCATTCCGTTTGTTTGGTGCGCAGCAGACAATTGTATGCTGCGCACCAAATGATTGTCTGCTGGGCAGCAAACAAATATTTGGTGCGCAGAAAACAAATGGAACATTTATACAAAAATAATGAATCTTTTTGACGTATGCAATGATACATGCTTATGTTGTAATAGGATTTTCGGTATCTTAATCGGATTAGTCTCTTTAAATAATTGATTTTAAACGGATAATTGGCTAAATGGCTTTTGTGTGTATTAGGGTACAAAGAAATCTCTTTATTTAATGATGGAACCTAAACATGATCATTTCATGTGTACAATTACTTATATGCTTGAAAAGATCATGCCGGATTCTTTTTAATTGTAAATAATCTTTGAAAATAAATAAAGATGTATTATATTTGAAGCACTAATTCTATCAAATTCAAGATGAAAAAATCATATACTGTCGTTGTTTTAATGGTTTTGGTAAGTTTTCTATCATGTCAGAATAAGGACTTGTACGAAGGGCCAAAAGGGAACACGGATACAAATAATAATAAGCCTGGTTCCGATGTCGATTATTCCGCTCCTTATATTTATAATTTTTCGGATGAAGTGAAGAATGCTGAGGCTATAATCACTATTAAAACAAATAAAGATATCACGGCTTCTAGCCTTAAGGCATCGATTCCTACTTTGAAGTACAATAAAACTTGGTTAATGATGTTGACGCAAGATGATTGTAGGCAGGATAGTTATTGTCGGACCTGGGCAAAAATTAATGGAAAACCTGTATCCTCTTCAATAACTTTTGATGGGGAACATCAATTATTTTTTGATTATCTTCAATTGACTAATGCTGATTTACCTCCGACGACTGCTGTTGCTCAACATTCACTAGGCTCTACCGATGGGGCTGGGAATGAAGTCCGTTTTGCAATTACGGCAACTGTCGAACCCGAACAGCGTTGGATGAATGCAGGAACAAATATAAATAAAAATTATACTCAGAATTATTATCGCTTTTATATGAAGAGTGGTTTAGTCTGGTATAATTTAATAGACATGATGAATTATGGAACAGGCTTAGCTTTTCATAATGTGAGTGCTTCGAATGAAAAAGATGAAAGTGATGTTTTGAGGCACTTTAATATAGCTCAAGATTCCATTGTAAAGAGACTCTCCGGTAGAAAGTGTAAAATGTTGGCAGAACCCGATGGTAATAAAGTATATGTCTCTGCTGCTCTTAAATTTCCCGATATTCAGACAATGACTGCACAAGCAGGGACTGTTATATTATATCCTTTTCGGGTTGATACTGATTTGAAAGATGTTCTCTTGAATAGGGCGTTTTTAGACAGTCCTGACGATGTTAAGTCTGAAATACAAACTCAATTAGCTTTGCCTAAAGAACAGAAAAAAGCTATTAGTATAGGTGTGCACTCCACTGATAACAGTTGGATGGATTTTTTACAGTGGGTGAATGACAATTATGGACAAAAAGGTGATGATTCCGTTTGGTTTCCTAGTCAAGAGGAGTATTACGAATACAATTATTATAGAATACATGGAATCCAGAAAATAGAGCAGATCGATAGTCGGACTATTCGTGTAATAGCAACTTTGCCTTCAGGTGATTCTTTTTATTATCCGTCGACAACGATAAATATTAGTGGAATAAAATTATCGGATATTATTTCTATTTCATCCAATGATGCTACTAGCGGATTTTCTTATGCCGATTATGATAATGGTATAATGATGAATATTGATTGTCGTAAACATTTAGTTGAATTAGCCACACACTATGTTGAAAAATACGAAAAAGATAAGACTAATACTTCCAATAAAGCTGATGCTATTTATTTTGTTAAGTTATTAAAACCAAGTTCTACGAAAGAGGATTTGTTGAAGCGCGTTTACTAATATCCTGGCTGTTTTGTGGGAATATTCAAATTATTAGCTTATATTTGAGCAATTAAATGGAATAATATGAAAGCTCTGTTCCTTATATTTCATGGATTTGATCCGTCTAACGGGATAAGTAAAAAAATTCATTATCAGGTAAAAGCGCTGAAAAAATGTGGACTAGATGTTGAGCTTTGTTCTTATGATGTTGCCGCAGATGGACGCCGTTGTTGGAAAGTCGATAATAGGGTCATTGCTGATTTGGGAACAGGTCTTCCCGCTAAACTTAAAAGGCGTATTGATTACTCAACAATAGTGCAATATGTGAAAGAGAATAAGATAGAATTTGTCTATATGCGTTCCGATCATAATGCTAATCCATTTACCATCAGCATGGTGAAATCAATGAAAAGGGGAGGAGCTAAAGTGGTGATGGAAATTCCTACCTACCCCTATGATCAAGAATATGTGAGCCGAAAGATGAAGATGAAATTGCTGGTAGATCGTCTTTTTAGACATTCTCTAGCTAAACAGCTAGATGGCATTGTGACCTTTTCCAATGCTTCTAGGATATTTGGTAAAGATACTATTCGGATATCTAATGGCATTGATTTTGATGCCATACCACTGAAAGAACATCAAAATGATACGTCTAAAGAATTACATCTTATTGCAGTAGCCGAAATACACTATTGGCATGGTTATGACAGATTAATAAAGGGGCTTGCCGAATATTATCGTACTAATTCTGATTATAAAGTTTATTTTCATTTGGTAGGCGTTTTTGCCGGAGAAATGGAAAAAAGTACATGCATGACAATTGTAAAAGAAAATCATTTGGAACCTTATGTCGTTTATCATGGTGCAAAACATGGTGAAGAGCTGGATGAGTTGTTTGAACGGTGTGACTTTGCTATCGGTAGTTTGGGAAGACATCGGAGTGGCATAACTTATATTAAAACTCTAAAGAATAGAGAATATGCGGCACGTGGCTTTTCGTTTATTTACTCTGAAACAGATGAAGATTTTGACGCAAAGCCTTATGTGTTGAAAGCTCCCGCTGATGAATCGCCTATTGATATTAGGAAAATAGTGCGTTTTCGTCAGGGGCTTTCTTGTACATCCTTAGAAATTCGAAAATCAATTAAAAAATTATCTTGGAATGAACAAATGCATATTGTATTATGTCGTTCTAATGTGTCTTTTAATAAATTATGATAATGACAATGCGGTTTAGTTTTATGGATATGAATTATTAAGACTTAAGTGTTGATGATAATTATAAATGTTTATTATTAATGGATACAAACCCTAAAATATCTATAATTATACCTGTCTATAATTCAGAACGGTATATACAAGCTTGTCTAAATAGTGTATTGTGCCAAATTTATACTAATTATGAAGTTATTATAGTTGATGATGGTAGTCTTGATGATAGCTTATCTATTTGTGAGAGATATGCTAAAGAACATGATCAGTTTATTTTTATATCTCAATCTAATCAAGGAGTTGATGTCGCTCGTAATAATGCTTTAAAGAGATGCATTGGTGATTATATTGTATTTCTTGACTCTGATGATTTTGTTGAGCCTGAGTGGCTTCAGTCTTATGTTGCCATCTTATCAAAATACCCCACTTGTGATTGGATAGTTCAGGGTCTTATTATTGATAACCTATTTACTTCGAATGATTCTATTCCTTCTACTGGGTATTATGAATCAAAGGATATATTATGTGCGTATTTTGAGTTGGAAAAGCATTATCTTAGTGGCTTTTTGTTAAATAAATTATATAAACGTGATCTTATTGTTGAATATCGGTTGTCTTTTAAATATACTTTAAAGGAAGATATGCTTTTTAATATGAAATATTGTTCTCATATTAAATCATTAGCGGTATTTTCGGGCGCATATTATCATTATGTACAAAGAGGAAAACAGAGTTTGATACATAAGCGCTATTCTCCATATTATATGATAAAACTTATATTATCATTAAGAAATGCAGGCTTAGAGCTGTCTTCTGTATTTCAAAATGATGACTATAAACAATTTGTTTTGGAAGAATATTTGTTGTCTTATTCTGTTGTGCTAATTAGTATGTATAAAAAAAAGGGGATAATATCCAGACGTGATCGGTTTGCATTTATAAAGGAATATAAAACTGAAAGAAGGAATTATTCTCAAATTGGTATAAATATAAAAGCAAATAGTCTAATAAAAGAAATCATTTCAAACTTTTTTTATTTGGTTCCTATTTATTTTAGTGATTTATTGTTTATATTGATTTCTCCTGTTATTAGTAAATTATAAAATAAAATCAATTTTATGAAGTGGTATTCAAAATATTTAAATGTTTATGGAAAACCTTTTGAAACTTCTCAACAGGTTGTATTTGATACTGTTTGTACAAATATAAAAAAGTTACAAAATGCAGAACCTTTAGTTACTGTATCTGTAATTGGGTACAATGAAGAGACACATCTGTTGGCATGCCTTTGGTCGCTAAGTGAGATGATCTGCAAATATCCTGTTGAAATAATAGGAGTAGATAATGATTCTAAAGATAAAACTGCCGAAATATTTAGGCGTTGTGGTGTTCCTTTTTATACGGAGTCTCAGCATAGTTGCGGGTTCGCTCGCCTCTGTGGTTTGAATCATGCCCGAGGTAAATATCATATTAACATAGATTCTGATACGATGTATCCACCTCATTATGTTGAGATAATGGTCGATGCTTTGGAGAGGGAAAAAACGGTTGGGGTTTCTTCATTGTGGAGCTATATCCCAGATAAACAGCATTCTCCTTTGGGATTATTTTTATACGAATCTATGAGAGATATTTATTTATGGCTACAGTCTTTTAAACGCCCTGAACTGAGTGTCAGAGGTCTGGTTTTTGCATATAAAGTGGAATATGCGAAACAGGTTGGTATTCGAACGGATATTATTCGTGGTGAAGATGGTTATTTAGCTTTTCAATTAAAGCAATTTGGAAGAATTGCATTTGTTCATAATAGGAAAGCAAGGGCTGTGACTGGATATGCTACTGTGGGTGTGGATGGCTCTTTGTTTAATAGTTTCAAAATTCGATTTGTGAAACTATTTAAGCATTTCTTTTCGTTATTTACGAAGAAAAAGGATTATAACGATGAAGATTCCAATTTAATACAGAAAAAGTAAGAAACGCTATTCGTGTTTGGTATGAATAAATAGTTTATTTGCCCCTCTTAGATGGAATAGGTCTTTTATTACTTTTAATGTAAGGATGGGAGTTTGAATAAGCGATAACATCAGTTTTTTATTCCAGCAATGTGATGGAATAGGGATTAGCATAGCTAATATTTGTGCTAATGATAAGTATAACCATTTATCTGAGTGAGAAAAGTTTGAAAAAATCAACATAGATAAAGTGATCCCGAAAATAAGAGCCAATTGAATTAAACGTGGTGGAAGCATCCATTGAATTATTTTATCGGCGTAGGATATGTTAATCGAAAGTAAGGCCTTGCTAAAATCAGGTATACAAGTGATTATCAAAGAGTATTGAGAGGCCATCCATCGTTTACGCTGCTTACCAATAGCTTCTTGATTGTCTGTTTTCTTGTCAAACACGTATATTTTCTCGGAATAGAGAATATGTATTTTTTGTTTGAGCAACATAATTTCAAGCTCTTTGTCTTCTCCAGCAGAATTGGTTTTGCTAATATTCGACTTAAACCATATATAGTCGAATGCCATTCCAGAGCCTGTTAAGGCTGAAGATAATCCTAATACCTGGTGTCCTTTACGAAAGATGCTGTTGTTAATCTCTTCGCTGACATCGTCTAATAAAGAAATGGGGGAATCATTAGTAATGCCACGTCTATGTACTTGAATGGCTTTTGCTCCGCTAGTTCTTATTTTATTTATTTCGGATAAAAAAAATGTTGGAACTAAATTGTCCGCATCAAGGATTACTACGGTGTCAAAATCTCCTTTGTTTGCTTCAATGGCTAATTTTAGTGCTTTTGCTTTGGTACTGTTATCGTAAGTGGCAATGAGAGTTGTTATGGGTAGAGCTTGTAGTTGTCTGATTGTTTCTTCTTTTTGATGATCGGAAATGGCTACTACCTGATAGTATTCTTGGGGATAATCTTGTTGTAGAAAAGTTTTGATGGAATTGACAATAACAGCGTCTTCGGCATACGCAGGGAATAGAACAAGAAAACGATGTCTTATTTCTGTATCAGGATATTGTTTTTCATGATAGAAAAGTGAAGCTATTGCAAAAATTAGAAGGTATGCAACACCGAGGGTAAGAATCGTAAATAATATCCAATCGATATAAGAAAAGAGACTTAGCATATTATTTCATTTTATGAGGTAGTACTATGAAAGCAAATATAGCTTTATAGATTGTAATAGCCAAAGATAATTTCCCTTTTATGCAAAAGTGAATGCAGTTTTTTAAAGCAACTATGCCCAAAAGATATACAATGGACAGATAACGGTTTGCTCCTCGTAGATTGCGCCATGCATATAGAAGCCTATTACGGTATAAATAAAATATTTGCATTTTACTCGTTTTTCCCGTACTTTGGCTTTCTTTGTGATAGATTGTTTGAGATGGTTCGTATCTCAATTCGTATCCTGCACGGCGGATTTGTGCACACCAATCCATCTCTTCATAATAGAGAAAAAAAATATCGGACATGAAGCCGATTCTTTCAATGACGTTTCGTTTGATAATCATTGCTGCTCCATGAAGAAAATAGGTTGAGGTAGGGGTATTGTATTGCCCGTGGTCTACTTCATCAAAACCGATGCTTTTGTTTCGTAGTGTGATGGGAGATAAATCGGTGAATCCGGCATATTGAATATGGCACGGTGAATAGGCAAAACGAATTTTAGGAGAAATACCGCCTATTTTATCAGATTGATCAAAGGCTTGAAGTAATTCTACTAAATGGTCTTCTTGAATGGTTGTATCATTATTGATAAAAAACAAATATTTTCCTTGGGCTTGCTTTACACCTAAGCTGTTACCACCTGCAAATCCTAAATTATTCTTGCTCCGAAGGCAGATAACGCGATTGCCGAACTGTTGTTGAATTGTTTCTGCATCATTGTTGCGAGAGGCATTATCTATTACGATGATTTCATAGGTTATGGAATGAACAACGTTGAAAATAGAGTTTATGAGCTCGATGGTGTCTTCTAGCCCATTATAATCTACGGTGATAAAAGAAAGTATAGGTGTATCCATTTTTATTTTTGTGCTGAAAGGATAGAAACTTCCTCCTGATGTTTTCTTTCGTTTTTATCAATGGATGGAGCTGCGAAAGCAAGTGCAATGCCTGTGTAGATAACAATGCAATTAGGATATTGCATGACGTCATTAGCGTAAGCTGCAATAAAAAATCCCGCAGCCATACCTAGCCAAGCTGCAATTAGACCACGTATCCTTTTATTTTGCACTTTAAATAAAAGCAACCATGATGCCCATACAAAAATGAATCCATGTATAGCTAAAAAAAGGATTAATCCGATATAACCTGTTTCAACCCAGATACTAATTAAAAAAGAATCTGGAGGATATGGCATTCTTTCCTTCGGCTTATAAATGTCTGATTTTGATAAGCCAATTCCATATCCAAATGGCTTTTTAATCATTAAATCTTTCATTTTTTTCCTGTTTTCGACTCTTACTAAATAAGAAGGGTCATTAGAAGGATGAAAAGCTGACCGCATTTTGTGTACGTACGAGTTACTGTCTCCTATGTGCGTAAAGCTAAAAGATAAGTATAAAATAAAGAGCAATAGAATAGTCGTAATACTTCCTTTGATACTTTTAGAGAGAATAACGAGCATTAGCAATCCTCCGAAAGGAATAGCGATAGCGCTACGAGTCCCTGAAATAAACATTCCATATAATGCTAGTAACATAACAATGAAGCAATAAAGTTTAAACGCTTTGTTTTTTATATAGATAGTAGATATGCCAAATGTCGTAGCGGCCATTGCCATGTGAATGCCAAAATTGGCAGCATCTGTAAAGCAGGAAAAATATCGTATGCCAGACCAAATAATGTGTGTTCTAGACCCGCCTAATGTAAAAAGAAAGTAATTCTCCCGAGCATTCCAACCGAAATATTGTTGACGAAAGACAATAGCAATACAAATAAAGACAAATATGGACCAAATAATAAGTAACAGATGTATTCCTCTAATATTTTTAATAGTAATAGGAACTAATATAGTACACAATAGAGGGTATATGGCATATTGGAAAATGAGAACACTCCAGGCTTTTGGTACGCAATTTGGATTAGCTAATTCCAAGCAACAATAAGCGCTCCAACAGAGAATAGCCCATAACATCATATTGCGGCATAATTTCCAATCAATGAATTTATCGTAAAGGCCATAGTAGACAATGATCAGTGTAGCTATTACAAAACACAATATGGATGTGACAATTCCAAGAGGATATTCTAATAAAAAATCAGTGGGTATTACAGCTAAAAATTGTAAGGCAAATAAAAAATAGAACGCTTTCTGGGAATTCTTTATCATGAAAAGAACAACTATAATCAGTATGGGTACTAAACCAATAGCAATACTGATAAAAGGAGAAGAACTTAACAGTTTTTTATAGAAAAGAAAACATAAAATGGTTATCAAAATAACATAAGGCCATCCTTTCTCGTATACCCATTGAAAAATTAGCGAAGTGTAACGACTATTCTTCTTCATTTTCATCATTCTCTTTGATGCTAACTTCTTGAACACTTGGTCTGATTCCATTTGAATGTTCTGTTAATGCTAATTGAGAATAACGGTACATCATCTTACGGAAGAATGTATAAGGAGGTAGCATACCCGTATAATTTTGGACTTCGTCTCGAGAGGCCTGATTGAGATAAAGATATAAAGGCGCATTTCCAACTTGTTCTTTCAACGCTTTTACTAATATATTATCGTTTGATTTCCATCCATGGTCGGCACGGGCTATAATTAAATTCAGATTAGCCTGTTGCAATAGTTCCGATGGGATGTTGTTGTTTCGTAGATCGGGGTATTCGACTATAACAATATTTTCATCTTGAGGCTGGTAAAGATCGGTAATATTTTTAGCTAAAATATAATTCTTTGAGTTTGGATTGAAGTCTTTTTCGTATGATACGATACCAACTTTTAAGCCAATACTTTCCCAATAGGTATACAATTGTTCGGCTAAATAGGATTTACCAGCGCCATACTCTGTACTGATAAAATTAACGATAAAGGGCAAACCCTCTTTGTGTTCGGTGAAGAAGCGCAGTATGCTAGTACTTAAATATTTAGTTGCCATTTCGGAACAAATCGTATTGTAATTTCTAAACCGAAAGATTGATTTGCGAGGGAAAGAACCGAGAATAGGTAAATGGGTAATACGGCGAGCACGGATGGTATCACGTAGGGTTTGGTCTATTAATTCCAGCAATAGTAAGAAGCCTAAGATGAATAGAAAACTTCCCGCAAAAGCAGCTATTACAACTTTTTTGCGTACTCCTCCAAGTGAAGAGAGTGGAAATGCCGGAGGAGTAAGAACTTTCAAGGTAGCCGATGTCATTTCCAGATTTTTCTTGCGCATAAGAGCATCGTCGTAAGATTTTAATAATGACAAGTAATTGGCTTCGGTAAAGTTAATACTTCTTTCTTTCCGCTTAATGGTAGATCCGACAGGTGCAAAAAATACATAGCGTTCATTTAATTCCCGACGGGCTTTATCCATTATTTTTAAATCTGCTTTACTTTTTTCGTAGCTGATTAATTCCCCCAACCAACTGTCTACAATATTATCTTTGGCAATTCCTTCTTTGGTATATTGGTGCTTTTGATATTTTGTGGTGATTGTTGATAAATCATTTTGTGCTTTGGATAATTCCCTTTTATTTACATCTAAGCTTTTGTCTGAAGTGTTGGACAATATTTCTCCTTCGGATACTTTAGCTTGCAATTCGGAAACCTGGCGTAATTTATTCAAGAACTCCACATTAGTGAGATATTGTTTGGTGTTGGAATTCATTTGTTTCTCGAGCTCTTGCAAAGCAGATTTGGAACTGCTATATAACAAAAGCGCATCTTGTTGTCTCAACTCAAATTCTTTATTAATAGCTGCTATCTCTTTTGTTTCATCTCCGTAGTTGATTATTCTTTTGGATATATTGTAGGCTGTCAAGTTATCTTCTTGCCCATGAAGATCTCTTCCGATGATATCCAATTGCTGTCTGAAATATTCTATTACTTTATCCGTTTGTCCATATCGGATAGCACTGTATTCGTTGACGAATTCTTTTGATATGATAAGTAGGGTATTGTACGCAATTCCAGGATCTGTATCATTATATGATATTTTGAGTAGATCGCTGCTCCCCTCACGCTCTACCGTTATTCGTTGTAAATCGTTATAGCAAAAATGCGGCATATTATAATGGAAAAGGCCGTAAAGATAATTGTCTTTATTAGAATTATAATATCTTAAAAAATTATTGTAAGTAATGTCTTCGCTCTTTTTATTGATAAGTCTTAATATGACTTTGCCTTGCGGGCTGTTTTTAAGATGATTGTAAATCATCTTGTAGTTTTTTGCTTGAATATAATTATTGTCGCTATTAGGGTTCCCATTAATCAGGCAACGGGCATAGAGTCGGAGGCAAACATTTTGCAAAGTACCTTCGGATTTGATGATGTTGATAATATTATCAATGGAATTTTGAGCGACGGCGTAAACTTGAGATCCGTCCTTTTCCAGAGAGTACCCTGAGATGACTCCCGTATACACTAAGCAATTGACCGAATAATTTTTCGAAAGATGTTTTGAACCTATGATTGCCAGTATAGTGATTGAAAGAGTACCGAGGATTAACCACCAGCGTATTCGATATAAAAATTTAAATATATAGAGAATGTATTCCATAATCATTTATTTCTTTTAAAAAGCGATGTGTGTGAAAGTAGTTCGAGTGTCATCATATCTCTAATTAATGTATTTTTACAAGTCTCGAAACCTTGTTTGGCTTGACTTTGAGAAGATTTTGCATTGGCTAAATCAGTAGGTGTTGCTTTTCCATTAACAAATTTATTTTCAACATATTCGTATTGTACGGTTGCTTGTACCATTGCGTCATTGCATATTTTAAGTGTACTTATGCTTAACATTACGCCTGAATAAAGTTCTATGATTTGTTTTTTCAGTTCTTCAAGCTTTATATCTCTTTCTAACTCTACGGAGCGAATTGCCAAGCGTTGCCGTTTGATACTTGGACGAATATCAAAGAGTTTGTCTAAAGAAATACTCATTCCCGCTCCCACGGAATAAAGATTTTGTGTAGTGGAACTGAAATTACTCGTGGCAGGTGTGTAGACGTCTGAATAATATGCATCATTGGCAACTTTGCCGTATTGGTAGCTTCCGCGAATACTGAAAAAACTGAGGAAATCTCGTTTCTGTTTGGTAAGCAACATCTTCTGAATGAGTATGTCGTTCTCTTGAAATTGGTAAGTAGGTGACTTCTTTGCATTCTCAAATAGGAGAGAAAGCGGCGGGAGATTTATATTTTGAAGCTCGTTATTATTTAGCTCCGAATAGTCGCTGATCGTTGCATCTTCGTTTTGTGCAGTGCACTTGTCTGTTATGAAGCTAGCAAAAAGAATGACAAGGATGAATAGAGTGTATCTTTTTATTAAAAGCATATTGCAATCTCTTAATTAATAAGGTGTAAAGGTAAGTATAATTTTTTAAAACAACTCTTCTTTGTTGAAAAATGTTGCATAAATCCTCCTTTTTGTTGCTTTTTTAGGCTCATCAGTAAAAGTTAGGGAAGTAAGTGGCATGCGCGAGTGTCGAATGTGATAACGATGAAGTTCGAGGAAGTATGCGAGGAACTTGAAAAACCATCAATGCCGACAGAGGCAGATTTAAAAGCGTTTGTCGAGGGATTGTTGCATTTACTTATCCGCCTCCTTTTGTCGGGTATGAGCTGCTTGTTAAGACAGGTGGTAGCACATTCGTCTGTGTATGAAAAGGCTTCTCAGCTATCTGTAGGCTGTCATTTAGAATCGTTCTAAGCAAAGGTCCGCAGAAAATAACGTATCCACAATATGCTCTCGAGCCGATTTCGGGACCTCTTTTCGCTGGCGTTGTATACGGTGCATCATTAACCTGCTGTATGATAGCGCCGTATGGTGTAATACGGAGGTGACAAAGGATCCGATAAACCTTTTGCCGGTATATTAAACCTAATGGGATTTATTATCCATTCTTAGTTGCTTCGGTCCTGACTGTTCCATTAGTCATGCTATTCGTAAAGCAGAAAGATTGAAGTCTCCCCGTTATCGTAATCGCCGTTTGGGAGATTATCTCCAAAAACTTCAATTCTTTGTTTTATTGATGCGATGATAGATTTTATGTATATCCCCCACTTTTACCAGTGAGCCCCAATGAGCCCCCTTTGTGCTCTTTTATTATATTTGCAGTCCTTATAAAATAATAAAAACGTCTCAGAATCGTCCTCTAACGATTTCCGAGACGCAACACAAAAACTAAACTAGACTTCAACTATACAAAAATTAGGGGTTTCACAACTCCTTTTATGATGCAAATATCGTTATAGTTTCTTGAATATCCAAATTTCGTGATAAAAAATACATATTCTATTGTCGAACAGGATGATTTTCCTCAAAAATTAGCATTCTTTGTTCCAATAGTTCGTATTGATTGTCTTTGATAAATGATGTACATGCCCGTAAGCCTTCTTGCTTGCTGCCTGTGGTCACTAGCGAGATGGCACTTACACCGTAATACATCAATTCTTTAGCCAATTCACCACTCGTCATTCCCGGGTATCCGATAGTGAAATAGAATCCATCGGCAACGGGTTCACCCAAATCATTATCGTACACTAAGTAAAAGTTGTGACGCAGGAATATTTCTTTTAATTTACGCGCCCGTTTTCCATATACTCTAACTTCGTCTATAAAATTGTATTTACCCTCACAAGCAGCCTTGAGCATTGCAGCTAATGCGTATTGTGCCGAATGGCTGGTTCCCGAAGAGAGGGCGTAGAGTATGCGATGAATAAAAACGGTTCCGAACGTTCCACCTCCGTAGCGGGCAGTGAGTCCCGGATAACCGCGATGATAAAGAGAATCGGATATGCAGCTGACTCCTATGCGTTGGCCTGCATAGCTGAAAGCTTTAGATCCTGAAATGAGCAAAATATAGTTCTTTGTATAGTGAGCCACCGTCGGTTGAAAAGGAGGTTGATAAGGTTTGCTGAGGTCTTTGCGAAAGTCCATTGCAAAGTATGCCAAATCTTCTAATACGATGACGTCGTATTGCGTTGCCAATTCGCCTATTGTTTTCAGTTCTTCTTCTTTTAGGCAAATCCAACTAGGGTTGTTGGGATTGGAATATATAATTGCAGAGATATTGCCTTTCTTTAGATAACTCTCCAGTTTTTCTTTTAGTTTGTCACCTCGATAGTCGTAGACATCAAATGTCTCAAATTTTTGTCCCATTACAACCAACTGTTGTTTCTGAACAGGAAATCCAGGGTCAATGAACAAAATAGTATCTTTTTCCGAGTTACATTGGCTGCAAGTGAGAAAAGATGCAAATGTACCTTGCATAGACCCCGTAACCGGAACACATCCTTCTGGCTTTATATCAACATTGATAAAGGCTTTTACAAAGTTGGATGCTTCTTGTTTGAGTTCTGCAAGACCGTTAATGTCGGGATAGAGGCTTGCAATGCCTTTCTTTAGAGCTGCTATCTCTGCTTGTACACCGACTGAAGAAGGAGGAAGACCGGGGACACCCATCTCCATTTTGATGAATTCGACACCTGATTCTTGTTCTGCTTTTGCGGCAATAGCTTTCACTTCGCGAATCGTGGCTTTAGAGAAGTCTACGATTTGGAACTCATTGATAGTGTTATCAATGAGTTCTTTATTAATCGGAGTATTTTTCATGGTAATATATAAAATTAATTGGTCTTATCTTATTCGATTCCGTGAGCCGAAACGTTCGAATCTATTTTTGAAATAAGTTTCTGAAGAACAACTCCAGGACCACATTCGGTAAAGTCTGTTGCACCATCGGCAATCATGTTTTTGGCACTCTGAGAGAAACGGACGGGAGAGGTGAGTTGTGCTACTAAATTTTCTCTTATTTCTTCGGGGTTAGTGTGAGGTTTTGCATCTACATTTTGATAGATTGGGCATTTAGGCGTGTTGAAGTTCGTCTTTTGGATAGCCTCTTCCAATTCTTCTTTGGCCGGTTGCATTAATGGTGAGTGGAATGCGCCACCTACTTTTAGCGGAAGAGCGCGTTTCGCTCCTGCGGCTTTCATTAGTTCGCAAGCCTTATTGATTCCTTCGATAGTGCCTGAAATAACTAATTGTCCCGGGCAATTGTAGTTTGCCGGTACGCAAACTTCGCCTTCTGCATTCACTTGTTCGCATATTTCTTCTACTTTTTCATCAGGAAGAGCAATAATAGCCGCCATTGTCGATGGCTTAGCTTCACATGCTTTTTGCATAGCCATAGCGCGGGCATAAACTAATTTCAGTCCGTCTTCGAAGTTCAAAGCGCCACTAGCAACTAATGCTGAAAATTCTCCAAGCGAATGTCCGGCAACCATTTCCGGTTTAAAAGTCTCACCCATGCAGAGGGCTGAAATAACAGAATGGAGGAATACAGCAGGCTGTGTTACTTTTGTCTGTTTTAATTCTTCATCTGTTCCATTGAACATTATATCAGTAATGCGATAGCCTAAAATGCTATTTGCCTTTTCAAATAATTCTTTTGCTAACGCAGAACTTTCGTATAAGTCTTTGCCCATTCCTACAAATTGAGCTCCTTGACCGGGGAATACAAATGCTTTCATCTTTTTATTTTATTTTTAATTCGGTGCAAATTTATAAAAACTCTTTGGATTAATCGTTGCATTTGTTACATTATTCTTCTTTAATCTGCAAAAAGAGAGAGTTGAAGTAGCACCGACTTCTGTTATGGGTGCTGATATGTTTTGGGAAATATTCTTTACTTCTTTCTTGTACAAAATAGATATTGTCTTTTATATAATAAGTATCCTTTTGTTAATGTGAAAATAGTAACGCTTAAATATATGTAAAACAATAAATTGGAATGGCGAAAAATAATAGCTTTTATTTGGCGAAAGAAAAAAAACATATATATTTGTGCTGTATTTAAATATTAAAATCAATATGCAAAGCACTCAGCCTAAAAATGGGTATGCCCTTAATCATATATCAATCGATTCTGTTATTTTAGGGTTCGATGGTAAAGATTTAAAGGTGTTGCTCGTCCCTCAAAAAGTTGAAGTAGGAGCGAAACTACTTACCTTTAAAAAATTACCTGGTGATCTTATCTTTAAAGATGAAGATTTTGAAGTGGCGGCGCATCGTACATTAAATGATTTGACGGGCATTCATGGCGTCAGGATGTATCAATTTAAAACGTATGGTTCCAAAGATCGTTGTTCTGAAAAAGATTATCTTTGGCTGGAACAGACAGCTGGTGTTAAGGTTGAGAGTATTGTAACGACTGCCTATCTGTCGGTTGTTAAACTTGATGGAGGCCTTAGACTCACAGTGAAGAAATACGATTGTGAATGGTGTGCTATCAATGAGGTGGGTGATTTGGCTTTTGATCATAATGTTATTTTGGAGGATGCTTTATTTTATTTTAGGAAATTGGTCAATTATAATCCGGCAATAATATTCGAATTATTGCCTCGTAAGTTTACTATATTACAATTGCGCACACTTTTCGAGCTTATTTACCAAAAGAAATTTGATATACGGAATTTCCAAAAGAAATTGACACAGATGCAGTATGTGGTTTCGTTGGACGAGTTCGAAAGAGGGGTGCGGCATCGGGCTGCCAGATATTATCATTTCGATAAAGTCCTTTACAACAAGTCGAGACGTTGATAATGTCTGAATCCGGTATCGTATGCAAAAACTAAACACAGTGCTTTTAATGACTACCCGTACAGCATGGGGAGATCTCCTATTTGTCATTAGGCAGTAAGAAATTTATAATAATATGTATTTATTAGGTTATGACATTGGAAGTTCGTCGGTAAAGGCTAGTTTGGTAGATGCCGACACAGGTAAATGCGTTGCTTCGGCATTCTATCCGAAAACAGAAGCTGCTATTATCTCCGTAAAGCCTGGATGGGCCGAACAGAATCCGTCAGATTGGTGGAATTATTTGAAACTTTCTACAGCCGCTGTGCTCGAAGAGAGTGGAGCCGACCCGGCAGCAATTATTGCTATCGGAATTTCTTATCAGATGCACGGATTGGTCTGTGTGGATAAGGAACAAAAGGTGTTGCGTCCTGCCATTATCTGGTGCGACTCGCGGGCTGTACCTTTCGGGAGCAGTGCTTTTAAGGAAATAGGAGCAGATAAGTGCCTTTCTCATCTACTCAATTCTCCAGGCAATTTCACTGCATCAAAATTGGAGTGGGTGAAACAGAACGAACCGGAGATCTTTGAGAAAATAGACAAGATTATGTTGCCTGGCGATTATATTGCCATGAAGTTGTCAGGAGAAATCTGTACTACCGTTTCAGGCCTTTCGGAAGGAATGTTTTGGGATTTCAAAGAAAATCGTGTTGCTGACTTTCTGCTGGACTATTATGGGTTCGACAAATCTATTTTGCCCGATATTCGTCCCACTTTTTCGGAGCAGGGGCGGCTTAGCGTATCTGCTGCTGCCGAACTTGGTTTAAAACCGGGTGTCAGTATTGCCTATCGTGCCGGCGATCAGCCCAATAACGCTTTGTCGCTGAATGTATTCGAGGTCGGAGAAATTGCTTCTACGGCAGGAACGTCGGGAGTTGTTTATGGTGTGAATGGTAATGTAAACTATGATCATCTTTCTCGTGTCAATACGTTTGCCCATGTCAATCATTCTGCCCAACAGACACGTTTGGGAGTCCTGTTGTGTATCAATGGCACTGGTATATTAAACTCATGGACTCGTCATCAGATACTTGGAGATGCGTTGTCGTATGCCGAGATGAATGATTTGGCGGCAATAGCACCGATTGGGTCTCGGGGTTTGTCTATCATGCCATTCGGTAACGGTGCCGAACGCATGTTAGAAAACAAAGAAATGCACTGCAGCATCAATGGCATTGATTTCAATATTCACCAGCGGCAACACATTGTGAGAGCTGTGCAGGAGGGTATTGTATTCTCTATGAAGTATGGCATCGATATCATGCAGGATATGGGACTTCCGGTAAAAGTCATTCATGCCGGTTATGCCAATATGTTTATGAGTCCGTTGTTCAGGGATACTCTGGCCAGTGTAACAGGTGCTACTATTGAGTTATACAACACTGACGGCTCCGTGGGAGCTGCCAAGGGAGCAGGTATGGGTATCGGATATTATAAAAACAATACCGAGGCTTTTGCTACATTAGAGAAAAAGCAGGTTGTCGAGCCCGATACGAAACAAGAAACAGCATATAAAGATGCATACGAACATTGGAAACAGTGTTTATCCAACTATGGCTATTAATTAATATATTTAAATCTATATAATTTATTTTATCATGACAAAAGAATATTTTTCTGGAATTGAAAAGATCAAATTCGAAGGTAAAGAGAGTAAAAACCCGATGGCATTTCATTATTATGATGCCAACAAGGTTGTGATGGGTAAACCTATGAAAGATTGGTTGAAATTTGCTATGGCTTGGTGGCACACACTCGGCGCGCAAGGAACTGACCAGTTTGGTGGTGATACCAAAGCTTTTCCTTGGAATGGCGATTCTGATAAGCTTCAGGCTGCTAAAAACAAGGTAGATGCAGGCTTTGAGTTTATGCAGAAAGTAGGCATTGAATATTATTGTTTCCACGATGTAGATCTTTGTACTGAAGCGGAAACCGTAGAAGAATATGAAGCCAATTTGAAACAGATTGTGGCTTATTTGAAGCAGAAGATGGACGAGACAGGCATTAAGCTCTTATGGGGTACTGCCAATATATTCAGTCATGCGCGTTATATGAATGGCGCAGCTACAAATCCTAATTTCGACGTGGTAGCTCGTGCTGCTGTTCAGTTGAAAAATGCTATTGATGCGACGATCGAACTCGGTGGTACAAACTATGTATTCTGGGGTGGCCGCGAGGGTTATATGTCGTTGTTGAATACTGATCAGAAACGCGAAAAAGAGCATTTGGCTATGATGTTGACAAAGTGCCGCGATTATGCTCGTGCAAAGGGCTTTAAAGGTACATTCCTTATTGAACCCAAACCGATGGAACCTACCAAACATCAATATGATGTCGATACCGAGACGGTTATCGGATTCCTTCGTGCCCACAATTTGGATAAAGACTTTAAAGTAAACATAGAAGTAAATCATGCAACACTTGCCGGTCATACATTCGAACACGAATTGGCTGTTGCTGTAGACAACGGAATGTTGGGATCTATCGATGCCAATCGCGGTGATTATCAAAATGGTTGGGACACGGATCAGTTCCCTATCGATCATTTTGAACTTGTTCAGGCTATGATGCAGATTATCCGTAATGGCGGTTTACACAATGGCGGATCGAACTTCGATGCAAAAACTCGTCGTAATTCTACCGATTTGGACGATATTTTCATTGCTCACATCAGTGGTATGGATGCTATGGCTCATGCGCTGCTTAGTGCTGCCGAGGTATTGGAGAAATCTCCGTATCAACAGATGTTCAAAGAACGTTATGCTTCTTTCGATGCAGGCAAAGGTAAAGACTTCGAAACGGGCAAGATGGACCTCGACGATTTGGTAGCTTATGCCAAAGAGCATGGAGAACCGAAGCAGATAAGTGGCAAACAGGAACTTTACGAGGCTATCGTAAACATGTATTAATAGTGTGTCATTTTTATGGAAAACGCTAAAGGTAGTAAATTGTACCTCTTCAGTATTGTCCTCGTGGCAGTACTGGGAGGCCTTTTGTTTGGATACGATACGGCAGTCATTTCGGGTGCTGAAAAGGGTTTGCAGGCATTCTTCTTGGGTGCAACCGATTTTCAGTATACCGATGCTATTCATGGCCTTACTTCTTCGAGCGCCCTTATCGGGTGTATCATTGGTAGTGCTATTTCCGGGCTGTTCGCATCAAGATGGGGACGAAAGAACTCGTTAATATTTGCCGGCATTTGTTTCTTTCTCTCTGCATTGGGCTCTTATGATCCCGAATTTTTGTTTTTCACCCACGGCAAGCCCACTTATGAACTACTGATTGTCTTCAATTTGTATCGTATATTGGGTGGCGTCGGTGTCGGTTTGGCTTCGGCCATTTGTCCGATGTATATAGCCGAGGTGGCTCCGACAAATATTCGCGGCACATTGGTTTCTTGGAATCAGTTTGCGATTATATTTGGCCAGCTAGTGGTTTATTTTGTCAACTTTATAATTCTTGGTTCGCATACAAATCCTATTATCGATACCGTAAAAGGTATTGCAGCCGTTATGCCGGGATCTGATCCTTGGACCATTACGACGGGTTGGCGTTATATGTTTGTCAGCAATGCTTTTCCTGCGGGCCTCTTTACGTTGCTTGTTTGCTTTGTGCCCGAGACTCCTCGTTATTTAGCTCTTATAGGCAAAGACCATAAGGCTCTATCGGTTTTGGAACACATTAACGGTGCTGTGAAGGCAAAGCAAATACTTGCCGAAATTAAATCTACTGCGGGGGTCAAAACCGAGAAACTTTTCAGCTATGGATTGCTGGTCATCTTTATAGGTATTATGTTGTCTATCTTCCAGCAGATTGTAGGTATTAATGCCGTGCTGTATTTTGCACCGAGAATTTTCGAATCCATGCACATGGGCAATCCTATGGCACAAACCGTTATTATGGGTGTTATAAACATCCTCTTCACTTTGGTTGCTATCTTTACGGTCGAGAAGTGGGGGCGCAAACCGTTACTTATCACTGGATCGTTCGGTATGGCTATCGGAGCTATCGGTGTGGCGTTGACCAATCTGTGCAACTTACCGCCTATTGTATCCGTAGTAAGTATCATGTTCTATTCTGCCGCCTTCATGATGAGTTGGGGGCCTATTTGCTGGGTACTTATAGCCGAAATATTCCCCAATACGATTCGAAGCAGTGCGGTCGCTGTTGCGGTTGCATTCCAGTGGATCGCCAATTTTGCCGTTTCGTCATCATTCGTTCCTCTGTATAATATGAAGATGGGTGGCTTGACTAATTTTGGACATATATTTGTTTATGCTCTCTATGGCATCATCTGCGTCATCGCTGCTCTGTTTGTTTGGAAGTTGGTTCCAGAGACAAAGGGCAAAACGCTCGAAGATATGACTGCCTTGTGGCGAAAGAAGCACTGATTATCAGTGTTTATCAATAAAATAAAAAGATGGATTCAATCGGATCCATCTTTTTTTTAGTATGCTCGGCATGCACATCAGCTAACGGGTGTAAGTCCCGAAGCTGCCCTGGTAGTGGGAAAGCTGCAGCCCAAGGCAAGGGTGTCCATCGCGAGTTGGAATCTGAAAGAAGCCGGCGGCAAACATCTGCTCTGACGAACAGAAATTTCATATAAGGCCTATGTCCGTGGGTTAGGTTGCTAAACAAACTAAAGCCCGATAGCTACTCGGAACGGATGGGGTAAATGAAGCGGAGATAAGATGGAAAGTTGGTGTGTTTATCCGAGGAGGTCTCACGGACGTGCCTGAGTAGAAAAAAAAATCGAAAGGTACGGAGTAAAGCTAGCCGTGAGAAGTCAGCTGAGGTCATAGTAGTAGGCAAGGACGTCAATCCCTGCTGCGAAGGACCGAACCTTTAAATTAAACGATAGTAATAGAACGTTACCGAATGAAAGGACGAATGCAGAAAACATTGGCAGAAGCTGGTGGCCACCCTCGGAGAGATAGAACGGAATTCGAAGGGTGTGAGGGGGTGCAGACTTACATTTGGATGACCGAAGACAACATCGTGGAAGTACCCTTTGACAAGGAACATTTATTAGAGGCCATCCTCGCTCCATCGAATCTGAACGGTGCCTATCGTCAGGTGATAAGAAACAAGGGCTGTGGCGGAATTGACAAGATGTCGTGCGAGCAATTGCTCCCATGGCTGAAAGCCAACGGAGGGCCTTTGATAGAATCCTTGATGGACGGCGGCTACCGTCCAAACCCAGTCATGCGGGTAGAGATACCCAAGGAAAACGGCAGAATGCGATTGCTTGGCATACCAACAGTTGTAGACCGTTTTATCCAACAATCAATCAACCAAGTACTGACTCCCATCTATGAGAAGCAGTTCCACAAGAACAGTTTCGGCTTCCGTCCCAAACGTAGTTGTCATGGTGCACTGCGTACGGCCAAGAAAATAATCAGCCAAGACAATCGTTATGTTGTTGACCTTGACTTGGAACGTTTCTTTGACACGGTAAGTCATAGCAAACTCATAGAAATACTCTCTCGTACGATAAAGGACGGAAGAGTGGTACGCTTAATACATCAATATTTGCGCAGTGGCATAATGAACCACGGAGTGTTTGAGATGAACGAGGAAGGCACTCCGCAAGGAGGTCCTCTAAGTCCATTGCTGAGCAATATCATGCTCAATGAATTGGACAATGAACTTGAACGTCGTGGACACAAGTTTGTCCGTTATGCCGATGATGCGATGATATTTTGTGGAAGCAGGCGAGGAGCGGAACGTGTGCGTGTTTCCATCACGAAGTATATTGAGGAGCCATTACACTTACGAGTAAACAAGGAAAAGACCGTGTCGGCAAATGTCAGCAAGGTGAAATACCTCGGCTATACGTTTGGAGTGACGAAAGGTAAATGCCAATTTCGCCTACATACCAAGTCCAAAACCAAGATGCTAGCCAAGCTAAAAGAGCTGACAAGCCGAAGCAACGGATGGGGTTATGAGCGTAGAAAACAAACCTTGAAACGATATATAGTAGGATGGATAGGTTATTATCATTTGGCAGAAATGAAGGAATTTCTTCTATGCACCGATGAATGGCTACGCCGACGTATCCGTATGTGTATTTGGAAAGCGTGGAAGAAAAGGAAGACCAAGGTGGCGAACCTCATCAAGTGTGGCATAAATAAATATCAAGCCTACGAATGGGGTAACACACGTAAGTCTTACTGGCACACCGCGGATAGTTGGATATTGCATCGTGCAATCACTAATGAGCGATTACGCTTGCAAGGATATACTACCCTATATGATGAGTACGTCAAATGGTACCCTAAATGAGGAACCGCCGTATGCCGAACGGCACGTACGGTGGTGGGAGAGGTCGGTAAATACGAAAGTAGGAGATAAACACCTATGAATAGTATTTACCTCCTACTCGATTTGTTTTCTCTTTATGCTGCTATTTTATTTTGTATGGATTGAGTATCATTCATGGGTATAATCTATACCAGGCAATGCGGCGATACTTATATTTCATCATTTTCTTCTTTATCTTTCATTCGTTTTCTGCGCAGCAAACAAATGATTTGTCAGTATAAAACAAATTAAAAGGACTTATATAGCAGATTAATGTTGCTTACTGCATGGATGAAACATGGTATACCGCCTGATGAGACATAAAAAAGAAGAGCTCATTATATTCTAATGAACTCTTCTCTTATCGTTTAATAAACTTTAGCGGGACTTAATCAATGCGGCGCGAACCGTCGCTGATGACTACGTCATAAGCTTCTGGTTTATGATTAAATTTAGCTTCGTATTTAGTCATCGCCGTTTCGATAAATTTGTCGTACAACTCTTCTTTAACAAGATTGATAGTGCATCCACCGAAACCACCTCCCATAACACGAGAACCGGTAACACCACATTCTTTGGCTATATCGTTCAGGTAGTCAAGTTCTTCGCAGCTTACTTCGTACAACCTGCTCATGCCGTGATGCGTTTCGTACATCTTCTGACCTACTGTCTCATAATCGTTGCGCTCCAAAGCTTCGCAAACGTCGAGTACACGTTGTATTTCTGCTATTACATACTCTGCACGCATATAGTCTTCGGCACTGATTTCAGCCTTAACTTCATCTAGCATTTCCATATTAGCGTCGCGAAGGAATTCGACATGCGGATGTTTCTTTTGAATAGCAGCAACTGCACTTTCGCAACTTTCGCGGCGTTTATTGTAAGCCGAAGAGGCTAGTTCGTGCTTTACCTTCGAATTGAGCAATACCAGACGATAGCCTTCCGGTTTGAAAGGAAAGTATTGGTATTCAAGCGAACGGCAATCCAAACGAATGAGACTGCCCGCCTTGCCGAATACGGAAGCGAACTGGTCCATAATGCCGCAGTTTACACCGCAGTAATTATGTTCCGTTGACTGTCCTACTTTGGCAAGTTCGAATTTATCAATTTTGTTGTTACCGAATAACTCGTTTATAGCGAAAGCAAAAGTGCTTTCAAGAGCGGCAGAAGAAGACATGCCGGCACCGAGAGGCACATCGCCCGCAAAAGCCGTATTGAAACCTTGTACATCTACACCGCGTTTGATCATTTCGCGGCATACGCCAAAGATATAACGTGCCCAACTGGCGCGGGGAGCATCTTTCTCTTCAAGACCGAATTCTACATAGTCTTTCAAGTCTATAGAGTAGGCAAGAACTTTATTTGTACCGTTAGGTTTGATTTCTGCCATAATGCCTTTGTCTACTGCGCCGGGGAATACGAATCCTCCATTATAGTCTGTGTGTTCACCGATAAGATTGATACGACCGGGCGAGGCATAGATATAGCCCGTTGTACCGTCAAAGTGTTTGATGAATCGGCTTCTTACATATTCTATTTCCATGATATTTTGTTAGTTGGTTTGTATACTCTAGTCTACTTTGATATTTTTGTTGACATTTTTGCTGCCTACAGCTGCATAGAATAAAATAAATGCAAGAGCTATAACGATAACTCCATAGCTTGCCTTATAAGTAGTAACATCGGCAATCCAGTTTTGGAATAGAGGTAAAACTCCTCCGCCAACAACCATCATCATGAATGTACCTGATGCCATTGCTGTATATTTACCTAGTCCTTCTACTGCAAGATTGAATATAGAACCCCACATTACTGAAGTACATAGACCGCATAATACCAGCAGTAGGGCAGTCATAGGAACTTGAGCCATACTGAAACCGGCTCCTGTGAATACCGGCATTGATACTTTGGTTGCAATAGGAGCAACTATGGCGCCTAAAATCAACACGATAGCCAGAGTTGAAGCTACAGTCAGCTGAACTTTACTTGAAACTTTACCGCTGATGAAGCTCGATATGAAACGACCAATCAACATCAGGAACCAATAAGTACCGGCTACAAATCCGGCAATCGTAGCAGCTGTGGCTGGATCCATTTGAGCGCCTTTGGTAGGATCCGGATCGGAAAGGAAGAAATTTAATGTGCCGGGAATACCTACTTCAACACCAACATATAAGAAGATGGAAACGACACCAAATACAAAGTGTCTGAAAGCCCATGGGCTAGATTCGAATACAATGTGTTCGGATTGTTGTTGTGGGTCTGTGATAGGAATGAAACTTAAAAGAAAGAATGCTACGACAAATACACCCATTGCGATGAATAATACGGGATTGACATCGGCAATTACAGTATTTTTGGTTACAGAACCGATTAATGCACCTACAAGCATAGGAGTGAGGGTACCCATCAAAGAGTTGAACGTACCACCTATCTGTACAAATTGGTTACCTTTCTTACCGCCGCCGCCTAGTAGTGTCAACATGGGGTTAACAACTGTATTTAGCATACATACCGAAAAACCGGCAACAAATGCACCAAGCAGATAAATGTAGAAGTTAGTAGGAAGTCCGAAAAGTTGTGAACCTAGTCCTAAAGTGCCCGACAGATACTGAATGAGCACTCCGAAGAAACCTATCCCAATAGCTGCTAACGCTGTCTTTTTATAACCTATTTTTGTTAATAATTTACCGGCAGGAATACCCATGAACAGATATGCCAGGAAGTTCATCATATTTCCCATCATACCTAGCGCATTGGAACCTTCGATACCTGGTTGCTGCTTCCATATCACACCGATAGGCGCTGCAAGGTTGGTAACGAATGAAATCATACCGAATAAGAATATCATCGTAATAATAGCGACGACATTACCGTTTTGTTTGTTTGTTGAATCCATTATAAATTGATATTGTTTAATTAGTTAAAATAATGATATGTCATGTTTTATTTTTCTACACCGAATTTGTAAATAGTAGTTTGTTGGTATTCGTCGCCTGGTAGTAGTGTGCACGATGGGAAATAGGGGACATTTGGTGTGTTGGGAAAGAATTCGGCTTCAAAGCAAATGGCACTTCGCGCGGGGAAAGTTGCTCCGTGGGCTCCTTCAAATCCGTTTAGCCAATTGCCAGTGTATAGTTGTATTCCTTCTTCTGTGGTGTATACCTCCATGGTACGACCGCTATTGGGCTCTTTGCATGTGGCAGCGAGTGTAAGTTCGCCGCTTTCGGGTTTGTTGATGATATAGCAATGGTCGTATCCGGCACCATGTATCAACTGTCCAAAACGCTCATTGATTCTTTCGCCTATCATGAACGGCGTACGAAAATCCATGGGAGTATCATCTACTTTCAGTATTTCACCTGTGGGAATAGAATTTTCGTCAATAGGAATATAAAAATCTGCATTGATGGTAACTATGTTGTTATCGATAGTCGGCGTCTGATTGTCAATGCCTGCCAAATTGTAGAATCCATGGTGCGTAAGGTTCACAATCGTTGCTGCGTCGGTTGTAGCATGGTACTCCATCAAAATAGAATTTTCCTCTTCGTCCAATTGGTAACGAATCTGAATTTCGAGTAGTCCAGGGAATCCTTCTTCGTTGTTTAAGGAACGGCGTTTGAATTCGATAGTCCGTTCATCTAATTGTTCGGCATGCCAAATACGGGTATGAAATCCTGTAGGGCCACCATGTAGCGAATTTGGTCCATTGTTGATCACTAATTCGTGCTCTTCGCCGAATAAAGTGAATTTGCCTTTCGCTATGCGGTTGGCATATCGTCCGATGGTTGTACTTAAAAATGGCTCCGGACTATTTATCACACTATCTATGTTGTCATGCCCTAAGATGACATTCGCATATTTGCCATTTTTATCCGGTACCATGATCGACAACACTGTGCAGCCATAATTAGTGACTGCTACTTCCATACCATTCTTGTTGCGAAGAATGAAAAGGTCGGTAAACCGGCCGTTTATTTCTTTTTGAAAATCTTCCGCTTTCAATCCCGAAAGATTATCTTCTGTTGGAAAAGTGCTCTTCATTATTTCAATTTTAAAATATTTCTCATGCAAAGAAAACAATTATATTCTTATCTCCAAAGTAATGTATACAAAAAGTAATGTCTGTTTTATGAAAGTTTAAAGGAGTCATCGGATATTGCCCTTAATTTCGCATATCATCTAATAAATATGCCTTTTAGAAAAGAATTAATTTCGTTGTTTATCATTCTTTTTTCATAATTTATTTGTAAGTTTGTCCCGAAATAGAGACATTAAGAAATCTAAAATAACCGAAGTATTTAAACGAATATTTTTTTATTAAAATGTATCCTTTAAAATTTGAACCGATCCTGAAAACAAAAATTTGGGGAGGTAACAGAATTATCCCATTCAAACATCTAAGTGATAATCTTCCCGATGTAGGAGAGAGTTGGGAACTCTCTGGTCTCGAAGGTGACGAATCTGTAGTAGTTAATGGTCCGGAGAAGGGTTGTACCATTGTTGAGATGATACGGCACTATAAAGGTGAATTGCTGGGCGAAGAGAATTATGCTAATTTCGGCGAAAAATTCCCTTTGCTTATTAAATTTATAGATGCCAAACAAGATCTTTCCGTTCAGGTTCATCCAGATGACGATATGGCAAAGCAGCGTCATGGGTCGTTGGGTAAAACCGAGATGTGGTATGTGATTGATGCCGATAAAGGGGCAAAAATCACTTCTGGGTTTTCACAGCAAATAACAAAGAAAGAATATAAGGAACGTGTTTTCAATAATACTTTTTCAGAAGTATTAATGAAGCATGATGCTCATTCTGGAGACGTATTTTTTCTTCCGGCCGGTCGCGTACATGCTATTGGTGCAGGTGTTTTTCTTGCTGAGATACAAGAAACGTCGGACATCACTTACCGAATATACGACTACAATCGTAAAGATGCCAACGGTAAAACTCGTGAACTGCATGTTGAGCAGGCACGTGATGCTATAAACTACGAAGTGTTGGACGATTATCGTACTCAATACGACGCTGTGAAAGACGAACCCGTAGAATTGGTGGCTTGTCCATATTTTACGACTTCTCTTTATGATTTAACCGAAGAAATTTCGTGCGATTATTCTGAGCTCGATTCTTTTGTTATCTTTATTTGTTGTGGGGGAAGTTGTACTTTAACCGATAATGAAGGAAACAGTATTTCCGTTCAGAGCGGTGAGACTGTTTTATTGCCTGCTTCCATAAATGAAGTAACACTTGTTCCCGATAGCGAAGGAGCTAAGTTGCTGGAAGTGTATATCTAAAACGAATTATTTTTTAGTATCAGAGAGGGACGGACAAGAGAGTTCGTCCTTCTTTTTTATTGATTATTACATTCTTACGATGAGCCAAACGGTGTATACCACCCATGCTAATAGAAGGATAATACCTTCGAAGCGCATGATGATTCGTTTGCCGAAAAATAATCCGAAGAGCCAGAGCAAGATGGACGAAGCAAGCAACCAAATAAAGTCGAAGTTTGATATTCCTCTCGGAAAGAGTGGCGTAATGGTAGCCGAGCATCCTAAAATAAAGAATATATTGAAAAGATTGCTGCCAATGATATTTCCGATAGCAATTTCTGGATTCTTCTTCATGGCGGCTACCACAGATGTGGCAAGTTCGGGTAGAGAAGTGCCTACGGCTACAATAGTGACACCGATGACCGCTTCGCTGATACCTAATCCTCTGGCAATACCTATAGCACCGTTCACAAATATTTGTCCGCCAAAGATTAGTGCGGCCAGTCCCAACATGATGAAAGTTATAGATTTCCACCACGAAAGGGCTTTTACTTCAATTTCTGCTGTGCTTTCACTTGTGTTTTTGGATATGGCTATCGAGTAACCTATGAAGATGACAAAGAAACACAAGAGGATGAGTCCGTCGGTAGAACTGATCACATTCATTGGCGCGTGATCCAAAAATACGTCATTGGCACAAATCAACAGTACTAGAGACGCCAATATGCAAAGTGGAATTTCTCTTCGTATCGTGTTGCGAGTGATAACAATAGGTGCGACCATAGCCGTACACCCCACTATAAATAAGGTGTTGAATATGTTGCTGCCCACAATGTTGCCGATGGCTATATCTGCACTGCCTTTTAATGCCGATGAGATACTTACGCTAAGCTCTGGAGTCGAGGTGCCGAAACCTACAATTGTCAGGCCGATGACCAGCGAAGAAATCTTCATCTTTTTTGCTATCGAGGCAGCACCATCTGTCAATCCGTTAGCGCCCAAGATGATCAGTATCAAACCGATAATGAGATATAATATGTCCATAAATGCAATTTGTGAATTTTATTGTGTTACAAAGATAAAGTAATTTTACGATTTCTAAAGATAAAAACAACAAAATTTTAGACTAATGAATGTGCTCCCTTTTATTCTTCGAATTGAGGTTGTCTATGCAGATAGAGCAAATGGAACTTTAGTCTTTTTCGCTGTATTCCGATCATTTCTACTAGGCTTCACTTTCTTTCTGGGAGCAGTATTCTATGATTCCTTGTATCTCTTGTATTTTTCTTTTCCGCTCGAACGAGTAGGTGGTACTTAGTTCATCGAGCCTTGTGTATAGAAAGAGAGACTTTTGCAGTAGGTCTATCTTGTTGCCGTCTTCTCTTTGCAGACCGTCTTGACAGAGTAGTTCGGCAAGCATTTCCATCCGATACTCTTCTTCATCCTTTTCATATTCTGAGAGTGATTTCAGTACATCCTCTTTATTGTTTTTGATATAGAATTCGGATGGATGAAAATAATTGGTGTAGAATGTTTCCATCTGGTCTTCGTCACCTTTGCGTTTGCGACTTAGATATAGGCTCAAGTCTTCGAAAAACTTTCTGAGCAGGCGTTGTATATAGTCTCTTTCTAACATATTTATGCGATTAGTTAAATGATTTGCAAATGTAATCTTTTTCTCGGTAGTTTGAAAACATCTTGCATGGATAAGTTCCTGCTGTATTAAAAAAAAACTTTTCGACGAAGACTAAATACGTGTAGGATGCTCTGTGTTTCGATTATTATTAGTATTTTTGCAGAAATCATGTAAAAAAGTGGTTGATACTGTTGATATTAATGTAAGTCGGAATATTTATGGATTTCTTAAATAGTCTACTTTTCGTACCATCGTCCATTCAGGCCATTGTCGTTCTATCGATAATCTGTGCTGTGGGACTGGCTTTGGGCAAGGTTCGAATACTCGGCATTTCGTTGGGAGTAGCTTTTGTATTTTTTGTTGGAATTGTGGCCGGACATTTTGGCTTGAAACTGGAACCTCATGTGTTGGACTATGCAGAGAGTTTTGGTCTCATCCTTTTCATTTATGCACTAGGGCTTCAAGTAGGCCCGGGTTTCTTCAGCTCTTTTTTGCATGGTGGAGTAATGCTTAACGTGTGGGGGTTGGTCTTGATTTTTATCGGAACAACTTTGGCTCTGCTGTTGGGGAACCTTTGTTCAGTATCTATTCCCGACGTGATGGGTATTTTGTGTGGTGCTACTACAAACACCCCTGCACTTGGTGCTGCCCAACAAGCACTTGAATCGATCCATATATCAAGTAGTGAAGCTGCTTTGGGGTGTGCTGTGGCATATCCGCTTGGTGTGATAGGAGTGATATTGGCTATTTTGTTTATAAAGAAATTTTTTGTGCATCCCGCCGATATGAAAGTACACAACGTTGACCACAACGATACATACATTGCTGCTTATACGGTTTGCAATCCGGCGTTGTATGGCAAAACGATTCGACAGGTAGTTGACAAAAGTCATTTAAAGTTTGTTATTTCTCGGCTATGGCGTAACAATAAGGTTATTGTGCCCAGCTCCATGCAAAAAATGGAGAAAGGAGATAGTGTGTTGATTGTAGCAACTGAACAAGAGGTGGAAGAGTTGGAAATTATCTTTGGAAAGAAAGACGAAAAAGACTGGAACACAGGTAAGATAGATTGGAACGCTGTAGACGGTGAGATAGAATCACGCAATGTCATCGTTTCTCGTCCCGAATTGAATGGTAAGCGATTGGGTGATTTGCAGATTCGCAAAAGTTATGGTATCAATATCAGCAGGGTGACTCGTGGTGATGTCAAGCTACTTGCGACGTATGATCTTAGGCTTCTGTATGGAGATACTTTGACTATAGTAGGCAAACGTGAAGCGATTGATAACGTAGCCAAATTTTTTGGTAATACGCTGCAAAGTTTGAATGAACCCAATATGATGGCCATCTTTATCGGTATGATACTCGGGCTGGTGGTGGGATTCTTTCCCATCAATATATGGGGAATGACTGCTCCTGTTCGGCTAGGTATTGCCGGCGGCCCTATTCTGGTGGGTATACTAGTAGGTACTTTCGGACCGCGTTTCCATTTGATCACCTATACCACAGTCAGTGCTAATCTGATGCTTCGCAAACTGGGGCTATCACTTTATTTGGCGTGCTTGGGCGTTTCGGCGGGAGCCAGATTCTTTGAAGTTGTTGTTCGGCCGGAGGGATTAATGTGGATCGGAATCGGCTTTCTCATTACATTTGTCCCTGTTGTTGTCACGGGGCTTATCGTCTTGAAGCTTCACAAGGTAGATTTCCCTTCCATATCCGGCATGTTGTGTGGAAGTATGGCCAATCCTATGGCTCTGACATATCTCAATGATATTATGCCGGGCGACAGAGCATCGGTAAGCTACGCTACGGTATATCCTATTTCTATGTTTGTACGGGTTATCATCGTGCAGGTTATCGTGATGTTTTTTATCTGAGATCTTTATTCCTTTTCAGAAATCTTCTCAATTAATACCGTCGCATAGGCCGAAATGCCTTCTTTGCGTCCCGTAAAACCAAGCTTCTCCGTAGTAGTGGCTTTGATAGATACACAGTCACCGTCTATTCCTATCACGTTTGCCAGCGTTTGTTGCATGGACGGGATATGCGGGTTTAGTTTAGGCTGTTCGGCACAAATAGTCGCATCGATATTCCCTATAGCATATCCTTTGTCAAACAATAAAGCCACTGTTTCGCGGAGCAATACTTTACTATCTATATTATGATAGCGTTCGTCGCTGTCGGGAAAGTGATAACCTATATCACGCAAATTTGCAGCTCCCAAAAGTGCATCACAAATGGCATGAATCAATACATCGGCATCCGAGTGTCCCAGCAGTCCCATTGAGTGTTCAATAGAGATACCGCCCAGGAATAATTTGCGTCCTTCTACCAATTGATGGACATCATATCCAAAACCTACTCTAATATTCATGGCTGTTATCTAAATAGTTATCTAATATGGAAATCAAAAAGTAATTCATTCTCCAAATATCCTTGCAAGCGCTCTCCTATATGCACTTCAGTCGTGCCCAAAGCTCCCATGTATATCAGATCACCTGTTTTCATGGTGTAATAGTTACTCAGATGGGATATGGCTTGTTCGGCATGAAGTGTCAGAGGTTGCATAGTACCTTCTTGAATGGTTTTGCCGTCGCAACATAATTTGAAGTCTATCGTATCCAATGATTTGAACTGATCTATCGGAACAAAGTTGCCAATGACTGCCGACCCGTCGAAAGAGTTACTTACTTCCCATGGTAATGCTTTCTCCTGACATTTTTGGAGTATATCACCGGCACAGATATCAAGTCCTGTTGTTATAGCATCAAAATAACGGTATGCAAAGCGCTCTGCTATATTTTTACCCAACTTGGATACTCTGATAACCGGATGCATAGAAACCGTCACACAATGCGTAAAATCGGGGATGAAGAAAGGCTTGTTATTCTTTTGTAAGGCCGAATCCGGTTTCATAAAATGGAACGGCTCTTGCAACGGGTTGTATGTATTTAATTGATTGTTGTTATTTCCTATCAGGATAATTTTCATCCGTGTTTTCTTTTAGTCTATTGAACATGAGTGCCAGGTGGGCATAGAGTGATGTGTTTTGCACTACAATATTTTCAGGCACCCGAATACGGAAAGGAGTAAAATTCCATATAGCTTTAATACCACCTTCTATCATTATATCGGTAATGCCTTGAGCTATTTCTATAGGCACAGTCAAAATACCGATCTTCACACTATACATCTCTGCCTTTTTTGGGAAATCATCTGTATGAAAGATAGGGATCCCATTTACTTTTGTTCCTACCAGTGCGGGGTTGACGTCGAAAGCCGCAACTATTTCAAGACCGAAGTGGGAGAGTCCGGAATCATCAAGTAAAGCAGCGCCTAAACTGCCGGCTCCAAAAAGAAAAGCTTTGTGAATGCCGACAAACCCTAGAAAGAATTCAAGGACAGAGATGAGGGAATCTATTTCATATCCTACTCTTGTTCGTCCGGATATATTGACGTACGACAAATCTTTTGCAATTTGAGAAGAGTCTATACCTGTCTCTTTAGCCAATTGGGTCGATGAGACAAAGCGTTCGCCCTTTTGCTTGAGCAGTTTTGAATTGGACAGATACCAAGGCAATCGGCGAATAGTCGGTTCTGGAATCTTGTTCTTCGTTTTAGGCAATCTTATCTCATTATTCATTTGTGTATTTCCGTTATTTAAGTTACAAAAATATGGATTATTTTCCGAATATCCCAAAACTCTCTTTTGTTTTATTCTATCGTTCTATTCTATTGCAACTTTCTTCGTTACGATTATACATTAGGTTCATGATAATTTTATGTTGTTTTCCAAATCTGTTCTATTTCTCTTGAAAAGGTGAGGAGCTAATGCTTTTTTCTCTCGTTTTTTCTCTAATTTTCCTAACGCTCTAGAATTGAATAATTCCGTCCATCCGGTCGGTTATCTATTTTTTTTCAATTCTAGAGCGTTAGGCTTTTTGTTAGAAAAGTCACATCTAAAGGTAAAATGGGGTAGTTCTAAAAAGGACAATCCATGTAAACCAACAAGATGTACTAAAATGACAAAAGTAAATGACAAGTGTGAAATCACAAAAGTGAATCAGCTGAATGGTTAGTGTAGTGTGAAGTAATATGCATTGTAATTTGAGCATATTACAATAGTACTTTTGTACTTTCACTAAAGTAAAGTACTTTTGTGATTTCCATTTGTATAGTACTTAACAAATGCTATTTATATATTTAAATATCAATAAATCAGATATATATATGTTATTATCTGAAGTTTTACACTAAAAATTGCCTTCTATTTCTGTTTTTATCTCTTATTTATGCTTTTTATTGGTATATATAAGCTATTTATATATTAATTATCAATTGATTGCATAATCTATATAAATGTTTGCTTAAAACGCTATTTGTGACTATTACACTTGTAATTTATGCCTTTTGTATATTGTAATTACAAGCATAATATTAGATTCATCTTTGTAATATTTGAAAAATCACAAAAATAGTTTGTACATTTGGAAAGTTTGCATTACTTTTGTGAGGCAATGCTAATTCCTTTACTTTTGTGATAAACCGATATTTAGAACATTAATTTTATGGAGACGAATACGAACGAAATCAGCGACAGAATTAAAGCGGTGATGAATAAGGTCGGTAAAAACTCGATTACTTTTTCCGAAGAAATAGGAATCCAGCAATCGACGCTTTCGCATATTCTAAATGGTCGTAATAGACCAAGTCTGGATGTTGTCATGAAAATCAGTCAGCGTTATCCCGAGATAAGTCTTGATTGGTTGATCAATGGTCAGGGAGATATGGATTCGGATAAACACGATGTCGAGATGGAACAAGAGAGAATGGTCAATCGCAGTTCCGGTTCTTACGATGGTTCTCCATCTTATAATGAATCTTCTCCTTATGGCGGTGCGTCATCATACAAAGGTTCTTATGTCGCCCCATCCGCAGTAGATGGTTCGGCTGTCGCAACTGGCGGTTCAAAAGTTCGTTCCGAGATGCCCGATTTGTTCGCTCAGAACGACGAGAAGATGGCTTCGGGCTCTCAACATTTTATTTCTCAAGGTGGCATGAATCGTTCTGATATGCCATTTCCTCCTAAAGAAGTTATTAAGTATGTAGAGAAGCCATGCAAGAAGATTACTGAGATTATTATCTATTATGACGATAACACTTGGGAAAAGTTTACATGTGAAAAGTAAGCGACCAGTACTTGTTATTGTATGTTGTTTGGTGGAATTTTAATTAAGGTATAAAACTTCCATCAGGAGTACTGATGCCCGATATCTGATAGTTATCGACTTCTCTATGAATTATAATTCTGGAGCACCTATCACAATCGTCAAGCACCTATCGACTATTCATCAGAATGTATACCTTTGCCCATAGCTTACGATAGTTTTATGGTAAAAACAAGAGTAAGTAGAGAGGGATGGATCTGAAATATGATTTGCCCCTTCATTTTTTCAAGTTCTTTAGTGTTTTACCAGATAACAATAATTTAGATTTTATTATGAAGAAGAAAACAATTAGTGAAATTTCAGCTTTATGGAAAGAAGACAAAAAACAGTATGTAAAACGGTCTACTTATTCATTGTATGCACTTATACTGCAAAACCATATATTACCTGCATTCGGTGAATTATATGAGTTAGATGAAAAGACCGTGCAGGAATTCATCTTTCATAAAATAAGTTCCGGACTTAGCAATAAGACTATCAAAGATATTCTGATAGTCTTAAAGATGATCATGAAATTCGGTGCTAAGAATAAGTTCATAGAGTATCAGGTATGGGATATTAAGTTTCCAACAGAAAGAGAAAAACAGGAGCTCGAAGTGTTGAGCATCTGTAACCAGAAGAAGCTGATGAAGTTCATTAATGAAAATTTCACTTTTAAAAATCTCGGAATCTATATTTGCCTGAGTGCGGGACTTAGAATAGGAGAGATATGTGCTTTGGCTTGGAACGACATTGATGTGGATGCGGGAGTTATTTATGTCAGAAAGACTATTGAGAGAATTTATATTATAGAAGGGAGTGACAGACATACAGAATTGATTATAGGGACGCCCAAAACGAAAAATTCTATCAGAGAGATACCTATGACAGGCGATATGATGAAGATTATAAAGCCCTTGAAGAGAGTCGTGAACGAAAACTTTTTTGTGCTCACTAACGAAAGCAAGCCTATTGAACCGAGGACTTATCGCAATTATTACAATAAATTGATGAAAAAATTGAATATACCGAAATTGAAGTTTCATGGTCTGCGTCACAGCTTTGCCACTCGTTGTATAGAAAGCAACTGCGATTATAAAACAGTAAGCGTTATATTGGGACATTCCAACATAAGTACTACTCTCAATCTGTATGTGCACCCAAATATGGAGCAGAAAAAGAAATGTATCGATAAAATGTTCAAGGCAATAAGGTGAATAATATAGCTATCTCGTTTCATTTTGTTCAACGAAATGGTGGTTATTCGCCGTGTAAGCATTAACTTTGCAGCAGTATTCCAAATGATTGCTTCATTTCTAATCAACGCAGTTAATGAAAAAAATATTATCAGATTTTATCGTTTCAGAAAATATTCATCTCAATGATCATTATATTCTGCTGAAACTGACTACTGAAGCACCTCTTCCCGATATGTTGCCGGGCCAATTTGTAGAGGTCCGTATCGATGATACACCGGAGGTGATGCTTCGCCGACCTATTTCTATCAATTTTGTAGATAAAGCCAATAATATGTTGTGGCTATTAGTCCATCTTATAGGCAAAGGAACGTTCCATTTAGGTACGCTCCGGGAGGGCGACAAGCTCAACCTGCTTTTCCCACTGGGCAATAGCTTTTCGCTGCCCGAATGTCCCAGCCCAGACAGCAAACCTTTGTTGCTGGTAGGTGGCGGTGCTGGCATTGCTCCCATGTTGCTGTTGGGTAAGCTGTTAGCCGATCGTGGCTATCGGCCTACGTTCTTGTTGGGCGCCCGCAACAAAGAAGACTTGTTTGAGTTAGAGCAGTTTGCTTCGTATGGCGATGTGTGCCTGAGTACCGAAGACGGTTCGCTGGGCGAGAAAGGCTTTGTTACTCAACATTCCGTATTGGACAAGAAAACGTTTGCCTGGATTTATTCTTGCGGTCCCAAGCCTATGATGATGGCTGTGGCTCGTTATGCCAAGTCTCACGGCATAGAATGTGAGGTCTCTCTCGAGAATAAGATGGCATGCGGTTTGGGAGCCTGTCTATGTTGTGTGGAAGATACGAAAGATGGCAACCAGTGTGTATGCAAAGAAGGTCCAGTATTCAATATAAATCAACTGAAATGGCAGATTTAAGTATTAAATTGGGGCAGCTGGATATGATAAATCCGGTGATGACGGCCTCTGGAACATTCGGCTACGGCGAAGAGTTTGCCGATCTGGTAGATTTATCACGCATCGGTTGCATCATCGTGAAAGGCACGACGCTGAATCATCGCGAAGGTAATTCATATCCCCGTATGGCCGAGACTTCACAGGGTATGCTCAATGCGGTGGGACTGCAAAATAAGGGTGTCGATTATTTCATCGAGCATATTTATCCGCGTTTGAAGAACATTCCCGCTACTTTTTGTGTGAATGTGGCCGGTTCTTCCATCGATGATTATAGCCTTACGGCGCAAATGATTGATGATTTGGAGAATATTCCCGCTATAGAGCTCAATATTTCTTGTCCCAATGTGAAACAGGGTGGTATGTCGTTCGGTGTGAAACCCGATTGCGCTGCCGAAGTCGTAGCTGCCGTACGCAAGGTCTATCACAAGACGCTTATCGTCAAACTGTCACCCAATGTGACAGATATCGCAGAAATTGCTCGTGCCGTAGAAGCCGAAGGTGCCGATGCTGTGTCGCTTATCAATACATTGATGGGTATGGCTGTCGATGCCGAAACTCGCCGTCCGTTGTTGTCTACTGTCACTGGCGGACTGTCTGGTCCGGCGGTAAAACCCGTTGCTTTGCGCATGGTATGGCAGGTGGCCAAGGCTGTTAAAGTACCGGTGGTCGGTATTGGCGGTATTATGAATGCTACCGATGCGGTAGAATTTATGCTTGCCGGCGCTTCGGCTGTGGAGATCGGCACTGCCAACTTTGTAGATCCGTCCGTGACGATGAAAGTAGTTGATGGTATCGACGAATATTTGAATAGGCATGGCTATAAGTCTGCCCGAGAGATTATAGGCGCTTTAGAAGTTTGATGTGCCTTTTTTGTACATATATATTAATAAGGAGAGATAGATTGTTAGTCTCTCTACAAATCAAAAATAGAATTTAAAATAGCAATAACAATGATAGATACAGAGAAACTGATTGACGATTTGATTGATTTGTCGTTTCGCGAAGATATAGGCGATGGCGACCATACCACGTTGTGTTGTATTCCTGCCGATGCAACGGGAGCTTCCAAGCTACTCATCAAGCAAGAAGGTATATTGGCCGGTGTTGAGGCTGCAAAGAAAATATTTGCCCGTTTCGATGTCACATTGAAAGTAGAAGTATTTATGCAGGACGGCAGCAGGGTGAAACCCGGCGATGTGCCTATGGTAGTGACCGGAAAGGTGCAGTCGTTGTTGCAGACAGAGCGGTTGATGCTCAATGTCATGCAGCGCATGAGTGGTATTGCCACGATGACTTCCAAGTATGTAGCTCGTCTCGAAGGAACCAAAACCAGAGTTCTTGATACCCGCAAGACCACTCCCGGCATGCGCATCTGGGAGAAAGAGGCCGTAAAGATAGGTGGCGGATGCAATCATCGTATCGGTCTTTTCGATATGATATTGCTCAAAGACAATCATGTGGATTTTGCAGGAGGCATTACCAATGCCATCGATCGTGCACGCAACTATTGCAAGGCAAAAGATATGAATTTGAAGATCGAAATAGAAGTGCGCAACTTCGACGAATTGCAGCAGGTGCTCAATCATGGTGGGGTAGACCGTATCATGCTCGACAATTTTAGCGTCGAAGATACTTGTACTGCCGTCAAGATGATTGAGGGACGTTGCGAAACCGAATCTTCGGGCGGCATCACTTTCGATACCATTCGCGATTATGCTCAGGCAGGTGTGGACTTTATATCGGTGGGTGCCCTTACTCACTCTGTAAAGGGCCTCGATATGAGCTTTAAAGCAAAATATTGATTATGAAATTTCTGACTGCCGGCATTGAGATCGATGATCACTGCCGGTGGTCAAACTTATACGAACTGAATACTCATAGCCGTAAGAAGTTCTTTCCGAAAGCTGTTATTTAGAAATTTCCAACATACGGCGGATAGGTATGATAGCCTTTTCGGCTATTTCTTTGTCTATCTGTATTTCGGGAGTTTCATTGAGCAGGCAGTTGTATACCTTTTCAATCGTGTTGAGTTTCATGAAGTTGCATTCGCTGCATCCGCAAGTCTGGTTGTCGTCGGGTGGGGCAGGGATGAAAGTCTTACCCGGACACCGTTTCGTCAGTTCGTGAAGAATGCCCCATTCGGTAGCCACGATAAATTCTTTTGCCTCGCTCTTTTCGGCTTCTTTTATCAGTTTGGCTGTAGAGCCTACTATATCGGCCAGTGCGATGACGGGGGCTTTACATTCCGGATGTACCAATACGAGTGCCTGTGGATACTGCTTTTTCAAACCGACGATTCCTTCGATCGAAAATTGAGAATGCACATGGCATGCACCGTCCCACAACAACATGCTTCTTCCTGTCACCGCATTGATGTAATTGCCCAGATTCTTGTCAGGCCCGAATATTATTTTCTCATCTTTCGGAAAACTCTCTACTATTTGTATCGCATTTCCAGAGGTCACCACTACGTCTGTCAGTGCTTTTACAGCAGCAGTCGTATTGACGTACGAAAGCACCTTGTATCCCGGATGAGCCTCGACGAACGTTTTGAATGAATCTGCGGGGCAACTGTCTGCCAACGAACATTCTGCATTCATATCGGGAACCAACACTTTACGATCGTAACATAGAATTTTGGCCGTCTCGCCCATAAATTGAACACCGCACATCACAATGATTCGGGCGTCCGTTTGTGCTGCTTTTCTGGCCAATGCCAAACTATCACCCACGTAGTCTGCAATATCTTGAATATCGCCGGTCTGATAGTAATGTGCCAATATCAGTGCATCTTTCTCTTTTCGCAATCGGGCTATGCCTTGAATAAGTTCTTCCTTTTCCATGAAAGTGTTGTTCCGTTAAAATCTTTTTCAGAAATATATGATATAAATATAAATGAAATGTGCGAATGATAGTTTTATTTGTTTTTCTTAATCACGGTGTGTCTTTGCCATTCGCTCTGCTGTTCGGGGTAGTCCGACCGATAGTGTCCGCCGCGGCTCTCTTTGCGTTGCAATGCCGAAGCGACAATAATTCGCGCTGCCGTCAGTTTATGCTTTTCGCGCCACGACAGCAAGTCCAAACCCTCGGTTTGATAGCGTTTCAGTTGGTTGTCGATGGCATCAAGTGCTTGTTGCAGTTCTTCTTCGCAACGAATGATGCCGGCATTTTCCATCAACAGCTTGCCCAAGTCGAAATCCGGTTGTTTTATTTCTTTTCCCAATTCAAAGTCATTGTAGGCATACTCATTGCGCATGTCGTTGTTTCGCAAGATATCGTCTGCTACTCGCTTGCCGAATACCAAACATTCAATTAGTGAGTTCGAAGCCAGTCGGTTGGCACCCATCAGTCCTGTCGAAGCTACTTCGCCCACAGCGTAGAGGTGCGCGATGTTGGTGCGCCCATAAAGGTCTGTCGTGATACCGCCTACCGTATAGTGAGCAGCCGGAGCTACCGGAATACGTTGGGTCATATCAATGCCATTGTCGGCACAGTATTTAAATATGTTGGGAAATCTGTGTTTGATGACTTCTGGATCCAGATGGTCGAGTGTGAGGTTCACATACGGAGATTTGGTCTTTCGCATTTCCAAGAATATTTGTCTTGCCACTACATCTCGCGGTTCCAATTCGGCAAGTGGATATTTGCCATACATGAATCTCTCGCCGTTTACATTGTAGAGCCGTGCGCCTTCGCCTCTCACCGCTTCGCTTACCAAGAAGGCTTCTTTGCCTTCCATATAGACAGCGGTAGGGTGAAACTGGATAAATTCCATGTCACGAATTTCAGCACCGGCTTCGTATGCCATGGCAATGCCGCTGCCCGTTGCCGTTGGTGGATTGGTTGTGCGCGAAAATAGCGCTCCCACACCGCCGGTAGCAAGTATTATTTCGTCACCGTATATAAAGTCTGGACTATGATGTTTATGATTGTAGCACACAATGCCTTTGCATCCTTCTTTGTCGACAAGCAGTTCCAAAGCCTCTTCGTTGGATAATATTTGAATATCAGGCTGCCGTTTCAATACTTGTCCTATCATGAACAACGTGATATTTTTGCCTGTGGCGTCGCCTCCGGCATGCAATATCCGATGATGGTGATGGCCTCCTTCGAGTCCCAATTCCAAATGACCGTTGTGAGTATCGAACTTCATGCCCCAGTCGATCACTTCTTTAATACGTTCCGGTGCCTCTTCGGTCAATATTTTTACTGCTTTTTCATCACATAGACCACGACCGGCTTCAACTGTGTCGTCAAAATGTTCCAGCGGACTGTCATCATCTTCCGTTACAGCAGCAATACCGCCTTGTGCATGAAAGGAATTGCTCTCATCAATATCTTCCTTGGTCAGTAGCAGCACTTTAGAATGTTTTGCCAACATACATGCAGTGTACAGACCGGCTAGTCCGCTTCCCACTACTATACAAGTTTTTTTTCTTAGAACCATTATGGTGTACTTTTCTTGCGGCAAAGATACTGCAAGCCAAGCGCAATACAAAACAAATTTCTAGAATTTTATTTGGTATTGCACTTAATATAGAGTTCTTCTGATACGTTGTCATGCCGAATACAATCTCGAAAAGAATCTGTATATTATCAGATTTTGTCGTCAATGTTTTGGCGCGACACGAAATGGAGTTGGCCGATTCGTCATTTTTCTTTGTGAAAGAGGTTTGTATGAGATCATTCTGTTGAAAGATTATTCTTCCGGCTTTTCGAATATCGCATATCTTCTGCTTCCTATATTTTGTATCTTGCCGGCTTTTTCCCATTTGTGCAGGCGGTGCCATACGGTTGTCTTGTTGCAGCCGGTCTTCATTATCAGATCTTTTGCGGTTATTCGTTTTTGTTCATTGAGCATTTCGTCCAACAGCTGCTCCCATTCATTGTCCGAGTGGACATCAAAATGCGAATTGCTTCCCGAACATTCGAATTCGGCGTACATCAGGGCCTTTTTCATTTTTGCATCGGGGCGGTAGGCTATGTCTTTAAATTCTATTTTCAGATTACGGGCATTCATCTCTTCGATGGGTTTGCGGCAGGTTGCCGTAGGCTGGAAGTAACCGATGCCCTTCAGATGTACACATTCGCCGTTGCGTAGTGTCTCTTGTATCACATCGGCCAAAGACTCGATCATTCCGATCAATTCTCCTTTGGTATAAGTAGAACGATGATGCAGCCTTTCGGCTATGTTGTCAGTTGTCCGGGTGCTGTGGCAGACTACGCGCGGATAATAACGATTCTTTTTTTCTTTTGCTTTTACTCCTCCCGTCAGAGGGTACAATTCATACTTTATTGACATGTCTTTCAAGGTTTTATTATGGTTCATTCATTTATTTCATCTCTTCGTTTCATTCGTTTGGTCACGACCATCCATATGTTTGCTCACGACCGAACGTGTGTATGGTCACGATCAAACGTGTGTATGCTCATGACCAAACACTTGTTTGCTCACGAGCAAACGAATGGAACGAGCATACGAAAATAATGAATATTAATGATATATGCAAAGAAAGTAGCTGTTGTATTGTTTGAAATTTCTTATGCTTTTTTTGCTTAGAATTATTATCTATTGGAAAATATTTTGTATCTTTGCAGTCGAAATATATTAAGAAATAAGAAAATGGAAGCTATTTGCGGGTTGAAAGATGTATATAAAGTGTTGTATCAGTTCGAAAGGCAGTTTCAGGTATCGCACGAGATGACGATAAACGAGGCTATGCTGATGTGTTGTCTTCAGGATGGTGATGGCAAATCGGCAGGGACATTGTGCGAGTATATAGGGCTCTCGCCTTCGCGTGTATCCAAGATTATCAACTCTGTAGAGAAGATGGGGTATATCGAACGCAGTATCAGTTCGGAAGACAAAAGGCAGATGCTTTTCTCGCTTACTACGAGTGGATGGCGCAGGATAACCGAGATGAGAAAGATTGAGTTGCACATTCCCGAGTTGTATGCCCAACTGAAATCTTGCTTCGAAAAGGGATAATTCCCTTTTTTTACTTAATTAGTTTGTAATAGAAAATATTAATAATAAAAACAATAAAAGGATGAAGTATCTAATAGTCGGTGGAGTAGCAGGTGGTGCTACAGTTGCGGCTCGTCTTCGTCGTTTGGACGAAGATGCCGAGATCATTTTGTTCGAACGCGGGCAGTATGTATCGTATGCCAATTGTGGACTTCCTTATTACATAGGAGGGGAAATTAAAGAGCGTCAGAAACTTTTTGTTCAGACAGAAAAAGGGTTTGTCGATCGTTTTCGTATTGATATCAGAATGCAGCAAGAAGTTGTTGCCATCCATCAACAGACCAAGACGGTAGAGGTCAGAAAGTTGAAGTCTGGAGAACTGTATTCCGAGCACTATGATAAGCTGGTGCTATCGCCCGGTGCCGAACCCATCAGACCTCGTATAGAAGGTATTCATCATCCTCATATTTTTACTTTGCGCAATGTCTCCGATACGGATGCCATCAAACAATATATCACAGCACACAAACCTCAAGAGGCTGTGGTAGTAGGAGGTGGTTTCATCGGGTTGGAGATGGTAGAGAATCTGCATGCATTGGGTATTGGTGTTTCGGTGGTCGAAAAAGCCAATCAGGTGATGGCTCCACTAGATTATTCGATGGCCCAATTGGTTCACGAAAAATTGGTGCGCAATGGAGTACAACTTTTGTTGAACAATGGAGTGGAGCGATTCGAAGCTCAGGGAGAGAAAGTGACCGTGTGCTTGGAGAATGGCCGGCAGCTTCTTGCCGATATGGTGATACTCAGCATCGGTGTGCGTCCCGAAACAGGATTGGCTGTCGATGCGGGATTGGCTATCGGTACTACTCATGGCATTGCGGTGAATAAATATATGCAGACATCCGATCCCGATATTTATGCGTTGGGCGATGCTGTCGAGGTTGTTCATGGCGTGACGGGCCATCCGGTGCTTATTCCATTGGCCGGTCCGGCAAACAAGCAGGGGCGCATCGTGGCCGATAATATAGTGTTCGGCAATAACGAAGAATATAACGGTACGATTGGCACGTCGATAGTGAAAGTGTTCGACATGACAGTGGCTGTGGTGGGTGCCAATGCCAAATTGTTGCGGCACGAGGGCATTGCCTATGTTTCGTCGTATACGCATCCTTCTTCTCATGCAGGATATTATCCGGCTGCCATACCGATGAGTATCAAGATATTGTTTTCCCCCGAAGGAGGCCAGTTGCTCGGAGCGCAGATTGTGGGCTACGATGGCGTAGACAAGCGTATCGAAATGCTGGCTCAAGTCATTCAGCACCACGGAACGGTATACAGTTTAGCAGCTTTGGAACAGGCTTATGCTCCTCCGTACTCTTCGGCCAAAGATCCGATTAATATGGCGGGCTTTGTGGCTGAAAATATAGTAGAAGGCAAGGTCGTTGTAGCTCATTGGCGCGATGTGAATATTGACGATAACGAGCAATATATATTGGATGTCCGTACGAGAGACGAATTTCAGTTGGGCAACATATCCGGATCGGTGAATATTCCGCTGGACGATTTGAGAGAACATATAGACGAACTGCCTCGCGATAAGGAAATAATCCTAACTTGTGCGGTAGGTTTGCGTGGCTATTTGGCATATCGAATTCTTGCGCAAAATGGATTCACTAAGTTGCGCAACCTGTCGGGCGGTTATAAGACATGGTGTATGGCTACTACAGATTGGACTAATAACTCCGTATCTATAAATTTTGCTTGCGATGCGCCTTCTTCGGTCGAACAGACCGCCCAGGAGTCGCCTGTTCATACCATTGAGATTGATGCGTGCGGACTGATGTGTCCCGGACCAATCATAAAGTTGAAACAGAGCTACGGCAATATCCAAACCGGCAGCCGATTGCTGATAAAGGCAACCGATCCTGCCTTTGGCAAAGACGTAGCTTCGTGGTGTAAGATGGTGGGCGCCAAACTAATAGATGTGCAGGACGATAACGGAATTGTGCAGGCTCTCGTCGAGAAAGCAGAAAAACAGCGCGAGGTATACGATGTGGCTAACATGAAACTGTCTGATAATAAAACGATGATAGTGTTCAGCGACGATTTGGACAAGGCACTGGCATCGTTCGTACTGGCTAACGGAGCGTTGGCTGCCGGCAAAAAGGTGACAATGTTCTTCACTTTCTGGGGACTGAACATCATAAAGAAACGTCAGAAACCTGCTGTAAGCAAAGATATTTTTGGCAAGATGTTCGGCATGATGCTGCCTTCGCATAGTGGCAAATTGTCGCTTTCGAAGCTCAATATGTGGGGCATGGGCAGTTGGATGATGAGACTCATCATGAAAAACAAGCGCATTGATAGTTTGGAGAGTTTGATGCAGCAAGCCATAGATGGCGGTGTTGAGATGATAGCTTGCACCATGAGTATGGATGTGATGGGAGTGAAGCGAGAAGAACTTCTGGACAATGTGGAACTTGGCGGAGTTGCCGCATATATGGAAAGAGCCGAACATGCAAACATGAATTTGTTTATCTGACAAGGACACTACAAAACGAATAGGAGGCACCATACTAATGGTGCCTCCTATTCGTTTTGTAATTCAAAGTTTATTCGAATACTTTGATTCTGTCTTCCAATGGTTTGAAGTCTTTCTCACCGGGTCCACCTATCGGCATACCGAAAGGCATTTGGGCTATCAGTTTCCACGAAGCGGGAATATTCCACTCCTTTGCTACACTTTCGTCTATAAGCGGATTGTAGTGTTGTAGATTTACGCCGAAACCAAGTTCTTCCAGCATGGTCCATATAGCCAGCTGGTGCATGCCCGAAGTCTGTTGCGACCAAATGGGGAAGTTGTCGGCATAAGTGGGAAACATCTCTTGCAGTCCTTTTATAACATCTTGGTCTTCGAAATACAGAATGGTGCCGTAGCCGGCGAGGAAAGCTGCATCTATCTTGGCTTCCGTGCCTTTGAATGATTCGGCCGGAACTATCTTGCGTAGAATATCTTTGGTGATATTCCACAATTTCTTATGATGTTCGCCAAGGAGCAATACTACTCTTGTCGATTGTGAGTTGAATGAACTTGGAACGTGTTTTACTGCGAAGTTGATCACTTCTTTTATCTCTTTGTCCGAAACGGGCGATTCATTACTGATCGCATAATAGGTGCGCCGAGACTCAAGCGCTTCCTTAAAAGTTTTATTCATCGTTATCTTTTATTTTTATGTTATTACTTGTTTGATTCATAAAAATAATTATATTTTTTTGTTTTTGTTACTTGTGCTATTCTTCTTTATGATTCTTTAATAAACCGGTCTGTTTGCTTTTTTCTCTATGGCTTGCGGCGATGAAGCAAAAGTGATAGTACTTGCACCGGATGTTTTGTTTCATTTTACTATTGTACCATAAAAATAGGGATAATATGCAGTGCCATGAATGAAAAACGATTGCACTGGGGGTCTTTCCTTATCGAGTTTACTACAAATAATGAATTATTAATCGCAAAATCGGCAACTATTCGGGAAAATAATATATATTCGTCTTTTAATAATAACTTTGTTTCATAAGGAGCATATTGATTATTATTACTGTGGTGATGTTTTCAATGCTTGGAGCTTGCCGATTACAATAGAATGTTATTGCATTGCGCCATCAGGGAGATACACTTAAAATAAAGAACGTTTAGAAATATCGAAATTTAAACAAACGAATAAAGATGAATGATTTAATTGTCGGAATAGGCGAAGCATTGTGGGATGTGCTTCCGGAAGGGAAGACCTTGGGTGGTGCTCCTGCAAACTTTGCATATCATGTATCTCAGTTCGGGCTCCATGGCTGTGTGGTAAGTGCTATAGGCAACGATAAGTTGGGGCATGAAATTATAGAAAACTTTGACTCGAAGAAGCTGCGCCATCAATTGGCATCTGTGCCTTATGATACGGGAACTGTGCAGGTAGGGCTTGATGAAGTGGGTGTTCCTTGCTATACTATCAAGGAGAACGTCGCGTGGGACAATATACCGTTTACTCCCGAGTTGCAAGAGTTGGCTCATCATACCCGTGCCGTCTGTTTCGGTTCGCTGGCACAGCGTAGTGCCGTTTCTTACCAGACAATCAATCGCTTCCTTGATACGATGCCCGACGGAGAAAAGCAATATAAGATATTCGATATCAATCTGCGGCAAAACTTTTATACCAAAGAGATTATCTCCAATTCATTGCAGAAGTGTAATATACTTAAGATAAACGATGAAGAGTTCCTCATTATAAGTCGCTTGTTCGGTTATCCGGATATCGATATGGAGAATGGCTGCGAGATGATTCTGGAAAAATACAATTTGGAAATGCTGATTCTTACCTGTGGTGCCGATGGCAGTTACGTCTTTACTCCGAACAACGATGTTTCGTTCATCGAGACACCCGAAGTAGATGTTGCCGATACGGTAGGGGCGGGCGACTCCTTTACCGCGGCTTTCATTGCCTCTATTCTGAAAGGTAAGAGTGTGCCGGATGCACACCGTATAGCCGTCAATGTCTCGGCGTATGTTTGTACTCAGAATGGTGCTATGCCTGTACTGCCCAAAAAAATACTGAAATGGAAGTCCAAGAAAAAGCCGGAATAAAATAAAAAATGGAGCATACTCTAATAATAGATGCTCCATTCTTTATTAATCTGTGTTACTTTATTCAGTACGATGAATCATTCGATTGTCAGTGTCGTCTTGTTCAGAAGCGGACTTTCTGCTTTTATAGAGCGTACTAAAATTATACTACTCGATGTAAAACAGAATATTGTTATTGTTTGCCATAATTTTCGATTATCCATTGCCAACATGGATCGTCACCTGATAAGAAATTGGCTATAGTAGGGATGATAATCGGAGTGGGAACCAAATGCTTTTCGTTGAAGCAACTTAAATCGGGACGGAGAAACATCTTGAAAGAGACGCTTCCTTCTATCTGGGTACTAGGCAATCTCCACATTAGAATATCGCCAAAGTTGGAAGTGTTATATTCGCTTTCTCCACCTATGACACGACCAATATGGTTGTCGTGAGCTTCCAATATCAAGATTGAGGCACTACTAAAAGTTTGTTCGTCTTGGATGAAAACTACTTTGCCTTGGAAGATACTATCCGAATTAGTGTTGAGCAAAGGGAGAGTTTCGTCCTTTATTTCTTTTGCTTGTGATAAGGTTGATAGGTTTTTAAGATTTAATGGTTTCCATGTGTCATCATATAGTGTTGCATAATCTATCTTGCCTCCATTAGCCTTTTTACATTGATCTTCGATTTCTTGAGCCATCTTTTGATAAACTTGCTCAAAGAGTGGAGAAAATCTAGCTCCAACAGAGATTGTCTTGTATTGAGAATTGAATTTACTCTCTTTTACAATGGGATATAGCCAACTCATCAGTTCTGTACATAATATGCTATTGCCACCACCATTTTGACGAACATCTATAACTACAGTCTCGATGCCTTTCTTTTTTACTTCAGTAAACATCTTTTGTAATGTTTCATGAAAGTAAGGAATGGCAGAAAGTCTTTTTTCCTGTTCTTCTGTAAGTTTTATCCCGCGTTCTTTCACCATCCACCGTTGTGTATATTGGTCCTCACAACTATTGAACTGAAGGTAGGCAATACTGTGTTTTTCATCTATCTTATAGAGGAAAGGCATGTGCGATTTCTCCCGTATGTTGATAGGGTTAACTGTTTCCGAATGAGGCTTGAAAACTCCCATTCTAGTTCTGTCTGGTTTGCTAGGATGTAGCTTAATCGAACTTCCATCGTTTAATGTCAAGATTAGCAGAGAATCTTTTCGAGCACAAGGCAATCCGCTGACAAGTGCAAAATGATTAAGTTGTTGCGTACCTAAGATTCTTGCACGAAGGGCTACTTCATTATCGCTGCTGATATATTGAGAAAAAAGTTGGATAAACTTATCAGTAGTCTTGTCGTTTATCTTAACGACCAACTTCCCCAATGCCTCAGGATAACTCTTGTCTACGGCACGTAGCAGATAGCCTTCCTTAGTATAGCTCAGATTATACAGATAATAGAGTTCATCCTGTTGTGGAGTATTGAGGTTGATAGTCGTATGTCCATCATGGAGCATGGATATCTGGCGTTGTACAAAGAATTCGAAAGCTCGATTGCTTTTGCAATTCTTCAGTTCAATATATCCTTTGCGTTCCAAACTATCGATATTGAAAGGTCGTGTTATTTGTTTGGTAAATGCTGGATGCGTATTTCTAAGCATATTAATGAAAAGTAGGAAATCTTTTTGGTAAAGATTGCCTTTCGTGTAACGATTTTCCTTTTCTAACTTCTGATTATGGATATCAATGCTTTGAACATTTTGAGCTACAGAATGCATCGCAATTAGAAAGATTAATGTTAATACTAGTTTTTTCATCTTTATATAATTTTGATTTAATATATTATTTGCATGGGAACTAATGCATGTTATTGACGTAACTCTTTGATTAAGTCTACATCGGTATCTAATTGTGTCACCATCGGCGACACAATTAGATTTTGTTTTTTATCAGATTCAGTTCCCATCTTTTAAGGTTTTAAAGGTATAGCTATGTTGCAAAGGTAGCTTTTTATTTTTTAAACTTTAATTCAGGCAAACTATTTATCATCACTTCATATTCAATGGCATAACTAACACCTTCTTGAAATGCTGGAAGATATTCTTTGAGAAATTACAACTGTTTGAATAGAAACAATCTTTATTCTTTTAATTTCTTTTACTTTCGTGGTATGTATCGGGACTGAGTACAAACCCTGCTGTCGAACGCTTGGCCAAAATATGCACCAATAGATTATCTGATGGTAGGCAGACGAGTCCGTCGGCATTTTCCTTATCGGCGACATATACGTGGAGTGTCAGTTTGGACCAGTCCATCTGATCGGTGCACTGTGCCAAAGGAATATGTGGAATAATAGCACCGTCTCGTACTAGTATCACAGCGGGAATATGTCCTGCCGGTATGTTGTTCCAGCCTTTATCGTATGTTTTGCCCGATTGATAGTCTATCCATTTACCTCCAGGTAAATAGACGTCGCGAGACTCAGTTTCTGTCATTAACGGTGCTACAAGAATGTCTTTGCCAAACAAATATTCGTCGTCAACATTCCAGGTAGCCTGATCTTGCGGATATTCGATGCAGAGTGCGCGAACCATAGGCAATCCTTTTTCGGTGCAGTCTTTGGCTTGAGCATAGACATAAGGCATCAGTTTGTACTTCAATTCGGCACATTCTCTAAAAGCATTTACAAAGCTTTCGTTGTATAGCCATGGCTCCTTGGGAGGTGCTCCGTGGGCACGGCTGTGCGAAGTAAGAAAACCGAAGGGCAGCCAGCGGCGGTATAAGTTCTCGGGCGCTTTCTCTACAAAGCCCCCGATGTCGTGGCTCCAGAAAGAGAATCCACTCAGTCCGAAGGAGAGTCCGCCACGCAGTTCGGCAGCCATACCCATATCAGTATTGGATGCATCGCCTCCCCAATGGAGCGGATAACGTTGCGAACCTGCCCATGCACTGCGGGCCCAAATGATGTTTTCTCCTTTCACTTGTTTGGTGATGTCGGCCACGGCTTTGTTGTAGCGTACCGGATACAGATTGTGTTCATACATCCCGCCACGTCCCGAAGCATAGAAGCCTTCGAGCGGAGCGCCTTCACCGAAGTCTACTTTGATGGCACCCACACCCATCTTGAGTAGTCCGGCGAGTTTATCTTGATACCATGCTACTGTCTTTGGGTTAGAAAAATCGAGTATGGCGTCTTCGTAAGGCAATGTGCCATTGGCGTTGTGCACACACAGTCCATTGTCTACTATTTCTTTGTAATACTTGTTGCGGGGAGTGAAGTAGGGCAGTTGCCAAAGCGATATGTGGAATCCTTGCTTCTTCAGATCGTTTATCATCTTTTGTGGATTATCGAAACGACTTGGAGCAAATTTGTAGTCGCACTGCCAGTCTGTTTCGAACCATCCGGTGTCGAAGTGAATGACATCGGCGGGAATCTTGTATTTCCTCAAATTGGCTGCAACATCGTATCCTTCTTTTTGCGAGAAGTAAGAAATGCGGCTCATCCACGTGCCGAAGCTCCACAGAGGAGGCATGCCGGGCTTTCCGGTAAGCGAGGTGTATTCGTCCAGAATCTTTTTCGGTTCTCCAAAGAAGAGAAAGAGATCGGCCGTCTCGTCCATCATGAAAAGTTTAGTCGTCGCTACATGCGAAGCGCCGAAGTCGCAGGTGACGGGAGCTGAAGTATGCATAAAGATGCCATATCCTTTGCTGCTCATATAGAAAGGTATAGGTTTGTACATGTCTGCCGTCTCGGGTCCTTGCGGGTCGGTGACGAATAGATTGATTTTCTGTCCTACCTTGTTAAGAGCAGTAAACGACTCGCCGCAACCTACAATCTTCTCTCCCGGCGAAAGTGAAAACACCGGATTGATGCTGCGCGAGTTATCACTGCCGCGGCGAATGAAATTGAATGGCAGTAGCTTCACTTGGGTCGAATCGTTGTCTACCCAGCGTCGTGTCTGGGTCATTAGACGGCCGTTGGCATCGTACAGCAAGATGCGCCAGGGGTACCTTTCTATTACAATGCTTCCGCCGGCACTCGAGTATTTGTAACCGTTCACCGTCTTGGTGCATTTCCAGCAATGGGTATCTTGAGGCTCTTGCGTCAGCATCATTTCGTCGGCGTCCTTTGCTTCGGTCTTAGAGGTCAGAAACTTTACTCTAACGGTATTGTCGGAAATAAATTGGATGGTAAATTTCAATACTGGATTACTCTCATACTGTGTCGAAGGGAAATCGAGCATCTTGAGAGGCTGTGCCAAAATGGTGTTCATGTTGAATGCCTGCCTGGTATAAAGATTCTCGCGTTTCCATTCAATGGTACCTTCACCGGTTTGTGGATTGAAAGAGGCCAGACTGTCGGCGAAGAAAAAGTAGTGGGTGAAGTCCGAAAAATCCCGACTTACATCTACTGTGTTCGATAAGAGCCGCGTTGCCTGCGGAGTTGTTTCTTGAGCTTTTGTTCCGCTCCCTAGAAAAGGACACAATAAGAGAACGGTACAAAGAGACATTTTTGTTTTCATAATTAATTAAATCTAGTGTTTTTGTGATTATTAGCAACAAAAATAATAGATGATAAGGACTTATGAAAATAAAAATCCGTTTATTTGTGTATTAAATACGTTGTTTTCCGATATTTGAAAGTGCGATGATTATATCATACAAACAAACCCCGAAAGAATATAAGTTCAATCGGTTGCGTTCAATCGGGTATATGGTGATTGAACTTGAACATTGACGCAAAGGTGCAAACCCTTGTTTGCGCAGCAAAATGCACTGCGATATGGGGTGCTGAGGTTGCTAAGAAGCGAAGATGGATTATTGATGGCTTCGAAACTCTTTGTCCGATTTATACAACGCTATCTATTCGGAAAAGATTAACTTTGCAGCTCACAATCGTTAGAATAAAGATGAATTCAATACTACGAATGGCTGATGCAAATCAGCGGCGCGCATGGGAAATTATTAAAAAGACGAATGTCATCGAGATATGGAAATCTGTCGGTGCGGAAATTAATCTGGTAGGTTCACTTCGGATGGGACTGTTGATGAAACATCGGGATATAGACTTTCATATATATACCGATCCGTTCAAACTGGCAGATAGTTTTAAAGCTTTAGCCCGATTGGCAGAAGATAATCATATAAAGCAGATTACGTATTGTAATTTTCTGGAAGAAAAAGACACTTGTGTACAGTGGCAGGCCATGTACGAAGACGATGGAGGCGACCGATGGCAAATAGATATGGTGCATATCATAAAGGGTTCGTATTATGACGGCTATTTCGAAAGAATGGCCGATCGTATCAAATCGGTGCTTACCGATGAGACTCGTAATGTCATATTGCAGCTGAAGCAAGATACGCCCGAGAGTGAACATATAATGGGTATAGAATATTATCAGGCGGTTATTCGCGATGGTGTACGTACGATGAACGAGTTTGTGGAGTGGCGAAAAGTACATCCGGTAGAAGGTATTATCGAATGGATGCCCCAATCATAAAATAGGAACATGGATATATCGTATAAAAATATCTGTAAAATAGCTTTCCCTGTATTGGTCAGCTTGTTGGTAGAGCAGCTTATCGGTATCACCGATACAGCCTTTCTAGGACATGTGGGCGAAGTGGAATTGGGTGCTTCGGCTATTGCCGGTGTATTCTATCTGATATTCTTTGTCATCGGTTCGGGGTTCGGGGTAGGATTGCAGGTGCTCATATCCCGCCTTAACGGAGAAAAAGAATACACCAAGCTCACGGACATATTTACAACAGGACTTAGTTTTATGGTGTTGTTGGCTGTTATCATGATATTTCTTTCCAAACTTGTGTCACCTGCGGTATTGCATTCTATTATAAAGTCGGATGATATTTATAGAGCGGCAATGCGATACTTGGACTGGCGTATCTTCGGATTGGTCTTTTCTTTTATTATCACAGCGTTCAGGGCATACTATGTAGGTATCACTCAAACGAAAATTCTTTCGATGTGTTCGCTGCTGATGGTTTTCGTCAATATCGTGTTCAACTATATATTGGTATTCGGTAAGTTTGGCGCTCCGGCATTGGGTATAGAAGGTGCGGCTATCGGATCGTGCATTGCCGAAATGTCGGCTGCAATAATCTATTTGATTCATTATGCCGTTAAGGAAAAGGTCCGTTCGTTTTCGCCCTTCAAGGATATACGGCGTAGGTGGAACGACCTAAAGCGTATCATGCGCTTGTCCGTATGGACCATGTTCCAATCTTTTTTCTCGCTTAGCTCGTGGCTCGTCTTTTTTGTCCTCATCGAACATCTTGGCGAAAAGCAGTTGGCTATCTCCAATATTGTGCGGAGTATTTCTTCCATCCCTTTCATGTTCACGCTTTCGCTTTCGCAAACGGCAAGTTCGTTGGTAGGTAATCTGATAGGCGAGGGGCGAGGCAGTGAAGTCATGCGGGTATGCCGCAAAGTGATTGTGCTTTGTTACGTTTTCAGTCTGATATTGATTGTTTTAGGAGCTATTTTTCCTCAGACTATTATAAGGTTGTATACCGAAGATACCGCGCTTATACAAGATACGGTATTGCCGTTTTGGGTGATGCTCTCGGCATACGTTATCACCGTTCCGTCGTCTGTTATATATAGTGCCATTTCGGGTACCGGCAATGCTATTACAGCTTTTAAGATAGAGATATTGGGATTGATTGTTTACGTAGTGTATATCGTATTGCTCGATCTCTATTATCCGAATATCGCATTGCTATGGACATCCGAGCATGTCTATTATCTGGCGATGCTCATACCGTCGTTCCTTTATTTAAGGCATGGGCGATGGAAGCAAACGAAGATATAAATTGTAAGTTAGCAAGATTGGAAAAGTTGGCCATGTAGATTCATCTTACCTTTGCCGCTGTAAATATTGATAGAATTATGCAACAGAGAATTTCAACTAGAGAAGATTATTCAAGACGTATCAACATCGTTGTTGAGTATATCAACAATCATTTGGCAGGCGAGATAGATTTGGAGACGCTGGCCGGTGTTTCCAACTTTTCTCCTTATCATTTTCATCGCATTGTAAAGGCTTTCTTGGGCGAACCGATCGGGGCGTTTATCACGCGGATGCGGGTCGAGACTGCAGCTCGGCTATTGCGTTACACGGATATGCCCGTTCAAGATATTGCTTACCGTGTGGGATATGACGTGCCATCTTCTCTTTCGAAAGTCTTCAAGCAGTTCTATAATATTTCGCCAATAGATTATAGAAATAATAAAACGTACATGATTATGAAACCATTGACAATCAATGCTAACTTGGAGCTGGGCGAAAGAGTAGTAAATATAGAGCCTAAACAGGCCATATATATCCGCTTGACGGGCGATTACAAAACAAATGATTACTGCCTGGCTTGGAAAAAGCTGTGGGATTACGTTCGTATATCGGGACTGTTTACAGCCGAGATGGAGCATATCTGCGAAGAAAAAGAGAAATCGGGCATTATCGAACGAATGCTTTGCGAAGGTAAGATAGAACATATCGGCATCTATCACGACGATCCTAAAGTGACCGAGAGCGATAAACTGAGAGCGGATGTATGCCTCACGCTTCCCAAAACTCCCGAACCTAAAGGTGAAATCGGTGTAAAACAGATAGACGGTGGTAAGTATGCGGTCTATTCGTATCAGGGCTCCTACGAAAATCTAGGGATGGTATACGATACTATCTATGGCAAGTATTTGCCGGACAGGGGCTATCAATTGGCATCGCGCCCGGGATATGAAGTTTATCTCAGCGATCCCGAATGCACGGCTCCCGATAAGTTGCGCACAGATATTTATGTTCCTATCTTATAATATTACGATGGGAGAGGGACTGCAATAATGGTTTTTATTGCAGTCCGTTATATGTTTTGCTAAAATGGAATCAGAGAGAGATATAACAAGTACCGACTTGTCTACAGAAGAAATAGTGAATGCCTTGACATATATATGGGGGCCATTCCTTGTGTAGTAAATCAATAAGGAGAGAGACTATTGTTCTTGTTGCCTGTCTGCGGCAACAAGTTGATTTTTAATATATAAATCAGTGTATTTAATCATTTTTAATGACCTAATGTTTGTTGTTCCCGAAAAGTAACTTACCTTTGTTCCCGGAAAGTAACATGTAAATCGAGAATGAAATGATTAAAGAAAGAAATCGTGAGTCGACTGAAAAACGATTGTTGGATACAGTCGGTGAGATCATTGTCACAGAAGGATTTGAGAAGTTAGGAATCAATGCTGTTGCAGCTCGGTCTGACGTATCGAAGATATTGATATATCGTTATTTCGGTTCTATCGAGGGGTTGATGACGACTTATATGCGGCGCAACGACTTTTGGCTGAATTTCCCACAATCATTTCCCGAGAAAGCACAGATGCCTCTGTTTGTGAAGAAGATATTCTATAGTCAGATAGAGCAGCTGAAGAACAATGCGACCTTAAGAAAGTTGTATCGTTGGGAGTTGTCGTGCAACAATGCGATGATTGTAGACCTGAGAAAGCAACGGGAGAGGGTAGGGCTGGATATTATCAGCAAAGTGAGTAGCATTACCGGATATCCTAAAAATCAAATTGCGGCACTCGCTTCGATAGTAAGCGCTTCGATCACTTATCTGGTGATGCTGGGCGATTCTTGTGATATATACAACGGTATTGAGCTTAACAGCGATTCCGGTTGGAATCAAATCAAAGAAGGAATCGATCTGTTGGTCGACAGGTTCTTTGAAAAGGAATAGTCAATATATTAATATCCTCTAGGTATTTGTAAGTGGTGGTATGATAGGTTGGCTCTTTTTTTGTTTATAATGTTTCCGATTGGTAACATATTCATGGTGAGTAAATATTATTTATATGAGAAAAATGATTTTAGCATTGATTTATTTGTCTTTTTTCAGTTTCTTTTCTTGTCAAAACGACTTGATTGAGTACGAAAAGGGAGATGTGAAAGTGAACATTGAACAGGGAGATGAGTGGTTACACGATTTTCCTTTGTTCTGGGGGATTAACAAGAAGAATCCGCCTCAGATAGCTATTTGGTTGGAAGATACCCAGGGACATTATCTTTCGACAGTGTATGCCACACATAAGATTGCTACCCAATCGTGGCTGTCGGCCGGTGGAAACAGACGTAAGGAGGCATTGCCTTGTTGGTGTTATGCCCGCGGTGTAAAGTATGAAGACGGTCTCTATTTGCCTACAAAGAGTAAACCGCTGACCGATGGAATTTCGGGTGCCACTCCCCGTGGTAGTTTTAATGTGAAACTCAAACCTTCGAATGCGTTGCAGAAATTTGTGGTGAAAGTCGAGATCAATCATTCTACCGACTTTAACGAGTATTATCCGAAATCGGCCAAAGAAGGCGATGCCAATTATTCAGGTGGAAAGGAAGGCAGCGGTCAACCGGCTTTGGTATATGCCGCTACTATTGATTTGTCTTCGGGACAGAAAACTTTTGAAGCGACTTTGATAGGACATAGTAGTCCCGATGGTACATCCGGTGAGATCTATAAAGATTTGTCGGGATTGACCACCGCTCTGCACATCGTGAAACATATAACAGTGAGCATCCAATGAAAAAGTATTTTATCGTTTTTATAGCCTGCATGGGTTTTGCATCGTTGAATGCCCAGTGCATACACAACGTGGTATTCAGTACAGATATGGGGGTTGGCATGGCAACCAGTACTCCCGAGTATACTCCGTTTACGTGGCGAGTGATGGGGCATTATAAAGCAACGAAACATTTGTCTGTAGGAGTAGGCACGGGGTTGTCGTTTTACGAAAAGGCATTGATGCCTGTATTTGCCGATGCAAAACTTATGATAGGGAAGGCTCATAAACTAAATCCCTATATAGAATATGCAGTAGGTTATAGTTTTGCGCTCGATCGCAATGCCAATGGTGGATTTTATATGAATCCTGCTGTCGGTATGCGCTACTCTTTGAGCAAAGGCAAGGCTTTAACTTTTTCGGTGGGATACGAGCAGCAGAAACTCGAACGATTGAAAGAATATCAGAACTCATTGTATGTGGCCCAATTTGCCGAGAAATTGGATCATGCTTCCATTTCATTTAAAGTGGGATTCATTTTCTGATGTCCGTACGGCTATATTGTAATGCTGCTTAAAGAGAATCTGACCTTGGCGGTTGGGTTCTCAAAAGAAATATTCCGAGGCAGGGGCGCATACCTTGAGGTATTCTTTGGGTGAATAGCCCGAAAAGAGTTTAAATTCTTTTATCATGTGCGACTGGTCGGTGAAGGCACAGTCATACGCTAGTTGGGTAAATGTGATGTCGGATTGATGCTCCATCATGTGCAGCGCCCGCTGCATGCGCACGGTGCGTAGGAATTGTTTGGGAGTGATACCGAAATTTTCATTGAACGTTCGTCTGAACTGTCGTTCACTCAGGCATGCGATGTCCGACAAGGAAGCAATGTCTGCTTGTGGCGAAACATTGATTTCCTGCTGCACCGCTTTCCAGCGTTTCTGTTCGTAAAGAGGTATGTTCTGCAATCTTTTTACCAAAAACTCTTCAATCATTCCGATGCATACATTGTCATCGTAATGATTGATGATTTTTTTAGAGAGTTCCATTAATTCCATATCCGAGGTATCATTGATCGAGACTTTCAGTCCATTGAATAGATGGGCTGGCCGGTGGAGTAGAAACTGAGCCGCATAGGGCTGCAGTACCACGACTATCATATTGAGATCGCCTGTCGAAGCCACGTCATAATACGTCATAGCCTGTCCGCCCACAAACGATTGGGGTTGCATCGCATTCTCTTTCTGAATGCGAAGCCGTTGGTTGCGGTGAAATACTAGTTGTACGCTTCCAATGGGTATCACTCGTTCGGTGACAATAATAGGGCTATCATCCTTCAATATCCAATAATGGTGGATATAAGGAGATAATATCTTAGAGGGTCGTATAATCCTGAATGACTGCATAATGTGCAAAGTTACGAACTTGCAGTCAGACCGCATAGTAAAAATCGGACATTATTTTAAGGTGTCCGGTTTTTACTATTATGCGACTTAAAAAAGAAATAATTTTGCGGTCGATTACACGATATACCATAAATGATTGACCATTCTGTAACGATTACGTTCGAATCTCCCTTTTGGATTGCATTGTTTGAGATGAATGATGAGAAAGGGTATTCTGTAGCCCGAGAAGTTATTGGTGTTTCGGAACCTACGGGCTCAGATATTTCATTGTTTTTTGCTCATCTGGACTTTAATCGGTTAACTTACTCCAACCCCACGTTATGCGAGTCGGAGAACAACCGTCGTCGCACCATGAGCTATAAAAGAATGCAGAAAAAAATAAAGAGGGAAGTGGAGTGTAGAGAGTTTAAATACACTTTCACCAAAGCCCAAACAGAGTTGAAGAAATTGCGCCAGCAGAAAAAGATTGAGCGCAAATGCCTCACGAAGCAGATTAACGAAGAAAAGAAAGAGCGAAAATTTCAGATGCAGCAGCAGAAAAAGTACGAAAAGCATCGCGGACATTAGAAGCCGTTTGTTTTCCTAATAATTTGACCTGCACTTCTCTATCGCATGATCTCATTTTTTTTAGACTTTATGATTAGACTATGAGAAATTTTATTAAATTTGCAATGAAAAGTACTAATATACAGCGATATGAACTTTTGTATTAAGCAAATAACTGACAACAAAAAACAATATTTAGAGCTTCTATTGCTTGCCGACGAGCAAGAATCGATGATAGACCGCTATTTGGAGCGTGGCGAAATGTTTATGCTTGAGGATGACCAAACGAAGGCGCTTTGTGTGGTTACGGATGAAGGGAATAGCGTTTGTGAACTGAAAAATATTGCCGTAAAGCCCGATGCTCAACGGCAAGGATATGGCAAAAAGTTGATCAAGTTCTTGATTGCTCATTATGCTGGTAAATATAGCCAAATGATAGTTGGTACGGGCGATGTACCGAGTAGTGTTGGTTTCTATACTAACTGCGGTTTTGAATACTCTCATCGTGTGGTAGACTTTTTTACCGACAACTATGACCATCCAATAGTTGAAGATGGAATATTGCTGAAAGATATGATTTATTTAAAACAAAAAATAAAATAACTATGGACATCAAAGAAAAAGCGGCTCAAATGGTCGCCACAGCACAAGTCATTACAGTGGCCTCTATCGACGAAAACGGTTATCCTCGTCCGGTGGCAATGGTAAAAATTAAAGATGAAGATGGGGCAATCTATGTCTCCGCCGGAAAAAGTTCGGTTAAGGCTGGTCATTTCAAAGCCAATCCTAAAGCTGGTGTCTCGATTGTAAGAGGTGCTGATAGTATTGTTTACACGGGTGAGATGGAGATTGTGACCGACGAAGCTCTGAAGCGCTCTCTTTGGGGCGACTGGATGCTCCCTCACTTCCCCGGCGGAGTGGAAGATCCCGAATATTGTGTACTGAAATTTACCCCAAAATCAGCAACTTATTGGATTGACAACGTATTTGTAAAGGATGAAAAATATATGAATCTGTTTTGCCAGAGTTGTGGTATGCCGATGCAAACTGCCGATCAATTCGGAACAAACAAAGATGGTTCCGCAAATCAAGATTATTGCTGCTATTGCTACAAAGATGGGGCATTTGTACAGGATTGCACAATGGAAGGCATGATTGAACATTGCATCCAGTTTCTTGATGAGTTTAACGGAGGTAGTAATACCCAATACTCTAAGGAAGAAGCTATTGCCGAGATGAAGAAGTGTTTTCCAAAACTAAAAAGGTGGAAAACAACGAATTAGTCTTTGAAACAAGAACGGTGTTTCGAGAGTGGCTGCAAAGCGAGGGAGCAACGAATGATGGCATTTGGTTGATATTTGCAAAAAACGATGCGCTAAAAACGCTATCAGCTAAAATAATTGCACTATGATTGAGTGTAAAAGAATACCTCAATAATAATAATGGTCAAGACAGCTTATCTGCTGCTTTGACCAATTATTATTGAGGGTATGAGAGAAACATTTCAGATGCAGTATCAGAAAAGGTTTGAAAAGCATTGCGGGCATTAATCAAAATCGGTTCTTTCTCCGGTTGTAATCGCGGAGACGCTTACGAGTGCTCATCCCATTGACGCAGAAGCAAGCTGAAAAAACAACACATTGCGTACAATCCATTTTTCAGAACGTATCTCAAGGTGAATATTCCTCGATATTCTGATACTTTCTTATCCGAAACTCACCTAGAGTGCCATGTAGAGCACTATTTTTCGCTATTGTTTCACTGCTCGAATGTAACTCAAGTCAGAACTACAGCATTAATATATTGCATATAAATCGTTGATAGACAGCGAGAAATTTATAAGGACGAAAATAAATGTTTATACTTACAAACTTTTATTTTCGTCCTTATGAATTTTTGTGTTCGTCCTTATCATTTTTCGAAAACAAAGTGTCGATTCCGCGCATCAAAAAGTATCTCTTCGGTATGGTTAAAATAGTATCAGTATTGCTCTCCATGTTCACTTTTGAAAACGAAGTCGGAAAAAGAATTCTCGCATGCCAACTTTCAGTACCCCCTTGTATCGCCCATTATCAGCACCCATTTGAGAGAAATCATAACACATTGATTCTCTGCGAGAAAACATGCTTTTCATGTCCCATTTTGGTGCCATGCGAACGTATGTACTTGATATATAGACAGTAACGGTGACAGAAATATTTTCGAAACTAGAATAGAAAAAACAGGGTTTTACATATCCACACGAGGTATCTTTAAATATCGGTAAGAATCGGTGACTTCAACAAATCGTTGTAATTAGTCTCTCAAAACGACATATGCTCCTAAAAATATTTTCGTCCATATGTTTTCAAAAAAACATAAGGACGTCACCGAAAAAACTAACATACGACAACGACGGTTTGGTCTTATTTCACCTTTCAAAAAATCAACCGTATGTCGCTGCGGTAACTAACGGATGTTGCACGCGAAACTAACGTTAGTTGTCAGGATAACTTCTGTTAGTTACCGCAGTAACATCTGTTAGTTATGGCGGTGACATACGTCTGTTTTTTTGTTCCGTAATATCTCAAAGATAGTCTTGTATTTTTGGCCTCATGTAGACATTTTGTAAGTGTATTCGGGATGACACATAATAGTACATTAAATATGAAAATACAGATTACACGGCATAAGTTGGCATACTTAATTAATCATGTATTAAAGTGCTTTTTAATAATACTACGATGAAATGTTAGATTTTGAACTATTTTAGTTGATTATTCAACCTTTTGCGAGTTTTTTTTGCTTAATATTGCAACTTATAAGGGGAAACTCGTTTAACTAATCTTTAGCGCCTTTCAATGAGAAAATACATAATAGCCATCATGCTGCTAGTGCCATTTGTTTATATAAGTGGCGGCACTTTTCATCATATTAGTGTAACCGATGGATTAAGTAGCCAGCAGGTGTATAGAATATGTAAAGATGTAGAAGGCTTTATCTGGGTATATACAGCGAAAGGTGTAGATCGTTATGACGGCAACGAGATAAGGCATTATCGGTTACCTCAATCTGTCGAATCGAAAGATAATATCATTTCACAGACTGTAATGTGTAACGATAGAGATGGAAATATTTGGATTGCCCAAAAGAATGGGCATATATATCAATACGACAGGGTAAAAGATATTTTTATATTGAGAATAGATTTGAAACGCTTCTTATCTAGGAATGTAACACTAAACAATATTTTCTTTGACCAACAAAATCATTTTTTTGTATGCCTTTCAAATGGTCTATTTTATTGGAATTTTTCAGATAATTCACTTGTATATTGGACCTTGAAAGGACAATGTATAAATTGTATTATTCAAGCCCCAAATGGGATTTATTACGTAGGGACGAGCCGATGTGTTTATAGGTTTTCTCCAATAAACAATAAGAGAAGATTCCTTATCAGAAAAATGGCTCTACCAATAGATGTACAAGTTCAAACTCTTTTGGCTTATCAACAGAAACTTTATGTCGGAACTTTCTCTGAAGGTGTGTTTGTCGTTAATCAGGCGGATAACAGAATTGTTTCTCTTGACCGTTTCGTTCCGCATAGACCGATACGTTCTTTTACTCTACAGAGAAGAAACACTTTACTAATAGGGATTGATGGGGCAGGTATTATACAATTGAATGCCGAAAACGACAAGTTGCTTAATCATTTTGTAGCTGACGAAGACGATAATAATAGTTTGAGCGGAAATACAGTTTCTGATATTTGTGTGGACCGCTATAACAATACTTGGATTAGCACGACGACTAATGGTATCAGTCTTTTGAATTCTACTACTTTTTATATAGACCGATTGGGACACGAGCCATATAATATTAATTCTTTGGCTTCAAATCACGTGAATGTAATACTTCAGGATAAAGAAGGGAACTATTGGTATGGTACCGATAATGGCGTTAGCCTTTATTACTCTGCTTTACATAAATGGAAACATTTTTTGAATAACAAAAACAATCCGGCTGTCGTGTTAGCACTCTGCGAAGACAATAATGGTCATATTTGGGTTGGTGGATATGGTATAGGTACTTATTGCATTGATAAGCAGAGTAGTGCGATACGAAAAATAAAAGAAAGATGTAAATCTAGTGATAAGGGTATTGCTTCTAATTATATTTTTTCTATTTATTGCGACGGAGATAATATTTGGTTTGGCGGTATTAACGGAGATTTTAGCTGTTACCATATATCGAGCGACTCTTATTCATATTATCCAATAAACTGTATCGGCGACTTGAAAGCATACAATAAGGATATGATACTGATCGCTGGATGTGGAGGTTTGGGCTTTTTCAATAAACATACGGGACATACTTTTTGGGTTAATAGATTTGGAAATACAACACTGAATTATCCTGTGCGATGTCTGCTGAAAACTTTGTCGGGAGAAATATGGTTGGCTACGGACGGTCAGGGGCTTATTCGCTACAACCCTTTTCGCAAGAAGTCTGTAACATACAATACTCGGAGTGGCTTGGCATCTAATTCTGTCAATAATTTAATAGAAGATAACCTTGGTAGAGTGTGGTTCAGTACAGAGAAAGAACTCTATTATTTCGACACTCGAAAGAATATGATAGTTAATGTGAACGACTTTGTCAATATGGATTGGGGAGTGTATAGTTCCAATGCCGTAGTGAAAGGTAAAAACGGGAATTTAACTTTTGGAACGACCAAGGGTGCTTTTTTTATTACTCCTTTTGACCATCTTCGTTCTGTACAGAAGATTCGTCTCATCTTTTCGGATTTTAAGCTAATGTATTCGTCTGTTAGAGCAAATGATAAGAGCTCTTTGTTGAAAAAAAGTATTGATTATACTTCTAAAATTGTTCTGAAACATGAACAGAATTCGTTTTCCATCTCTTTTTCTGCCATAAATTACGACTCACAATGCAAAATATTATATACATATCAATTGGAGCATTTTGATAAGGATTGGAAAATGGCTAAAACCGTCGGCGCTGTCGACTATATGAATATTCCTTCTGGAAAATACATTTTTCGATTAAGAGCTTTTGACAAATATACCAACAAACTGTTAGGGGAACGAAGTCTTATTATTGTCGTTTGCCCTCCGTTGTGGGTTTCATGGTGGGCAATATTGCTCTATTTAATTATTTTATCTGCCATTGGTTATTTTTATATCAAATACCGTAAACAAAAGATGAACGAATATTGGATAAATCAAAAAATGGATTCGTTTATCAGTTTTGCTCACGATATTCGTACACCGTTGACCTTAATAAAAGCACCTCTTGGCGAAATAAGTGCAGAAGTCAATTTACCGCAAGAATGTAAAAAAGCGATTTCGGTGGCTTCGCATAATGTAGAGAAACTACTATCCATGGTTACACGCCTTTTGGATTTGCAACGTATTGAAGCTCGTTCAAATTATCTCCATGCTTCTATGTACCAATTGGACAATTATATGAAATCGAAGGTACTTGAATATCGGATGACAGCAGTTCAAAAAGGTATATCCTTGAATCTGAATATTGCGTCAGATCGGCTCAACGTCTGTTTCGACAAAGAGAAGATGGACCATATTCTTGATAATTTGTTATCGAACGCTATAAAATATACTCATGAAGGATCCGTTAATGTTTCGGTGAAAAACAACCACAAAGAATGGTCCATAGAAATTAAAGATACAGGTATTGGTATACCGAAAGAGGAACAAATCAATATCTTTCATGAATACTTTAGAGCAGATAATGCGGTTAGCTCAAAAAGTGTAGGTACAGGTATTGGGTTAATGATTACCCGTCGTCTTGTTATACAACATCATGGTAAAATTACTTTTTGCAGCGAAGAGAATAAGGGCACTACTTTTACCGTCATTTTTCCCTTAAATTGCAAGCCAAGTATTCAATTTGAGGAAAATCCAGAGAACGAAAATGGCATCGGCTTAGAACAAAAAACGAACTCTTCCAAGAATAAAGCTCTGCTTTTGTTGGCAGAAGACGATGTAGATATGTGTAATTACTTGAAAGACAGTCTTTCTATCGAATATAATGTAATTTGTGTAGATGATGGCAATAAGGTTTTGACTATGGTGAAAGAGAAGAATCCGGATATTATTATTTCTGACATAATGATGCCGATGATGCATGGTGATGAACTGTGCCGTACCTTGAAGTCGTCAATGGACACAAGTCATATACCTATTATATTATTGACCGCTTATGGTGAGAAGGAAAATATTATTAGAGGTTTGGAAGCTGGGGCGAACGATTATATCGTCAAACCATTCGACTTGTCGGTGCTCAAAGTGAGAATCAAAAATATCCTTTTTAATAGACAACAGTTTCGCGATATGATGCTTTCGGCAAGTGCTCCACTGAATACAATAGACTATAGTAGTGAATTGGATAAGGCGTTTTTGAGTAAATCAATGGATATTATTAACAAAGAATTATCGAATCCTGACTTTGCTATTAACGATTTTTGCCGTTTGTTATGTATGAGCCGTTCTTCTGTTTACAATAAAATAAAGACTCTTACGGGTCAAGGGCCAAATGATTTTATTCGTATCGTCCGGTTGAACAAATCGAAAGAATTGTTATCCTCACATAAGTATCCCATCAGCGAAGTCTCTATTATGGTAGGCTTTTCCGATCCAAAATATTTTAGTACTTGTTTCAAAAAACAATTTGGAATAAGCCCCAGCAAGCTATAATTATGGGTCGTTTTGCTTATTATGCTTGTTAAGTTAATCGAGTTAATCAGCCATATTATTCAATTACCAGCATTAAATAACTGCAATCAAACCATTTTTGTTAAAGAATCAACTCTCTTTTTTTTAGGTATTTGTAATTTCGCAAATCTAAATTAATAAACGAACCATTTAATAATGATTTAGGAACTTAGATTAAATACTTATGAAACATTTTATTCTAATCACCGCTATTTTATTTTTGTCTTTTGGTGCCAATGCACAAAAAGCAAATATGGCGAAATTGCAAAGGTTTAAATTCGTATCTATTAGAGGTAAAGATCTTATTAGACCAAATGGAGACAAACTTTTCATTATGGGGACTAATCTTGGTAATTGGCTGAACCCGGAAGGATATATGTTTAATTTTAGAAAAGCCAATTCCGGACATTTCATCAACGATATGTTTTGTCAGTTAGTCGGTCCCGATTTTACTGCGAAGTTCTGGAAATCTTTTAAGGATAACTACATTACTCGTGAAGATATTAAATTCATTAAGAGTGTAGGTGCAAATACCATCCGTTTGCCTTTTCACTATAAGTTGTTTACGGATGAAGATTATATGGGTTTAACAGTTCATCAAGACGGATTCGAGAGAATAGATAAACTTGTAAGTTGGTGCAAAGAATATGGGTTATATCTTATATTGGATATGCACGATGCTCCTGGCGGTCAGACAGGCGACAATATTGACGATAGTTACGGCTATCCTTGGTTGTTCGAAAGTGCAGAAAGTCAGCAATTGTTTTGTAATATATGGCGTCGTATTGCTAGCCATTATAAAAATGAACCTACCGTATTAGGATACGAGTTGTTAAATGAACCTATTGCCCCTTATTTTTCGAATGTGGAAGAACTCAATGGCAAATTAGAATCTTTATATAAAATGGCAACTGCCGCTATTCGTGAAGAAGATAAAAATCATATCATTTTGTTGGGAGGCTCCCAGTGGAACGGAAATTTTAAGCCATTCAAGGATTCGAAATTTGACAATAAAATAATCTATACCTGCCATCGCTATGGGGGAGAACCTACCAAAGAAGCCATACAAAATTTAATAACCTTCAGAGATCGTGTGAATTTGCCGATGTATATGGGGGAGATCGGTCATAATACCAACGAATGGATGTCGGATTTTTGTACACTGATGAGAGCAAACAATATCGGCTATACTTTCTGGCCTTATAAGAAAATGGGGGATTCGGATTTTGTAGGTATACAAGCACCCACCAATTGGGATAAAATCGTAGAATTTGCCGAATCGTCACGCGAGAGCTATTCGGATATTCGCAAGGTACGTCCCGACCAAGCAGTGGTACGCAAGGCAATGATTGATTTACTGAAAGCTTGTGTATTTAAAAATTGTATTATCCAAGATGATTATATTAAAGCACTGAAGATGAAGTAAGTTTTATTTGCAAATCTCTGATGTTTGATAAATGTTCCAAGTCTTTAATTAAATAATGATTTGGGAATGATAATGCTTTCTTTGAAAGAATTGTTAGTGCTTGAAATCGATAAAATAGATTGCCTATGATATAAATAAAAAGATTATAAAAAGAAACGGGATAATGTTGCACCATTATCCCGAAGATAGCCAATATTATATTGGCAAAATTTCAATTAATCCTAAGTTAAACTTATAATTATCAATTACAAATGTATGAAAAATAATTCATATCGAGAATCTATAAATGAAATTAAATTTTCATTGAAAATAACGAAACTCATAGTGCTCACATTATTTGCTTTTGTTGGAACAGCTTTTGCTGCGAAATCGAATTTGCAATCGAAGAAAGTGGGTGTTGTGTTTAATAATACAGAAATGAGTAGAGTGATTAAACCTCAATCTGCTATTTCTGTCCAGAATCAAAAAACGGATAACTATATTACTGGTATTGTTAAAGATGAGACAGGGGAGCCAATAATTGGAGCAAATGTGACAGTAAAAGGTGAGTCTGTAGGAGTTGTAACAGACGCAATGGGGCATTTTAATTTAAAAGCAGATGTTGGCTCTATAATTATAGTTTCTTTTATCGGATATACTTCACATGAGTTGAAGGTTGGTGATAAAAAATCTTTTGTCATAATATTGAGAGAAAATACTAAATTGTTGGATGAAGTTATAGTTGTGGGATATGGTGTACAAAAGAAAAGTGTGGTGACGGCTTCTGTCAGCAAAGTCTCTGCAGATGATTTATCTAAGGGTACTCCAACCAATGTTCAAGATGTTTTGAAAGGTAAAGTCTCTGGTGTGCAGATCACTTCAGAATCGGGTCAGCCAGGTATGGATTCGAAAATTAGAATTCGCGGAACTGGGACAGTGAACGATTCCGAACCTTTGTATATTATCGATGGCATGGCATCTTCTAACGGCATCAATTATTTGAACCCTTCTGATATAGAATCTATAGAAATCTTGAAAGATGCAGCATCGGCGGCAATTTACGGTGCACGTGGTGCAAATGGTGTTGTATTGGTTACTACAAAGACGGGGACAACTAAACAAAAAACTACCTTAAACTATGAGTTTACCTACGGCATTCAAAACCCTGATAAGAAGCTAGATTTAATGAATAGTGAAGAATATCAGATAATGATGAATGAAATGGCTGCGAATGTTGGTAAAGCACCGTATTTCCCTTTAAAAAAGACTGTTGATACTGACTGGCAGCAAGAGCTACGTTATAAGAATGCACCTATAACCACTCATAAAATTTCATTGAGCGGTGGTAATGAAAATAGTAATTATTATGCTTCTTTCGGATATATCAAGCAAAGCGGTATTATGGCGAAGGGCTATTTCGATTATGAAAGGTATAATGGGAGATTAAATTACTCAAATACAGTCCTTAATGTAAAGGATAGAAACTGGTTGAATAAGATTATATTTGGCTCTAATATGGCTTATACTCGCATCAGTCGCAAAGGTGATTCTATTGATAACAGTGAATCGGGTGGCGTTATTGCCTCAATGGATATGCTTCCACCGACGGAGTCGGTTTATCAAGATGATGCATCAACAATAGCGAAATACAATTCGTTATATCCCAATTATCTTCGTTCTGCTGATGGCAGAGTCTATAATATAATTGAATTGCGCGAAATAGTCAATCCTTTAGCTGATTTGCAAGCTAATCATAATCAAAGAAGAATTTCTCAAGTTTTTAATGATAATTTCAATTTGAATGTTTCTATTTTGCCTGGTCTTAAGTTCAAAACTACTTATGGATTGGAATGGGGTCTAGATTATAATAGGAAAGCTACTCCTGCCTATACCTTGAATACGACTAATACGAACACCATGTCGAAAGTGGAAAACTATAAATCGGATTCTTTCTCTTGGCAGTGGGAAAATATCCTTTCTTATGACCATTCATTTGGTTTGCACAATGTTAGTGCCATGTTGGGCACGACCATGGCTTCGTATACATATTCAGATTTGTCAGGTTCTGCTTATGGTTTATTGGTCGTTGATCCAGATAAGGCATATATTGATATTGCTACCGGAGATAAAACATTAGAACGTGTTACCGGTACCGCATCCAATCATAAATTAGCTTCCGTATTTGGGCGTATCAATTATAATTATGATGAGAAATATATGCTGGAGTTTGTTATCAGACGTGACGGCTCTTCCAATTTCAGTAAAGAAAATAGATATGCAGTATTTCCCTCTTTTTCAGCTGGCTGGGTAGTTACGAAAGAAAAGTTCATGAAACATTGTCCTGATTGGATTGATTTTTTGAAATTGAGGTTGAGCTGGGGACAAAACGGTAATGAATCTATTGGCGCTTTTGGCTATACTAGTATGATGTCTATGGGAACAAATGCAGTAATAAATGGTTCAGTTATTACAGGTGCTAAGCCTTCAGGCTACGTAAATAGTAATTTGAAATGGGAGACATCTGAACAGACTGACTTGGGTTTTGATTTACGATTATTGAAAAATAGTTTGACTCTTTCATTTGACTATTTCAACAAAAAAACCAAAGACATGTTGATGGATGTAAACTTACCTGAGTATACAGGCTATTATTCGATGAAAGACAATGTTGGCAATGTTCAGAATAGAGGCTTAGAGCTTGAAACTTCTTATCGTTTTTATGTTGGAAAGGTGCATTTTGGACTTGCAGGTAATGCTTCGTATGTGAAGAATAAAGTGACAAATTTAGGCTCTGCACCACAAGAACTTGATTGGCTTGGCGGAGGTCTCGGTGGGGCTGTTACATGGATGGCGACAGGTAAACCTTATGGCTTTTTTTATGGCTATAAGACAGATGGAATATTTCAGAATCAAAAAGAAATAGATTCTTATGTAGGGAAAGATGGCTCAAAGATACAGCCTAATGCTGTTCCCGGTGATGTAAAGTATAAAGATATAGATAATGACGGAACAATATCTGATGGTGACCGCACTGTGATTGGAGACCAAAATCCCAAGTGGACTTATGGTTTTTCTTTTACTATGGATTGGAATAATTTCGATTTGAGTGCATTCTTTCAGGGAGCAGCAGGTAATAAGATTTATAAGTTCTATCGTCGTGCTAATATACTCAGTGCTAACTGGGAAAAAAGCTGGTTTAATCGTTGGCATGGAGAAGGTACGTCGAATAAATATCCGCGTTTGGACGAAGGTGACCCTCATCACAATACGACATGGGTCTCTGATTTGTTTGTAGAAAAAGGAGATTATTTGCGTTTGAAAATGCTACAATTGGGATATCAAGTGCCACAAGAACTTACAAAGAAACTTTTTATTAATAAGTTGCGCTTATTCTTGCAGGCAGAAAATCTTTTTACGATTACCGGTTATTCCGGTTATGATCCGGAAGTCGGAACAAGGCATGGTTTTGATGGTGGTACCTATCCACAATCAAGAACTTTTACTTTTGGCGTTAATATCGTGTTTTAGAAAATAAAAATATTAAGATGAAAAGAATAATTTTTATATCAATCATAACTCTTATAGGCTTGTCTTCTTGTAGTGATTTTTTGGAAACGAATCCAAGTACACAAGTTTCAGAAGAAGAGTTTTATAAAACAGAAGATGAAGTGACTATGGGTGTAGCTACCATAATCAATGATATTCAAGAACGGTTAATCGAAGTATTCAGTTACGCTTCATTAATGTCTGATGAGTCGGAAACAGGCGGTGGATTAGGAGAGGGCGTATATAAAACAAAATATGACACATTTACATTCGATCCGACCAATTCACCTGCATGGTGGAATGAGTGGGATTACGGTTTGTTCAATGGTGTAACAGATGCTAATACTTTGATTGATAAATTGGAGAATAGTTCTTTAGATAAGCCTTTCGTTCAATCAACACTTGCCGAAGCACGATTCTATCGGGCTTTATTCTATGCATATATTTGGATGGGGTATGAACAAGCTCCTCTTATTAAGGGCAGATTAAAGGCTTCCGAAATCTTTTCGGTGAAAAAAGGTACGCGTCAGGAAATATATGACTTTATGATGGAAGATTTAGCTGATGATGTTATTAAATATCTGCCTGATAAAAATAATTTTGTAAAGGGGCGTCCAAGTATTGATGCTGCTCGGGTATTGCGTGCAAAGATTGTTTTGTTTCAACGCGACGTGTCACATTATAAAGAAGTTTTAGAGACGATGAAAGAGATTATTAACAGTGATCGTTATTCATTGGTGAACGATTATCGAAATATATGGCTGAAAAGTGGAGAGTTTGGTCCTGAGTCAATTTATGAAATTCAATATGTAGGTGGTAATTTAGGTGAAGGGAATACTACTTTGTGCCGTTCTCTTAGTGGACGTGATATTCAAGATCCTCGTTCGGATGCTCAAGGTGGATTATGCAGTGGATATGGACAAAACACAATGCCACGTACCATTTATAATATGTTTGCAGAGGGAGATACTCGCCGAGAAGGTACGGTTATTGATTATAAGACTGAGGCAGCAAAGGTTGATGCTTTGGTTGCTGCAGGAAAATTGCCTGCTGGATCAAAGTTTGTTATTAGTGATGAACAGGAGAATTTTGAGTGGTTGGGGCATTATAAATATCATGGGCGTAAAGAAAGTACTACAGAACCTAACCCAATGGAAAATTATGCTGTTAATTTCCGCTTTTATAGATACGCTGATGTATTATTGATGGCTACCGAATTGGAGGCACGAATGAATGGAAGTGTAGATGCCGAGGGTCAGAACTGGTTTGATCAGATTAGAGATAGGGCTTTCCAAGATACTGCTCATCGTATAGACTTGACGACTAAAAGTAAATCTGAGATACTCGATTATATTTTTGCAGAAAGAGGTTACGAGTTTATTGATGAAATGCAACGTTGGTTTGATATCATGCGCTTTGATAAGGGAAATGAAATATTAGGTGCTAAGGGATGGACAGAAAAATATAGATATTTTCCTATCAAACAGGATGAGATAACGGCTTCAAAAGGAGCTTTGACTCAAAATCCAGGTTGGAGTAATTAGTGAGTAGCTTTTATTTGCTTATGCTTATGACTTCTTGAATGGGCATTTAAAAACCCCGAATAATTAATAAAAGGCATATCGGACGTATTGAAACTTATAAGTTTACAGTGCGTGATGATATGCCTTTTTATTAATATAGCTCGAGATACTTCTCTTGAAGAATCGGATTGATGATGTGCAATGATATATACAATCCGTCATAGCTGGTCAGTTGCTTTCTGTTTGTTATCTGTTCAAACCCCTGAGCATCGGTTCTATTATTACCAATTGCCTGTTTATGTTCTTTGTGCGAAGTACTACCTAGTTGTAAAGGTGATACGCAAGTGATGAATAGAACAGCTTTAGATAACTTAACGAAAGTTCCAGAAAACTGTGAAATAGTCTTCTGGCACATCCGTTAAGTTTTATCTACGAACATAGGTCTTTCTACCATCTAATGACCTACTAAACAAGTATAATAAAGGACAAAAGTTTTTGTCTCAATTGAAATGTTCATGCATTAGCCATCGAATCGCATTAAATATTAAATAGTTTTGCGTTGCGTCGGCAAAAATACGCTCTCCATGTCCCATGTTCATATATATCATATTATATTTTGTATTGCTCCAAACTACAGGAAGGTCTTTGTCGGGCACTACATCTTTAAAACCGATTGGATAATTGTCGGGAGATAGTGTTACAAAAACTTTGACTGTTTTACATGCTCTAGGAGAGGGATTCCACTGATACCATTCATTCATCGGTGATATGAATGATGCAGGCATTCCTTTCGTAACGGGATGTGCTGGATCGTCTATCGTCAATTTAGCAGGTAATATAGGCCAACTGTTGCGATAGAATATGGCACCGCCAAGAAAATCCGTAAACCATGGCCAATTTGTCTCTTCATTGTTGAAACCTGCGGAATGAAAGCCGAGCCAGCTGCCACCGTTTTCCATATAATGTTGGAAGGCTTCACGCTCTTCTTTAGAATGTCCGGGATTATCGTTCAATGAAACGACCAAGTGATAAGTACGTAGCTTTTCGTCGTTGAAATCCTTGATATTACTTGTCGTGTCTACTACTATTCCATCGCCGATAGTCATATCTTTTAGAAACTTTATGGCATCGCGAGCGAATTGTTGATGTGCAAGCTCTACTTCTTTATTGAAATGTACCAGCATTCTAAAACGTGGAAACCAGTTCGCTGGGCCAGAAGCCCAAAGAATGGCATTACCAAACATGCGAACAAAGTTCTTATTCTTTAGTAAATCGGCGTGGTGTCCAAAAAGGAAATAGACGTTTCGTGCCTTCATCTTCTCGTTTGTCCAAATTACCGGATGGTCGCCCATTTTGATGTCTGACATTGGCTGATAACTCGATTCGTCGACATGTGCCAAGACTTTTATATTTGAGCGAGGGTTTTTGTCGAAAGTGTACCATTCGTCGTGAGGTAATACAAATGACGGGTCTACACCTTCCATGACGGGATGCGTAGAATCTTCCACAATAACTTTTCCTGAGGCAGTGGGAGCAATGTAGTTTTTGAATTGTATACCACCCATAAAGTCGGAAAACCAATTCCATATCTTAAATCCGTCGAACTCTCCCAATAAAGTAGCGTGATGAAATCCGACCCAGCCGATACGCCCTTCGAAAATAAACTTTTCGAAAGCCTTCTTCGCCGTATCAGTCCAATTGTAGGGCGGATAATTGAGTTGGATAAACACTTTGTAATTTGAAAGAAAATGTTCATTAATGCGATCGGTGTTATTAATTTCGGTAAACTCAAAATTATTTTCTTTGGCAAAACCATTCAGCCACGATAGGGCAGCTGTTGTAAAAGCACCATGTTGACCACCTCGTTCACATAGTACTAAAGCTTTAAATTTAGGCTGTGCTGCACTAAGTTGCATGCTACTGAACAGCAAGACAACCGTGAAAATTATACGTAATATTTTTTTCATATTTACTATTGTTTTTTGTGATTCTCATTGATAAAGATATTTTGATAGACTGCTTTTCTCAGTGTCCCGTTTTCGTCATCACCGGAATACTCCCAATACATGGCGCCTCGTAATTTGTTTTGTTTGATAAATTGGCATTTGGAGCGGATGGAAACCGAATCTTCGTAAGAACAGACGAAATTTCCGATTGAATCGGTAAGGTAGGGAACCTCGGCTATATTGTCCCAATGACGCTGATATCCTTTTAAAAGGATGAGGTCTTTGTAATCCCGAAGGGGTATCTCTTTTGTGGCGTGACCATAGAAAGGGATACCCAGCACTAGCTTCTCGAAAGACATGCCTGCGGCAATATGAGCCTTTACGGCCTCTTCGCACGACAAGTGCCCTACCATAACAGAACGATAAAGCGGTGCGTGATGATATGGAGGATTGTCTATATCGTAAGTCATTATATTAACATAGTCGATATACTTGTCAATCGAGGCAAAATCGATAAACTTGCCATCGGCAATTGATGCAATAGATAGCACACGTTTCTTGCCGAGTGCTTTGCGAAGCTCTTTTATAAGTAGCGTAAAGTTTTCGGTATCGGCAGGTGACGAGGAAATGCCTGCAACGCTGCTCGTAGGATATTCCCAATCAATATCTATTCCGTCGAGATCCAACTCCTTTACTTTTTGCCTGCAATCGGCAACGAATGATTTCCGAGAACCTTTGTCGGCAACCATCTCGCTAAAGTTACCGCTTTTCCATCCACCTATCGACAAAACCACCTTCAAAGAGGCTTTTGTGCCTTTAAGTTTGACGATCTCTTTTAGGCGGTTTATATTACTAATCTCTACTTTGGAAAAGGTCGAATCGACATGACCGAAAGCATAATTAATTTGTGTCAACAACGTAGGGTCCGGAATGGCGCGGCTCCAAGAGGTAACATAGGCTACGATTACAGGTGATTTGCGATGTTGGGAGGCGAAGCACTGTAGCCCCAGTAATAGCAAAATAAATAGAAATAGCTTTTTCATGATACTTTGTCTTTTGTAATTCGAGAGCCGAAACGCGCATAATACAATATAAACAATTCACCGGCAAGTACTATCGCCCATGTCCAGTGCCAACCGTTATACATATCGGCAAGCATTCCCTGCAACAATGGAATGATAGCACCACCGACTACCCCAATCATAAACACTCCGGAAGCTACAGAAGTATATTTTCCAAGTCCATTGACTGACAAGGTAAATATTGCACCCCACATGATAGAGTGAAATAAACCCACTGCGACTAATAGCCAAGGATTGTCGAAAACAATAGCCAAAATAACTAAGGCGGCGGCTACTGAAGTAGTAAAAGTAAGTTGGGCCCGCGGCGGCACTTTATTGAGGCATCCTGCAATGGAACGACCAATCAACATTCCTCCCCAATAGAGCGTAGCCATCAATGCCGGCGAACCGTAACTACCGAGTTCGATGGCATAAAGATTAATATTGTTGCCAATAGCTACTTCGATACCAACATAACAGAAAATAGCAACTATACCCAATCGCAAATGGCGGAAAGACCATATGCTTTTTTCTAGTTGTTCACCTTTCTCGGCCTTCGTTTCGGCAATATCGGGCAATGATAATTTAGTAAGTGCCAGAATAACGACAATTACAAGAGTAATGAGCATAAGAAAAGGATTCATCAACTGTTTTATTGACACGTCGTTTATCGTTGCTCCACCGAATACGACGGCTATCACAAAATAAGGTGCAGCAGTGGTGCCAACCGAATTGGATGCTCCGCCAATGCTTAAACGCTGGATCGCTTGCGTGTGTGGTACCGTGCAGGCAGTTAGGTAGGGGTTAATCACTACTTGCAATATTGTAACCGAAGCTCCTGTAATGAAAGAACCGAGTAGGAAGATAAAAAAGCCGAACGGTACAATTGAGTTTTTCCAATGAACCAAGACAGCCGGATAGTTTACCGTACACCAAGAAGAAAGCCAAAATATAAAAAGGCCTATTACCATGAGGCATAAAGCCCGAATGAGAGTATGCTTGTATCCGTAATTCGTAATCCATGCTGAACCTATCCAACCGGTGAGCGGGTAAGCTAAAAACCAAGAAAATGTAATTAGGGTGACAAACGTATTTTTCATGTTATGGCTTACGCCACTCAGAAAAACTGTTTTCATCGGAGCTTGAAACTGGCCATTAGCAGTAGTTAAAAATCCGACAATAAAGAAGAGAAATTCCAATATTAAAAAAGGTACGAAATAATTGTTTTTATTTTGTTGTTCCATATTGTTCTAATCTTTTAGTGCTAATTCGGAAGCCGCATCGGCATCGAGTAAGAACTCACAATTGGGATGTAGTTGCAGAACTGAGGCAGGAGTATCTGTAGAAATAGGACCTTCGAGTACCTGTTTTACTACTTCGGCCTTATGTTTTCCCTTTGCAACCAAGACAATATGGCGAGCATGCATAATTGTTCGAATACCAAGAGTCAACCCGTTTATTGGATAATCGTCGGGAATTCCTGTTTCTTTCCTTACTCGAGCTTCAAATATTTTATCCATCGGCGACATCCATGTTTCACTCTCGAAGGGAGTTCCCGGTTGATTAATTCCAATATGACTGTTATAGCCCAATCCTAACATCTGTAATGAAATACCACTTCGTTTTTCAATAGATTGTTGGAAATTCTTACATTCTGCGACGAAATCATCAGAAAATGTGGAAGGCATTAAAAAATTTTCTTCTTTAATACCTAAAGGATTGATTATTTGTTTCTTAATTATTGCATAACACGAACCATTATAAGTGCGGGGCAGGTTAGTCAATTCGTCCACATTGAAAAATGTGATATTAGAAACCTTAAAGGGGTACTGCTGGTATATTTCACTGACAATAGCGTGCATGTTCTTTGTTGTCTGACCGGTAGATAGTCCGATAACGGCTTTCGGATTAGACAATATCTCTCCAATTATTCGCCAAGCTGCCAATCTATCGAATTCCGCTTCGTCTTTTGCAATCGTTATTTTCATCATAGTTGTTATATTTTACATATTCATTGCTACAGCAGTAGCACCTAATAGACCGATAAAATCAGGATTCAGTTTGGTGAGGACTACACCGTTCTTGACAAAACGCATTGTTGTTTGATTTAATTTTTCCAACATTCGGCTGTGCATATATCCGTCGGAAACGATTCCACCACCAAGTACAACAGTATCTGGGTCGGTTGTTCGCACTAAATTCATGATTAAACCGGCTAATGCTTCTGCTGCATTGTCTACTAACCTTGAACAAAGTACATCTCCTTTACAGCTCAATTCAAATATGTCTTTTACTGCTACTCTACTTTCTTGAGGTATCCTCAATTTGGTATCGTACTTTTTGTTCAATAATCGGGCGCAGCGGTCGAAACCTAATCCTGAAGCTATTGCCTCTACACAGTCCATCCTGCCACATTCACACTGCACGCCGACATGAGTACCACTACATACGTGTCCTACTTCGCCGGCATTGTAATGGCTGCCACGAATTTGTCGACCATTGACGACTATTCCTGCCGCTATTCCGGTACCTACGTTGATATAAATGAAATTTTTTGATATCTGCCCAATTCCCCAAGCACGTTCTGCTCTCGTCGCACTTTTTACATCATTATCAATATGGCACGGTATATCATAAATATCACTCAACTCTTTTGCTAACTCGATAGATTGTGTTCTGTTTGGATCTATCTGAAGCCAAATACCGTTTTGTGTGTCTACTCGTCCTATTAGTCCCACTCCGATTCCTAGCGGTTTTTTGTCTACCCATCCTACTGTAGCAATATAATCGTCAAGCGAACGTTTTAGTACATCTAAAGAAGCCTGCTGATTGAAAAAACCGGAATCGTATCTTTTGTATTTTAAGATATTACCATATTTGTCTATTTCTCCAATAAGTAATTTTGTTCCACCAAAATCTATTCCGACGTAAGTTTCCATTCCTTTTATTTTTTAAGAATTATCTTTAATTTGTTTTCGATTGCAATATTATTGAGATATTTGCTTCAAGAGGTCGATTCTTTGATAAATATAGTTTGAATTCTATTATTTCGATGATGAACCAATTGATTGTATCGAAATCTGTCCAATATAATTTATTGGAAAATCAAAAAAATAACAATTTTCAAACTTCAAATAACAATAATCGGAAATTATTTAGGATTATATGTAGTAGTTTTGCTATATAAATATATAATAAGATATAGAAGATGAAAAAAAATATCACTTGGGCTATAGCCTTCTTTTTAATGGCGTTGGTACAATCGGTACAGGCACAAATAAATGATGCTTATCTAATAAAAGAACTCGAACAAAGCGGATACATTCACAGACCTCTTCTCCTTAATAAAAATAATTCTGTAGAATATAAAGGATTGGAAAAAAAAGTGATAAATGGAAAGGCGCTTTGTACTGATGTTAATTTGTGGAAAGCATACGGCCCTGGCAAATTGGAAAAAGAAAACGATAAGGCGATTAAACTGATTGTGCCTCGAGAAGTGAAAGATTGGAGTAATTCCGATCATGCTGTCTATGGTTATACAACTGCTGTTTATCCGCTTTCGGGGAGTAATTGGAACAAATACAACCGAATATCTTTCCGTATTTATCCCGATTGTGATGGTCCTGATGAATTGCAACTCTCGCTTTATTTATACAATGATGGAAAATTAAAAATTCCCGATGAATACGGTAGGGAAGGGAGTCATGAAATACATGTTCGTAATCGTCAATGGAATGATTGTTTTTTGGAGATTGCCGAATTGCCACGCGACAAAATGAAAGAATTGGCTTTTGGCGTTACTTCTTTTGGTAGAGATCGTGGTATGAGTGCAAACTTGTGTTTTAAAATCAAAGATATCAGATTGGAGCAAATTGAAAATCCGGAGCATGTAAGCGGTTGGATACCATCCAATTTGAATATTTGTTATTCTACATCAGGTTATCCGCTCAATGGGGAAAAAATAGCTGTGATGAATACAAATAATAAAATCCAAAAATTCCAATTAATAGATGAGAAAGGGCAAATTGTTTTTGAACAACGTGCTTACAAACAGAAAAGTACAATTGGCGAGTTTAAAGTACTTGATTTTTCTTCGTTTAAGAATTCTGGTACATTTACGTTGCAGATAGGTAACATAAAGACGTTGCCATTTCATATAGGAACAAATGTCTGGAATAATTCCGTAGCGAGAGTACTTAATTTCATTTTTTGTGAACGGTGCGGGTATGCTGTACCAGGTATCCATTCGTCTTGTCATGCTGATATTCTTGCTGCCCATAATGGACGGTCATTATCTTTTTGTGGAGGATGGCATGATGCCGGTGATATGTCTCAACAAGCATTGCAGACCGGTGAAGTCGTGTTCGACTTATTGGAGGTCGCTAATAAAATGAAGAATAAGGATATTAATTTGTATTATCGATTGCGTGAAGAAGCCGAATGGGGGTTGGACTTTGTGTTGAAGTGTCGTTTTGGTGATGGATATCGGGCAACCAGCGTAGGAATGGGAATATGGACAGATAATTTATTAGGGACGAAAGACGATACTCCTGCACGTGTTCATAACCATCCTTTCGATAATTTTTTATTGGGAGGTATCGAAGCTTATGCAGCTATGTCGATAAATGATGATAATATGTTGAAGTGCGAACTGATAAAGGCGGCTAAAGAAGATTTCGAATTTGCCATGAAAGAACATCTGCGAACGGGATTTCGTCCTTTCATTTATTTCTGGGAACATAGTTATAATACTTCTGAAAGCCAATATATGGCTACAGCATCATGGGCAGCAAGTATGATTTACAAATTGACGAATAATCAGTATTATGCTGATAAGGCGAAAGAATTTATCGACTATGTGCTCATTTGCCAACGTATCGAACCACTCAAAGACAAAGATAGTATCAGTGGATTTTTCTATCGCGATAAATCGAAAAGAATTATTACGCATTTTAATCATCAGTCTCGTGAACAGATATATATGCAGGCTCTCTGTTTGCTTTGTGAGACGCAAAGCAAAAGTCCTGATTATACTAAATGGCAAAATGCTATTATACTATATGCTTCTTACTTGAAGAAAATCGTACGTTATACTTTGCCTTATGGAATGATGCCGAGTGGTGTATATGGCATTAATGAGGCAAAAGATAGCCTCAGTTTCAATGTGCAACATCTCATGGCAGGTAAAAATGCCGTGTCGGATTATATTGACCAACTGAAACAGGGTATCAAACTTGATGAAGGACATTATCTTAAAATTTTTCCGGTATGGTTCTCTTTCCGTGGCAATAATGCAGTATTGCTATCTATGGGAAAAGCAGCTGCAATTTGTGCAAACTATCTACACGATAGTGAACTTTCAGCTATTGCCGAAAGACAATTGGAATGGATTGTCGGCAAGAATCCTTTCGGACAATCACTTATTTATGGTGAAGGACAACATTATGCACAACAATATGCTGCTTTGCCAGGAGAAATGACAGGCGAGATTCCTGTTGGAATTCAAACTAAATATAATGAAGATAAGCCCTATTGGCCTCAAGAGAACAATGCAACATATAAAGAGGTATGGCTTACTTCGGCCGGTAAATGGTTGTCGTTAGTATCCGAATTAATTAATAATCATTGAATTTTTGATGATTTATCGACCTTTGAATAATTGTAAAATTATATTGTTCCGAAAAAACATAAATCTAATGTATTGCTTTTTATTCAACTAAATTAAAGAAGGACCTTTTAACTTGCAAAAAAAATTAACCGAATGTTTTTTTAATCGTACGTTCGTAAACAAATTTAAGGATGTCACCGAGCAATGTATGAGGTCATATCTATTTTAGGCATTTCTCTTTTTGTGAAAAAAATATTGAATTAAATATGACAATATATTTTGAATTGCAAAAAAGAATATTTACGTTTGCAGCACAAAATACGTAGACGAAAATGATGGTAAGAATGGCTTGAACATAATAATAGTAGGGGACCTAAACAATTGGATGAGAAGTATTTTAGATTGCAGTCTTTCATAGGACATTGGAAATAAAAATATTTTTATCGTAACATAAACAAATTGTACAAAATTATGAAACGAACATTCTTCTTATTCATGCTGTTATTGAACCTGAATGCAGTGGCTCAAACGGGGACTAATATCTTCTCTTATGGGACTAATGGAGAAATCTTACCCGTGAATACTTTTATTACAAACGGTATAATGACGTGGGGGAATTATCCTCTTCTTCCATACAAAACCTCTATTGTCACTTCCCCAGATAAAGCGCGTTCGTATAAGGTTGTGTTAGAGAAGATAGATGAACCGGGTTCCGAAAAAATGTTCAATAGTATTAAAATAGTCAATATCAAAACAAACCAAACATTGCTGAAGCTGCAGAATGAAGAAGTATGGACAAATACTAAATCATGGAGCGATGGGGCAGTAGACAATGATTATATATCAGTCCCATTATCGGATAAAGCAGTTGCTCTTATTTTTATAGGATGGTGCTATGATATCACTCCTTCACTTACGACTATCGTTGTATTGAAAGACGGCAAGGCAACTCTTGTCTTTAATAAGAATTGCGATTCACTAAACTACCAACAAACATCATCTACTTTCAGTGTTACTTATGCTGAGATTATTCAAGAAATGGACGGTAATGAGCATCTTATTCCGTCGGATAAAGACTTGAAGAAATTCAGAATATGGAAAGAGGGGGAGATGCTGAAGTACGCGGCTCTGAATTGATTCGAAAGTTCTATTCAACAAAAATAAGTATTATGAAACGAATATTGTTCTTATTCATGTTGTTATTGAGTCTGAATGCAGTGGCTCAAACAGGAACAAATATCTTCTCTTATGGGACTAATAGAGAAGTGATATCATCAAAAGTCTTTACCTCATATCGCATGTTTTGGAAGAACAATTGGGCACTTGTAGCGGATACGACATTTACAATAGAGTCTGAGGACAAACCTTGTTCCTACAAGATTGTATTGGAAAAAGTAATGAATGATCCTAGTTCGAAAGGACATTTCAATAGCATCCAAATAAGCAATGCCAGTAACCATAAGCCATTACTTGTATTAAAAAATGCAGACGATTGGTGCCATACAAATATATGGAGTTACGGAATGATTGATACCAAATACATCTTAGTTTGATTATCCGGAAGTGCAAGTGCACTGATTTTCACGGGATGGCGCTATGATAGTACACCTCCACTTACAACTATTATTATATTGAAAGGCGGTAAGGCTACGCTCGTCTTTAATAAACACTGTAATGTATTAAACTGTCAACAGACATCATCTACTTTCAGTTTTACTTATGCTGAAATATTTCAAGAAATGGACGGTAATGAGCACCTTATTCCGTCGGATAAAGATTTGAAGAAATTCAAGATATGGGAGGAAGGAGATATGCTGAAGTTTACATACTGGTTTTTATATTCATTAGCTTCCTCTATTTTTACATCTTGCTTGTTGTTGCATTATGAAATATGCCAAGTCTGATCTATAAGGTGGGGGAAGCTCAAGGTAGTAAATGTCAACAAGATGTGATTGTCATAATAGCATCTAATTAGGAGGTAATATATAGTGAATAAGTTTGTATCAATTTAATTCAGTATATGTCAGACTATTCTAGAAGAGGCGCTTGTGGCATAAATATTTCTCGTAGAGATATATTAACAGAAAATTACTCTTAAATTACAACATTTTATGACTTTCATTGAATAACGGAAAAACTTTATATTAGCAACGAAAAGAGAGGTCGTGCGTAGAGAAAGTAATTATACTTACAGTTATTACTGCTAAAAAAATCATTATTAAATGAATATAGCGTGTTATAATTATTCGTATATTTGCAATAGGTTTAAAGTGCATTATATAAGTTATGAAGTAATTTATGTCATATTTTGACCAGTCATATAGTTATAATTCGGTTAATGAAGTATTTATGTCGGCCAATCGTAGAGGAAAGATACCTAAAGAGTATCTTTCGGAAGAGTATTTATCGACAGCGAAAGAATATCGTGAGATACGTATTGAATTAAATAGAATTAAAAAGAAAAAAACGGCCGAAAGAACAGAAGCTGAGAAAGATAGGATACAATCACTAGTTTCCCTAATGAAAGAGAATGCTAATAAACAAAAGGACTTACTTAAATTGCATTTGACGAATGTTGCCCATAAAATAGCATCTAAGGACTTCAGATTTAATCTAACTGCGGATGACATCCTAGATCCCGACAAGCCCATTTATAAAATAGATAAAACTCCTGAGCAATATTTTGCAATGCAAGTGTTATGTTACAATTTGAAGCATCTATTTAGAATTAAAATGCATGGAAGAACTGAAATTCTAAATCAGCTCAATTTGTTACTTTCTGAAGATAAATCCCCTAAATATGTAATTAGAACGGATGTAATACATTGTTTTGAGTCCATACCACATGATAAATTGTTTGAAATGATTGATGACAATTCATTACTTGACGCTAGGAATAAGATGATGCTAAAAGGACTAATCAATGGAGAGTTTGAAAAGAAAAATCTTCGTCGTATGGTTAAAACGCGCGATTGTGGAATTCCTAGAGGGTGTGCTGTTAGCTCTATTCTAGCAGAATTTTATCTATCAAAAGTGGATAATGAAATACGAAATAAATTTTCAGAGATTATATATATGGCGAGGTATGTGGATGACATCATCATAATAATTCATCCTAATGCTGCCTCATCCCAAAGGGATGGTATTCAATCGTATGTTGATCTTATAGCAGAAAAATATGAAAATTATGGTATATCGATACATAACGATGGAAAGGAAGATGGAGAAAAGTTTAAGCTAGTTGATACATTTGTAAGTAGAGATTTTGTATTGCCCTTATTGGGGTATAAGATAAATGTAAATAGTAATAAAGTAATATTCAATCTTAAAAGTCAAAAAATAAAGAAAATTCACGAAAGGATAAATTCTTCAGTGATGCATTTTAATGAGCTCATCCTCACAAAGGGTTATGATTGTGCTGTTAAGTACTTATACGATGCTCTACACGTTTTAACTTGTAACACTAATCTGTACAATGTAAAAAAATCGGTGAAAGTTGGTATGTATTATTCCAACAGACTATTGAATAACTATGCGGTCTTGAAAAAATTAGATTATTTTCTGAAAATCGAGATATCCAAATTAGAACTGCCTTTAAGTCATTATAAAGATAAAGATGAACGTGACAAACAGAAAAAGAAGCTTATCGCCAAAATATTAAATGTCATTAGTTTCGAGAGGGGTTTTAATCAGCGGAAACGATATAAATTCAAGAGAAATCGTTTACAAGAAATTAATTATTCCTGGGCATGAAGCATAGAAAAAAGATAAGACTCAAATACACCAAAGAGCGCGTGTTGTTTTCAGACATTCTTCCCTTTGAAATTCCCCTAATATTTTCGAATCGATATTTCTATCGCTTTATGGCAAAATATCAATGGACATTGTGGAATACTAAGAGCAAAGAATATATTCAAATATCCGCATCAAAGCATAAAGAAGATGTAGATGCCCGTCTCTTTGCAGGAGTATTATTTGGTTGCTACACAAACGAACATGGTATTACTGGAATTACAAGGAAAAATGCAGTGTACTATCCTTTCCAATTTAATATTGCACATAAACCAAATAAGAATAGGACGTTGTCTGTTATACATCCTTTTAATCAATTACAGGTGGTGAATTTTTATGATAAATACAAAGACTCCATAATATATCTATGCAATCAAAGCAATTATTCCCTAAGAAAGCCATATAAAGTCGCTCAGTATTTTTATTATCGTGATAGACTTCATTCAAGTCTTTTAGGCAAAAAAAGTGATAAGGTAGAAATGTTCTTCAGTGAATATGAAAGCTTAAAAAGTTATTTCAGTTATCGAGAATATTCAAACATCCATAAGTTTTATGAAGATTATAGATATCAGCGCGCCGAAAAGAAATTTAGGCATATGCTAAAAATGGATCTGCAAAGTTGTTTTGATAGTATCTATACTCATACTATTACATGGGCTGTTAGCGGAGGTGCTGATCAGATAAAAGTTTTGCCAGGATATAAGGGAAGTTGGCTTGGTGATGAGTTTGAGATAACCTTATGCAGTCTGTTAATGAGAGAGAAACTAATGGAATAATTATTGGGCCAGAATTTTCACGAATTTTTGCAGAGATCATATTACAATATATAGATAAAAATGTAGACATAGAATTGTTGAACAATCCTTCTTCCTTAATTAATAAAAGGAATTATGAATGCTACCGTTATGTAGATGATTATTTCTTGTTTTATAATGATGAAAAGGATAAAGATGAAATTATTGATTGTCTATGGAAATGGCTTAAAGAGTTTAAGTTAAAAATCAATGACTCTAAAACATTCATATTGAATAGGCCTTTTATAACACCAGTAACTAAAGCGAAAATAAGAATAAACAATCTTTTAAACGATATGTTTGATAAAACACTTTGGAAGGGTGAAAAGGCTGATTTGAATATTGAGAAAGACTTTGCCAATAAAGATAATATCTTTAAAGATGAGAATGAACCAAATGAAGAATCTGAAAATATCAACAAAGAAGTAATACAAGACCTTGTTGATTCAAAAATTAATCTCTATATGCAGTCTAACAGCTATATAAAGGAGATAAAATCAATTATTGATGATTGCAATATACAATACAATGATATAGCGAACTATTTTCTAGAGATATTTGGAAGAAAAGTGGATGCATTTCTAAAGAAATTTGACAGTGGACTAAAAAAACTTTGCAGAGGTTTGAATAGTGAGTTAGCAGAGAGCATAAGGACTGAAGCAGAAATGAGTTACAAGAATGCGCAAAAAAACATATCTTCTTTTATGGCTAATATTATAGATGTAGCATTTTTTGTATATAATAGCCACAGACAGGTCAATACGACGCTGAAATTACAAAAACTGATAAACCCTTTAATATTATACGTTCGTAATGATTATCGAATATCAGTTGACCATGATGCAAAAGAACTTAGATTAAAGAGATTCGAAGACATTTATAGGAACGCTGTATTAAAGAAAATCCAAGACGAATTGACGCTAGTTTTATCTACGACAGATAAACATCGCAATACCTTACATGAAAGTACTTATTTGCTAGTCTTATCAAAAGAACTAGGGGCTAAATACATGTTTTCCCCAAAAATAATGGAAAACTTCATATATATGAGTGGCTTGGATTATAATGTATTTATATGTTTGATACTTCTTTATTATTATTCTAACCATGAAAGCTATAAAGAATTGAAAAAAATACTTGAAGATAAAATAATAGGAAAATATGAACAAGTATCAATTATGGAGAGACCGCGTAACGCAGAACTTACAATAATGACGGCTGATTTGATGACGTGTCCATTTGTTGATGAAAGTTTTAAGAAAAAAATATTAAAAAAGATAGGAATAACAAAGGAGGAAGAGCAAAAAGGTATTATTCGCTTTGCAAAAAAGCAGAAGTATATTTTTACTCGCTGGACTTCTTTTGATCTTAACAAGGAATTACAAGCAAAGATTTCACAGGAAGTGTATTCGTAAAGTTATAATTCGGAAGGTCCGACCAATATATTCACACACATTACTTTCCGTATGGTTCAAGGAGCCAATCTTTACGTTTCCAAGGTGGTTGGCTGCGGTTTATACTAATGTGAAAATCTTTGCTGTATTCCTTTTCAATATTGAAAACTTTCAATTATTGCCGCCCTAGAAAGTATGTTGCTAATAAACGATGTTTTGCCATTCTGTCTAGGATGAAGGTAAATAGTAGGAGAGTGATGCCAGAAAACAATGGGGCGACAATCAGCGTGAATAGCGCATCTGGGACATTGTCGAAATGTATAAATCGGGGCAATATGGTTTCAATAACCCAGGCCTGTATGCAATATATACCAATGGTGTATTTGCCTATTGTTTTGAATATGGAGTGACAATCTTTTATTTTGAAGAATAGACTGATAATAAATATACTGCCGGTAAGTCCTATCAGAAATCTATATAAATAGATTAAGGTGCGTGAGATAAAATACTGTTCGTTGTGCAAGAACGACATTAGTGTATAGGGTTGACTGCAATAGATAAGGTAGTTGCTGTTCCAATTAATAAGTAGTAGTAGATAGAGAATGCCACTGAAAACAATAACATAATTGCATTTTTCTCTGAAGGTAGCTATCAAATCGGAGAGAATGATGCCCGAAATAAAGAATGGGCAAAGAAATGTTACGTAGTATTGGTCGGAAAGGAACGATATTAATAATGAAATCGAGAAGAACAGAACTTTTGATGTTTGTGTTATTCTTTTCGTGGCGTACGCTATAACGAAACAGATAAATAGACACTTCAAGAACCAAAAGCCAAATACCAGATGCCCTGTTATTATCCTGAATATGGAGGGACTTCCATCATTATCTAATATACTGATGAAAATGCCGAATATAGCCCATGAGAAAGATGGAAGAAGCAAATTAATACTTTTCTTTTTGATAAAATTCCATGGAGTAAGATTGAATGAAGAAGAAGCAAAGATTCCAGATATTAAGGCGAACAATGGCATGTGGAAACTATATATCAAAGAAAACAGAAAGTTATTCTTGTATGTTTCGTAGCTATAGCTAGGGTAATAGTATTGGATGGTGTGACCCAATATAACACAAAAAATTGCAAAGCATTTTAATGCATCAAAACTAGCTATTCGCGGCTTGCTCATTCTTTAATCGATCAAATGTGTTTTTTATTTCTGTGATGCGACCTGTTACAAACGCCAAACTCTTTTACCAGAGAGATTTTTACTTCATTATATCTTCTTGAAATATCTTCTAATTGCGACACGTCTCATCATGATATCATTGAGATCATACGCGTGCTGCAAGAGAAAGGCTTCAGGCCGTGACTTATAAGCGAAGGTCCTTAACTCTAACTCTAAATAGCGGCGCAAAAGTAATCATTTCATTTCATAGTGCAAAGATATTTTGAAGAAAAGCCAACTTCCCAAATGAAATTCGGCCAAGTTACCAAACAATATTCGGCCAAATTGCCAAATTTGTATGAATAATCTTTGGTATAATGTCTTAAAAACCATATTTTTGTATTCGATAAATTTTATACGATGATAAAGAATTATAAGAAACGTATTGCAGACCAAATACTTGCCGATAAATTGGAAGCAATGGGAGCTGTTTTGATCGAGGGTCCAAAAGGTTGTGGAAAAACCACTACCGCAGAACAACAAGCCAAAAGTGTAATCTATATGGATGATCCGGATAATGCAGGACAGTATATGCAAATGGCTCAGACTAATATACGCTTCCTTCTGCAGGGAGAAACGCCTAGATTAATTGATGAATGGCAGACTGTACCCAAATTCTGGGATGCCATACGTTTTGAGGTTGACCATCGTGAGGAAGACGGGCAATTCATGCTCACGGGTTCGGCGGTTCCTGCAAACCGTGAAGAAATTCATCATACGGGAACGGCACGTTATGGATGGTTGACCATGAGACCTATGAGTTTGTGGGAATCTGGTGAGTCAAACGGAACAGTAAGTTTAGCAAAACTGTTTAAGTCAAAAGAACGACAGATTGGAAGTACCAACGATATAACATTGGAACAGATGGCCTTTTTGGTTTGCAGAGGTGGCTGGCCAAAATCTATTTTCAAAAAATCGGAAAAGGCAGCACTCATGCAAGCCATTGAATACTATGAGGCGGTTACTCGTTCAGACATATCGCGTGTAGACAATGTCCAAAGGGATGAAGAACGAGCAAAGAGACTTATGCGTTCCTATGCTCGCCATCAAGGTACCCAAACCAGTGTGGCCACAATTTTAACCGATATAGCTGCTAATGAATCTGAAGAGATAAGTGACGAGACTGTATATTCTTACCTGAAGGCATTAAAGCAGATTTTTGTAATAGAAGAGATGCCTGCATGGAATCCAAATCTGAGGAGCAAAACTGCAATTCGCACATCAAATACACGATATTTCGTAGATCCGTCTATTGCATGTGCGGCATTAGGCCTTGGCCCGATGGATTTGATGAACGACCTGAGTACCTTTGGATTATTCTTTGAAACATTGTGTGCTAGGGATTTACGGGTATATGCTGATGTTTTGGATGGGGAGGTTTATCATTATAGAGATAAGAGTGGCTTGGAATGTGACGCTGTTATTCATCTTCGCAATGGCTCTTACGGACTTATCGAAGTTAAGTTAGGTGGTGATAAACTCATTGAAGAGGGTGTTGAAAACCTTCTGACGTTATCGAAAAAAGTTGATACGACAAAGATGAAAGCCCCTTCCTTCCTGATGATCTTGACTGCTGTTGGAAAATACGCTTTTAGGAGAGAGGATGGCGTATATATTGTACCTATAGGCTGTTTAAAAGATTAATGCAAAAAAACTATATGATTACATCACCTAATTTGAATATCAGAAATAAATAGGCAAAGGATTATCCTAGTGTAGGAGTTAATAGAAGTGGTGAATTTTCATTATTGGAGTTGGTCTATTGATTTAAGGATTGATGAGAACTAATAAAATTGCATTTGTGTATAAACGAAAAGAGGGACACCTTGTCGGTACCCCTCTATATTAGTCTTTTGTGATCCGCTTGGGGCTCGAACCCAAGACCCCAACATTAAAAGTGTTGTGCTCTACCAGCTGAGCTAGCGGATCTGCTTTTCTGAAAGCGGGTGCAAAGATAATCCTTCATTTTTAGAAAAACAATTAATTTAGAATAAATTTATCGTTTATTAAATGTTTGTATTAAAATTCAGTTACAAACCCAATTTTAACTAATAAATCAATTAAATTCGTTGGATAATGTTTCTCTATTTAAATTAATATTAATTACCTTTGTGCGAAAATAATCAAAGAAAAGACATAGACTTTTCTTAATATTACTAATTAAAAAATCTGTAATCGTATGATTAAAAGAATGTTGTTTTTTGCTTTGTCGTTGTTGATTATTTCAACAGCTGCTATGGCACAGGTGACTACGTCTTCGATGAGTGGTAAGGTTACAAGCAACAGTGTGAAGGGGGAACCTATCATTGGGGCTTCTGTCGTTGCTATTCACGAACCTTCTGGTACTCGTTATGGCGTTGTTACTAATGTAGATGGGCGTTTTACCATACAGGGTATGCGTGCTGGCGGTCCCTACAGAATGGAAATATCTTATGTAGGTTATCAGAAGGCTATTTTCAAGGATATCAATTTGCAGTTGGGCGATAACTATTCTATAAGTGTATTCTTGAAAGAATCATCACAAGTGTTGAATGAAGTAGTTGTGATCGGTAGGGTTAATGCAAAAATGAAAAGTGATCGTGCCGGTGCTCTTACAAATATTGGTCGCGAACAGATGGCTATAATCCCTACGGTAAGTCGAAGCATGAATGATATTATGCGTTTGACTCCTCAAGGTGGAAATACCGGTAATGGCTTTGCTGTCGGTGGTGGTAATTATCGTCAATCTTATGTAACGGTCGATGGAGCTGCCTTTAATAATGCTTTCGGTATCGGTTCTAATTTACCTGCCGGAGGTTCTCCTATTTCGTTGGATGCACTAGATCAGATCTCGGTTTCTACGACTCCGTTTGATGTTCGTCAGAGTGGTTTCACCGGTGGTGCAATCAATGCTGTGACCAAGAGTGGTAATAATAACTTTTATGCAAGTGCATACTCTTATTTCAATAATGTTCACTTGCGTGGTCACAAAGTTGGTGATTATGTAATGAATCGTAATCAGGATCATACCTCTGTTTATGGTTTGTCGATAGGCGGTCCTATTATTAAGAATAAATTGTTCTTCTTTGTAAATGGTGAATATGAAGACAATCTTTCTGCTGGTCCTTCGGGATATTCCGGTAAAGCTTCAGCATCTAATCCTTTTGATTCTGACGGTTGGAACTTGAGTACGGGCAATTTGCATCGTCCTACAACAGATCAGATGAATGTGATCAAAGATTATTTGATGAAGACATACAAGTATGATCCGGGACGCTACGAGAATTATTCGCTCAAAACTCCGGCTTATCGTTTGATGGCTCGTTTGGATTGGAATATTAACGCCAATAATAAGGTGAATTTCCGTTTTTCTCGTACTCATATGAAAAACTCTAATGCTCCTTCTTCTTCGACTTCTCCAATGAAGAACACTGCCATTTATCCTGGTGGTAACGGTTATAGTTCCGGTATTAATAGAACATCTAATGCTGCTCTTTATTTTGAGAGTTCTCGTTATATGCAGGAACAGAATTTTACCTCTTTTGCAACTGAATGGAATTCTCGTTTGATGCAAGGCGCAATGAATAATACTTTGCGTTTGACTTATTCTTATCAAGATGAACCTCGTACATACGTAGGTGGTGCTTTCCCAACGGTAGATATTTTGGAACAGGGCGCTGTATATACCAGCTTTGGTCCTGATCCTTTTACAGCAGGTAACTTACGTCAGGTAAAGACTTTCGTTGCAACAGACGAATTGACTTATACACTTGGCAAACACAACTTGTTGGCAGGTATCCAATTTGAACAGAATAAAGCCGTAAATGGTTTTATGCAAGGTGGAAATGGATATTATGTATATTCATCATGGAACGATTTTGTAAGCGGAGCAGACCCTTCTGCTTTCGGTATCATGTATTCTAATGCTAAGGATAATTCTCAATTTCTTGCTACAATGAAATCTCAACAATATTCATTGTATTTCCAAGATCAAATGAATTTGTCTGATAATGTGAAGTTGACAGCAGGTCTACGTTTCGAAATGCCTCATTATCCTAAGCTTGATAACAACTATAATACACTTTTTGCAAATCTGAAATTTGGTGATAAACAATTTGCTACGGATCAACTTCCAAGCAATAAAGTAACTGTTTCTCCCCGTGTAGGTTTCAACTGGGATTTGACAGGTGAACGTAAATACATTGTTCGTGGTGGAACCGGTTACTTTATCGGTCGCTTACCTTTCGTTTGGTTAGTATCGGCTGTTGGAAATTCCAACTGTGGACAGACTTCTTATTATTCGAATACTACTGTGCCTATTAAGTTTCAGACAAATGTAACTAATATTGTGAATACAAATCATTTGTCTCAAAATCAAACTATTCCACAGTCTCCAACTATCATTGATAAAAACTTGAAGATGCCGGCTGTATGGAAGTCATCTTTGGCTTTCGATGCCAAATTGCCTTACGATATCGACTTCTCGGTAGAAGGAATCTTTAGCAAAGACTTCAATCCGGCTACAGTAACCAATGAAGGTTATTATTATGATACTAAGAATAACCCGACTATGACGTTGTCGCCTAATGATGTTCGTAAAACATATAATTCTTATATGAGTTGGATTGATCCTAACTTGAACAAAGCCAGTGGTAGCCAAAACGTATATTATATTACCAATGCCGGTCACAAAGCATACTATTATTCTATTACAACATCATTGGCAAAGAAATTTGATTTCGGATTGAATTTATCTGCTTCGTATACTCACTCTAAAGCCAAATCTTATGGTGATGGTATCGGTGACCAAGTATCTTCGGCTTACTATACCAACCGTTATTCTGTAAATGGTAATAATGATATGGAGACTGGTTATGGTACTTATGTAGCTCCTAATCGTATTGTTGCTACTGCTTCGTACCGTAAGGCTTATGCTAAGCATTTTGCTTCTACCATTTCTTTTGTTTATGAAGGTATGAATATGGGATATGCAGGAGGATATGGCTCAACTCGTTATTCATATACTCTTACAAAGAATCTTGTGAATGATTATGGATCTAACAATTTGATTTACATTCCTGGTTCTCGTGATGAGCTTGACAAATGGACTTTCTCAGATAAGATTTACGATAGTAATAGCAGAAAATATGTTGATTATACTTTAAACGGTAGTGTTTATAGTATTCAACAACAGAAAGATGATTTCTGGAATTATATAGAACAAGATTCTTATTTGAAAAAGCACAAAGGACAATATGCAGATCGCGGTGGTGCTATGATGCCTTGGCATCATCAACTCGATGTTAAGTTCTTGCAAGATTTCAACTTTAAGTTGAATGGCAAGATGAATACTCTGCAGCTTGGCGTAGATATTAAAAACTTACCTAATATGTTGAACAGCAATTGGGGAATTTATAAGAGTGTTAATAATATGACATTGCTGTCATACGATAGTAAAGTAGGATACAACTTCCAGCAAAATGGAAAGGCAAGACTGACATCTACTTATTCTAAGTATACAAGCTTTGCTTCTACTTACTCTATTCAGTTCAGCATCCGTTATATATTCCATTGATATATAATTGCATCATAAATAAAAAAGGTGGCCAATTTGGTCACCTTTTTTATTTATCGTTTATGATAATATACCTTGTTAATTGAACTTATCTAGATGGATTTGTTTATTCACTTGAATAAATTAATATTGTATTATTCCTGCCAGGCAATAATCATTATTCCGACAAGTTCATGATACGGCTGATGTACTTTCCTATAATATCGAATTCAATATTTGCTCGTGTTCCCTTTTTGATGGAGTGGAAGTTGGTATGTTCGAAAGTATAAGGGATAATAGCTACCTGAAAGGTGTCTTTTGTAGGATTGCACACCGTGAGGCTCACTCCGTTTACAGTAACTGAACCTTTGTCGACAGTAAGATAACCGTGCTGAGCCATGGCTTTGTCGAACGGATATTTGAACGTAAAATAGTAGCTTCCGTCGGCGTCTGTAATATCAATACATTCTGCTGTTTCGTCAACATGCCCTTGTACAATATGTCCATCTAATCGGCCGTTCATTATCATGCTGCGTTCAACGTTTACTTCGTCGCCAACGTTCAAGTCACCGAGGTTGGAACGGAGTAATGTTTCTTGCATGGCTGTTACGGTATATGAATCGTTTGTCTTGTCTACAACCGTTAGGCAAACGCCGTTATGAGAAATACTCTGATCTATCTTGAGTTCGTTTACAAAATCGCAATGAAACGTGAAGTGGATATTTTCTTGTTCTTTGCGAATAGCCTTTAGAGTGGCTGTACCTTCAATGATTCCGGAAAACATAATGGTTTGCTATTTTTAAGTTGTTAAATTATAATTAATCTATTATCGTCATAGATGGAGCAAATATACAATAAAAAAATGTAGCATCGAAATATAGTAAGGTAAGTACATAAAAAAAACGCGCCTTTTCACAAAGACTCGTTTTTCAGTTTTCAATAGGTATTAGTTTTTTTTAAGGTAAAAAGATTGTTTTCAGGATAACGAGTGCAAAGATAATATCTTTTTTTCATATACACCAAGTATTTTTATATGTCATAAAACATATTTCGGGTGTTTTCTGAAAATTTTCTAAAAAAGACAATATTTCGCACTCTTCTGTTATTGCCTGTAAAGATAGACAATATCTCTTATAATTAGAGAAGCTAATGAAATAAATTACTTTTTATTTGTCGAAATAACGCTTATATGTTACTTTTGCACTATTATTGCGGAATTTTAAACTAATAAATATGACTGAAAGTACAAATGAAGCTTCTTGCGAAAAACGGAGTCTTAACTTTATAGAGGAAAAGATAGGTAAGGACTTGGCCAACGGAAAAAACGCTGGTCACCTTCAAACACGTTTTCCGCCTGAGCCGAACGGCTATTTACATATAGGTCATGCCAAAGCTATTTGTATGGATTTTGGTATGGCTCAGAAGTATGGCGGTATATGTAACTTGCGTTTCGATGATACTAACCCGACAAAAGAAGATGAAGAATATGTAGAAGCCATTAAAGAGGATATACAATGGTTGGGGTATCGCTGGGGGCATGAATACTATGCTTCGGATTACTTTCAGCAACTTTGGGATTTCGCCGTTCGTTTGATAAAAGAGGGTAAAGCTTATATTGATGAGCAGACTTCCGAGCAAATTGCCCGACAAAAGGGTACGCCAACGCAGGCCGGTACAGAAAGTCCTTTTCGTAATCGTCCCGTCGAAGAGAACCTCAAACTGTTTAATTTGATGAATAGTGGGGAAATAGAGGAGGGCGCCATGGTGCTTCGTGCTAAGATCGATATGGCGAATCCTAACATGCATTTTCGTGATCCGATCATGTATCGTGTTGTCAAACATCCGCACCATCGTACGGGAACTCAGTGGAAAGCTTATCCGATGTACGATTTTGCTCATGGGCAAAGCGACTTCTTTGAAGGGGTCACTCATTCGCTTTGTACGCTTGAGTTTGTTGTTCATCGTCCTCTTTACAACTTGTTTGTAGATTGGCTCAAAGAGGGTAAAGATTTGGATGATAACCGTCCGCAGCAGATAGAGTTCAATAAATTGAACTTGAGTTATACGTTGATGAGCAAGCGTAATTTGCTATTGCTCGTTAAGAACGGCTTGGTGAATGGTTGGGATGATCCCCGGATGCCTACCATCTGCGGTTTTCGTCGTCGTGGCTGTTCGCCTGAGTCCATACATCGATTTATCGACAAAATAGGATATACTACTTACGATGCCTTGAATGATATCGCTCTGCTCGAGAGTGCTGTCAGAGAAGATTTGAACGAGCGGGCTACTCGTGTATCGGCTGTTGTCAATCCGGTGAAACTGATTATTACCAATTATCCGGAAGGCGATGTAGAGGAACTCGAAGCAGTCAATAATCCGGAGAGTCCCGAGGCAGGAAGTCATACGATCAAGTTCACACGCGAGTTGTGGATGGAGCGTGAAGATTTTATGGAAGATGCTCCCAAGAAATATTTCCGCATGACACCTGGTGCCGAAGTACGTCTGAAAAACGCTTATATTGTGAAGTGTACCGGTTGTAAGAAAGATGTTAATGGGAATATCGAAGAAGTGTATTGTGAATACGACTCGAATACGCGTAGTGGAATGCCCGAAGCAAACAGGAAAGTGAAAGGTACACTGCATTGGGTGAGTTGCAAATATGGTATTCAGGCAGAAGTCCGTCTATATGATCGTCTTTGGAAAGTAGAAAATCCGCGTGATGAATTGGCGACGATATGCGAGAAGAAAGGTTGTTCACCTCTTGATGGAATGAAAGAAATGATCAATCCCGATTCGTTGCATATATTACCGCAATGCTATGTAGAGGAGTTTGCCGCTTTGCAAAAACCGCTTACATATCTGCAATTCCAGCGTATCGGCTATTTTAATGTCGACAAAGATTCTACTTCCGGTCATCTTATATACAATAAGACTGTAGGGCTGAAAGATACGTGGGCAAAGACCGTGAACAAACAATAATAATAATATTTATTCTTAATATTATATGCAGACCATGGCATTTATTCAATGGTGCATTGCTCACCTTAATTATTGGACTATCACTTTATTGATGGCTATAGAGAGTTCTTTCATTCCGTTGCCATCGGAGATTGTTGTACCTCCGGCTGGTTATATGGCAGCCTCGACGGGCGAAATGAATATCTTTTTGGTTATTTTATTTTCAACATTGGGATGTGTCATTGGTGCGTTGGTCAATTACGGGTTGGCCTATTGGCTGGGGCGCCCTATTGTATATAAGTTCGCCAATAGTCGTCTGGGGCATCTTTTTATGCTCAATGAACAAAAAATATATAAATCGGAAAGTTTCTTTCAGCACCACGGCTCTATTTCTACGTTCATAGGTAGGCTTATGCCGGCGGTACGTCATCTTATCTCTATTCCTGCCGGACTGGCAAGAATGAAGCTTTCCAACTTTATTATTTTTACTGCACTCGGCTCGTTGATATGGAATTCTATATTGGCTGTTGCCGGATATTATTTTGCAAGCGTCATACCTCTTGATCAATTGCATGAGCATATTAAGGTATATAGTACTAAAGCCGGTTATGTTTTTTTAGTTATCGGATTATTGCTTGTTGCTTATTGGATATATAGAGGAATGCGCAAAAAGTAATTAGGAGAGGGAACGTGGCGAGAAAAGTACACTACATATTATTGTTGTTGTCCATATTGCTCCTTTCGGGTAGTATAAAAGCTCAGAAGCGTTATTTTACTATTTTAGGAGAAGTCAATCAGCCCGGTACGTATGAATTGCCGGATAATGGTGATATGAACATCTTGGAAGCATTGGCTCAGGCCGGTGATATGACTGTCTTTGGTATGCGTAACAGAGTATTGGTGGTGCGGGCTAACAATAAAGGGAAATTTCGGACAAAGGTACTTAATCTGGATAAACGAGCTGTTATCAATTCGCCTTATTATAGATTACAATCTGACGACAGAATATTCGTGGCCCCAAACGAGGCGAAGACTAAGAGTGCGAGTTTTGGACGTAAATCGACAATTTGGGTATCAATGGTTTCGACTGCTGTATCGGTAGGAGGACTTGTTATTTCTAAACTAAAGCCATAAGTATTTCTGGCTTTGTTTTATTAGCAAATTTTCTCTATAAAATATTTTTTGAAAATAAATAATAGTATATCTTTGTAGTTGCATTAATTTTTCTAGCTGAAACAATGACTAAAATTAGAAGTGCCAGTAAAGAAACTCTTAAAGAGATTGCATGGAATACGGCATGGGCTGTTCCAAATCACGATCCAAGTGTAGAGCGGTGGGATCCGTGTGGAGCTTGGATTCGGTACGCAGATTTTGAAAATCATAACAGTGATTACGGTTGGGACATCGATCACGTATTTCCAGTAGCTAAATTGAGATCTTACAAAGTTTCTCGTATCCTTTGGAATCATGCTTCGAATATTCGAGCAATGCATTGGAAAAATAATCTGAGTAAATCCAATTCGTATCCTTATTATACGGCAACTGTCGAGCATTGTGATAATATCAATGTAATCATTGCTAAGGGATATAATGTAGAAGAGGCATTGCAATACCAGTTGCGTACGCTTTTCAAAATAAAAGATTAGATAAAATATAAATTGAAATAAAATGAATATAGCCATTATTGGAACCGGATATGTAGGATTGGTGACAGGTACTTGTTTTGCCGAAATGGGAAACAATGTAGTGTGTGTCGATATTAATCCCGATAAAATCAATCAGCTCAATAAAGGTATCAGCCCTATTTTTGAACCGGGGCTTGACGATATGATTGTGGCAAATACTGCTGCCGGTCGTTTAAAGTTTTCTACAGATGTTACCGCTTTTCTTGATAATGTAGAAGTGCTGTTTTGTGCTGTAGGTACACCGCCGGATGAAGACGGTAGTGCAGATTTAAGATATGTTTTGGACGTTGCCCGTACGGTAGGACGTAATATGCGTCGTCATTTGGTCTTTACTACTAAGAGTACGGTACCTGTCGGCACGGCTGTTAAGGTAAAAAACGCTATTCAAGAAGAGTTAGATAAAAGAGGAGAAAATATATCGTTCGATATAGCTTCTAATCCCGAATTCTTAAAAGAAGGTACGGCTATTAAAGACTTCATGTTTCCCGAGCGTGTTGTTATCGGGGTTGAAACAGAGAGGGCTCGAAAGATCATGGAACGTCTTTATCATCCGTTTACATTGAGTGGCTATCCTATTCTTTTTATGGATGTTCCTTCGGCCGAAATGACTAAATATGCTGCTAATGCCATGTTGGCAACTCGCATCAGCTTTATGAATGATATAGCTAATCTTTGTGAGCGGGTAGGGGCTAATGTGGATTGTGTCAGAAAAGGTATAGGAAGTGATTCTCGGATAGGACGTAAATTTTTATATCCAGGTGCCGGTTATGGCGGTTCGTGTTTTCCGAAAGATGTGAAAGCGTTGTTGCATACGGGCATTGAAAATGGATATCACATGAGGGTCATTGAGGCTGCTGAAGAAGTTAACGATGCCCAGAAATCTGTGATGTTTAATAAGCTATCAGCTCTCTTTGATGGTGATTTTAAAGATAAAACAATTGCTGTTTGGGGATTGGCTTTCAAGCCCGATACAGATGATATGCGTGAATCTACAGCTCTTGTTGTCATTGCCAAGCTGTTGGAAGCCGGTGCGAAAGTCAAAGTTTATGATCCTGTTGCTATGGATGAATGTAAACGTCGTTTGGGCGATGTTGTGGTCTACTCGAAAGACATGTATGATACTGTTTGCGAAGCGGATGCCGTGCTGTTGATAACCGAATGGAAACAATTCCGTATGCCTGATTGGATCAAAATGAAAAAATTGATGCAAAGGCCGATTGTTATTGACGGACGTAATATATATAATGTAAACGAACTTCTGGATGCCGGATTTATATATTCTTGTATCGGAAAGAATGTAATTCATCAGTAAGATATGAAAAGAATATTAGTTACGGGTGGAGCGGGTTTTATAGGCTCTCATCTCTGCGAACGTCTTCTGCTTGAGGGTAATGATGTCATTTGTTTGGATAATTATTTCTCGAGTAGCAAGAATAACGTGCGTCATCTTTTGGATAACCATAATTTTGAATTGGTTCGCCATGATGTAACTGCCCCTTATTATGCCGAAGTGGATGAGGTTTACAATCTGGCTTGTCCGGCCTCTCCCGTCTATTATCAGATCAACCCTATAAAGACGATGAAAACATCTATTTATGGTGCTTTGAATATGCTTGGGCTTGCAAAACGTGTTGATGCCAAAATATTGCAATCGTCTACTAGCGAAGTATATGGCGATCCGGTCGTTCATCCGCAAGTCGAATCTTATTGGGGCAACGTCAATCCTATCGGTATTCGTTCTTGCTATGACGAGGGTAAGCGTGCATCCGAATGTCTGTTTATGGATTATCACCGTAAACATGGGGTTAAGATCAAAATTATTCGAATTTTTAACACCTACGGCCCTAGAATGAATGCTAATGATGGACGTGTAGTCTCTAATTTTATTGTTCAGGCACTCCAAAATGAAGATATTACTATCTATGGTAGTGGCGAACAAACTCGTAGCTTTCAATATATAGACGATTTGATAGAAGGAATGACTCGGATGATGAGTACATCTGATGATTTTATCGGACCAGTGAATATTGGTAATCCGGGTGAATTTACAATTTTGGAATTGGCTCAGAAAGTCATCGATATGATAAATTCAAAAAGTAAGATTGTGTTTATGCCTTTGCCGGGTGATGATCCTCAGCAAAGACGTCCAGATATCTCTTTGGCTAAAGAAAGATTAAATGGATGGGTCCCTCAAATCACCCTGGATGAAGGACTGCGAAAAACGATAAACTATTTTGAAAAGTCTTTGGAGTAAATAAATAGAAAATTAATATAATGACAATTGCAACAGATTTTGACGGAACTATTGTAACGCACGAATATCCCCGCATTGGTAAAGAGATACCATTTGCTATTGAAACCCTTAAAATGCTGATTAAAGAACGTCATCGTATCGTCTTGTGGACGGTTCGTGAGGGTAAATTACTTGATGAAGCTGTAGAGTGGTGCCACGAACGTGGCGTTGAATTTTATGCTGTTAATAGAGATTATCCCGAAGAGGATATAGAACATTTGCCTCAAGGCTTTTCGCGCAAGATAAAAGTTGATCTTTTTATTGATGATAGAAACTTAGGCGGTATTCCAGATTGGGGCACAATCTATCGGATGGTACATTCTGGACATCCTCATCGTACTCCGGCTCATAATGAGGACGGTTGTTATGGAGAAAATAGTTTGCCGAAACGAAAATCTTTTTTTCAATACATATTTGGGGCGAAAGAAGGGGAGAAGAGATAAATAAGAAGGAACCTCCGTTTCTACAACAAAGATCGGTGTGTGTCGGTAAATATTCTTTTATTCAAATTATTGCATGATCGTTATTACTTCCATTCAACAAATATATATTTGTTGGATGGAAGTAATAGTTACACATCAAAGCCTATGCTTTAGCGATAATACAGCATGTTTTGCTGAAACCAAGATTGATGTAGGCATATCATTTTGTAGCCGTCATGATTTTAATACTGTCGGATGGGACATAAGTCTTTATCCATTTTGAGAATTTTTCCATTTCTCCTTTCTGCATTCGTTTTTGATTGTATAGGCTTATAATGGCTATCACATATCTTTTTGTTGTTGTCTTATCTGTATTTACTTGCAAGGCTTGTTGCAACGTTAGCGTTTGTATTTCGGGGAAGAGAATCTTTAGTTGTGGTAACAATGTTTTGCTTGTTTCCTCATATTGTATATATCCTTTTAGTTTATCCTCCATCCTTTTTAGTTGTTCAGTCTGCTCTTGTATTATTGAGGTGTAGTTATCATGATTGTCACCCATTTTTTTTATATTTCTATCCATTATCAGAATACTGTCAGACGTAGAGCCTTGTATAACTCGTAAATCGTATTTATTGAGTTGATAATCTGTCATCGTCTTTTTAATTTTATTCAAATCTTGATCTGTTATATTCTTTCCAATAGCAACAATTTTCAGAATTCGAGAACCTTTTATTACATCATGAGCAACTACCTGTGTGCCTTTTTCGTTAAATTCATTTTTTATAAATCGACTTACATTTGAGTTAAAAATACTTTCTTTTATGATGTTGAAAGTGATGATACCCGCAGGAATCATGGTAAGTATAACAATAATGACTATATAACGGCTGAAAGCCTTATATCGATTGGCATCGATATTTTTCTTGTGTTTGAAATTGAGCATTCTTACGCCTATATATGTAGCTAGGCAGATAAATACCGTATTGATGAAAAATAAATAGAATGCCCCTAAAAAGTAGAAAAAATGCCCAGTTGCAATACCGTATCCTGCAGTGCAAAGTGGTGGCATTAGGGCCGTTGCAATAGCTACACCTGGCAGCACATTGCCTTTCCCTTTTGTACATATTGCTACAATTCCCGCAGCCCCACCGCAGAAGGCTATCAGTACATCATATAGAGTGGGGGATGTTCTTGCCAATAATTCCGACTGCGCTTCGTCGAATGGTGAAATTAGGAAATATACTGTAGCTGTAATTACACTGATTACGACAGCTACAAAATAATTTTTAAATGCCTTTTTGAGCATTTCAAAATCGTTGATGCCAATAGCTAATCCCATACCTATAATTGGTCCCATGAGCGGAGAAATTAGCATTGCACCGATAATTACAGCCGTAGAATTGATATTGAGACCTAATGAAGCAATAAATATTGCAAAAATCAGTACCCATAGATTTGCACCGTGAAAGGCAATATCTTTATTAATGTTGTTAATAATATTTTGTTCGTCTTCTTTGTCAGCCATAATTTTGAAATAGCCTCTAACTATATCCCAATTTATTATTTTTGCCATTGTTTATTTTGTTTTTCTAATTTTTATTTTGTCTGTCTAAGGGAAAAAAATCAAACCATCGCAGAAGCTATATTTGATATATAGTGTTAACACTAATATCATATATAATAAAAAGATATAAGTTCGTTCTATTTTGTTATACATTGGAGTGAAGTGGCTGCTTGGATATAATATTTTTTCCTCTGTTGTTTGGTTTTTTGGTATCTGCTCTTTTCGAATATAAATATAACATCATATATCTTTTTTTTATCGTTTGGAGAAAATAGTCAATTCTTATATTGTTGTTATTCATAAATTGTAATGCAAAATAGTCTTTTTGACCGAGAATACAAAATGATTTCAATAATATTTGATTGGGAGGTGAATAATAAACTTATTAAATATAGCTGGAAATTGTCAGGGGCAGCCGCATGTTGCTATTGTAAGTAACGTGCGGTTCAATTGACCACTATTTTTGTTGTTTATAAGGACATGCAAACAATAGGGCATTATGATCTATTACTTTTTCTTTATTATCAATCCATTAGGATAGGAGAGAATTGTAAAACAAAAATGATTGATCTATTTGTTCTATGATTTGCGATATGCGTGATATAAAAGAACTATATTATCTATTTTTTTAATCAAATTGCTTTATTTTATTGCATATTACAATTTTTTTGCCGAATATTGCGGTTCCTAATTGTACATAAGTTCAATTAAGAAAAGATAAGGTTTTGATTGTTTTTAGCGATAGGCTAAAAGTTTTTGTTTCAATTTAAGGTAAAGATATATGGGATTATTTGCAAAGAAAAGCATTAGTAGTCTTCTCGCTGAGACTTCCGACAAACATGGAATGAAAAGGACATTGTCGACAGGGGAATTGATCGCTCTAGGCATCGGTGTGATAATAGGTGCGGGGCTCTTCTCTATAACTGGTGTTGCTGCCGGCGAGTATGCGGGTCCGGGTATTATCATATCTTTTATTATTGCTGCTATAGGATGTGCTTTTGCCGGTTTATGTTATGCCGAATTTTCATCAACGATTCCTATAGCAGGGAGTGCCTATACCTATTCTTATGCTACAATGGGTGAATTCTTTGCCTGGATTATTGGCTGGGATTTGATACTTGAATATGCTGTTGGATCTGCTACGATTGCTTCTAGCTGGTCGGGATACTTCTATGAATTGTTGCATTCTTTGGGCTTCGGTATATCGCGTCAACTAATGATGACCCCTTTTGAAACAATGACGTTGCCTGGTGGAGAAATTGTTCGTGGGATCATTAATTTACCGTCTGTTTTTATTGTTACGATCATGTCTTTAATTTTAATACATGGTACTAAGGGGTCTGCGCGTTTGAATAGTGTAATTGTGGTGTTAAAAGTCACTATTGTTTTGTTGTTTATATTTATAGGGTTTAAATATATAGATAAAGATAACCTGACTCCTTTTATCCCTGCCAATCAGGGGACTTTCGGGAAATTCGGTTGGACAGGGATATTGAGGGCGGCTGGTGTCATCTTTTTTGCATATATGGGATTTGATGCCGTTTCGACTGCTGCTCAAGAAACGAAAAATCCACAGAAATCAATGCCTTATGGCATTTTGGGTTCATTACTGATTTGCACTGTTTTGTATATATTGTTTGCGTATGTGATGGTTGGTGTTGCTAATTATAAGTCGTTTTGTGGTGGCGGTAGCGATCTGGCACCCGTTGCTACAGCAATCAATCACATGGGCAAGATGGGAGCTAACGGAATTATTATTCCTGCATACCCATGGCTCAATAGAATCATTATGGTAGCTATATTGCTGGGCTATTCTTCTGTGATCTTGGTATTGTTGCTTGGACAGAGCCGGGTGTTCTATTCAATGAGCCGTGACGGGTTGGTTTCTCCTTTATTTTCTCATTTACATTCGAAATACAATACTCCTGCAAAATCAAATTTGTTGTTTATGGTCTTTGTTAGTTCGATTGCGGCATTCGTCCCTGGCAAAATAATAGGCGAAATGAGTAGTATTGGAACTTTATTTGCTTTTATTTTAGTCTGTATAGGAATCATTATAATAAGGAGAAACCGTCCTGATATCAAGCCCGTATTTAAAACTCCATGGGTGCCTTTTATTCCGATATTGGGAGTATTGGTTTGTTTTATGATGATGTTGGCCTTGAATATTGATACTTGGATACGATTGGTGGTATGGATGATGATAGGTTTTGATATTTATTTGATTCGGGGGCCCAAGTATAGTAAATTGTCTAAAAATGATTCTTATGTGGATAAACGTCGGATGCAAAAAGTTACGGCTATTTGTGGCTTGGGACTTTGTGTGTTGCTCGCTGTGTTCACCTATTTGCATCATAGCCTAGGAATGTCAAACAATATTGATTTGATCGTTTTCAATGCAATTATTGTTATTCATTTAATTAATTATTGCATTTTTATTTTCAACATTCGATTGATGGGGCAATTTAAATTATTGTGTAGCTTTTTTAAAATTACACGATAAAATCTTCATTGCAAATACGCTCTTGTCAATTAAATATCTATTTGGATAATACCGCCAAAAGGTGTGAGGTATTCGATGGCATGTTCTAGTTTAATATGCCCTGCATATATTTCGGCACATCGCAATACGCCACCGTGTGAGAAAATGGCCACGTTTTTGTATTGTTTCTGCTTTAATTGGTCCAAGAAGTTGGATACTCTTGCGTAAATCATTTGGAAAGATTCGCCATGAGGAATCTGGTAGGTAAGATAATTTTTGTAGAACTCTTCTGCGGTGGGATCTTTTAGTTCTTTGAGAGGGATCATTTCCCAGTCTCCAAAATTCATTTCTTTTAATTGGTCGTTTTGTTCTGCATCCGGATAGCCGCAGTAAGTTGCCAATTTTACACATCGAGTTAAAGGACTGCTATATACCTTGTCAAAGCTCATCCCTTTTAAGTTTTGAGCAGTTATAGCTGCTTCTTCTTCAAAGGTTTCCTTGAGAGCTACATCTGTCTGTCCATAGCATGTACCTTTCGGAACATCGGGAGTAGTATGTCTAATTAACGTAATTTTCATCATCAAATTGTTTTTATGGAAACTGATATTAACATTGTATTATTTTTATGTCTTAGATTTAAAGTTGACAAAGGGTGGAGTACAGAGAGGTTCTCTTTTATTTTTAGCAGAGATAATATCTTACATTGAAATTATTCTAATGCCTTCTTTAGTAATTCTTCCATTTCGTTTTTAAAGATGCCGGCTTCGTGAACTTTCTTTCCATCAATATAGAATGTAGGGACATAATAATAATCATATTGGTCTGCGATGTCTGGATGTTGGGTCTCTTCTATCGTCTCTATTTCTATATCTTTAAAGGTGGGGTTCTCGTTTTTTAATTCATCGATATACTGGAAAGCCCGACGACAGAAAGGGCACCTTTCTTGATAAAACATTGTGATTTTTTTCATTGTTATTATTGATTGGCGATTATGACAAAGATAACGATATATATTTGATATTGGAGAGATATTCCCAAGTATTTTTATTTGTTATTTTTGCGTTTGATATGTCTGATATTTATTAATAACTCTCATATATCTTCTAAAAAGTGTTATAAAACATACTTTTTTTGTTGCTTTTCTTGTGAATTAATATAAAGTGCGTATCTTTGCATCAGTGTTTTTCATAGTATTAGATTTTAAGGTTAACAAGGTTGGAGTACAGCGGTACTCCTTTTTTTTTGTCTATTGATAAAATAATTGCTATATTGGCAACCTAATTAATATTTTACTGATATGAAACCATCTTTTCTTTTTCACAGCAATTTGTCAGTGCTAAACGTGCGTAAGTTATTGTTGTTGGTCTTTTTGTTGGTAGCTGTTTCAGCATCGGCATTTACACCAACTCATTTTCGCATTAGTGTTATTCGTATGAATCCAATGGCATATCCGTCTCGAGATGTCAGTTATGGCTATATGTTGTCCGTTAAAAATGATTCGGTAAATCTCTATCTGCCTTATATGGGCCGTGCTTACCAATTGCCTTATGGAGGTGGCGACGGTTTGAATTTTAAGGAACCAATAAAGAGCTTTAAATATAAAATTGGGAAAAAAGGAGGATACAAAATTTCTTTTGAGACCCGTCATGAGCAAGAAATTTATAAATTCAATATTGTGATATATCCTGAAACAGGTAGCGCATCGATAGATATTGTCCCAAATCAGCGTCAACAAATTAGTTATGATGCCAGGTTGGAAAGTGAAGAAAAGTGAGTCTCCTTTATTAATAACCTACATATAATTTCTAAAAAGTGTTATAAAACATACTTTTTTTATTGTTTTGCTTGTCGGTTTATATAAAGTGCGTATCTTTGCATCAGTGTTTTTCATAGTATTAGATTTTAAGGTTAACAAAGGTTGGAGTACAGCGGTACTCCTTTTTTTATGTCTAATTTTGGAATGTATTTCAAGGTGGATGTTCTCCTGTATTCTGATACTTTCTTATTCGAATCTCACTTCCAGGCCCTTTTAGGGCACTATTTTCATACTCATTTAACCGTCCGAATATAAACCGAATCTGAACAAAGTCATAAAGATCGCATGTAAATCGTTGATAGACAGTTAGAAATTCATAAGGAAGAAAATAAATGTTTGTAAGTATAAACATTTATTTTTGTCAAGACGAATTTTTGTGTTCGTCCTTATCATTTTTCGGAAACACAGCTTCGATTCTATGTCTCAAAAAGTGTTCCTTCGGCTTGGTTAAAATAGTATCAGCATTGCTCCCAACGTTCATTTACAAAAATGGGGTCGAAAAAAGATTTTCGCACGCCAACTTTCATCATTCTCTTATATCGCTCATTATCAGTTATCCATTTGTGACAAATCATAAAGCATTGATTCTCTGCGAGAAGACGTGCTTTACAGGTCCATTTTTAGCACCATGCGCATGTATGAGTCTGATATACAGACAGTAAAGGTGACAGAAATGGTTTCGTAACTAGAATATAAAAGTAGGGTTTTACATATCTACACGAGTTATCTTTAAGTATCAGTAAGAACCGGTTACTTCAAATCGGCGTACTCTTTATCTTTCCAAAACGTCGTATGCTCCTAAAAATGTTGTCGTATGTTCGTTTTTCGGAAAACATAAGGACGTCACCAGAAAAACTAACATACGACAACGACGACTATGACCTTATTTTGTCTTGCAAAAATCAACCGTATGTCGCAGCGGTAACTAACGGATGTTGTTGACGAAACTAACGTTAGTTATTAGGATAACTTCCGTTAGTTACCGCAGTAACATCTGTTAGTTATGGCGGTGACATACGTCTGTTGTTTAAGGAAGTCGCTGAGAAACTAACCTACACCAATTTCGTTTATGTCGTAGGTTTGAAAGTTTTATTTATGTGATGTTCAATTTATAATACTGATGCTTAGTTCCCTAACTTTTACTAGTGAGCCTATTTGGGGGCTGTTATATCTTCTATTTATTTTTCCTGTTTGGTTGTGATTTGAAAGAGATCACTTTTGGTGTGGTATTGTTTGTTTTGTAGTATTTCAATGCTTCGGGGATTTCTTTCTTGATTTGAGCTATTCGTGTGGCATCTGAGGGATGGTCGCTGAAAAATTCGGGAGTAGAATTGCCTATAGATGCCATTCTTGTCCAAAAACTGACAGCTACTTCTGGATTGTATCCAGCCATGGCTGCAAAGATTAGTCCCATGTGGTCTGCTTCACTTTCGTTTTTGCGAGAATACGGGAGCATCACACCATAGTTTGCGCCCAATCCATATACTTGTTGTGTTAATGTTTGAGTTATGGTCGGCTTGTTTGTCATCAGTACACTCAAAGCTTGTGCACCATAATTGGCAAGCAATTGGTGGCTCATCCTTTCTGCCGAATGTTTGGCTACCGCATGGGCTACTTCGTGCCCTAAGACTATGGCAAGTGCATCTTCTGTTTTAGTGTAGGGAAGTAGACCTTCGTATACCACTATTTTCCCTCCTGGCATACAAAATGCGTTAGCTTCTTTACTCTGAATCAGATGGAATTCCCAAGCATAATTTTGAAGTTCAGAGGTCATGCCATTTGTCCTAAGATAATTTTCTACAGCATTTGCTATCCGCCTACCTACACGTACTACCATGGCTGTTTGCATAGCATCGACCGATGGCTTTGCTGTGGTCATATATTGTTTGAAACTTTGGCTGCTTAGGCTCATGACTTCCGAATCTGATACCAATAAGAGTTGTTTTCTACCTGTTACAGCAACAGTACTGCAAGAAGATAGTGTGGCAACAATAAGAGCCTGTTTAAAATTAGCTAACATCTTTTTCTAAAGAGGTTTCCGTATCAGCCGGATAGTTACTTTCTTTGAAGTGACCAAACCTAAAGGAAAATGTACCAAACTGATTTAACGGAAACCGAGTG